>Ga0172370_10003203_pt1 | contig 22895 bp, 24 predicted proteins | sample LakKiv5m_FD_114538 | JGI IMG/M metagenome (GOLD analysis project Ga0172370, IMG submission 114538) | Freshwater microbial communities from Kabuno Bay, South-Kivu, Congo - kab_022012_11.5m | ecosystem: Environmental > Aquatic > Freshwater > Lake | place: Democratic Republic of the Congo...
CGATCAATTTCTTAAGCTTCCTCAAGGCGTCCACAAAGGGACTCACCTGGGTAAGCTGCGACCCGATATGGCAGGAAACCCCGGCCACATCGAGACCCTTGAGTCCTGTGGCGATCGAGTACTGCATAACGGCCTCATCGATATCAATGCCGAACTTGTTTTCTCTGAGACCGGTGGAGATATAGGGATGCGTCTTGGGGTCCACATCCGGATTGACCCGGATCGCGATCCTCGCCCTCTTGCCCGACCGTTCAGCCACGTCATGCAGGCTCTGTATTTCCTGGGCGGATTCCGCATTGAACATGAGTATTCCCGATGTCAGGGCATATTCAAGGTCGGAGACGCCTTTTCCCACGCCCGAATAGACGATCTTCGAGGGATCCACCCCCGCCCTCAAGGCCCGGTACAGTTCTCCCCCTGAAACAATATCAACGCCGCCCCCCATCAGGGCGAAGAGCCGGAGGATGGCCATGTTGGAATTGGATTTCATGGAGAAGCATGTCAGGTGCTTCATGCCATCAAAGGCGCCGTCAAAGGCCTTGAAGTGCTGGGTCAGTGTGGCGTGGGAATAGAGATAGAACGGGGTGCCCACCTCCTGTGCAATAGCAGCCACAGGCACTTCTTCACCATGTAATACATTGTTTTTGTAATGAAAGTGATGCATGTCTCGATTGTTGATTGATAATTTTTGATTATTTGATTGAGGATCGATTCCTATACGACGGTTTATAAGCGATCCGGAAGGATCAATCATCAATCCATTGTGACCTTGACTCGCTCCGACGGGGGGCCGACAGCGCCGCGACTGTCGATCAGGCGAACCTCAAGAAACCATATACCCTCATTTTCTGCAACAGGAACAACACAGGCAAATCGATCTCCTGAAACCGTGGTCTCAACCTTATCTGTAAATTCCGCCATCTCGATAAGGCAGCCCTCACAAGGCGAATGCCCCTCAGGATACCACGCGCGGTAAATCCTGCAACCGGTTACATCAGATCCCTTATCGGTCCCTTCGATGGTTCCCTCCAGGCTGATCCGCCCATCCACCCATTTCCCGGTCAATTGCCCAACCTTGACCTCCGATCTCTTCTCAGGCAGAAAAGGGGGGCCCTTCTTGCCGCATGCAGGAATGGATGCCGTAAAAACAGCCAAAATTAACAAACACCATAAAATTGCCCGGATCCGGCTCACGGTCGCTGCCTCTTTTCAACAGAAATTACCCGCCCGCACCACCACCTTTGTTGTTATCCATTCCCAGTTCCTCCCTTGCCTCCTCAATGGCCTGCTTGACCCTGTCCGGCCCCGTTCCGCCCAGGCCGTTCCTCCTGGCCGGAGACAACAGGGGATCGAGCCACTCGTAGACATCCTCCCCGATCTGGCGATTGAAACCCCTCATCTCGTTCAACGTCAGTTGATGGAGTTCCTTTTTCTGATCCATGGCAAGAAGGACCATCTTTCCCACGATCTCGTGGGCCTGACGGAAGGTAAGCCCCTTGCGCACCAAGTAATCCGCCAGATCCGTTGCCACCAGGAAACCCCTTTGAATGGCCTCTTTCAACCGTTCCCTATTGAACGATATCTCTCCAAGGAGCCGGCACATCACTTCCAGACAGATGTGCACGGTATCAGAGGCATCGAACAAGGCCTCCTTGTCCTCCTGCATGTCTTTATTGTAGGTGAGGGGAAGCCCCTTCATCGTGGTCAAAAGAGACATGAGGTGACCGTACACCCGCCCAGTCTTTCCCCGGATCAGTTCCGGGAGATCCGGGTTCTTCTTCTGGGGCATGATGCTGCTCCCCGTGCAAAAGGCGTCGGAGATGCGGACAAACCCATACTCCTGGCTTGACCAGATCACCAGCTCCTCGCTCAGGCGGCTCATATGCATCATCAGGACTGAGGCGTTAAAGAGAAAGTCCAGGACAAAATCCCTGTCGCTGACCGCATCCATGCTGTTTCGAGAGATGCGGCCAAAGCCTAACTCCCGAGCCACCATCTCCCTGTCCAGATCAAACGTGGAGCCAGCCAGGGCCGCGCTCCCCAGGGGCATGACATTGATTCGTTCAAGGCCTTCCCGAAACCGCTCATGGTCCCTCTTGAGCATCTCATGATAGGCCAGGAGATGATGGGCCAGGAGCACGGGCTGGGCCCGCTGCAGGTGGGTGTACCCGGGCATCACCACATCCAGATTTTCTTCGGCGAGCGCTACCAGTGCGCGTTGGGTCTCCTTGATCCGTTCCATCACGCCCTCGCTCACATCCCGCACATATAGCCGCACATCCAGGGCTACCTGATCATTCCGACTTCTCCCGGTATGAATTTTTTCCCCCAGGGCGCCTATTTTCTGCACCAGAGCCTTTTCCACAAGCCCATGAATATCCTCATAACCCTCTTCAAAAGAGATCTCTCCATGGTCCAGCTCACGCTGGATCTGTCCGAGGGCCTCGACAATCCGGGTAGACTCCTCGTCCTTGATGATCCCCTGTGCTGCCAGCATCCGGCAATGGGCGATACTCCCCTGGATATCGTAGGCGTAAAGGCGACGATCAAATTCGATAGAGGCATTGAATCGGTTCACCAGGGCGTCCGTGTCCTGTTTAAAGCGCCCCCCCCACACTTTCTTTGTCATGGAAATCCTTTCAGCTCCGGTTGCATCCCGCCTCCCTGCGCGTGCATGGAGACGGGCTCAGCAGGACAGCAGAAGTTCAAAAAACAGCGCGTATCATACCTCGGCGCTCACGCCTTCCTTTGCAGAAGCCGGGCGATCTTGAGCCGAAGTCCGTTGAGCCTGATGAACCCCTCGGCATCGGCCTGCTTATACACATCGTCCTTCTCGAACGTAGCGAAATCAGGGTGATAGAGCGACGTTTGCGATCTCCTTCCGGCAACCATGCAATTCCCTTTATAGAGCTTCAATCGGACGACGCCGTTGACGTTTTTCTGGGTCTCATCGATGAGTGTCTGGAGCATCTCTCTTTCAGGGGAGAACCAGTATCCGTTGTAGATCATATCGGCATATCTCGGGATCAGGCTGTCGCGAATATGCATCACCTCACGGTCAAGGGTGATGGACTCTATGGCGATGTGGGCTGCTCTTAGGATCGTCCCTCCCGGCGTTTCATAGACCCCCCTCGACTTCATCCCCACATACCGATTTTCCACCATGTCCACCCGACCGATGCCGTTTCTCCCGCCGACATGGTTCAGGCGTGCCAGGAGATCAGCCGGCGACAAAACCTCCCCGTTGACCGAGACCGGGTCCCCCTCATCATACGCGATCTCCACGACTTCGGACTTGTCCGGGGCCTTTTCCGGCGAAACCGACAACACGAACATGTCCTCCGGCGGCTCGGCCCAGGTGTCTTCCAGAATACCGCCCTCAAAGCTGATGTGCAGCAGATTCCGGTCGCTGGAATAGGGTTTCCTCTGGGTCACCGGCACCGGGATCCCTCTGGAACGAGCATAGGCCATGAGATCTTCCCGGCCCTTGAAATCCCAGATACGCCACGGTGCAATGACCTTGAGGCCCGGTTCCAGGGCCAGGTAGGCCAGTTCAAACCTCACCTGATCATTTCCTTTCCCGGTCGCGCCATGACTGACCGCATCGGCCCCCACGCGCCGGGCCGTCTCCACCTGCCCACGGGCGATAATGGGTCGCGCCAGAGAGGTCCCCAACAGATAAGACGATTCGTAAATGGCGTTTCCCCGCAGGGCAGGCCAGACAAAATCCTTTACAAATGCCTCTTTCAGGTCGTCCACCACCACATCGTCGGCCCCGGTATTCAGGGCCTTTTCCCTGATGCCCGCCACCTCGTCGCCCTGGCCCACATCCCCGGCATACGCCACTACGGGGCAGCCATAGGTCTCCTTCAGCCAGGCAAGTATGACAGACGTATCCAACCCTCCGGAATATGCCAACACGATTTTTCCGATCTCTTCGCTCAATTCAGCTCTCCATCCCTGTCGTTATCAACGCAACCCCTCTCAATCCCTCAATCCCTCAATTCCTGAATCCCTCAATCGTTCATCGGTCATCCCTTCAAAAATCCTGTCAAGGGCAGCAACCAGATGGTCCACCTCATCCTTCTGTACAATCAGGGGCGGTACAAAGCGGAGCACCGTTTCATGCGCGCAATTGATCAGAAATCCTTCTTTCAGACAGGCTGTGACGACCGGCGCACCTGGGCGCTTCAATTCCATCCCGAGGATCAGACCCAGTCCCCTGACCTCCTTGACAAGGTCATATTTCCTGCCAAGGCCCTCCAGTCTTTCCTTAAAATAGGCGCCCACCTTTTCCGCATGCGCGATCCACCCGTCCTTCAGAAGACTGCTCACAACAGCCCTTGATACAGCCGTTAGCAGGGGCGTTCCCCCGAAGGTCGTGGCATGGCTTCCGGGGCCAAAGGCCGGGCTCAAGGCCTCGGTCGCAAGCATGGCCCCTATGGGAAGACCATTCCCCAGTGCCTTCGCCAGGGTCATAATATCGGGCGTAATGCCGTAGTGCTCGTGGGCGAAGAGACGGCCGGTCCTCCCCATCCCCACCTGGACCTCGTCAAAGATCAACAGGACTCCACGCTCGTCGCACAGGCCGCGAACCCTCTTGAGATAGTCGGGATCCGGACAGACGACGCCCCCTTCTCCCTGAATCGGTTCCAGCATGACCGCACACACAGACGCATCCACGGCCTGCTCAAGGGCCTCCACATCATTGAACGGGACGAACCGGAACCCGCTCAACAGGGGGTCGTACCCGATCTGGATCTTGGCCTGACCGGTCGCCGAGAGGGTGGCCATGGTCCGGCCGTGGAACGAGTTGGTCATCGAGACGATGACATGCCGGTTCGCGCCAAACTTCTCGTAGGAGTAACGCCGTGCCAGTTTCAGGGCCGCCTCGTTTGCCTCGGCCCCGCTGTTGCAGAAAAATACCCGGTCGGCAAAGGAGTTCTCCACCAGGAGACGGGCCAGATCTACCTGAGGCCGTGTGTAATAGAGATTGGATACATGGACCAGCGTCTTTGCCTGTTCTTCCAGAACCCGGGCGACGAGGGGGGAGCTGTGTCCCAGGGCGCAGACGGCAATCCCCCCCACAAAATCCAGGTACTCCTTTCCATCCTCGTCCCAGACCCGGCACCCATCGCCCCTGACCAGGACGATTGGAAACCGGCCGTAGGTCTGGAACATATAGGTGTCCGCAAGTTCCATGGTGGACCTATCTTCCCTTGTATCCTTCATTGATATATTCCTCTTCCTCATTCTATAGCTGTTGAGCTATTAAGCTATTGAGCTCCTAAGCTGTTATCTCATCAAAAAACCAGCTCACGACCTTATCGGCTTATCAGCTTACGAGCTTATCAACTGCTCTTTCCCGCAGGATTTGGCTACCCGACAATTTCCGTGCCGACGCCTACTTTTGTCAGGATCTCCAGCAGGATGGCGTGGGGGGCGCGTCCATCGATGATATGGGCCTTCCGGACGCCGCGGGCCAGGGCATTCAGACAGCAATTCACCTTGGGAATCATCCCCCCGACAATGGTCCCCTCTCCGATCAAGACACGAGCCTCATCGGCCTTCAGGCTTGAGATCAACGCCCCTTCCTTATCCAGCACCCCTTCGGTATCTGTGAGCAGGACCAGCTTTCGGGCACTCAGGGATGAGGCGACCGCCCCTGCCACCAGATCCGCATTGATATTGTAGGTCTCCCCCTCGTCGCCCGCCCCGACTGGCGCAATCACCGGGATAAACTCGCTTTTCATGATACTGAGCAGGATGCCGGCGTTGATGCCGTGATTTCACCCACCATGCCCATGTCGATAATCTCAGGCGCCTGATCCTCTCCCCGGCTTTTGAGATACTTCATTTTCTGAGCACAGATCAGGTTGCCGTCCTTCCCTGACAGCCCCACAGCGCTCCCGCCGTTCTGGTTGATCAGCGTGACGATCTCCTTGTTGACCTTCCCCACCAGGACCATCTCCACCACGTCCATGGTCTGCCGGTCGGTCACCCTCATACCGTCCACGAATTCAGACTCGATGGAGAGTCTCTTCAGAAAATCGCCGATCTGGGGGCCGCCGCCATGCACCACGACAGGATTCATCCCCACATATTTCATCAGGATGATGTCGAGGGCAAAATCGCGTTTCAACTGCTCGTCCACCATGGCATGGCCGCCATACTTGACAACAATGGTGGCGCCGTTAAAGCGCCGGATGTACGGCAGGGCCTCGATCAGAACCCGCGCCCTGTCGATATCAGAAATCATCAGATGTTCCATGTGGCAAAAATTTGAGGATTCAGGAATTAAGGAATTCAGGAATTTAGAAAATTCCGGCAATTCCTCAATTCACAATTCCTCAATTCCTTAATTCACAATATGTACCTACTCAGGTTTTCGTCCTCCAATATGTCGGCCAGTTTTTCTCCAACATATTCCTTGTTGATGGTCACGCTCTTGACCGTCATATCCGGGGCGTCAAACGATATCTCGTCAACCAGTTTTTCCATGACGGTGTGAAGGCGACGGGCCCCGATATTTTCTGTTCGCTCGTTGACCTTGCTGGCCATGCTGGCAATCTCCCTGACAGCCGTCTCCTCGAATATGAGTTCAATCCCTTCTGTGGCAAGGAGGGCCTCATACTGAGTGATCAGGGCGTTTTTCGGCTCGAGCAGGATCCGGATAAAATCATCCATTGAGAGAGAATCCAGTTCCACTCGGATGGGAAACCTCCCCTGAAGTTCCGGAAGCAGGTCGGACGGTTTGCTGACATTAAAGGCGCCCGCAGCGATAAAGAGGACATGATCGGTCTTCACCATCCCGTATTTTGTGGCGACAGTCGATCCCTCCACAATCGGCAGGAGATCGCGCTGCACCCCCTCGCGGGATACGTCGGGACCATAGGACGACTGGGAACCCGCCACCTTATCCAGTTCATCCAGAAAGATAATCCCGTTCTGTTCGGTAACCCTGACAGCCTTCTCCACCACCTTGTCCATATCGATAAGCCGCTGGGATTCTTCCTGGAAAAGGATCTCGAGGGCCTCAGGCACCTTCACCCGCCGCTTCTTCTTCCTCGGAGGAAGCATATTCTCGAAGATCTCCCTCATATTAAACTCCATCTCCTCAAGGCCTGCGCTGGAAAAGACCTCCACCATGGGCATGGTGGTGTTGGCCACCTCCAGCTCCACATACCGCTTGTCCAGTTTCCCGGCCTTGAGCATGCGGCGCAGCTTTTCACGGGTTGTATTCTCCGGCCTGTCGGGCCTCACCACCTCCAGGATCCGTTCTTTTTCCCCATCTTCCTCCGAAGGCGCCTCCTCGGCTTTCTTCGGCAGAAGGATATCAAGCAATCGCTCCTCAGCCAGCTCTTTCGCCTTTGGCTTGACGATCTCCTGCTCATCCTTCTTGGCCATATTGATGGCGAGTTCCGTCAAGTCCCTGATCATGGATTCCACATCCCTGCCCACGTATCCCACCTCAGTGAACTTGGTGGCCTCCACCTTTAGAAACGGCGAATTGGCAAGGCGGGCCAATCGCCTGGCGATCTCTGTCTTCCCCACCCCCGTAGGCCCTATCATAATGATATTCTTGGGCGCAATTTCATCCCTCAATTCAGGGGGGACCTGCTGTCTCCGCCACCTGTTTCTCAGGGCGATGGCCACAGAACGCTTTGCCTGGTCCTGGCCGATAATATATTTATCCAGCTCTGCTACGATTTCTCTGGGGGTTAACACCTCGACCAACTGGTCGTCCTTTTCAACTGCCTTCTTCATCCACACCTCATCATTGATTCGCCCGCACCCATTCGGGTGAGAGGCAGCTACATATTTTAAAGAAAATAGTCATCCCTGATTCCTCCCCATCTTGCCCCGACGGCCTACAGCCGACTCATGGCGAACAATAGCGATATACGTAAACGTTCACGGGTTCAGAGGTTCAAGGCTGCATTCTTGGTCCCCTAACCCTAAATCCCGCTGTAGCGGGAAACCTGGAACCTGTGAACCCTTACCGATATACTTCCCCGCGACCATGATTCCCATATCGTCGGTGAGGCCTGAAGGCGCTGAGGCGATCGGGAAGGTCTATTCATCAAGTTGGCAGACCGTAATCTGATCATTGGTATAAAGGCAGATCGAGGCCGCGATTTTCATAGACTCGGCCGCGATGACCGCCGGGTCCAGACTGGAGTGAGCCACCAGGGCCTGAGCCGCGGCCTGGGCATAGGGGCCCCCTGAACCGATCGCCGCGACCGACTGATCGGGTTCAATGACATCCCCGGTGCCGGATATCACCAGCATATGTTCCCTGTCCATGGCGAGGAGGAGGGCCTCCAGTTTCCGCAATATCTTGTCGGTCCGCCAATCCTTGGCCAGTTCCACGGCGGCCCGGACGAGGTTCCCGCTATAGGCCTCCAGCTTTTCTTCCAGCCGTTCGAAGAGGTTAAAGGCATCCGCGGCCGCCCCTGCAAACCCTACCAGTACGCTGTCCTTGTACATGCGCCGGATCTTTAAGGCCTTATGTTTCATAATGGTCTCCCCAAGGGTGACCTGCCCGTCTGCAGCCATGACGCACTTCCCGTCCTTCATGACCGCGAGAACCGTCGTGGACCTTAGTTTATATGCATGACCTCGTGTCATGGTAACTCCTCAAAGTAAGTGACTAAAGTGAACTAAAGTGACTAAAGTGACTAAAGTGAACTAAAGTTGATGGTAACGGCTGAATATCCCATTGTTGACCTAAAAAAACCTACGCCTGAAATTCCTTGAGGTGTTGTCAGCGCGATTACCCGTTACAGCCTTATCTGCAGAAAATTTCGCTGGTACGCCCCTCTTCAGTCATTTTCTCATTTACAATTTTAGGCACTTTAGCTCACTTTAAACTTCTTCCGCTAACTCCGGGGATGGGCCTTGTCATAGACCTCCATCAGCCTGTCCATGCTGACATGGGTATATTTCTGAGTCGTTGATAGGCTTCTGTGTCCCAACAGCTCCTGCACCGAACGAAGATCGGCCCCGCCATCTAAGAGATGGGTGGCAAAGCTGTGGCGCATGGAATGGGGACTGATCTCACTGGTCAACCCGGTTTCCTTTACATATCGTTTGACGATCCTCCCGATGCTGCGCACAGAGAGGCGGTCTCCCCTGAAATTGATGAAGAGCGGCGCCTGAGGCGACAAGCCGCCAGGCCTCCTCCTCATGTCGCGGGTGGCGGACAAGTACCTTTTGAGGGCTGCTACAGCCTGACGGCCGATCGGCACAATCCTCTCCCGGTCCCCCTTTCCTCGGACCTTGACCAACCTTTGGTCTACGTCGACGCTCGCCATATTGAGCCCCTGGAGTTCCCCAACCCTGATTCCGCAGGAATAGAGCACCTCCAGGATGGCCAAGTCTCTCAGCCCCAGGGGTTTCTCACGATCAGGACGTTCCAGCAATCGGAACATATCATCCACCGGAAGGTACGCAGGCAGATGTTTTTCCAGTTTTGGCCTCGATATATCAGCCGCCGGGTTTCTACGGTTGAGGCCCTGTTTTTCAAGAAAAAGAAAAAAGGACCGTACAGAAGAAAGCTTGCGCGCAATGGACGACCGTCTAAGATTCCCGTAAAAACTCCCGACATATTCGCGCACCCTCAACGAATCAATGGCATCCATTTCAATATCGCCCCGGTTGTCTGAAGGCGACGATTCCTGTTTTGAGGACAAAAATTCCGAAAACTGGTCCAGGTCAGTCAGATAACTCTTGACGGTATGGTGAGAATAACCCTTTTGATCCCTCAGGTAAGCCTTGAAAAGCGCTATGCCGTCGTGAAGCAGCAAGATGGGTCTATTCCGCCTTTCCCGGATAAGATGGTTGGCACATCGCGCCCATAGGCCCGGCCGGTTGGATTCCCCTGCATAAAGCCCTATGAGATATTTTCTATGATAACCCTCTAATTTGACTGTGTTGGCACCCTGCTTGGCGTGACGGATGTGCCTTATTGCGTCTGACATAAGCGTTTAAGATAACATATTTACTGAAATTGGCAATCAAAAAATACCTTCTAAATTCTTGTCTTGACTTTAATTCAAATCTTGGTGTAATGATAACTCTTTTAATTCGACGCCCAGGTATGCCTGATGCTTCCATAGGCGCCTGTGTTTCTCAAGAATAAGCCCTTTATCGCGGCATAAAGATCGTAATGGATGCGCCATGCCCCATCGGGGTCAAGTCCGGTCCGGCGACGGAGTCCGTAATTGCCCCCATCCACACGGTTACAACCAACAACATTAATGTTCATGACGAAAGGGTTTCTGACTATGGACAAGAAGAGTGAGCAATTGAGGAACATCGCTCTCATCGCGCATGGGGGCTCGGGGAAAACCTCTCTGGCTGAGGCCATTCTGTTCAATGCAAAGGCAACCACAAGGCTCGGCAAGGTAGACGACAACACCTCTAATTTCGATTTTGAGCCGGAGGAAATCAAGAGAAAGGCCACTCTGAGCACCGCGTTCCACGACTGCACCTGGAAAAAGCATATCATCAACATCATTGACACCCCGGGCGACGACAACTTCCTCTCCGACACCAAATTTTGCCTTCAGGCGGCCGACGGCGCCGTCCTCGTTATTGACGCCACCGCAGGCGTAAAGGTCGGCACGGAAAAGGTATGGGCCTTTGCCGATGAACAGCAGCTCCCAAGGATCATCTTTGTCAACAAAATGGATAGAGAGCGGGCTGATTTCTTCAAGATCGTTGAAGATGCTGCCCGTATTTTTGAGATCAAGGCAACCCCCCTCTTCCTCCCCGTCGGGGCAGAGGCCGACTTCTCAGGGCTGGTCGATCTCGTCAAAAGAAAGGCCGTTATCTTCGTCAAAGACGGAAGTGGAAAATTCGACAGCGCCGACATCCCTCCTGATATGGAAGAAATTGTCGCTGAATGGCGGGAGAAAATGATCGAAAATATTGTGGAGGTGAACGACGATCTCATGGAGAAGTACCTGGAAGGAGACGCCCTGTCAGACCAGGAGATCGAAGCGACCCTCATTCAGGGAATCAAAACCGGGGCAATCATCCCGATCGTCTGCGGCGCCGCCCTGCCGAACATGGGGGTTATACAATTAATGGATCTGATCGTTCAGGGAATCCCCTCCCCCCTGGATCGACCTCCCAAAAAAGGCGCAGCACCGGGGAAAGAGGAGATTATCGAACGAATCCCCTCTCCAGATGCCCCTTTTTCGGCCCTTGTCTTCAAGACGGTTGCAGACCCCTTTGCAGGCAAACTCACCCTCATGCGGGTCCTCTCCGGCACGGTTGAATCCGATTCAACAATATACAACGCAAACAAAGAGGCCAAGGAAAAACTGGGGCAACTCCTCATCCTCCAGGGGAAGAAGCAACAGCCCCTCGAGTCAGCCGGACCCGGAGATATTATTGCCGTCGCCAAACTCAAGGGAACCACCACCGGAGACACCCTCTGCTCCGCAGGCGATCCCATTATCTATACCCCCGCCCAGGGACTCCCGGCTGTCATATCCTATGCCGTAGAGGCCAAGGTGAAGGGGAGCGAAGACAAGGTCTTCAGCTCATTTGCCAAGCTCCTCGAAGAAGATCCCACGCTCAAACTGGATAGAGACCAGGCCTCGGCCGCGGTGATCCTGTCGGGAACCGGTCAGATACACCTGGAGACGACCTGCGAACGGTTGGCAAGAAAATTTGGCGTTGAGGTCAACCTGAAACCGGTGAAGGTCCCCTACAGAGAAACCATCAAAAAGCCGGCCAACGGGGTCGTCTATCGGCACAAGAAACAATCCGGAGGCAGGGGGCAGTTTGCCGAGGTCCATTTCGATGTTTCTCCATTGGAACCGGATACGGGATTTGTCTTTGATGAGGCCCTGACAGGGATGAACGTGCCCCGAAACTTTGTCCCGGCCGTTGAAAAGGGCCTCCATGAAGCACTCACGAGCGGCATACTGGCCGGCTATCCGGTCGTGGACCTGAAGGTGCGTTTCTACGACGGGAAATCCCATGAGGTGGATTCCTCCGAAATGGCCTTCAAGATAGCAGCGAGCATGTGTCTAAAAAAGGCCGTACAGCAGGCAAGTCCGATCCTTTTGGAGCCTATCATGAAGATGGAGATCACCGTGCCTGAAGATGTCATGGGGGATGTCATGGGGGATCTCAACGGCCGAAGGGGAAGGGTCGTCGGGATGGATTCTCAGGGCAAATATCAGATCATCAAGGCCCAGGTGCCCATGTCCGAGGTCCTCAAGTATGCACTGGATCTGAATGCCCTGACCGGGGGCCGGGGGACATTCCGAATGGAGCATTCTCACTACGATGAAATGCCCGCCCAGTTGGCGGAAAAGGTCATCGCGGCTTCCAAGGAAGCGGATTAGACCATGATCGGAGAAAAGAAGACCCGGGCCGGCATCCTCACCATCAGCGACAAAGGCTCCAGAGGACTTCGGCAGGATGAGAGCGGAAAGGCCGTCTTCAGGATCCTTGAGGGACATGGCTTTGACGTCGTCCGGCAGGATATCGTCCCGGATGACCGGCAACAGATTGCGGATGCCCTTGTTCAATGGGTGGACGAAGAGGGCCTTTCCCTCATTGTTACATCCGGAGGAACCGGCCTCAGCCCGACCGATGTGACGCCTCAGGCCATGGAGCAGGTAATTGATTACCCGGTGCCGGGGATGGCAGAGGCCATGCGGGCGGAGAGCCTCAAAAAGACCCCCCATGCCATGATTTCCCGCGCAATGGTCGGGGTCAGAAGGGCTTCTCTCATCATCAATCTCCCCGGCAGCCCCCGCGGCGCTAAAGAGAATCTCTCCGTGGTGCTCCCTGCCCTGAACCATGCCCTCTCCAAGCTGGCGGGAGATACGACGGACTGTGCGACCTGATTTGGGATTCCGGGTTGCCGACTTGCATCAGGCGAAGGAGTTCATCCTGTGGGTTCCTGATAGCAGGTCTGTAGAGATTTATCTTCAAGTGTGCAGGAGGATCTGGCATCATGGAAACCATAACCCTTCGTCGGAATATCATCCAACGCCTCTTCGGAATATGCGCCACAAAACAGCCGGCAGACGATGGCTGCTGGACCATTCAGGGCAAGAACACGGTGGTGGATCTCGATCGTGTTCCAGAGCTTGCTGAGCCTAACCGGGCCGTTCGTCTTGAGAAAAAGGGGGTCCCAGACCGGCTCCTCCTCATCCATGGAAGCGATGGCCGCTACCATGCCTTTAAAAACCGATGCACCCACGGAGGCCGCCGCCTGGATTCGGTCCCAGGCACACCGCAGGTCCAATGCTGCAGCATCGGCCGATCGACCTATGACTATTCGGGAAAGGTCCTCTCCGGCCCGGCCAAAGGACCTCTGAGGGTCTTGCCGGTCCATATCGAAAACGGCAGGTTGGTTATAGAGGGGGAAGGCGCAAGGTTTGAGGCGTAAGGCGCAAGGCGTAAGGGATAAGGAGAGGAGCTGAAAGGTCAAGGCTGAAAGGAAAAAGGGCTTATCAGTTATAGGTTGCCTGGCAGGAGTGCAAGCAACCATAGGGCACAGCGCCTTTCACCCAATGAACCCAACGAACTCAATAAACTATATTATCCAGCACCCAGAGGCCAGGAGGAGAGGCTCATGAAAGGATGGACCGAGGAAGAATTTGCCAATAGAAATTTGATGGCCCCGTGCGGTCTCTATTGCGGGGCCTGCGGCGTTTATATTGCCACGAGAGACCGAAACGAAAAATTCAGGACCGTTATGGGGAACCTGTACGGGACGCGGCCTGAAGAAACCGAATGCCTTGGCTGCATGCAGCCGGATCCGCCGGACAAACTGTACGGCTTTTGCAGACAGTGCAACATACGGAACTGCGTGCGATCAAAGGGACTCTACTCCTGTCATCAGTGCGATGAGTGGCCGTGCACGATGATCGAGAACTTCGTGTTTGCCACCGGCGTTCGGGTCATGAAACGGGCGATCCCCCTGTGGCGTGAAAAGGTGGCCGAATTCGGCGATGAAAAGGGGTGCGTTGAATGGGCCCGGGCCGAATGCGAGCGGTATCACTGTCCTTCGTGCGGCGAACCCCTCTTCAGGGGGGCCCAGCGCTGTCGGGCCTGCAAGACGCCGGTTGCCGACGACCTGGATGGTTCTCTTTGATGCACCGGGGTGAATCTCGGCATCATTTTGGCGGAGAGCAATATGATCATCATGAAGTTTGGGGGAAGTTCCGTTGCGAACCGGGACCAGATCAGCAAGGTCCTCGACATCGTGAAAACCCGTCTCGACCGGAGGCCTGTCCTGATCTGCTCGGCCCACAAGGGGATAACCGACGCCCTGATCAATGCCGCCAGGGGGGCCGTCCGGCGGGAGTACAGCCTGCCCGATGTGATTGATCTTCAGTCCGAAATCGCGGACGGGCTGGACTGTCCCAAGGATCTGCTGACAGAGCTTTTCCAGGAGATCAGCGATCTGCTTCGCGGAATCGGCCTGGTAAGGGAACTGAGTCCTCGAAGCATCGATTATATTGCCAGCTTCGGCGAGCGGATGTCGGTACGGTGCATCGCCGATTTCTTCACCCGCCAGGGCCTGAAGGCCCAGGCCTTTGATATCTGGGACCTGGGCTTCACGACGGATGAGAAGTTCGGGGCCGCCAGGCCCCTTCCCAGCTTTCGGGATTGGATGCAACAGGCCTTTCGGGAAAAGGTCCCCCTGAATGTGTTGCCGGTAGTGACAGGTTTTATCGGCAGGAGCGCCAATGGGGAAATCACCACCCTCGGACGCAATGGGAGCGATCTGACAGCCACCCTGACGGGCGCGGCCCTGGACGCCGAGGAGGTGGAGATCTGGACAGACACGGACGGGGTGATGACCGCGGACCCCAGCATTGTCCCGCACGCTCGAAATATCCCTCGAATGCGGTTCGATGAGGCGGCGGAACTGGCCCACTTTGGGGGCCGGGTCCTCCACCCTTCCACCCTCCTTCCAGCCATGGAACGAAACATCCCTGTACGGGTCCTCAACACCAACCAGCCGAACCACCCCGGCACCATCATCGACCGTGAAGGAATGGGGAACAAGACAGGGGTGACCAGCGTGGCCTATAAGGAACGCCAGGCGATTCTCACCATTACCTCAACCGGCATGCTGCAGCAGGCCGGTTATCTCGCCGGGGTCTTTCAGGTCCTTGCCAAATGGGGGGTGGTGGTGGATGTCATCTCCACTTCCGAGATCAGCATCTCCCTGTCCACGGACAGGCCCGATCTCCTCCATCAGGCTCTGCCGGAGCTGGAGCCATTTGGGGCCTGCCAGGTCCACACGGGCAAGACGATCCTGGTGGTCGTCGGCCCGGATCTTTCTCACCAGAAGGGGCTCGGATGTGAAATTCTGGCCGCCGCAGAGAGGGCGGGGGCCCCCATCCACATGATCAGCGTCGGCCTCAACAGCATCAATTTCTCTATCGTCATCGACGATCAGGATATTTCCGAGGTGGTGCCGATCCTTCATCAAAGCCTTTTTGAGTGAGGCGGAAGGAAAGCCGAATATGGTATGCAGAAAGGAGGTGCAGGTGCTACCCTGTGGCTTCCCGAAAGTGGTCCCATAATCTGCGGAGATGGGTCTCGGGATCGGTCTTATACTCCGCCTGATCGATATCAATGAAATCGGCAACACGCCCCTTCTGTATGCCGGAGCGGATCTCTTCGATCAGGGTCTCAACCCCCTCCTTTGGATCACCCCCCTGATCCAGCAGGCCTGTTTTTTCAAGTCCGAGCCGCAGGTTCCAGGGCGGCTGGAAAAGGAGACGTCTTCCCGGGTCTATTAGACTGAGCCATGCCGCGCCGGACGCTTCCTGCTGCCCCAGGATCGAAACAGACGCGAGCGTCTCTTCCCTAAGACCCATCATCGTCATCATTGCCCAGCCGATCTCCACTGACACCTCCTTTTTAAAAAGCCAGTGTGCCATTGAACACAGGTAGGCTGCCAGAGACATCTCTTCTGTCAGATCCTGACGCTGCTTCCAGCCATTGAGACCATTCTCAACTCCTCTCAGATAGAGACTGTCCACCTGTCCGACCAGGAGTTGCATCATTCGTGGTTCCAGAAGCCCGGAGAAGCCAAGGCTGAGACATATCTCGCCCGCTTCATCACGCGCTCTGATCTCAGCGCAATGGGATTTGAGAATCAGATCCGCTGTCTGAATGTCGGGCCTGGGCCATTCAAGGGCCCGATCCATTATGATCCATCCGGTCAAGGCGGGATGCCCACTGAGCGCGGCCACCAGTTCCCGAAGGCATTCGAGCCGTTTGCAGACAATTGAAGGATCGGCCCACCACGTAAACGGCCGCAGGTTTCTTATGGCGCCGTCCACAAATAACGAGGGAGCCCCTGGATCCAGCGACCCCCTGACAAGATACGGGGCTACCCAGTCCACACCCAGGATCCGCTGGGCCGAGGCCATCAGCAAGACGCGCATTCCGGCATCCTCGGCCTGGTCCAGGCCCTGGATGAGCCCATCCAGAAACCGCACCTTGTGCCGGTCCGCTCTCAGGAGCGACTCCTCCAAGACCGGAATCACCAACCGATCCAATCCCAGGCTTCTGGCAATCCTGGCAGTCCTGCCCAGAACCACCGGCTCAGGGGGTTCAAGGCCTGCCAACCCCCTCACCGGGCAGATATATGTCGCTGAAATCCACATCTTTTCAAAAACAAAGCCTCATCAACCCCATCATTCCAGCCATTTCAATTCCGCTTTTCTGAGCGCAATCCTCGCCTTTGCAAGCCTTCCGTAGTATTCTCGAATCTTCTTTGCCTGCCCGCGTACCACGGCCTTGAGCAGATCCCCTTCCAGCTCCGCCACCTCCAGGAGCTTGTAATAGTCGAGCGATTCCTTGAGGTGGGCGAGCACGATAAGACCGGTGAGCAAGGGGTGATTGTTGGTCACATTGGCATCCTTGAATCGCATCCCATGTTCCAGTTCAACCTCAAGACCGGCCTGGAACTCTTTGGTGTCGATCGCCATGATATGCGTGTTTACCTCGGCAAGAATGCTCTTTGCCTCTTTTGAGGACACCTTCGACTCCTTCTTCTGGGTCCAGTCGCTGATCTTGAGTTCCCTACAGACCCTTTGAACCTCCTCTACGGTAACATAACTGGGAATCTTCATGTCTTTCTCCTCCATTTATTTGGGGTTGATAAGCTTAACCATAACAGGCCCTTTCGGTTTCAGGCAAGAAGATTCCCTTCAGTCGTTCAAAAAACTCCTTTTTATCCAACCAAATGCTCTTCCCCGTCCTATCACCTCACTGACCTATGTTCCAAAGGCCGATAACTGAAAACCTTCGCTGTCTCCCATCGGCTGCGTTTTGGTATTGACCTCCTTCTCCTCACCACATAAACTACCTCAAGGTGACCGTAGAATTCGAACCAACGACCGTTGAACCTCTGAACCATTGTAAGAAAGGAGTTTTGCCGTGTTTCTATCCCTGATCCAGAAACGCCGGAGCATTCGAACCTATGAACCGCAGCCGGTGGAGGCCGAAAAACTCGAGCTGCTGGTGGAGGCGGCCCTTCGATCGCCCTCATCCATGGGGAACAACCCGTGGGAGTTTGTTATCGTGACCGATCCTGAGGTCCTCGAAAGGCTGTCAAAGGCCAAGCCCCATGGGGCCACGTTCCTGAAGGGTGCGCCGCTGGCCATTGTCGTCTGCGCAGACCCCGACAAAAGCAGCGTATGGATTGAAGACGCATCCATCGCCGCCATCTTCATCCATCTCGCGGCCGAGTCCCTGGACCTCGGGAGTTGCTGGATACAGATCAGGGACAGGATGCACAGGGAGGATATGTCTGCGGAGGAGTACATCTCCGAAATCCTGTCGATCCCCAGGCATCTGAAGGTGGAGGCCATGGTCGCTATCGGTCATCCCGCTGAAAAGAGGGCGCCTCACGCGCAGGGATCACTTCAGTACGATAAGGTGTTTTATGGAACCTATGGAATGTCTTACAAGAGCTAATCCTGGCTGCGATCGCACATGTATACGGATTCCATGGACCGTTCCCGGGAGTGCCTCTTTTTAAAACAACTCCATGAACCCCGCCCCTAAAATAGAAGAAGCCGAAACCGGTCAAGCCGACCCCTCCCTGAGGGCCTCCATGCGCGATGGGGTGTCCCATGCGGTCATGCTGGGGGCAGGCGAGACCTACCTGGGGCCATTTGGCATATTCCTGCAGGCAAGCACCCTCCAGGTGGGCAATTCACCGGCACGAAAGGCCAGAGGACCGATCGAAAGGCCCGCCGCCGAAAATGCTTGACAAGAACCGGCCTGAAGCGTACAAATAGCGACGAAAAAAAAGCTATCTTCTATTCAAACTCCTCTTTTCAACTTTTCCAAACCCAAGGAGCCAGTCATGAACGATAAACCCGACATAAGAGTGTTGCTGATTGATGATGAAGAGACCCTCATTGAATACCTCTCAAAACGCCTTTTGCGGGAGGGTTTCACTGTAAAGGCCTCTTTTTCCGGTGAGGAGGCGGTCGAGGTGGCCAGCAACAACGACTTTGATGTGGCGGTAGTGGATCTGAAAATGCCGGGCATGGACGGCGTTGAAACCCAGAAAAGGCTTCGGAAGCTCCAACCCTTTCTCCAAAGCATCGTCCTCACGGGCCACGGGACCCTCGATTCCGCCCTGGAGAGCGGCAAGCAGGATGCCTTCAAATATCTTCTCAAACCGATTGAGTATGAAAATCTGGTGGAAACGATCCGAGAGGCCTATGAATCGAAGGTCCAGTTGCAGAATGCCAAATTCCGAGAGGAAGTGGAGAATATTTACCGGTCCGGAATGGGGGCAAGGGGCATTAAAAACGCGATGAACAAGTTGCGAAAGATCTATGGAATCGAGTGACTCTCCGGGCTCCCATTCGAAAGAAAACACTCAGGAGATCTTAGGCCTCAAGATGGAACTTCTGCAGACCCGGAGATATCTTGAGTGTATCCTGCAGCATTCCAATGATATCATTTTTGCCACCGATGCAGACGGCATCCTGGTGTCATTCAGCAGCGGGGGCGAAAAGGCACTGGGGTACCCCCGGGAGGAGGTGACCGGTCGGCCCATCAGGGACCTGGCCGTTGACCCCTCGCAATTTGAAAGACTGGCGGCCCTCGCTCAGGAAAAGAGGAGCGAGGCCCATGTGGAGTTTCCGTTTCGGCATAAGGCCGGCCATACCATCTACTGTGACGTATCCCTGATCGCCTTTACCAGCGCCGAAGGACAGACCGTCGGTACGGTGGGGATCGGCCGTGACCTGACCCAGCAGAAAAAACTTCAGGAGGATCTCATCCGCGTGGACAGACTGGCCGAAATCGGTCGAACCGCATCGGGCATCGCCCATGAGATCAACAATCCACTTGCCATTATCGGCGAGATTTCCGGGTGGATCAGAACCGTGGCAGGAGATGCCAAAGGCCTGACCCCGGAAGATCGCGAAGAGATAGAAAGAGCAGTCCGGTTTATCCAGGAACAGACGAGACGGTGCCGGAGCATCACCCATCAATTGTTGAGTTTCGTGAGGGATTCAGGGCCTTCCAGGGCATCTGTGGATATTCACAAACTCCTGGAGGAAACGGTTTCATTTCTGAATCCCGACCTGAAATACAAGGAGATCCTGGTGTCGATCAATCTGATGGAAGGCCCGCTCGTGATGGATTCGGATAAGCAGATGCTGGAGCAGGTCCTAGTCAATCTCCTGTCAAACGCTGTTTATGCGGTGGAAGAGAAGGGGGGGAAAGGGGGACGGATCGATATTGCAACAGCGAGAGTCGAATCCATGATCGAAATCAGGATCTCCGACAACGGCGCCGGCATTTCCGAAGAGAATCAGAAACGGATGTTCGATCTTTTTTTTACCACTAAACCCCCCGGCAAAGGGACGGGCCTCGGTCTTCCCATCTGTCAGAACATCATCAGGAAACTGGGAGGCGATCTATCATTTAAAACCGAGGCAGGAGAGGGCACGACCTTCTTTGTCAGACTCCCTGTCTCATAACCGTGTAAAGGCTGTTGTGGACGCGAATGTCTCTTCCTGCCCCTTATTTCTGTACCGTGGGCACTCAGGAGCAGGGATCGACAGTTTATTGAAGTAGCTGTTCTCAAGAGATCTCCTAAAGAATAAGGAGAGCGCACTTGGAACTTCATACCCAGATAGATTCAGCCCATCGCCCAACCCGAGAGGCCTCCGCATCCGGCGCCTTTCGGTCCCGTGGGTCAAGCCGGGGGCTCTTTCCCCGCATTCTGACCTTCTCTATCCTCTTCTGCCTCTGGCTCGTTCTATCCGGTCAGTATGATTCCTTCCACATCACGTTAGGGGTTATATCCTGTGCCATCGTCGTCATATTCTCCGGCGATCTCCTCTTTCCCGGAGCGCAAATAGGAGGCCTGATCCGCCTCGGGTTCCGGTTGACCGCCTACGTCCCCTGGCTCCTCTACCAAATCCTTCTGGCCAACTTCCATATCCTCTACGTGGTATTGCACCCTAAAATGATGGACCTCATCGATCCGAGCATCATTCGATTCCAGAGCATGCTCAAGGACGAACTTCCCCTGGTTATCTTCGCCAACTCCATTACCCTGACTCCGGGTACCATAACGGTATATGTCTCGGTGGACGGAGAGTTCCAGGTTCACTCCATTGACAAGGCATCCGGTGAACCGCTTCCTGGAGAAATGGAGGCCCGGATCGTCAAGGCATTCAAGGAGGACTGATGTCGGACGTTTTTCTCTACACCGGCCTATATCTCTGTTTGTTGATGGTTGCATCCCTGTATCGCGCCGTCTTCGGCCCAACGGTCCTGGACCGCCTGATCGGCGTCAACGCCATTGGAAGCAAGACGGTCATCCTGCTCCTTTTAATCGGCCTGATTTACGAGCGTGTGGACATGTTCGTGGATATCGCCCTGGCCTATGCCCTACTCAATTTCATGGCCGTTCTGGCTGCATCCCGTTATTTTCAGAAGAAGAAGGGGCTCTACGAGGAACCGCCATAACGGTGGACTCGGGTTTATTGGGTTAGTTGAGTTCGTTGGGTTCGTTGGGTTCGTTGGGTTGGCGGACGAAAGTAGTGGGTGTCCGGTTTCCAGTTTCAGATTACAGGTTCTTTCAATCATCAATCGTCAATCCCCCAGGGGGTTCTCATGTTGGACATCGTCGTAATTTTTCTACTGGTCAGCGGTCTGGTCTTTTTTACAGGAGGGGCGGTAGGGATCCTGCGTCTTCCCGATTTCTACACACGGCTCCATCCTGCGGGCAAAATGGACACGCTGGGGTCTCTTCTCATGGTCCTGGCCGTGGCCCTCTTCAACCTCCACGATTTCACATGGATGCAGCTTATCACCAGCCTGAAGATCGTCCTGGTTGTTCTCTTCATCTTCGTTCTGAGCCCTACGGCCACCCATGCCATCGTGGATGCAGGCGTCAGGGCCGGCCTGAAACCCTGGACCAAAAAGAAAGAGTAAACGTCGAACATCCAACATCGAACCTTCAACGTCCAATGACTGCAATCCGGGAAATGACAACTGTGAGACGTAAACGTTACCTTCAGCTTATTTTGGAACTCCGAACTCCAAACTTCACACTCCAAACTTTAAGAGGTTTTCTCCCATGATCTGGCAACTGGACCTCGCCATTCTGACACTCGTCATCGTCACGGCCATTGCCGCCATCTCGGTAAAGGACCTGCTCGGCTGCGCCATCCTGTTCGGGGCCTACAGCTTCCTTATGTGCCTTCTCTGGGCCATCATGGCCGCCGTAGATGTGGCCTTCACCGAGGCATCGGTAGGGGCTGGCGTGAGCACCGTCTTTTTTGTGGCGGCCGTATTCCGAACTACCCGGAGGACCCGAGATTGAAAACAGCAGGGCTCATCATCGTGATTCTGGCCGGGGCGATCCTCCTCTACGCAACCCAGGACTTTCCGCCCTGGGGGGCCCCTGATTCCCCTGCCAGCACCCATGTCTCCCCGCGGTATCTGCAGAAGTCCATGGAGGAGACCGCCGTACCCAATGTGGTCACGTCCGTGTTAGCCGATTACCGTGGATTTGACACCATGTTTGAGACCTCAGTCATCTTCTGCGCCGGCATCGGTTGCTTTGCACTCCTGAGGATATTCCGAAAAAGGCCCGAAGATCGCTATTACCGACACATTGCCACTGAGATCACCCTTCACATCAAGGGCGGGAGGATACCTGAAAAATCCTCGGAATTCGAGCGGATCGATGCCCTGTGGACCCCTTATGATCTGATCATCAAGACCGTCTGCAGAATACTGGTGCCTTTTATTCAGCTCTTCGCCCTCTATGTTATCGCCCACGGCCATCACAGCCCCGGCGGCGGTTTTCAGGGAGGCGTCATCTTGGGGGCCAGCATGATTCTCATCGCCATTTCCTACAACATGCGGACGGCCATTGCGCGCATCAGCGAAAAAACAGACAATCTCCTCATGGCGACCGGCGTATTCATCTATGCTGGGATCGGGACCCTCTGCCTTATCCTGGGGGCCAACTTCCTGGACTACAGCGGACTCTCCACGATCCTTTTTTCAGGACCTATCATGGCCCGTTCGCACGGGATCTTCGGCGTTGAAATCGGCGTGGGGATTACCGTCATGGCCGTCATGATCTCCATCTACAACAACCTGGCCTCGGAAGGCAAACAAGATGAGGGATTGTAAACCATGTCTGATCTGATTCCCATCATTGTGGCCAAGTACAATTATTGGCTTTACATCGTTCTGATGATGATCGGGCTCTATGCCATGATCGCCAAGAATAACCTCATCAAGAAGCTGGTGGGGATGAATATCTTCCAGACCTCCATCATCCTCTTCTATGTCTCCATGGGCTGCAAGAGGGGTGGGGCGGGCATCCCCATCATCCA
>Ga0172370_10003205_pt1 | contig 22895 bp, 22 predicted proteins | sample LakKiv5m_FD_114538 | JGI IMG/M metagenome (GOLD analysis project Ga0172370, IMG submission 114538) | Freshwater microbial communities from Kabuno Bay, South-Kivu, Congo - kab_022012_11.5m | ecosystem: Environmental > Aquatic > Freshwater > Lake | place: Democratic Republic of the Congo...
ACCCCGGCAGTAGCCGGGGTGACGCAAAAATTTTTAATTTTGAAAACGCTTAATTGACTATATTTCATAAGCCCTTCCGGCGTATTATGCTATAATTTGCCGGGCAAGACCATTTTAAAATTTTAAAAATAGCTAAAATTGGCTGTTTTTTTATTACTCTTGACTTAATCTGAAATTTTATGCTATATTAATTTGATACTTTTATAAAGTAAAGCTCCTTTTTAAAAAGTGGAATATCCTAATATCCCCCAGCACTACATGCGCTTGCGTAAAGATATTCCCTCAAGGGACTCCCCTTCCCCCGGGCAGTCCCTATTTTTTTATCAAAATCACTATTTCCCGCCAAACTTTTTGACCGGCGCGGCCGTAAACCAGGGTCTGACGCGGACTTAATTGCGGTTTAATCTCCTGCCAGGTAGTCGGCAAGGGATTGGCCATCACCCAATCGGGATGATTCGGCTTCAACCAAATTTTTTTAGCGCCGTTTAATAAAATCGGCCAAACCATCACCAAGCGGCCGTCCGCTTTCATAACGCGCGCCGCCGCCGCCAAAAAATCTCCGTACAAAACCCCGAGGTCGCGATTGATTTTGGCTAAAAGTCGCGGGCCGCGAGCCGGTCCAAGATACGGCTCGGTCACCAACCGGTCAACGCTTGACGGCTCCAAAACTTCAAATAATTTTCGGGCATCGCACTGCACCAAACGACAACGAAAATCCAAATTTTGATATTTGCTTTTTAACCAAGCTAAATTATGCTTAGTCTGATCCAAAGCCGCTAAAGAAATATCGCCGCCGATAAGCCGCTGACCGCCCCACAAAGCCGCTTCGCTTAAAACCGTGCCCGAACCGCAGAAGGGGTCAAGGATAACATTGTCGGAATGCGGCTTGGACAAGTTAATCATCATCAAAGCCAACTTAGGCGGCAGCATACCGGCATAATCATCGCGGTCCGGCCGGCCATAATCACGCCAGGACCATTCTTTAAAGGGCTGAACGACCAGGGTTTCACCCAACAAAATTCGACCGCCCTGTTTTATCAAAACGAATTCCTGACCACGATTCAAAAGTCCGCTTTGCTCCACGGCGGCGCTGGATAAATTACGCTCGCGACTGGTTACCCAACGGGAACTGACACCTTTTGCCGTTAAGGCCGCCTTAACTTTCATGGCTAAATTTTTTAACGAGCCGACCGCGCCATAGCCGGAAAAGCCAAAGAAAAATTTATGATCCGCTTTGGGGCGACAATGCGTCGCCACAGCTTCCGGCAAACCGGTCAAGCTGACCGTAGCCGTAATCATGCCGATCTTAACCGTGCCGCCCAACCGTTTGATAGCCGCAGCCGCCTCAAAGTTGGCGGTTTCCACCACCAAACAATCTTTAGCCGCCATTTTATACTCGGCGCGCGACCCCAACCAGCTGTAAATTTCCGCCAGGGACAAAGCGGGGTGAAAGCCCAAAATAAAAAAATAGGTCATGAATATATGATATAACAGAGCGGGCGGGGAAGCAATACGGAATAAATTTCCAAATCCGAATTTCCAATGCCAAATAAATGTCAATATCCAATTTTTAAACTTGGATTTTGAGTTTTGGATTTAATTTGATATTGGAAATTTTGATTTTAATATTTAGAACGTCTCTTGACGTCTTCCTCCGCCCATGTTAAAGTGTCTTTACAATTCTAACCTTTCCCATCTTTGGCTAATATTTAGCCAAAAATGCCGCCAGACGGTATTAAAGGTCTTTATTTAAAGCTTTCAGACCAAAGCCGCGCTTTTGATGGGAAAAATCTGAAAGTTTTTTAATTTCACGAAAATTATGTCAAAAAACAAAAACAACGAAGCCGCTTACTATGAACTGTTGTATCTTGTGCCTAATCAATTCAGCGAAGAAGAATTGACGCCCATTAATGACAAGGTGAAAAAAATCATCACCGAAGCCGGCGGCGAAATGGCCGGCCAGGAATCTTTGGGCAAAAAACGCCTGGCCTATCGCATTAAACAGTTTCGTCACGGTTACTATGAATTGCGCAATTTTACGGCGCTGTCTTCGGCTTTGCCTAAAATCAATCAACAACTCAAACTGTTCAGCAATATTTTAAGATATCAGATCCTCAAAACCCATCCCAAAACCGCCGAGCAGTTGGCCAAAGAAACGCGGGTTATCAATGAACTGAATAAAACGCCGGAAGAAACCGAGAAAAAGGACAGCGCGCCGCGTCCGACGGCGCCCAAAGTCGAGCCGAAAGAAATCAAGTCCGACACCGACGACAATAAGATGGAATTAAAAGATTTGGATGACAAATTAAACCAAATCTTAGATACCGATAACTTGCTTTAAACACAAGTTCAAGCGATTTATTACCCGGTTAATAATTTAAACTAAACATATGAATCTCAACAAGGTCATGCTCATCGGCAACTTGACCCGTGATCCGGAAATTCGTCAAACCGGCACGGGTAAAAATGTGGCGACTTTTGCTATAGCCACCAATATGGTTTGGACCGACGCCTCAGGCCAACGCCAGGAAAAAGCCGAGTTCACCAATGTCGTGGCTTGGGGCAAATTGGCCGACATTTGCGGCCGCTATCTGAAAAAGGGCGGCAAGGTGTACGCGGAAGGTCGTTTGCAAACCAGAGATTGGGTTGGCAAGGACGGCATCAAACGCTATACCACTGAAGTGGTTCTGGAAAATATGATCATGCTGGACGCGCCTCGTTCCGGCGCCACCTTCACCCCGGCCACCCCGAACGCCGCGCTGACGCCGGCCAATGATGAAATCACTTATGACAATAATTTCTCCGACAGCGCCGGCGGCGAAGAAGAAATCAAAGTGGAAAATATTCCTTTTTAAAAACCGACTATGGACACTCATCAAAATAAAAAAGTTTGTTTTTTCTGCGCCAATGATCTGGCCGACATTGACTACAAACAAGTGGAGTTGTTAAAAAAATTCACCAATTTTTACGGACAAATCTTGCCCAGACGCCGCACCGGCATTTGCTCCAAACACCAACGCGCTTTGGCGCAAGCCGTTAAACGAGCCCGCATGATGGCCCTGTTGACTTTTACCAACCGCTAACGGTTATAGAGAATCATTTTCAATAATCAGGTTAAGCGTTAGTCCTCATTTCTATGTTAAGCTTAAATGAAATCAAACTGGGCAAACTGCTCAAAATCAACAATGACCCCTATGTCGTGATCAAAGCCGATCATCACAAAATGGGTCGCGGCGGCGCCGTCCTGAAGACCAAATTAAAAAACCTTCTGACCGGCAACTTGATTGAAAAAACCTGGCAGGGTAACGACAAAGCCGAAGAGGCCGATGTGGAAAAACGTCCGTCCAATTTTTTATATCGCGACGATTCCTCCGCTTATTTTATGGATAATTCAAGCTTTGAACAATTCAGCTTGCCCTTGAATCACTTAGGCGGTCAGGAGAAATTCTTGAAAGAAGACACCGAGGTGGAAACGCTTTATTTTCAAAATAGTCCCATGAGCATTACCCTGCCCATCAAAATGGAATTAAAGGTGATCTCGGCGCCTCCGGGTGTCAGAGGCAACTCCGCCGGCAATGTCATGAAAACCGTCACCCTGGAAACCGGCGCCGAAATTCAGGCCCCCATGTTCATCAACGAAGGCGATTTGGTGCGTGTCAACACGGAAAACGGCGAATACGTGGAAAGAGCGTAGCGCGCTAATAAACCAATCAAAAAAACAAACAACCGCGATAAGTAAGCGACTGGTTGTTTGTTTTTTTATTACTTGTTGTTTATTCCTCAACCGATGGCGCCTCCTCCTCGCTCACGACCGGCGTTATGGCGCGAACCGCGCCCCCCTCATTTTCTTCCTTGGCCTTGACTTCGGCCACCACGCCCTGTCTGATCGCCTTCATTAAATCAGGGTTCTCTCTTAAATAACGCTTGGCTGTTTCACGACCAACACCCAACTTTTCCTCTCCATAAACATAGGCGTTGCCGCGCTTGGAAACCACGCCGGCGGCCACGCCGATGTCCAACAAATCGCCAGCCAGGGAAATGCCTTCATTATACATAATATCAAACTCGCAGGTTTTAAACGGCGCCGAAACTTTATTTTTAACGATTTTGCATTTGACGCGATTGCCGATAATTTTGTCACCCTGTTTGATTTGAGCCGCCCGCCTGACTTCAACGCGAATCGAAGAATAAAACTTTAAAGCCGTGCCACCGGTGGTGGTTTCCGGATTGCCGAAAAAAACACCGATTTTCATGCGAATCTGATTGATAAAAATAACGATGGTTTTGGTTTTAGAAACGATGCCGGTCAGTTTGCGCAAGGCCTGACTCATCAAGCGGGCCTGTGAACCCATCTGCACATCCCCCATATCGCCTTCAATTTCTTTTTTCGGCACCAAGGCGGCCACGCTGTCCACCACCACCACGTCAATGGCATTGGAACGCACCAGGGTTTCCAAAATTTCCAAGGCCTGCTCGCCGGTGTCGGGCTGGCTGATTAAAAGCTCCTTGATGTTGATGCCGATTTTGGTGGCGTAATCGGGGTCAAGCGCGTGTTCGGCGTCAATAAAGGCGGCGATGCCTCCCAATTTTTGCACCTCGGCAATAATATGCTGGGCCAGAGTGGTTTTACCAGAGGCCTCCGGTCCGAAAATTTCAATAATGCGGCCTCGAGGCACACCACCCACTCCCAAAGCCAAGTCCAACGACAGACAACCGGTGGACACGGCGTCCACATTGGCGGTCTTGGCCTCGCCGAACTTCATAATGGAGCCGTCCCCGAACATGCTCTTGATCTGCTGCATGGCGGCCATGGCGGCGGCCATTTTTTCCTCCTTTTGGTTGTTTTTCTCCTCCCCGCTCTTGCTGGCAAGTTTGGCGTTATCCATAGATTTTAAAATTACTATTTAAGCATAAAACATGACAGGAAAAAAGACAACTCACGGCCTTGGGCTGTCTTTAAACAAAACTTCCCTGACCGCGACATTTTGTTTTTTGGCGCCTTTTGCCGCCACAATAACGATAGTGTTGACACCGCTGTGCAAATCAACTTCTTCACTAAAATCGCCGTCGGCGCTGACCAAGGCCGGACGATCATTAATCAGCACTTCGGTTTCTTTGTCAGTCTGACCGCTCACCACCAGCCGGGAACGATTGACCACGCTTTGCTTGGCGGCCGGCGAACTAATAATAAGCTTGGGCGGCAAAAAAATATTTTGCAGCAAAAACCACAAATAAACCAAACTTAACAAAGCCACCAAAGCGATGGCGGCATATTTAACGATATTAGGTCCGGCCACGAAATAACGGCGACCGACCGTCTGACGAGAAAACAGCTGATGTTGTTCGCTGGACTGATAAACTTTCTGCTCCAACTTGAACTGACGCAACAACTTTTCATAATCCAAGTCCAGCCAGGCGGCATACTCGCGCAAATAGTTCAGGCCGTACAAACCGGTGGGCAACAAATCATAATCACCCTCTTCCAGGGCCTTAACATAACGCGGGTTGACATTGATAACCACGGCCGCTTCGGCCAGGGTCGCTCCTCTTTTTTCCCTGGTTTGTTTCAATTGCGCGGCCACGCTGGCTCCTTCGGTAAAAATCTGTCTTGTCTTAAACCAGACCATACTAATCGCCGGCTTTTAGGGAAGCGGTGATTTTGCCTTCGGCGATGCGCGTTTCGTAATCCAGGTTGTCCGGATTGTCGGCGATGGCTTCCACCATATCTTTCAGGGCCTGATCGGCGGCATTGTAATCATTGCCCCGATACCAGCTTGACGAAACCAAAACCTGACTGGCAAAAACACCGATATCATCATCGGTTGACTCTTCGGCCAACAAACTCTTCAAAGCCGAAACCCGTTTGGTGCTGGCGAGGTAAGTTTTAACAATCTGGGGTTGGGTGGTCATAAACTGAAGAAAGTCCCAGGCCTCGGCCTGATGCTTGCTTTTTTTGGAAACTGTTTCCACCCAATAATCAACCACATTTTTGGGGTCGTTGCGTCCTTCGATTTGCGGTAACCTGGCAATGCCGAAATTCAATTTCGGCGCGCGGGCTTTGATGATCGGCACATTATAAGAATAGTCAAACATAATGGCCAGATTGCCGCTGACAAACATGTCCAGAGCGTTCGGCAAAGCTTTATTCCAACTGTAAACTTCTTTGGTGGGATTGGCAAAATCGGTGTAAAAACGAATAGCGTCAATACCCGGGTTGTAATCTTTGTCCCGCAAATAATTTCTAAAAGCCACCCGCCCCTGATCGTCAATAACCGTGGCGCCGTTTTGCATCATCAACGCGGTTAAAATTTCCGAGGAATCGTTAATATTGGAACTGCCTCCCAAAGCCACGCCCGATTGCAAAATTTCACCTTTGGCGTTTTGTTTGGTCAGCTTGGCCGCGTCGCGCTGAAACTGCTTGTTCCAATAAGGCGACAACTCGGCGATGCCGGCGTTATTTAATAAATCTTTGTTGTAAAACATGGCCAGAGCGTCAAAAGACAGGGGCAGAGCAAAAATTTTTCTGGTATTGGCCTTCAGGGCCTGATCGTAATATTCCCTGGTCACGTCGTTGTAGACCGTATCCACGAAACCGTTTTTCAAACTGGCCAAAGTCAAACTTTTTTGTGTGCGCAGTTCGGGGATAGTCTCCTGTTTGATGGTGCCTCTGACCACCGGGTAAGCCAAGGTGATTTGATCCGGCAAGGGCGCGATTTTATTCTGATAGCGTCCCACCCAAGCGGCGTTTATGGAAAAAATGTCCGGCCCCCGGTCCTCGGCCAAAGCGTTGACTAATTCCTGCTCATACTCTTCGTAGCGCAGTTTGCGATACTGAATGGTGATGTTGGGGTGGACTTTGTTGTACTCTTCGATTATGGCCTTGAAATCATCCGGTCCGTCCCAGACTCGCCAATATTGCAGCACCACCGGCTGCATTTTTTGCTGCACTTCCTGGGAAACGGTCCGGCAACCAAAGCCGGAAAGCGTAACAACAGCTAAAACGGCCACCAGTAACCATGATTTAATAGGCATAAAATAAATTAGTATGCCCTTATTATAACACGCCTGGACTCGTCAAGCAATCGGCGACGGACCAGAAGTTAAACAACCGCCTCCAAATTGGGCCGGTATTGCAGGGCTTCGGCCACATGAACGGCATCGATATTTTCCGCCTCGGCCAAATCGGCAATGGTGCGCGCCAACTTGATGATACGAAAATAACTTCGGGGCGACAAATGCAGTTTATCCAGGGCCTGCTCCAACAAATGACGCGACGGTCTGTCCAATATACACCACTGTCGCACCGCTTCGCTGGTCATTTCATGATTGCTTAAAAACGGCGAGCGGGCGAAACGACGCGCCTGACGCTCGCGAGCCCGACTGACCGCCCGCTTAATTACGGCGGACGACTCGTTATTGCCAAACTCGCTTAATTCGTTAAATGGCAAACGCGGCACATCCAAATATAAGTCAATCCGATCTAAAATCGGGCCGCTTAACTTACGTCGATAAGCGGCCACCTGCGAAGCGGTGCAACGACAGGGTTGTTCCCGATCCTGCAAAAAACCGCAAGGACAAGGATTCATGGCCGCCACCAACATAAATTTGGCCGGAAAAGTCAGACTGCCGGCCGCCCGCGAAACGGTGACGATGCCGTCTTCCAGGGGCTGACGCAAACTTTCCAAAATCTGACGGGGAAATTCGCCGAACTCATCCAGAAACAAAACGCCACGGTGCGCCAAGGAAACTTCGCCGGGCTTGGGCCAGCTGCCGCCGCCGATCACGGCCACGGTTGAAGCGCTGTGATGCGGCGCGCGCCAGGGGCGGCTCATGATTAAAGACTGCCGGGCGGACAATTCGCCGGCCACGCTGTAAATTTTAGTCAGCTCAAGCGACTCGGTCAAAGTTAAATCCGGCAAAATTCCCGGCAAGGCCCGCGCCAGCATAGTTTTGCCGGAACCGGGCGAGCCGGACATCAACACATTATGACCGCCCGCCGCGGCCAAAGTCAAAGCGCGCTTGGCTCCGGCTTGTCCGGCCACATCCTTAAAATCAACCGTCGCCGCACCGGCGCTGGAAACAAATTCCGTAGTCGGGTAAACCGCGATTTGCTGACGATCTGATAAATGTTCAATTGCCTGACGCAAATTATCCAGGCCAAAAACCTTTATCCCCTCCACCACGGCCGCTTCGGCGGCATTGGCCCGGGGCACGAATAAATTTTTTACGCCCCAAGCCGCGGCCTGGCAGGCAATGGGCAAGACGCCGCAAATCGGTCTGAGCTGACCGTCTAAAGCCAATTCTCCCACAAACCAGCTGTCAGTCAAATTTCGTTTGGTCCAAACTCCGCGCCCCGTTGCCTGCAACACGGCCAGAGCCATGGGCAAATCATAAAGCGGACCGTGTTTTTTCAAATTGGCCGGCGCCAAATTAACCGTCACTTTCAAACGGGGAAATTCCAGCTGTGAATTCTTGATGGCGCTGCGTACCCGCTCCCGCGATTCGCAAATCGCCGCGTCCGGCAAACCGACCACGCTAAAACTGCCCAATTCGCCGCCGCCCAAATCGGCCTCCACCTCCACCGCCAACGCTTCCAGTCCGACCACGGCCGCGGAAAAAATTTTTGCCGCCATATATTTCAGTATATCAAAAATTTTGATTTTAGAAATTCGCCGCGTTCATGATTGATTAAAAAAATTTAAAAGGGAAATGGCAAGTAACAAAACATTATGGGAAATTGCTGTTTGTTTTTTGCTGTTTAATGTTTAATAGTTATTTTTTTATTTAAAATTAGCAAAAAATATTTTATTGACAAAATATACCTTTATCGTTACACTATTATTATAACAAAGCGCATGCAGTTCCTTTCATTTTTTAGGGGGATATTTTGGATTTAAACCTGTTACCCAACCTTGGGGGCCTGTCCAAAGCCGACCGTCGCTACATTAGAACTAATGTGGTAGATTTCACGTCGGCAGACAGAGAAAACTTCTCTGTCTGGAAGAAAAAAATCAAAAATGCGGTTAGCAAAATAACCGCAGCCAAAAAAATTTTTCGCACCCTGCGACGTCAAGACATGGTCCTGACAGAGCAGGACATTGTCGACTTCACACGGTTAACAGACCTGATGGACGCAAATCCACTGGCCTGTGAAGAAGTGGGCATAAACAGGGAGTCGCTTTTAGAAATTTTTGATAACTTCATGGAGGAGGTTATCAGGATTTATAAAAACGACCCGCGAAACCCCATTATAGACTTAGCCCTAAAAAGCGAGAGTCTATTCCCCAATTTCTCCATAGGCACTATAACGGTGCCTTTGGACCTCATAATTGAAAAACCCAAGGCGATCGATATTGTGCCGCCATCAAGTTTTTCAGTGTTTTTGTAATCTGTTAAACTAAAACGGATAGCCAACCAGCTATCCGTTATTTTTATCTTAAGAGATTAATGTCGTCTCGGACCAAAGCCGTTGCCGTTTCTCTTGTCGGGGCTGAAGCGCGACTTAAAACCGGTGCCGTCGTCCTTGCCCGGCTCGCCCCGCCACAACGGCTCGTTTTCCGGCAAACCTTTCATGGTCAGATTGATGCGGCCTTTTTCATCAATCTCTTTGACTTTAACCGTCACTTCGGCGCCGATTTTGGTAAATTTGTCGGGACTGGAAACACGATAAGGCGCCAATTCGCTGACATGCACCATGCCGTCCTGACCGCCCGGCAAACCCACAAACAGGCCGAAGTCCAACATACTGATGACTTTCCCTTTAAAAATTTCACCCGGCTGGAATTCATGGGCGATGTCCTTGACCCACTGCACGGCGCGGGCGGTTTGCGCGGCATCCACGCCGCAGACCATCACGAAACCGTCATCTTCAATGTCGATGGAAACGCCGCAAGCGTCAATGATTTCGTTAATCACCTTGCCGCCGCTGCCGATAACTTCGCGAATCTTGTCCGGCTTGATGTAGAAGCTGACGATACGCGGCGCGTAAGGCGACAAATCGGGACGCGGCGCGGCAATGGCCTTGTTCATTACCGCCAAAATTTCCAAGCGCGCCTCGCGGCCTTGCTTGACGGTCTGTTCGACAATCGCCGGCGTCAAACCGTAAGTTTTGGTATCCATCTGAATGGCGGTGATGCCATCAGCGGTGCCGGTGATTTTAAAATCCATACCGCCTTCGCCGTCTTCCAAATCCTGAATATCGGTCAAAACTTTCCACTGACTTAAATCGGCGCTGGACGCCAAGCCCATGGCCACACCGGCCACGGCTTTGGCAATCGGCACGCCGGCGTCCATCAAGGCCAAAGATGAACCGCAGGTAGAAGCCATGGACGAAGAGCCGTTGGAGCCCAAGGTTTCCGAAACCACGCGAATGGTGTAAGGGAATTTTTCCTTGGCCGGCAAAACCGGCAACAAGGCCTTTTCCGCCAAAGCGCCGTGGCCGATTTCTCTGGGGCCGGCGCCGCCGCGATTGGCCCTGGCCTCGCCGGTGGCAAAAGACGGAAAATAATAATGATGAATATAGCGTTTCTCGCCGCGGCCTTCCAAACTTTCCAGAGACTGCTTGTCGCCCGAGGGACCCAAAGTGACCACCGACATCACCTGCGTCTCGCCGCGATCAAACAAACCGGAACCGTGAGGCCGGGGCAACAAACCGACTTCCGCCGCCAGGGATCTGATCTCGGTTAAGCCGCGTCCGTCCACCCGTTTGCTTTCGTTTAAAATTGCCCGGGTCACGGCCGCTTCCACCACCGGTTCCACCAAAGCGGCCGCCACTTTGCCGGCCGCGTCCTCATCGATTTCTTGTTCGCGCAAATAAGTCGCCAAACCTTCCTTGATCGCCACCACGGCCGCTTTGCGCTGGCCCTTGGTATAGTAAACCGCGTCAAATAAAATCGTTTCGGTTTTTTCTTCCAACCATTGCTTGGCCAAAGAGTAGGCCTCGGGCGCCGCTTCGGCAATCGGCTGGCCGGTTGACAATTTAAAAATTTTGTTGACACCCAACTCACTTTGCATTTTCTTGATTAAATCAACCACCGGTTTGAGCTCACGCTGTCCGGCGGCGATGGCCTCAATCATGTCGGCTTCCGCCACTTCACCGGCGCCGGCCTCCAGCATAATCACTTTCTCGGGCGTGCCGGCCACAATCAAGTCCAAATCGCTCTCGTCACGCTCGGCGTAAGTCGGGTTGAAAACCAATCGGCCGTTGACCCGTCCGACGCGCGCGCCGGCGATGGGACCGTTCCAATTGATGGGCGACAAAGCCAAAACGGCGCTGGCCGCCACCAAGGCCACGATGTCATGATCATTGGCCTGGTCAACCGACAACACGGTGGCCGACACCTGCACGGCGCGGGTGCTGGTCTGATCAAACAAGGGACGAATGGCCCGGTCGATCATCCGTCTTGATAAAACGGTTTCGTCAGCCGGCCGGCCTTCGCGTTTGATCCACTGCGAGCCCTTAATCATGCCGGCGGCGTATAACCGTTCTTCCAGTTCCACCATCAGCGGGAAAAAACCCTTGTCTTCATTGCTTTCCTTGTCTTCCACCACCGTCGCCAAAACCACCGTATCGCCGTATTGCACAGTGACGGCGGCGTCGGCCTGCTTAGCCAGTTTGCCTGTTTTAATGGAGAGGACGCGACCCAGCCACTCACAACTAAAAACTTTTTCTTCCGACATAGTTTAAATGGCCTGACCGCCAAATTACAGGACTATGAAAAATCATAGTACTACTTATTCAGTGGCCAGGTAAAATTAATTTTTAATCTATGAATTTATAATCTAAAAATTTATAAATTATAACAAGAACTTCTTATTTTCGCTCAAACTCACGAAGTCGTCGGCTTCTTCCTGCAATTTAGCCGAAGTGGTTTGTTTGAACGCCATCACTTCTACCAGACAACCGGTGGTATTCTGCAAATAAGCCACCAAAGGCAGATAGTCTCCGTCGCCCGACACCAGAACCACCACATCAACCTTGCCGCCCATTTTAATGGCGTCCATGGCGATGCCCACATCCCAGTCGGCTTTTTTGGCGCCGCCGGCAAAGACCTGCAAATCTTTCATTCTGACTTCAAACCCCTGCTGACTCAAGGCCTCGAAAAAATTGCCCTCTTCCTCGGTTTCGGTTTTAATGACATAGGCCACGGCCCGAATCAACTGGCGGCCGGCCACGGCCTCACGCAAAACTTCTTTGAAGTTGACGCGTTTGTGATATAAATTTTTGGCGCTATGATACATGTTGGCCACATCGACCAACACGGCCACGCGCTGATTTTTATGCTTGATCATAAGAACCAAAAAGCCGGAACAAACCGGCTGATTATTAGTTTTCGTCTTCGTTTTTGGTTTCTTCTTCGGCAATTTCTTCTTCCGGCTCGTTTTCCGCCAACAATTGTTCTTCTTCCAAACGTTTCAGTTCCTCGTCTTCAATCATTTTTTTGGCGATTTTCAGTTTTAATTTTAAAGCCACATCCTTAAAGGCCTCTTCGTTTTCTTTTTGCAAATACTTTAAGAGACGGCGGCGTTCACCAACCTTGCGCAACAAACCGCGACGGGAAGAAAAATCATGTTTGTGCTGTTTTAAATGCTCGGTCAATTCCCGAATTTCTTCGGTTAAAATGGCGATCTGCACCTGGGTGGAGCCGGTATCGCTTTCATGAACCCTGAATTTGTTGATGATTCGTTGTTTAGTCTTTTTGTCTAACATAAACTTTTTCCCAATCCGAGAAACGGCGACTAGCCCACGTCCAAGATAGGGTAAATTATTTAAGATTGGCTGAAAAAAGCCAATCGATTATTTAATTGTCTGCTTTCATTATATCACATATTTTTTAAAAAAGCAAGTTCCGCCCCGTCCCCTCGGCCAAGGAAACGCCGGGGCGAAGTTTTTGACAGCGTTTTTGACAGCGTTGATTCTTTTTGTTAAATTTAAAGCGATTAAAGGTGATTTGTCCTCGTAGTTCAATGGATAGAACACCAGCCTTCTAAGCTGGTTATGTAGGTTCGATTCCTACCGGGGATACACTGTCAGTTTATAATTTACAAGTTAAATGAGTCCACCGCCAAATACGCTGATGTTTGGCTACAACCCATAAATAACATGTATCAATTGCCGGCCTTGCGGGCCCTGCCGCGGCTGCGACACGGCTTTTCCACTATTGACGAGGGCAATATGTCCTATGTTTGGGGACCGCTGAATGAAGTCAACGCCAATCGCCAAAAATTTTTAACTTCACTTGATATCAAGCCGTCCGACTGCGCCACCATGAGCGTGCAGGATAAAAGCATTATCGAAACCGTGGACAAAAACGCGGCCGGACGCGGCATGTTTTCTCTTTTGGATTCCCTGCCCGTTGACGGCCTGGTCACTCGCGAACGCGGCCTTTTTTTGATGCTGGTGGTGGCCGACTGCCTGCCCATCATTATTTTTGACGAGCGACTTGGCCTGCTTGGTCTGGCGCATGCCGGTTGGCGCAGTACCGAAGCGCGCATCGCCAAAAATTTAATTCATTATTTAATCAGTCAATTTCATGCTCAAAGCGAAGACTTGAAACTATTTATCGGCCCGGCCATTCATCGCGATTCTTTCAAATTCGTCAATCCGGCGCAAAAAAACCTGCCGGGCTGGCAGGATTATTTGTGTGATTGGCCGGACGGCCAGACCGGCATTGACCTGATCGGCTACAATCGGGCGCAGGCCGAATCTGCCGGTCTGAGGCCGGAACAAATCACGGATAGCGGTGTGGACACGGCCGCCGACAGTCGCTTTTTTTCTCATTATCGCGATTCCAAAAATCAACCGACCGCTGAAGGACGCCTGGCCTGCGTCGTCGGCCTGGTCTAACGGCCTCTGGCTTGCATGGCTTCGGCCACCCGGCCGACCGCTAACGCCAACACCGCCAAACGCAGGGAAACTCCCAGGCGTTCTTTTTTTATCCAGGCCTCGTCAAAAGAAGCTACCAAAAGCTGACGCAATTTTTCTTTGACTTCCGACTCGCTCCAATAGTAATTGTCGGCGTTTTGCGCCTGCTCGAAATAACTGACCGCCACGCCGCCGGCATTGGCCAAAATATCCGGAATAACCAAAATTCCTTGCTTGACCAATTCGCGATCGGCTTCTGGCGTAATCGGGCCGTTGGCCAGCTCCAGGATCAGCTTGGCCTTAATCAATCCGACATTGTCCGGAGTAATAGCATTTTCCAAAGCGGCCGGAATCAGGATGTCGGCTTCAATCGAAAAAATATTGTCAATTCTTTGCGCCGGATAATCTACCAAGGGTTTACCGGCGGCTTTGTGCGCCAACACCTCGCTCACTTTCAAGCCGCGGGGATCATAAATGGCGCCGCTGGAATCACTCACGGCCACCACGCGGTAACCGTCCTCCTCCAACAGACGCGCCATGGTGCCGCCGGCGTTGCCCAGGCCCTGAATGGCCACCGTGGCCAAACCGGACAAACCGATTTTTTTAGTTGCCTCCGACAAAACATACGCGCCGCCCTGCGCCGTGGCCTCGGCGCGAGCCAAAGAACCGCCCAAACTCAAGGGCTTGCCGGTAATCATGCCCGGAGCGTGTTGACCGGCCAGGACTTCATATTCATCCAGCATCCAGGCCATAATTTGACTGTTGGTGTAGACGTCCGGCGCCGGCACATCCAGAGTCGGCCCAAGCTCCCGAAACAAAACTCGCACATAACCGCGCGACAACGCTTCTAATTCGCGCGCCGACAAAATCTTGGGGTCGACTATCACTCCGCCCTTGCCGCCGCCCAAAGGCAAATTCACCGCCGCCGTCTTCCAGGTCATCCAGGCGCTTAAGGCCTTGACCTCGCTTTCGTTCACTGCCGGGTGAAAACGGATGCCGCCCTTAAACGGGCCGCGAGCGTCGTTAAATTGCGAACGCCAACCGATAAAAACCCGTGTTCGGCCGTTATCCATTTTTACCGGAATAGCCACGCGAATAACGCGACGCGGTTCTTGCAACTGAGCCCAAACCCCCTCATCCGCCTTAACCAGAGGCCTGACCTCATCAAGCTGCGCCAAAACATTGGCGAAAGGATCATGATTCATATTTTTATAAAGTCGCGAAACGACACCTTAATTAAAAATTTTAAGTTGAAAATTTTTCCATACACCCCCCGGGGGTATATTAGCAAACCGGCATCCGGTCGTCAAGTGTAAAAAACCCCCGCTAAAGGCGGGGGTTTTCGTTAGCCAAAATTAAACAGCGGCCGGTTGTTCCGGTTCGACGGCCGGAGTCGGTTCAGCCATCGGGGCCGGTTCAATCATCGGTTCGGCGGCCGGAGTCGGTTCAGCCATCGGGGCCGGTTCAATCATCGGTTCGGCGGCCGGAGTCGGTTCAGCCATCGGCTCTGCAGTCGCCTCATTGGGCGTCATGGTGTTGAGTTCTTCAGTCATACATTTACTGCCCCGTGAAATATTTTTTTAATTTAATGCTTGGTCGGGCCTGTCGCCGAATGATTAAGTTAAAAAAATAATTCGCCAAAGCGAGATTCCACGTAAGCTTTAATAATAACGTCGAGATGGTCGCAAAATTTTGTAACCATCTCAAGGTTAGCATAGCAAAAACAATTAAAAAAAGCAAGGGTAAGATTTTTAAATTTTATCCAAAAAAGTAATGGCGCTGAAAAGTCCGAAAAATAAAAAAATCAAGATTAAAATTATTTTACGCCACCAGACGGGCCTTAAGGGCTTGGCCAAAGCGCGCTGATTAAGATAAGTCACCAAGCCGATGTGCGCGAACATAGCCACGGCATTAATCACCGCGCCGGCCACGATCAAGGTTTTAGGTTCGCTAATATTAAAAAGAAAAAGCAACAAACCGAAAGCGATTTGCGACCAGACAAACCAATAATAAATCTTGGACAAATTCACCGTGGCCGCGCCGTCATGCATCATTTTTTTCAAAGCCAGGTTTTCAGCCATGATGCGGGAAGTGGAATCAAGAATCCCGAGCTGCGTTTGAAAGAGCATCACGCCCACCAGGAGCAAAAAACAGGTGCCGACCCAGGCGGACAAACCAAAGCCGATTTGCGTCGCCTCGTTAATGACAAAAACTATGCCTTCGCCGTTCGCGGCCTGACCGTAGGTCGTGACATAAGCCAAAAGCATCAGCAGGCACATGGCCAAAAAACCGCCAAACCAAAAAACCGCGAAATGCTCGGCGTTAATCAGGCGCCACCAACGTTTGAACTTACGCAAATTACCGTCGGTCAAAGCGAAGTCGTAACCGGACAAGCTGATGGCTTCATGGCCGCGTTTGGCGTGAAACAAACCGGCGATTTTTTGCGAATAAAGCCCCATGCCATAACCCTTTTCCTTGATATAAATTGACTGAGACAAGTTCAAATTGCCGCCGGCGCCGGAATAAGCGAAAGCCGCCAAAAAAGTGGCCAGACTCATTCCCGGCGGCAGCCAACGCCAACCCTGACCCCAACCGACCAAACCCGCCAACAAAGCCCCGACATCCGAACGGCTGATTAAAAACAAAGTTAATAAAAATAACAGAGGCACCCCGATAAAAATTACAATCTTGGTGAATTTTTCCAACATGGCGTAAACGGTTTTGCCAAAAAGCAAAATCAAACCGTTGGCCGCCAAAAGGCCCATGGCCAGCCACTTGAAATCAGACCAACCGGCCGCCTGCGCCAAAACGTGCGCGCTGGCGGCAATGATACCGGGCAAACCAAAACCGACAAAAGTGGAAACGATAAACCAATAAGGCAAAAATTTTGAGCGCTTGGTCAGACCGACAAAAACGCTTTCGCCCTTAACCAAGGCGTAGCGTTCAATTTCCATGTTGATAAAATACTGACAGGTAATGCCGAGAGCCGCGCCCCAAGCCAAACCCAGACCATAATTGGACACCAGGTAGGGCCATAAAATCACTTCGCCCGAGCCGAGGCCCAAAGCCAAAATAACAAAACTCGGTCCGAAAATTTTACGCCAATGAAACGGCGCGGGAAAAGATTTCAAACGGATGGCGGTTTTAGTCATAGTCAGATTATTATAACCGATTTGCCGGCAATGAACAAACGAAACTTGTTTCTTAACTGTTTTTTCGCTATTATTTTATTGTATGACTATTTGGCATTCCCTAATACTGGGTCTGACGGAAGGCCTGACCGAATTTTTACCCATCTCTTCCACCGCCCATTTGTTGTTGGCGCAAAAATTTTTGGGTCTGGCTGACAGCGACTTTCTTAAAACCTTCACCATTTCCATTCAACTGGGAGCCGTTTTGGCCGTGGTGGTTATGTCCTGGCGCTGGCTTTTAACCTGGCGCGGCCTGTGGCTGAAAACCCTGACCGCTTTCACGCCAACTGGACTTTTGGGTTTGGCGTTTTATAAAACAATCAAAATCTACTGGCTAGATAATTTTCCCCTGATGGTCTTGGCCATTCTGGCGGGCGGCTTGGCGATTATCATCTTTGAGCTGACGCTGCGTCCCCAAGTCAGCGCCGATCTTAATTTTGACGCCGTCAGCTATCCCAAAGCGTTTTTAATCGGCCTGACGCAATGTCTGTCTTTTGTGCCGGGCGTGTCCCGCGCCGCCGCCACCATCTTCGGCGGCCTGAGTTTAAAAATCAACCGCCCCACCATCGTAGCTTTTTCTTTTATGCTGGCCGTGCCCACCATGTTGGCCGCCACCGGCCTGGACTTACTAAAAAACGCCGGCCACTTTACCCAGGAACAAATCTGGTTGTGGCTGGCGGGTTTTATCGCCTCCTTTTTCGTGGCCGTTATCACTGTTAAATTTTTTCTGCGCTTTGTCAGTCGCCACAATTTTTTGATTTTCGGTTTCTACCGTCTGGCTCTGGGGATCTGGCTCCTGACGCTAATTAAATAAGGAACGCAGACCGGTTAAAACAAAACGCCAACGATTGCGCCAGCCGGGCACGTTAAGAAAATAAACGAATTTTTGAGCCAACCAAACCGGCCAGCCAACTACCAGTCGTCCGCGAAAACTGAACAGGGCCGCGCGCCGATCAAGCGATAGAAATAAACCCTTCAATTTATAACAGTAGCTCTTCAAGGGCTGTTTTTTTATGGCCAGCGCGATGTTGTCCGCCGCCGTTATCGCCTGTCTGACCGCCACCTGAGCCAGTTGATAACCGGCCTGTCCCGCTACGGCCGCGCAATCGCCGACGGCAAAAATTTCAGGAAACAACCGATTATTCAAAGACGGACCGACAGCCACCCGCCCCCCGTCATTAAGCAGTGACTTGGGCAACCAGGCGGTGGCCGGCTCCACTCCGCTGGCCATGATTATCAGATCGCCCTTGATTATTCGGCCGTCAATCAAACAGACCCCCCCTTCGTCAACGCTTTTCACGGCGTTAACTTTTTTGACGCCGGCGCGACTCAGTTGTCTTAAAATCAGCTGATTGGCGCCAACGCCGTATTTTTCATCCAGATTGCCGTTGGAGCCGGCCAAATAAACAAAGGAGTGAGAACAATGCCGCAAATTATGAGCCAGACTCAGGGCCAGTTCCAGGCCGGTCGGCCCGCCGCCAACAATAATGATGTTAAAATCCCGACCGCCGGCCGCCTTGACCGACACGGCCTGGCGAACAGCCACGGCATCAACCATCCGACCGAAAAAATAAGTCCCGGGACGACCAAAAGGATCGCGCGTCCTGGCGCCGACAGCCAAAAGCAAATAATCATAGGACAAAGTTTGCTTGTCCAAAATCAATTGTTTGGTTTCCGGATCAAGACGGCGCGCCCGATCGATTATCAAACGCGAATTTTTGGCGGACAAAAAATCCTCATAAGCGAAAGAGGCCGCCGCTTCCGGCCACCGGCCGCCGGCCACCTCCGGCAAAAGAGGCAAAAAAGACATGACGCGCGCGTCCGTCACCAAAGTCGGCCGAAAACCGCGACGCGCCAAAATTCGCGCGGCCCGCGCGCCGGCAAAACCGCCGCCGACAACAACGATACGGGATGATTGGTTGAGCATACTGGTAATACCAAAATCAAAATGCCAAATTTTAAACAAAGTCCCAATTTCAAAATCCAAGTTTAAAACATTGGGTATTTGACATTGATTTAATATTGGAAATTGGAGTCTGGAAATTAATTGTCTATTGTTTGTTATTTGTCGTTTATTGCTTGTGAAATTTTGCAACCCAACAAACGCCAACCGATAATTATCAAGAGTCCCGCCAGCGCCAGCGCCCAGCCGATTTTCAAGCTAAGCGGTTCGTAGCGCAAAACAATCCGATGCTCCCCCGCCGGCGCTTTAACGGCCTTTAAGCCGCGCCAATTTTCAATAACCAATTTATCATTATCCAGGCGCGCCGTCCAACCCGGGTAATAACTTTCATTGACAATCAGCACTCCCGCCCGTTCGGTTTTATAATCAATTGTTTTGTTGCCGTTCAAGTAAAACTCCGTTTGCGGCTCGACCGCGCCCGTCCCGATTTGTTCCAAAACCTTTTCGGTTATCGCCTCGGTCGGCTGAACCAGATCATCTTCGTTTAACCAATAAACCGGCGGCAAAGCGGGCTGCTCCAAAATAACCGCCGTTTCGTCCTCGTAAACCAGCTGCCGGCCACTCGGAACACTTTGCGTCAAATCAGCGGCGCGACTTGACGGAGCGATAATATAAGCCGCGCCCAGGAATTGCGTGGCCGGCCAATTCGCGACCTGATTTATTTTTTCCCATGATCCCTCAAAACGACCCACGCCGCTTTTTAAATTTTGCCAAGACGCCAAACCGACCGCGTCATAATCATTAACCTGATTGAAGCCATACCAGGTGCTTAAATTGGGCGGCAGCATACCGGCGACAGGCAAAACTCTGGCGTGATTTTTCTGATAAGCGTTTTGCAAAAAAGTCATGGCGCCGGTTACGGGAAAAAAGTCGTTTTTCTTGGTCGCGCTGTTATAAAACGAACCGTAAACCACGGTCTCCAGCGCCACCAAAACGATTAAAGCCGAACGCGCCCAGGCGCGGTTGCCGCGACCGAGCAAAAAAACAGCCGCCGCCAAAATCAGTGCGCCTGCGATCACGGCCGCCAGCCACCAAGAGCGCGCCGCCGACCAGTCGCCGGCCGCCGCGTTGCTGTTCAGCCAATTGTAAGCCGCGGCCGAACCCAAGCCGTTAACAACCAGCCACAGGACGGCCGCCACTAACAAACGTCGTTGCCTTTTGGCGTCATGCCGCAAAGTTTGCCAACCCTTGACGCCCAAAATCACCACGGCCCAAGCCGCCAAGAGCAGCAAACGCTGATTGGCGCTGTGACTAAAACCGGGAACGGCCACCACCAGATTGTAAATCAACGGGACTTTGTAAACAACGCCCCAAACCGCCAATATTAAAAAAGTTAACCAACGCGTGGCCTGATCGCGCCACCGCCAAATAACGGCGTAAAGCGCCGCCACGCTCATCACGATGCCGACATAACCGCCGCTAATCTCATTATAATTAAGGCGATGATTAAAATAGGCGCCGAGAGCCGGATTGCCGAATAAAGCGGGCAGCCAGTTGGCCGAAAAAAACTGCTCAGGCACGAAAAAATTATTATCGCCAGACCGCGCCAGCCAGACCGCGCTCCTGACCAGATATTCAACAAACGGCAGCCAAACCGGCGCCGATAATAAAGCCGCCACAGCCAAACAACCCGCCAAACCGGCCACTCCCCGCCTTAGGCCGGGCCAGTCGCCGGCGCGCGTCTGCCACAATCGCGCCACAGCGTAAATCAGCCAGACCGCCACAATTTGAAACCAGGTTTCCGGATGTCCGCCGGCCAGTCCCAGAGCCAGGGCCGCGGCCAGCCACCAGCCGCTCGCGCGGCCGGAGGCCAAATATTTTTCCCAAAGCCACCAGGCGGCCGGCAAAAGCCAAACCACATTGGTCTGCGGCCAGGCGAGCCAGTCGGTCATAAAGCCCGAACTCATCAAACACACGCCGCCCACCGTCGCCAGCCAACGCTCGATTTTAATCGAACGCAAATACTTATAAGCAAACCAGGCCGCGAGCCAGAGTTTCAGCCAGGCCGAAAGAGCCAAAGCCGCGGCCATGGGCAAAAAATAAAATAACCAGGTCAAAGGAAACCAAACAGCCGACTGCAGATTGGCCGCCAAAGGCAGACCGCCGCCCGAGTATTGATTCCATAACGGCAATTGGCCCTGACGCCACAAATCGCCGCTCAAACGCCACCAGGGCAGAAACTGCTGGGCCGGATCGGTCAACAACGGATTGTGGGGCGGCGAACCGTCAATAAACAACGGCATATTCCTGACAGTGTCGGCCGGCGCGTAATAACCGTCGCCCCAAGCCGGCCAAAGAAACAAGGCCGCCACGACAGCCAAAACCGCCGCCACCCACCAATCGTTCCACTTGAATTCACGGATAAAATTCGGCATAGAAACCACCTTCATCTTATCATTTTCTTTTGCCTGACAACAGAACCATCCCCCACCGATTGACACGAAGCCCTCCCCTTACCAGGGCGTCCGCCGCCATTTCGGGCTATTGACTTATTGCAAATCATTTGCAATAATTTTTATAGTTTTAATTTTATGAATCCTCTTGATAAAATTCAACAACAGGGCCGACTGACCGAACAAAAAAAGCAAATTCTTAAAGCCCTTGATTTTCAACCGCAAACCATTGCCGCCATCCAGACCAGATTGGTCAGGCAAAAGGCCCGTTTAAACCTGGTGACAATTTACCGCGTTCTGAAAAATTTTACCGCGCTCGGCATCACCCGCCAGGTGCGGCTGCAGGACGGCGTCAACCGCTACGAGCTGGGCGCGACCGGCCATCATCACCACCTGGTTTGCGAAAACTGCGGCGTCATCGCCGACATCAAATTAAATCAAGAAAGTTTTATCCACGCCGCCGAGCGACAGGGCCGGTTTAAAATTCATCATCACTTGTTGGAATTTTTCGGCCTGTGCCGCCATTGCCAACGCAAAAAATAATATGGAAGTTCTGCCTTTCGCCATCGCCACTTTCGTCTCCACATTCATCGGCGGTCTTTTGGCCATCAAGCTGAAAAACAAACTGCCCGCCATCATGGCCTTTACCGCCGGCGTTTTGCTGGCTGTTTTCAGCTTTGATATTCTGCCGGAAATAATCGAACAGGTTAAAATTTACGATTTCAACACCCTGGGCGTCACCGTGGCCCTGGTGGTTGGTTTTCTCCTGTTTCACATTCTGGAAAAAACCATTCTCATTCACCACACCCATGAAAAAGATTACGCCGACCACAAACATCCGCATGTCGGCGTTTTATCGGCCATCGCCCTGATCGGCCACAGTTTTATGGATGGCCTCGGCATTGGCCTGGGTTTTCAAATCAATGCCGCCACTGGCCTATTGGTGGCCCTGGCCGTTATTTCACACGATTTTACCGACGGCATGAATACCGTCACCCTGATGCTGAATCACCGGAACAGCGACCGCAAATCCAAAATATTTTTGCTGGTGGACGCTCTGGCGCCGACCCTGGGCGCCCTGTCCACTTTGTTCTTCTCGGTCTCGCCGCATTTTCTGGTTTTGTATCTCGGTTTTTTCGGCGGCTTCTTGCTCTACATCGGCGCCAGTGATATTCTGCCCGAAGCGCACAGCCGCGAAAGCTCTTTCCAGCTCATCGGTCTGACGGTTCTCGGAACGGCTTTTATTTTTTTGATCACCCGACTGCTGTAAAACCGAATACAAATCAAGAAAAAAGAACCCGCTTAATCGGATTCTTTTTTATTATCAGCCGGGCCGGGAGAGGCGAATAATTTTTATAGATTCTTGCCCGGCAAATTATAGCATAATACGCCGGAAGGGCTTATGAAATATAGTCAATTAAGTGTTTTCAAAATTAAAAATTTTTGCGTCACCCCGGCTACTGCCGGGGTCCAGGGTTTAAAAC
>Ga0172370_10003207_pt1 | contig 22886 bp, 19 predicted proteins | sample LakKiv5m_FD_114538 | JGI IMG/M metagenome (GOLD analysis project Ga0172370, IMG submission 114538) | Freshwater microbial communities from Kabuno Bay, South-Kivu, Congo - kab_022012_11.5m | ecosystem: Environmental > Aquatic > Freshwater > Lake | place: Democratic Republic of the Congo...
CCCGCGGATTTGTCGAACTCCTCACCCAATCCGTCCTTTTTGCCGCTCAAGGCTGTTCTGGATAGCGCCATTTGCCGCGACTTTACCTCTTCGGAAGCCGTCATTTATTTTCTGCACCGGGTTACACACTGGCGCGTCATTTATCTGGTTTACAATGTCCGGGATCAAGTCACCGGCACAGAGGCCTTCTTTCGGGCAAACGGTCAGCCACAGCATTGGGATGCCTGGTCCGGTTCCATCTCGCCGGTAAGTGACTTTCAACGAGAAGACGATGGGACAACCATCCGACTGCGTTTCGAGCCGCATGAGGCTAAGGTCATTGTATTCGCGCGGGAAGAAAAATCCCTTGATAGAGAGGATCGAACGGCACACACGGATGACGAGCAAATCGGTCCATCAAACAGCATGGACTTGGACGGATTATGGGATTTCGAACTCATTCCAACCTTGGACAATCGTTGGGGCGATTTTCGGCTTCCAGCAACAAACTCGATGATCGGCGCAGAGGCCCGGCGTTTCAAATATTCGGGGGATGCGAATCTCCCCCGCGACTGGTATCAACCAAACTTTGACGACTCCGATTGGGCCGAGGTCACTTATTCTTTTGGCCCGTATTTTTGGCAGTTTGGTCCATTCTCCCCAACGGATGATTGGAAAGGCATAGAGACCGAGCTTTTACAATTGCTGGATGCTGAAAAGCTATGCCAGGAGATCGGCGGTTCGAACAAGCGCGCACTTTGCCAGCTTTACAGTTTTTCGCGGCGATGGGGAATTGAGAACGATCCCGTGCTATTGAAAGAATATGAGAATGCCGTCGGCCTCAAGCAGCACGTACCGGATGAATTCATCGACCTTGGGGTTGGGCAGCCTGGCTCATATTATTATCTATGGACCACTGTCGCTTCAGAGCAGCCAAGGAGAGCCTTTCTGAATCTTTCTACTACCGGGCCGTGTCAGGCTTGGGCGAATGGACAGCAAGTACTGAATAAGAACGGTATCTTTCCAGTCCAGCTTAATGCCGGAACGAATCGCCTGCTCATTCGACTTGAACAACGCGGAGATGTTCGCATTCGCTGCTATGCCGTGCTCGGCGCCATGCCGCGCATCGCACCAAGTTTTAGCGAGTCTGTTTCGGCTCGGCTTCTCGGCTTGCGCTGGTTTGATCAAACCATTGATCCTGTCTATGATGTCTATTCGCAACGAAAGGAAGGGATTGGGCATTATCGCTTTTTCGCTCCTCCCGGACTTGATAAAATGACAATCGTAGCTCACGGTCAATTGGAGGCTTGGATACAAGGTGAATCTGCTGCTGTCGCCGGAGAAAAGCTAAGAAGCGGCGGGGTTGTTTATCATATAACGCCGCGAAAGCCTCAGGCGACTTGTTCCGTGGTAGCTCTCCGCATCAAACAGAAACCCGGCTTTTATGCCGGCGCCGCAATACCTGAGCCGATTGCCATTGATTGCATTAGGGGCCATAGTCAGTTGTTAGATTGGTCTCAGATTGGACTATCAACCTATTCAGGCGCGGCACGTTATTTTCGCACGCTGCCGTTGACGGAACAACAGATCAGCAACCGAATCGTACTTGATCTGGGACGGCTATCTGCAACCGCAGAAGTCATCGTGAATAACCAAATAGCCGGAATCCGGTTTGCTCCTCCGTTTCGATTCGATGTCAGCGCATATCTGAAAACCGGGCAGAATCAAATCGAGGTGATCGTGACAAATACGTTGGCAAATCACTATCGGGTCGGCATCCCGACAAAATTTATCAATGAATCTCAAATGGTATCCGGTCTACTTGGACCTGTAAAAATCACCTTCGCGCCGCGCCTAAAGTAATCTTTGTTGATCTCGCAAAAGCCTTTTTCACAGACCAACATCAAACCTACACCTTAGAGTCGCTATATTTCTCGCCGGAGGTTCTATGCGCAGACGACAAGCTTTGAAGGCTATACCGCTGACTATTGCCGGTCTTTCCGGGCTGACAAAGACGACTTTTGCCGTCCCGGAAAGAGCAAATTCAGAGACGCCATTAGCCCAAATCAAGGAGCATCATGGCACACCCACTTTGTATTTGGAAAGGGAGCCGACCTTTTTTTCCAGCTTGTTGGTCGGCAAATGCACGCCGGAAGAATGGGAACGATCTCATTGGGCGAGATTGACTGCGACAAAAACGGGTACGCACATCTACTACATCTCGGCCTTTGGCGCTTGTGGAAAAGAGTGGAGTGCGCCGCGTCCGGGCGAGCCTGATCGATTTGATTTTGATGATGTAGAGCCTCTCTTGAAAACCATCCTCAAGTCCGATCCGAAAGCGCACTTTCAGTTATTAGTGAGGTTAGAAATCACCAATGGTGATTGGTTTCAGAGACTGTACCCGCAAGAATGCGAAGTGATATCTCTTGGTCCTCAGCCGTATCAATCTTACGCTTCTCAGATTTGGCGCAAGAGGGCCAATGAATTCCTAAAGGCGTTCGGTGCCCACATTCACGAAATAGGATTGGCGAGGCGAGTTTTCTCGTATATCATCGGAGCGGGGCATACCGGCGAATGGGTGAAAAAGGAATCTGCCATGGCGGCGCCCTGTGGTGATTTTAGTGAGCCGATGCAGCGCCATTTTCAATCTTTTCTTCGCCAACGATATCACGACGATCTTCAGAGCCTACGTAAGGCTTGGAACAATCCTCAAGTGACCTTTGAGACCTGCAAGGTACCGTCGCAAGAAGAGCAGGCACGGGCGAATTATTTCACATTCCGAGATCCGCGCAGTGAACAAAACGTCATCGATTATTACCAGTGCCTGGCCGAATTGTGCGCTGATTTGATCATCGAGTTCTGTAGGACGGTGAAAGATGCGACCAGCGGAAATGCGTTGGCGGGAGCTTACTACGGCTATCTGATGGACCTCGCCTGGAATGCCGGGTTTTTCGGCGAATGGAGGGATAGGTGGCAGGAAAGTGAATTTTCCACCTACCAGAGAAGCGGACATTTGGGTTTGAAGAAGGTTCTTGAATCACCATACGTCGATCTTCTCGCGAGCCCTTATAGCTATGGATTCCGTCACATCGGCGGGGTTGCTCCGAGTCACATCCCCGCAGAATCGATCCGCCTGCATGGCAAATTGGGGATGATTGAAAACGACACCAGATTGCACTATAGCCCGAGAGAGTCGGCATTTGGGAGAGCGAATAATCAAAGCGAGAGTGTGACCCTGCTTAGGCGCAATTTCATCCACTTTGTGACTCATGGGCAGGGAGACTGGTTCACTGAATTGAAAGATGAACGACTTTTTCCCGAAATCAAAAAGCTTCAGGCGCTTGGTAGGTTTGCTCTTAAATTAGATCGTTCCCTTTATTCAGACATCGCAGTGCTAATAGACGATGAGAGCTTTTATTATGAGAGCATTCGGAACAATTTGGATGTCCCTCTTATTTTTCAGCAGCACCTTCATGGATTACCGCGCCTCGGCGCCCCCTTTGATGTTTTTCTTTTGGATGACTTTATTAATAATCGCCTGCCTCCCCACAAGCTTGACATTTTCCTCAATTGTTTTCGTCTTGACAAAACGAGACGGGCTGCATTGAGGAGCCAAATACTGAAGCAACCTTGTACGACACTTTGGCTATATGCTCCGGGATGCATCGACGATGATCTCTCTTTGGAATCTATGACCGAGTTGACGAATTTTCGCTTTGGCATGATAAAGCAGCCGTGGGGTCCATACATGCATGTTACGGATTTCCTGCACGTTATTACTGCTGATTTGCAGCAAGACCTATTTTGGGGAACGGATAATCTGCTCTCACCAGTTTTTTATCTGGATGATCCAGACGCGCTGATATTGGGAACTGTGGTCGGCGCACAAGGGCAATGCCTGCCAGGCATGGGGCTGAAGACTTTATCCCACTGGAATTCAATCTTTGTCTCGGTTCCCAATCTTCCGGCCTCACTTTTGAGAGGAATCGTCAAGTTTGCCGGGGCACATATTTTCAGTGACGCCGGAGACGTGCTTCAAGTCACCCACCAACTATTGGGAGTGCACACCGTCTCGGGAGGAGAACGAGTATTCAAGCTGCCTACAACGGTCGAAACCATCTATGACCTTTTCGACGATAAGCTGGTCGCTCAATCCACCGATCGATTTCGCGTCGAATTGGCCCCTGCATCTACAATGCTTTTCTACTTTGGGGATTCGAAAGCACTTTTGGAATTGAAAAGCTGAACCTGCCAAGTGCCGGACGCCGGGCATGGCAAGGCCATCACTACAAACGAGGTGTCAATCAAATCAACTAATCCTGTCCATCTGTTACATCCTGTGACCCTGTCATCGCTAAGAATCCCCTGGTCGGGTACCATTCCTACACCTGCTATACCTAGGTGACAGAATCAGGGGCGAAAATCTGGTCACAAAAGTAACCCTGCCTGTAATGATATTGCTTCACATGCCCATCCTCCGCAATAATAGTCACCCCAGGTTAGACCCGTAATATCAGCGCCTTGGATCAATAATAAAATATTATTCGTTCTGGCACCAAAAATGCTTTTGCAGTAGTCGGTGAAAATCGCAACTGTGTGGCGAAGACTGCTTTGAGTGCTTGAACGAATCAGCAAAAGATTCATCAAAAAGCCCCTCGAACAGTCGATAAATCTATGGACCAGTCTTGACTTCTCGCTGAGGCACAAGCCGGGACTTGGTCAAGCCTGCAGAAGCGATTTCCCGCAATCGTAAATCTACCATAAGATTTAGCAACGTACTATTTTCTGACGGCAAAGCGGTCCAGTGATCGTCTATTGGATCAAGCAGATCGCTCATTTGTGTCATTATTCTGTGACCACTGCTACACCTCAGTGGAACAATGAGTGACTTGTTGCACGCGCGCCGAATTCGCAGAAAACGGAATTGGATAAGCATCGGGAGATGAATGATTGAAACCTAACCTTTTGAAAGTAAGAAGGTGGGAGAAGGGTATCAAACAGTACGAGCTCGCCGAAAAGCTCAAATGTAGCGCCCCTTACCTTTCCATGGTGGAAAACGCTAGGGTAGACCCGCCGCTTGAATTCAAGCTCAAGGTCGTCAAAGTTCTCAAGGTTACCTTGGAAGACGTATTCCCTGCCGGTCGTAAAGAAAGAGCCGCCAAGCATTCTCAAGGATTGAGTCCTTTGGCCGAATCTGGTAAGCCTGAAAGTCGAGGAACCCAAACATGAAAAGACCCAAGGGTACATTTTTCGCGCTTGTGCTGGTTATGACGCTTCCGATTTCCAGCGTCTTTCCTCAACGGGAGAGTGGAAAGCCAAAGGGCTTCCTAATCGATTCGCAGCCGCAAGGGGCGACTGTTTTCATCGAGAACGAAGTTATTGGTAAAACGCCTTGCTGGTTTCCTTACGAGCTTTCCGGGCGATATAAAATTTGGGCGGAAAAAAGGGGATATGAGAATTGGTCGCGTACGTTGGATTTTGGAAACCGGCCGCTGAGCTCATTGCGCTTTTCTCTTGGTGCCAAAAATCGCAAAAAGGCTGCGTGGCGCTCCACGCTGATCCCAGGGTGGGGTCAGATTTATTCCGAACAGAAAACCAAAGGAAAGGCGTTTCTGACCCTGCAGATGGCCGCTTTGGTCACATTGGGTTTTGCACAATCCGGCTATAGCGGTCGACTTGACGACTATAACCAAAGCTTGGAGACGTATCGGAGATTGGGGGGATCGCCTACCACTCAATCGGAAGCGTGGAGCGACCTTAAGGATGCGAAAAAAGAACTTGATAGCTCGCAGCGTGTTCGCAACGTACTCTTGTACTCCGCAGCCGCCATTTATGCGGTAAACTTATTAGATGCTTTCTTTCTGTTCCCCCGTGATCTACGCCAAATAGAAATTCTTGGACTGCCGGTGGAGAAGCCCGAGCTTTCTTTTGGTCAAAACAGAATCACCCTTTCGTGGGCCTTTCGGTAATTGGATGGAGCGATTAATGCGTGATCGAATGCTCGATACTACTATCAAATTTTTGTCTTCGACAAAGGCGGTTTAAAAGCAGGCAGCTATAAGACAAGCGGCTCAAGTCTGCTTTGATCATTTAGCGAATGGGAGATACGGTGATTGGTTTAAGAAACTTGAAATATTCGATCTTGCTTTTCGCACTTTGCATATCGGCGGCTCATGCGCAAAACTATGTCATCGGCTGCGGCGACGTATTAGCAATTTCCTTCTGGCAAGAGCCAACTATGAACTTTAGCGTCACAGTCGGAGAGGACAGCACCATCTCCTTGCCTATGGGGAGCAGCCTAAAAGCGGCCGGCAAAAGCCCGGAGCAATTGGCCGTTGCCGTTGTGGAGCGTATTGCCTTGTACAATCGCCGGATAACCCACGCTGCTGTAAAAGTTGAGGACTATGGCAGCCGCAAGGTCTATGTAATGGGCAATGTTAGGGTGCCCAACAAATACACATTTCAAGTCATGCCCAATTTATGGGAAATAATATCCGAAGCAGGCGGCCCGACCGAAAGCGCAAATCTGAGCAATGTCATGATCGTTCGCAACGGCAAAGGGATCGGCGAGCAGACGATTAGCGTCGATCTGGCAGACATCCTGCGGAACAGAGCTTTTCATTTGCTGCCGAAAGTGGAGCCGGGCGATAATATTTATGTTCCCGCAGTCGTCGGAAATGTTCCCGGTTCGGGCATGGAGTCGGTTCAGGAGCAGCAAAATGTCCTTTTCATCTATGGTGAAGTGGGGAATCCTGGAGTCATCACTTTTAACAAAGATCTCACCTTGCTCCAAGCCTTGGTCACGGCAGGAGGGCCAACCCTTGATGCAGATCTCAGCAAAGTGCGTGTTATTCGCAAACGGGGTGTCTACTCGGCGGTGGTGCGCGTAGATGTGGAAGCTTACGCTGATGAGCGCGCGGCTTCCTTTTTCTCGGTTAAAGCGGGAGACACCATTTTCGTCCCAAGGAAAAAAATGTTTCGAGAAAGCTTGTTCGGAGATTTCTTTATGCTCGCTGCCGGAGCGGTAATCACCGCTTTTGCGGTGAGCCTCATTCCGAGGAACTGAACAAAAAGCCATGGCAAACACACACAGCAAAACAAAAGATTGGCGCATTTGGTGGCAGCTTTTTTGGCGGAAGAAACACATCTTTTTCGCAAGTTTGTTTCTGGCCATTGCTCTTGGTTTGTTCTATTCTTTCATCACTCCACCAGAGTATGAATCGGTCGCCACCATCATGTACTCGGATTTCGACGTTCTCATTAACAGTTCTATGCGGGTTCCAGGCGTGCCCCAGCGGGAAGATATCGAATCATTCCGGCGTAGGATTACCAGCACGGACTTTATGCTCAACTTGGTGGACAGCCTCGGCATCGGTAGCGATCCAAAGTTAATCGCTCAAATTCAAAAACTGCATTTTGAGCATCCTGACGTAAAGAAGCAGGAGCTTGCAAGACAGGTTTACATCGAACATTTGCAGAAGCGGATTACCACACGGATGAAGGCCTATAACCTGGTGGAGATCAGAGCGACCGGTAGAACGTCGGATGCTGCCTTTCGTCTTGCGACGTTGCTTACCCATTTGGCCATGGCCGAATCGAGGGAAAGCCAAATCCGCTCCGTGAACATCGCTAGTTCTTTTAGCTACCAGCAGCTTGAAATCTATAAGAAAAAGCTGGCTGAAGCGGAGGATGCGCTTAATAGCTTCAACAATGCGAGCGTGAAGGACATGATCGTCGATGACAAGCTGGACGACGAAAAGCTGCAAGAACTCCACGCCTATAAGATGTCTAGCGAATTTGATCTCCAATCCAAGCTTGAGCAGATTCAACAACTCCGGGCGCAAGAGTTAAAAGGCGCGGGATTAGGCTACAAACAGGAGAATGAGGCTGCACTGCGCGATTTGAAAAGTAGGCTGCTGCAAAGGACCGGAGACTTGTGTCAGTTACTCAAGCGCTTCAATTGGCGCGACATCGAGGTCATACAGATCAATGAGGAAATTGCGAATCTCAAAAATAAGGCAAATGATCGCATCCGCGCTGCCATTTCGCTCTACTATGCCGGGGCCTTTCCAGCGGCCCAAGAAGCAGCAGTTAAGATGGAAAGCTTGCAACTCGACGTTGATCTGCTTCGGCACGCCATCACAACGGTGTCGGCAATTCTTCAGGGCCATAACGAACGGCTTCGACAGGAGCCATCCCGTGAAGCGACCAAGAGCCGGCTGGAAAGGGAGGTCGCGGTCAATCAGCAGATTTATGATCTGCTATTGGAGCAGGTTCGAGGAGCGCAGATTCGAGAATCAGCCCAGCTTAGGGAATCGCAATTAAAGTTCAAGCTGATTTCACCGCCGCAAGCACCTTTGGAAAGGGTAAAGCCTCATCGGCGAAGGATCATGATGGTTGCCGTCTACCTCGGTTGTATGCTTGGTCTTGGAATCATACTCGGACTCGAGACCATCGATGCGTCCATCAAGACCGTGGAGGATGCGACCAATTATTTAGGCGTGCCGGTTCTTGGAACCATTCCAAGAATCGTGACTCGATCTGAGGAGCATAAACAGAAGCGAACAAGACGCATTCTTGCCATTGCGTTGCCGATCCTGGCCGTCTTTGGCGTCATCGTGGCTTTCCGAGTCTTTATGCAATAATCTCAAAAGAGGTGTCTTCATCAAGGATTTGGATGCGAAGCGAAATCGATTGGCAACGACGAACAATCAAGGCGGGCAGGCATATCGGTTCGCCGGGCCCCCATGATTGTGGAAGTACCTCTTTGGGCTTGAGCTAAAATGGGAGCAAACACCATGGATCAAAAAACAAGCATCTGAGGACATCGGCAACTAAGAAAGGTTAAGAGCAAACCATGGCATTTCAATTGAATAAGCAGAGCGTACAGCACATACCTTTCAATCTTCCCAGCATTGAAGAAGACGAGATTCAAGAAGTTGTGGCGACATTGCGTTCCGGATGGATTACGACTGGGCCGCGCGCCGAGGCATTCGAAAAGCAATTTGCCGCCTATGTCAACTCTCGTTGCGCTGTTGCAGTCAATTCCTGCACCGCCGGCCTGCACTTGGCTCTGGTAGCCTGCGATATTGGGCCAGGCGACGAGGTGATCACCACGCCATATACGTTCGCGGCCACCGCAGAGGTTATTTTGCACGCTGGCGCCACTCCGATTTTAGTGGACGTGGAGGAAGGCGGCTTTAACATAGATGCAAACAAAATCGCCAAGGCCATTACTGCACGAACCAAGGCCATCATTCCCGTGCATTTTGCCGGCGAGCCATGCAATATGGATGAGATTACGCAAGTCGCAGAGGAGCACGGTCTTCGCATCGTCGAAGATGCTGCGCATGCCTGCGGGGCGAGCTACAAGGGCAGAAAAATTGGTTCTATCAGCGATGTGACCGTTTTCAGCTTTTACGCCACAAAGAATTTGACCACCGGCGAAGGTGGAATGATTACCACCGACGATGCCGGTCTGGCGCAAAGATTGCGCATGTTGAGTCTGCACGGCATGTCCCGCGACGCTTGGAAAAGGTACAGCGCGACCGGCAAATGGCACTATGATATTTGCGATTTGGGTTACAAATACAATCTATCGGATATCCATGCGGCGATCGGTCTTCAACAGCTAAAAAGATACCCGGAGCTTCAAGCAGTGCGGAAAAAGCTGGTCAAGGCCTACCAGGAGCACTTGGCGGACGTCGATGAGTTGATACTGCCATCAGAACCGAAAAATGGCGAACATGCCTGGCATTTGTATGTCATAAGGTTGCGGCCTGGGCTGACCAGCCTGGATCGCAATACGCTCATAGAAAAATTGGGGAAATTCGGCATTGGGACGAGCGTGCATTTCATTCCTCTGCATTTTCACTCTTATTATCGCCTACGCTATGGCTTTGCCGCCGGGGATTTCCCTAATGCCGAAAAAGCCTACGCTGGTGCAATTTCTTTGCCTTTGTACCCAAACCTGAGCTTGACCGAGGTCGAGTATATTGCCAACACGCTTCGGGGCATCATTCGAAGCGCTCGGTTAAGGGCAACCGCTTACGTGAATGCAGAAGTATGCTAAAACGACTATTCGACATCGTTGTCAGCATGATCGGGATCGCTCTTGCTGCGCCCGTCATGCTGTTCATTGCTTTTGCGGCCAAGCTCGCAGATCGAGGACCGGTTTTCTTCAAGCAGACGCGAGTGGGGCGGCACGGGAAGAACTTTACCATCTATAAATTTCGCACCATGGTGGTCGACGCCCCCAGCTTGGGCGCGGGGATAAGCGGAAAAAACGACTCACGTGTGACCCGTGTCGGCGTGATTCTCAGGGCAACCAAGTTCGACGAGCTGCCCCAGCTTTTCAATGTGCTAAAGGGCGAGATGAGTTTTGTTGGCCCTCGTCCGGAAATTCCCAAGTATGTGGAGTTTTACACCGATGAGCAGCGACAGGTGCTGCGCGTTCGCCCGGGCATCATTGGCCCGGCGCAAATAATTGGGCGAAATGAGGAGGAGATGTTTGCGGAATGTACGGGCGATCCCGAAGAGCACTACCTCCGCAACATCTTGCCGGATAAGCTAAAGATCGACCTTGCTTATGCGCAAAATCCAAACATTGCCAATGATGTAAGACTGCTGTTCAAAGGTGCGTACTCAATCGTGACCGGCTACATCGGGCCGGTGTGGCTCAAAGGGAGAACCGGCTGGCCGAACCTTTTCATTTTCGATTTGCATCTGGTCTTCATCTCCAACTTTTTAGCTTTCAGTCTGCGCTTCGATTGGCATATACCAAGCAGCGAGATGCCCGTTTTCTTAAGGACTCTGCCGATCGTCGTAGCGGTGCGCATTCTCTTCTTTCTTGCGTTTAGACTGTATCAAAGCTATTACAAGTACGTCGGCATCAAGGACCTGATTCAGATCGTCAAAGCCTGTACGGCAAGCTCGGTGGCAATAATCCTGGTGGTCTTTTTCATCGGTTTGCGGGTGCATTCCCGCTCCATCTTTCTCATTGACTGGGCTTTCTTGATGCTCTGTATGGCAGGGATTCGGGTGACGCTGCGATTGCTGAGCGAAAAAAACACGCCGTAGACCTATGCCCCTGTGAATAATCTTCTCATCGTCGGCGCCGGCGACGTGGGAGAGCTGCTGGCTCGCGATCTGAACAAGAATGGACAACCCTATCGCGTGGTCGCCTTTATTGACGACAATCCGGCAAAGGTGGGCACCACCATTCACGGAATCAAAGTCTATGGCCAGCGCGAGGACATTCCAAACGTCGCGCGGATGCTGCGGGTTGATGAGATTCTGATCGCCGTCAATAGAATTTCCCCTCAGGAAATGCGATCTATTCTGGGCTATTGTGAAAAGGCAAAAGTCAAACATCGGGTCGTGCCGGCCGTTTCGGATTTGGTAAGCGGCAAAATACATTTGGCAAAAATCCGCGACGTAGATGTCTCCGATTTACTTGGCCGACAGCCGCTGCGTCTGGACTTGGCGGCCATTGAGGAGTTTATCTCCGGAAAACGGATTTTGATAACCGGCGCCGGCGGCTCCATCGGCTCCGAGCTCTCCTTGCAGGTAGCGAGCCATCGCCCATCCGAGATGCTTTTGCTGGATCGAAATGAGAATTACCTTTTTGAGCTGCAAACGGAGTTGGGAGAAAACGAGCGCTGCGATGTCACCAAGGCCAGGTTCGTAATCGCAGACATTACCGACCTTGCCAAAATGGAAAAGCTATTTGCCGATTTCCGCCCGCAAATCGTCTTTCATGCTGCCGCCCAGAAGCACGTGCCGTTGAGCGAGCATAACGCAGACGAAGCCGTGCGCAATAATATCCTCGGCACTAAGATTATGAGCCTCACAGCCAATCGTTATTTGACGGACCACTTTGTGCTGGTGTCGTCGGACAAAGCGGTTAATCCAACCAGCGTGATGGGCGCAACCAAGCGAATTGCCGAGCTCTTCCTGCAATCTTTGGCCGAATACAGCAGCACCAGCTACATTACGGTTCGATTTGGCAACGTTCTCAATAGCCACGGGAGTGTTGTTCCGCTCTTTATGAAGCTCATCCGCAAAGGCGGTCCTATCGTCATAACCGATCCGCGCATCGAACGCTTTTTTATGAGCATACCGGAGGCGGTCAACCTCATTTTGCAGGCGGTGACCATGGGCAGCAGCGGCGATGTTTACATCTTGGATATGGGCAAGTCCATCAAGATTGAAACCTTGGCCATTGAGATGATCAAGCTGGCCGGCCTTAGGCCGCATGAGGACATCGAGATCAAGTACGGCCAATTGCGGCCTGGCGAAAAGCTGTTCGAAGAGCTGGTCGGACGGAATGAGTTGGCCATGCCGACCACGCACAGCATGATCAAGAGAATCGTGCTGGAGAAGGCGACGGCCTTTCCTGAATTGCATTTGCAGGCAGAGAGGCTCATTGAGATAGCTAATAGCGGCAACCATCCCGAAATTTTTCGCATGCTGAAAGAGCTGGTCCCTGAATATCAGAATGCACAGGTGCTGGATTCCTTGGCAGCGCCGGTCACGCACGTAATTGGCAGAAAAATCCCCAAGATCGTCGAGGATCCTATAATTTATGACCTGATGGAAAAGGTCAAAGTTGTTCGCAGGGAGGATGAGGCCGACTGGGATTTGGAAAGTCTTTTTTAGCTTGCCGGATTCGGTTGTTCGGGAATTTAGCAAGGAGTGGACTAATCCCACTTGCGGAGAGTTGTGGCGTGGATTGCAGTGATTGAATTGCCCAAAGTGAAGAAGCGATTTGAAATTCACGTGTCTATGAATCAATTGTAAAGAGAATTTTTGATCTACCGATTAGGGTCATTTCTATGTGTGGCATTAGCGGCTTGATAAATTGGCAGCAATCGTCTTATGACTCGATTGCAGCCGTTCGAAGAATGGTGGATGCATTGTCCCACCGGGGACCGGACGGACGCGGCCTGTATGCGGACGACTGGGCGACGCTCGGCCACGCCAGGTTGAGCATTATAGACCCGAATGGCGGCCATCAGCCGTTGAGCAACGAAGACGGCTCGCTCTGGCTGGTTTGCAACGGCGAAGTTTTCAACTATGTAGAACTGCGGCAGGAATTGGTGCAACAGGGGCATCGATTCAAAACACACGCGGATGTGGAGGTTTTGCTTCATCTCTATGAGGAGTATGGCGCCGATCTGCTGCAACACATAAACGGTCAATACGCCTTTGCCATTTGGGACAAGCGGCAAAGGCGCATGTTTCTTGCGCGCGATCATGTGGGTATCTGCCCGCTATACTATTGGACAAAAAGAAAAGAGTTCGCATTTGCTTCGGAAATCAAAGCGCTTTTTCGAATTGATCATATTCCGCGCCGGCTGAATCCGCAAGCATTGGCACAGACCTTCACATTCTGGTCGCCTTTGCCTTGAATTACACCATTCGATGGCATACATGAGATAAGGCCTGGCTGCTATCTCTGGGTCGATGAGAGAAGCATAATGGAGCATCGCTATTGGAGTCTTAGACATTCAACTCAAGAAGAACAGATCGTACACGATCCGCGAGTCGGCATCGAGATGATTCGACCCGTCTTGGAAGATTCTGTCCGCTTGCGGCTGCGCTCGGACGTGCCGGTTGGAGCATATCTGAGCGGCGGCCTGGATTCCTCTATTACCACGGCTCTGATCAAGACGCAAAACAGCAATCGACTGCGTACCTTTTCCATCGGCTTTGAGAACAAGCATTATGACGAAACCGAGTATCAGCAACTGGTTTCCCGGCATCTTGACACGGAGCATGCGAGTTTTCGCTGCGACAGCAAGATGGTCGGCGAGCACTTGGCGGATGTGGTTTGGCATGCGGAAAAGCCTCTGCTGCGAACAGCTCCTGTGCCGCTCTTTCTGCTGTCCAAATTGGTCAGGGATTCCGGCTACAAGGTGGTTCTGACCGGCGAGGGCGCCGATGAGTTTTTCAGCGGCTACAATATTTTCAAAGAGACCAAGGTAAGAGCTTTTAATGCCCGCTATCCGGGTTCCAAATGGCGGCCTTTGTTGTTCGAGAAGCTGTACCCATATTTGGAAGGAAAGCAAAGCAGAAACGCGACATTCTGGCAGGACTTTTTTCAAAAGAACATGCTCGATATCGGTGATCCGTTTTATTCGCATCGCATTCGCTGGCAGAACAGCGCCTTCATTCTGCAATTCCTATCGGCGGAAATGCAGAACATGCTTACAAGGTACGATCCAATTGCCGACTTATCAGGACAGCTAAACGGTGAGCTGGAGAACTTGGGGTTATTGGAGCGTGCTCACTTTTTAGAAGCCTATCTCTTCTTAGGAAGCTATTTGCTTTGCTCACAGGGAGATCGCATGCTCATGAGCCACAGCGTCGAAGGCAGGTATCCGTTTCTTGATCGTCGCGTCATCGAGCTGGCGAGCCGCTTATCTCCGGGCTTGAAGCTCAGAGGTCTAAATGAAAAATGGATTCTGAAGAAGGCTTTTGGGACGCTGCTGCCACCCGCGGTGGTCACGAGAAACAAGCAGCCATATCGCGCGCCAATAAAAGACATCTTTGCGGCAGATCCGGAGCGGATGGACTGTTACCTCTCCAATTCACCCATTGAACACGATGGGCTGTTCGACGGCAAGAAAGTCTCGATTTTAAGAAAAAAGTTCGTTAGTCCAGAAGCTCAGATTTCGGCAAGAGAAGAGATGGCATTGGTGGCCGTCATTACTACAGCGATGTTGACTGAGCAATTCACAAGAAGGCCATTCGTGTGTCCGCAAAAGGACTGCAAGGAATGGCTCATCTTTGATCTTCGGACCGACAGGCAAAAGTACCAAGCTGCCGGAGAAATCTGCCATGCTGTTGCATGATATGTTCATAAGGAATGTTGGCCGATTTCCGGAAAAGATCGCGGTTAAGGCCACAGAAGGCACACTGAGCTATAAGCAACTTTATCAGCGAGCACAACAAATCGCCCAATTCCTCGTCCGCCACGGCTTGAAAAAAGGTGATCGCGTTGTCTTGTATATGGACAATTCGCTGGATGTGTGTTCGGGCATCTATGGCGTGCTTATGGCCGGTGGAGTTTTTGTTTTGGTCAATCCGACCACCAAATACGCCAAGCTTCGCTTCATTCTCAGAGACAGCGGCGCAAGATTCATGCTGACCCAAAGCCAAAGATCGGTTGATTGGCGCAATATTTTTTCTGATGTTCATTCACTTTTGGGAGTTCTGGTCGATATTAGAAATGGATACTCCGACCAGCGGCTTCACCTACTGTCGGAATTATACCTCGCCCCGTTATCGGAGGCGCCTTTGCCCGAAATCATTGATGTAGACCTGGCAGCGCTGATTTACACCTCCGGCAGTAACGGTAATCCCAAAGGGGTGATGATGACCCACCATAATATGGTCTCGGCAGGCGAATCCATCATCACTTACTTGGAAAATACTCCATCGGACATTGTGCTCAATGCACTGCCGTTGTCTTTCGATTATGGCTTGTATCAATTGCTCATGTGCATGACTTTTGGCGGCACCCTGATTTTAGAAAAGGACTTTGTTTATCCGGCGGCGATTGTGCAACAAATCATTAAGGAGAAGGTCACTGGATTTCCGGGTGTGCCGACCGTTTTTGCCCTGCTGTTCAAGTGGGTCGCATTGCGCAACTATGATTTTTCGACGCTTCGCTACATAACCAACACCGGTGCTGCTTTGCCGGAAGAATTTATTCGCGAGCTGAGATCAAGCTTTCCCAAAGCGCGCATTTTTTCCATGTATGGGCTGACTGAATGTAAGCGCGTCGCCTTTTTGCCGCCAGAGGAAATTGACTGCAAGCCTAATTCCGTTGGCCAAGCAATGCCAAATTGCGAAGCCTATATATTGGGCGAGAACAATCAGCCTGTCGCGCCCGGCGAAATCGGTGAGTTGATGGTACACGGCTCGAATGTGATGCAAGGTTATTGGAATTTGCCAGAGGAGACCGCAAAGGTGTTGGTTCGTGGAAACCATCCCTACGAGAAGGTCTTGCGTACCGGTGACCTCTTTCGAATGGACGAAGAGGGCTACTTGTACTTTGTGGCCCGCAAAGATGACATCATCAAGAGCCGGGGTGAAAAGGTCAGTCCCAAGGAAATAGAAAATGTTCTATATCAGCTAAAGGGTATCGAAGAAGCCGCGGTAATTGGAGTTGCCGACGAGATTCTTGGGCAGGCGATCAAAGCTTTCATCAAGCTGGCTGCATCCGCAGAATTAAGGGAAAGGGACGTAATCCGTCATTGCTCCCAACGTATGGAAAATTACTACGTCCCCAAATATATAGAGTTTGTCTCCGAATTGCCCAAGTCAGAAAACGGCAAGATTGATAAGAAAAAACTGATAGCTCAGGAAACAGCTAATGCGTGAGATTTTCATGCCTCCAAAAGATCATACGAATTTCGATGCCGAAAAAACCGTGGCCGATTTGTCGGCGTGGATTCGCAAGCAAATGCACTCGGTCTTGAAAAAGCGAGGCGCTGTAGTGGGCATTAGCGGCGGCATTGATTCATCTGTAGTGGCAGCGTTGTGCGCGCGAGCTTTGGAACCCAAGTGGGTGTGTGGCTTGGCCTTGCCGGAGCGGGATTCCAGTCCAGAGAGCTTGCAGCTTGCTGAGAATTTGGCAAAGCAATTAGAAATTGACTTTGACGTCGAAGACATTTCCGCCGGATTGGAGGGTATGGGCGCATATCGCCGGCGGGACGAAGCTGTGAAAAGGATTTTTCCTCATTATCATCCCGGCGATGCGTTCAAGATCACCTTACAATCCAATCCTCTCCATGGCGATTGGCTGAACGTCTTTCGCATTACGATGGTAGATGATGCCGGACGGGAGCACTCAGAGCGCCTAAAGCTCGAAGACTATTTGCAGATCGTCGCTGCTTCCAATATGAAACAGCGCCTGCGTATGACAATGCTTTATTATCATGCCGAATTACGCAATTACGCGGTGGTTGGAACCGGCAACAAAAATGAACATGGATTGGGCTTTTTTGTCAAGCATGGGGACGGCGGCGCCGACATCAAACCGATCAACCATCTATTCAAGACTCAGGTCTATCAATTGGCCGAGGCGCTTGATGTTCCGCGTTCCATCATCGACAGGCCGCCTACAACGGACACATACCCAGGAGAGGTGACTCAAGAGGAGTTTTTCTTTCGTTTGCCCTTTGCGACGATGGACGCCATTTGGCAAGAGGCCGAGCAGGGGACTGCGATTGAAAAGATATCGGCAAGCCTTTCTTTAGAGCCCGGCACTGTGCGGCGCGTTTTTGACGACCTTCGCCAAAAGCAGCGCGCCACAGAGTACTTACGCCTGCCTCCACTTGAGTTTGGCTAAGAGGAGAATCCGGTTTTTGAACAAGTGCAATCGATGGCAATCTGGACGGATTGATGATCACATAAAACCTTAGGAGATATGGCAATGTTTTATCGGGACAGAGTGAGAGATTATATCGTGGAAAACTTTCTTTTTGGCGAGGGCAATGGCTTTAAGGATGGCGATTCCTTACGCGAGAAAGGCATCATAGATTCGACGGGCGTCTTGGAATTGATTGCCTTTTTGGAGAAGGAGTTCGAGATGCGTATCGAGGATGAAGAAATCATTCCGGATAATCTGGACAGTGTCGAGTACATCTGCGAATTCCTGCAAAGAAAAAGATTGGGCGTTCAGGATCGTAAAGTACAATTCGCTATCGATTGATGACTTGGAAAAATGATAGACGAATTCTCAATCCTTAGCGACTTTTTCAAAATAGCATAAGGCGAACCGATGGGCAGACGTATGATCGTTATTCTCATTGTGTCTTTAATTGGCAATCTGCTTGGGCTTTTGGTTCTGTACAAGGCTTACGATTATCGAAAGAAGATGATGCTGGCCTGGGCGCAATCCCATGATTGGGTTTCGGAATACAACAAAAAAGTGCCCGAACATGCTCAGGATCTACAAAATCCTTCTTTGGTATTTTTAGGTGCCTCCATCACCGCCCATTGGGATTTGGCAAAATATTTTCCCGGACGTCCGTTTATGAACCAAGGGATCGACGGTCATTACGCCGGCCATCTGTTACTGCGTTTTCAGCACGATGTGGCAGACCTTCACCCATATGGCGTCGTCCTGAAACTTTGTGAGATGAATTTTGCCCATCAAATACCGCTGGAGATCAGCCAGAATAATCTGCGGATGCTGGCAACACTAGCCAAGGCGAATGGCATTCGTCCGATCATCGCAACCACCATTCCGGTGACTAAGAAGGCCAATCAAGGCAAGGGCGAGGATTCTATCAACGGGCAAATCCGTGCTTTCAATATTTGGCTGCGCGAATATGCAAAACAAAATCAGTTTGAGATCATCGACTATGGCAGCGCAATGGCTGATCAAGACGGCTTCCTGCTGCCGGAATTGACCTATGATGGGATTCACCCAAACGATCAAGGGTATGCAGCCATGGCGAACCAGGTGGAAGACTTTCTGCGCAAGGAGCAGCGTTGAGCCATGAAGGTCTTGCGTAACATTATTTCCAGCAAGCTCAAAATGCTGCGGGAAGGCTGGGAGCTGCACAAATACGACAGGTTCACAATTGCCGAATACTTTCGCAAACAAGGCGCGCAAATCGGACAAGATTGCAGTATTATCCCCACCAGTTTGGGAACCGAGCCTTATCTGATAAAAATTGGGAACCACGTCACCATTGCCAAGGGGGTAGGATTCATCACGCATGATGGCGGCGCTTGGGTTTTTCGCAATGAGGTTCCGGATTTGCAGATGTTTGGAACGATTATCATCGAGGATAATTGCGTCATCGGCGAAAATGCCATGCTGCTGCCGAATGTCCGAATTGGGCAAAATTCTATTGTCGCAGCGGGATCCGTGGTCATTAACGACATACCACCGAATAGCATCGCCATCGGGGTTCCGGCGCGTCCCATGGGTTCCCTGCAGAAATATCGGGAAAAATGCCTGGCGCGATGGCAAGCTCAAAGGCCAGGCAATGTGATCATTGAAGAGGGTGCGAGCTGGTGGAACAGCATCCACTATGAGGAAAATGAAAAAAAACTACAAGAGCATCTCACCAATTTATTCTGGCCCGGTGAGTCCACTCAGAAATAAATGCTTCAAGACAGAGCTTGCCTGCCTGTTTTTTGGCAAGCTGAAGGTGCAGCTCTTGAAATACCTGCTAAACGAGCCGTCATAAACAAGAATGGGTTATGAGGGATAACGAAAATCGGACATATGCGGAAAAACTTGAATTCCTGCATCAGGAATACTCCTGGACTTGTGACCTGTCGAAATCCTTTGCCGAGATACTGGCGCTGTTGGAGAATGAAAGCAAGCGATTTCAGAGTGGGAAGGGTCTGGGCTACTACGAGCATGCCCTGAACGTCTATCTGTTTTTAAGTGCGTTGTACCAGATCGTAAGTGATTATTTGATCCGTGGGATGGTGAATTTTGGCAAGATAAAAAACAGAATCCCGCAGATGTCCATCTGGCTGAAATGGGCAGAGGAAGTCGTGGCTTCCGGGGCCAGATGGCGAAATTTCATTTTCGATAGGAAACTGGTTTCCCTACAAACAAGGCTCGCTCAAGGCCTGAATACTACCAGCAGATTTTTGGTGCAGATGCGAACGGGCGAGTACGATGCAGCCATGGCTTCAGAAATGCAACACTGCGTGAATGAAATAGCGCAAGAAGGCTATCGCGGACCCATCGTGAGCCGGTGCTATAAAATTCCGTCCAGCTTTAGAAATTTTGATCTTTACCCCGAGGACTGCTTCAGCCTTGCCAAGAAATACCAGGCAGAGTATCCTGATAAAAATAAGCCGCTCCTGGTTCTGGGCTTGCGCACAGCAGGAGGCTACTTGGCCCCTCTATGCGCTGGACAATTGCAAGTGTCCGGATTCACCAACGTCGAGTTCTCGACTCTCAAGCTGACTTTTGCCATGTCTCTCGGTGAGAAACGTGCACTGAAGCGCGCACGCCGAAACGACAGCCGAGTCATTGTTTTGGATGATGCCCCTTTTACTGGAGACACGGTGATTCGGGCCCATGGATACCTGATGAATTGGGGAATTAGGCCCGAACAGATTGTCTTTTTGATTCCGGAATTCTACAGCGCCTGGCTGCAAAACGACCGACTCACCAAGCTGTTTCAACTCAGCCAGCTAATTGTATTGCCGTTTCAGGAATGGAAGGTCAACAAGCTTCTGCAAGGGCAGGAAGCGGAAGCAGCCTTGCGACTGCTGTTAGCTGAGAAGGGCTACGAAGATGTCCGGGTGATAGACGAAGAGACGGTCAAGGGGCCACGGCGAAGAAGCCACGTGAAGAAGCTCTTTAAAGTGCAAGTCTTAGGAGAGAATGGAGCAGAGGTCAAACAGATATTCGGCAAGGGAGCAGGGATCGGTTATCTGGGCTACCATGGACTGGTCGTGGCGAAGAAGATGCCCCAGTTCTTTCCGACCGTGTATGGAATCCACGAGGGGATACTTTTCACGGAGTGGCTTGCCCCCAAGAACGGTTCGACAGCGGTCGTTAGGGACGAAAGAGCAAAGCTTGTCGACTGTTTGGGGACCTATCTCGCCAGCCGAGCTGATTCCTTGAGTGTGGCCGTTGATCACACGACGGACATCCATAGTAAATGGACTTTTTGGCATCACTTGGCCGCGATCCTCAGTCGATCTTATGGCTTTGCCGGGTATTTTAGCCGTCTTCAGTTACATGCAATGCTTACTAAGGTGCTCCAATACAATCGCCCTTCCGTGGTTGACGGCAATGTTGGACCTAAAAAATGGCTATCCTCCAACGGCACCTTCAAAAAGGCTGATTTTGAAGAGCATGCCTTCGATCAGTTTGACCGCCATTCCTTCGATCCGGCCTACGACATTGCCGGAATGAGCTATGAATTCAGGCTCGATCAGGTTGAAGAAGAGGGACTCATTTCCTACTATCGCGAAAAGTCCGGTGATCAAGGAATTCGCGACCGTCTATTCGCCTACAAGCTTTTCTATGCCGCGGAGAGATCACTATTCTTGGAATACGTTCTCAACAACCGCTCCTCAGAGGTGGACTTGAATCAGTCCAATCTCGAATACGCCCTTTGTCAGCGTTATCTCAACAGGCTTGTGAATAGTTACCTGACCGGAATATTCTCCTCAAGGTCAGTTGCCGCGAATAAATCGAAGGGTGTTTTTGCTCTGGACATCGATGGAGTCTTGGAAGACTTTACTTTGGGTTTTCCGTCGATCTCTCCGGCTGGAAGTGAAGCGCTAAAAATGCTCAAGAACCACGCTTTTGCCGTGTTACTATGCTCAGGACGAAGCCTTGTCGAAATGCAGGATCGCTGTGAATCGTATCAGCTCTTGGGAGCTGTGGCCGAGTACGGAAGCGTCATCTGGGATCACCGTCATCGAGAAAAAAAGGTGCTGATCAGTCGTGAAGCGCAAAGACAATTGTCTCTTCTTCGATCTCTCATTGAAAAGATACCTTATGTTTACCTGCACCCTGATTTTGAATTTTCCCTGCGAGCCTACGAATTCAAATCAGATATGATGTGGATGCTGGAAGGGGAAAGGATTTTTGAGTTGATCAACAAGCACAAATTAGACCTGCTCACTTTGAACCCAGGCTATTGGAAAGGCGACGTGATCAGCAAAGAGATCGATAAGGAAAAGGGCCTTGTGGCGCTGATCGAGCTACTGGGCTTGTCCGGCAAGCCGGTCTACGCAATGGGGGACTCCTTGCCTGACCTACCCATGTTGCGCGCGGCGGATTACAGATTTACGCCGGCAAATGCAACTGCGGATCTATTGAAGAACGGCAGCACATTAGAGATTCGAAAGGCGAAGAATGCGAGCATGGCGGGATTGAAAGAGACAGTGGAGAACGTGATTCACGAAAAACGTTCATGCTCCATCTGTCAGTCCAAGTCCGAATTGGGCAAAGAGGATCGGCTCTTGCTGGATATCTTCCGCGCCCGTGACCAAAGTAAACTACAAAGGCTGGGCCATTTGCTGCGCTCAAAACCATTGCGGGAGTTTCAGGCTTGAGTGAACTATTTTGCTGCGCATCAGAACCGGCAGGATTTAAATAGGATCAGATGAAATGACCACCACCCTTGCCAAACTAAGCAGCGCGAACGCTGTGGTCTTTGATCTTGGCTGCGGCCTGAAGAAGCGGTCGGACGCCATAGGAATCGATCGGATTGCATTGGCAGGCGTGGACGTGGTTGCCGACCTCGACAGATACCCATTGCCCATCGCGAGCAATGTGGCTGACGAGATTGTCGCAAGTCATGTGCTCGAACACGTGCAGGATGTCATAGCAATAATGGAAGAAATTTGGCGAATATGCAAACCGGGGGGGCATGTCATTATTCGCACACCCCATTATAGCGGACGCTATGCTTGGTTGGATGTCACACATAGGCGCGCGTTTTGCGCTGATTCGTTTACTTATTTCGGACAATCCACCTATTCCTACTACACGAAAGCCCGGTTTGAAATCGTCAATCAACGGCTGGTTTATTTTATGGAAAAGCCATATCGTCGAATTTTTTCGCTGATGGCAAAGCCGGTGCAAGCGCTTCTCGATCGGCATCCTACTTTCGTAGAAAGATTTCTTTGCTACGCCATTGGCGGAATCGATGAGATTCAAGTGACGCTAAAGGCGGTCAAGTGAGACGGCATAAATGATGTTCCTGCAGAGTGCTGCAAGCTTGGCAAACGCTGCCGACATATCTACCAGAAGAACGATAGCCTGAACTTTGGTAACCGATCACGGGCTGCTGTCACCCCTGCGTATGCTGGGGTCTCCTTCTGCCGTGCAATGAAAAGGAGATTCCTGCATCCGCAGGAATGACAGAACTGGCAGAACACCCCATGATTGGTTA
>Ga0172370_10003209_pt1 | contig 22874 bp, 9 predicted proteins | sample LakKiv5m_FD_114538 | JGI IMG/M metagenome (GOLD analysis project Ga0172370, IMG submission 114538) | Freshwater microbial communities from Kabuno Bay, South-Kivu, Congo - kab_022012_11.5m | ecosystem: Environmental > Aquatic > Freshwater > Lake | place: Democratic Republic of the Congo...
AGTATATCCCGGTTGGTAAATCCCGAACTTCCCAGCTGAACATCTGCTTACTACCTAAATTCTCAATTGTTTCAACGATTTCACCAAGAGAATTATAAATGGTAATCTTCGTATTCCCGAAATTAGCATCAGAAAAACTAATATTGAGAGTATTTTTGCATGGATTCGGATAGCAGTAAAGCTCTGGAATTTTTGATTTTGATTCAAAATCCTCAACACCAGTTATTTCAGAAAGTGACCGTTTCCATAATCCTGATGAAGTCCCTGCAAATAAAAAATTACTATCAACAGCAAGCGAATATACAGTCGTGTCGCCCAAACCTGTGTTAATCTGCTTCCATGATATTCCGTCATCGTAAGAAATAAATACGCCGTTTTCAGTACCTGCAAACAGATATTTATAATTGGAAATAATACTCATTACTTTTGTTGAAGGAAAATCGTTACTGACAAGCCAATTCTCGCCATAATCTGAAGAATAATATAAAATTCCCCAAGTTCCTGCATAAACTCTGCCGTTTTTCCCATGCAAGGCATAAAATGTTGAAGTACCTAGATTACTTGATTTGCTTTCCCAAGAAACCCCCGAATCACTGGAAACGAAAACACCATCACCTGCAGTACCGGCAAACAATCTTCCATTTAATTCACCAAATGAACGAAAATCATAGTTGATATAGTTATTATAAGATGTAAACCACCACTGACTTGTATCGGTGGTATAAAAGATACTCTTTCGGGTACCTGTAAAAATTCTATCGTTGAACGAATAGACTACCCAGAAATTTTGGTCTAAAAAAAAAGAAGAACGGTAATTCCAATTTTTTCCTTTATCATTAGATGAGTAAATAGCATCAAAGGAACTTATATAAATCGTATTATTTCTACTGTTTGTAATTGAATTAACAGGACTTATCATGTTAGCAGGTGTTATCTCTGTTAAACTATTCCCCTCATCATTTGATTTATAGCATCCGGGGAAATCGTTCGCGATATAAAGATTGTTGCCATAATATCCTAAAGCTCTTACAGTCATATCATCCAACCCGTTATTCAAAGAAGACCATGTCAAACCTTCATCAGATGAAACCATGACACCGTATTTGGCTGTTCCGACATAAATATTCTCACCATCAGTTATAACCGAATAAACAATCATGGTATCAAGTTGAGGCGACAAAGATTTCCAAGTCAACCCTTTATTATAAGATACATTGATACCTGTATCCTTGCATATAAAAACTCTTTGAGCATCAGAATATACCTTTTTCAGTTTCAACGTTGTTAATCCTGTGTTTGATTCATACCAGTTAGCACCGCCATCAGTAGAAACAGACATAGAACCGTTCCATTTACCAGCATAAAAACAATTATTCGAAATTGACAATGAAATATAATAATTAGAATCATTCCCGGATTTCACTGTTTGCCAGTTATAACCGTAATCAGTTGACTTAATTATACCTTGCTTACTTGCTGAAGCATAAAGGACTGTATCAATGGAAACAAGATTGTAGATATAACTTTTGGATACACTGTCGTTTCTGTACCACTTGTTTTCGGTTGTGTCAGTAAAGTAAATTGTGTAATTAAAATTAACGGTAATCAATTTTCTCCCACATCTGACACTATTTAAAGTTCGAATATACCTCGATTTATCAATTTCTCCACGAGCCCAATCCCAGGTTTTTCCAAGGTCCTGCGATTGAAATAATTCTACATGGGAAGCGGCTACAACATTGTTACCGAATATTTGAATGTCATTCATTATACATCCGGGCTGTACTTTATAAGCTACTTCCCAGTTTTTTCCCGCATCGGTGGATTTGAAGATTTTTGAGTTGTCGGTACCGGCAAACATTAAATTTCCGCGTTTAGCCAGACAAGTAACATTTGCTCCGTAGAGACCATCAATTTTAACCCAATCGGAATAAGCGTGACTTATTATTATTAAGAACGCACAAACACAAACTATAACAGACGGAAACAACTTTTTCATATACTAATCCAGTTTGTTTAATTACTCAAAACAAACTTATAAAATTTAGCTGTTTAAACAAACTCAATATTTAAAAGTTTTCAAACCATAGTATGATTTATGCAATTAATTTGCTATTTGTGTCCGATTTTATGTTCAGTGTTAAAAAATACTTACAACACTTTTTTCTTATACAATTTGTTAAATTCACAATTAAATCCCAAGCTCAATGCCAACGAAAATACTTCTGCCGGCAGCCGGGAAGAATTCTTTGCCAACCGCACCTGCAGCATAAAGCTTATTGGTAAGATTCATGCACTGCAAATGAAGCCTTAAATCCTGTAAAGATAAGATGTTTTTAAAAGTATATGAAAAGTCTGCATTCAAAACGGTGTATGATTCAAGTGTATTATCAACATAATAACCACCCATATCGTTTTTCAGATGGGCAATAAGCCTGCTGTCCGTTGTAAGCAAATTGCCGAAATTATCTGTTCCGGACTCTCCGTTAAATCTCAGATGCAAAGAAGCCCTGAATCCTTTTAAATCGTAATGAAGTTTTAGATTTCCCATTATACTTGGAAATCCGGCAATATCATTGCCTTTTAACGAAATCTTTACTCCGGTAGAAGTCAGAAAATCGTATTCAAGTATCGTATTTTTACTGAAAGTTGCATTCGCTGTTAAACTCAGATTTCCTGAATGTGATTTGAGGAGAAACGCACTCCCCTGCATTTCCAATCCGTAATGCAAAGTCCCGGGGGCATTACCGTCAATCGGATTACCATTTATGTCAAGTCTTCCGCTTGAAACAAGTTCGTCGGTATATTGCATCCAATAAGCATTGACTGAAGCCGAATAGTTTTCGGTTTTCCAATTCCAACCAAGTTCAAGATTAAACATTTTCTCGGGCTTAACTAAGGGTTTGGAAAAGTCATACTTTCTGATTCCACCGGCGATAGTATCACCTTCGAAAAGAGGCGTTGCTCCGAAGAAGGCATCATCGGCTGCATAGAAATTTCTCATTCTCGGTTCATGTGATGTATATGCAGCGAAAGCAAAAACGTTCATATCTTCGGAAATTAGATAATTCATTCCTGCTTTTGGATTGAAGAACAAATAATTTATATTGAAAAGTTCGGCTCCATTACCAACTGTCTTGCCGTCGGTAGTTAAATAAGTCGTGTAAAGATTCCCTGCTTTTTCATCTGTTATACTGTATGAATGATGAACCAATGACCCCTCTGCAAAAACAGATAAATCCTTATTTAATGAATATTTTTCTCTGATGAATCCCGAAAAGATATTCCTGTTGCCGCGATTATAATAAAATCTATAGTCAGGGTCATATCCTGGCGGCAGGTTTTCAGCAAAGAGCAAATTTGCGAAGTGTTCGGAACGGTGAATACGTACTTCCAAACCGGCTGTAATTTCATTATTTCCGGTGACCCAGTTTACACATGGTATCCAGCCCCATTGTCTGTTAAGCACAAATGCTCTGTAAAGCGAATTTGCAGGATTAACAGTGCTGTCAAAACCATATTTCTTCGTCATTCTGTAGCCTTCTGCATTGTTCCAGGAGCCGTCAACATCGAAATATCCTTCTCCTGTATAAAGGAACAATGTAGAATTTACCTTCAAAGACTGCGACAAAGTCAGTTCATTCAGTATCTCATAATGAGGCTGTGAAAAATGTTCTATTTCCTGCTTACGTCTGTCGGTATAATATGAAATAGTTTTTCCTGTCGAATCATAAGCCCATCCGCCATAAGCAGGATTTGACCTTCTAAGTGATGCATCTGAGATATAGCTTTTCGGCAAGCCTGTGTAAGCTAATCCATCAGAGAATGGACCTCCGAAAATGTTAATCTGAGTTGAGAAATTATCGTCATATCTGACGGCACTTACAAAATAACTGTTCAAATCGGTCCACGACCTGTCCCTGTAACCTTGTGATGTAATTTTTGATAACCTAGCATAAAATGCATATTTATTATCTACAAGACCTGAAGAAGCTTCAAAGGACATTTTGTTCGTGATAGGTTGAAGTTTATCAGAATTTCCGCTGCCGTATTCCTGCCATCCGATACCGGACATTAATTTCACACCCTTTTTGTTTACGAAATTGGAGGTAGTGAGATTAACGCTGCCGGCAATAGCGGCAGGACCATAGCCGGACAAGCCGGCACCACGCTGAACTTGAATATTGTCGAGGTTTGATGCAATATCAGGAAAATCAATCCAGTAAACAATATGGTCTTCGGGGTCGTTCTGTGGAATACCGTTAATCATGACGGAAATTCTTCTTTCGTCAATTCCTCTCAGACTTAGAATTGAGTACCCAATACTGTTACCGTTTTGAGAGTAGAAAGTCATTGAAGGCATTTCACTCATTAAATTCGGTAAGTCTTGTGTTGTATATGAATTACTGATTTCGGTTCTGTTAAGTTCGTTAAAGGGTACTGGAGAATCGAGAAATTTTGCTCGCGAAGAAGTTACGGTAATGCTCGGAACATCGTACACTTTTAGTGAATCGGGATTCACTTTGGTCTCTGCAAATAGTAATGCAGGTATTATTGAAAAAATGAAAAAAATCATTTTACGAATCATGACATACTCCATGAGAAATTATAAAAAAAATTTTCAATGATTATGGTTATGATTCGGATAAATAGGTAAGAAAATAGAGAAATAGTCAGAAATTTCCGTGTTTCCTACGCCGGTATTATCCGGATCAGGTTCGAGGAGTTTTTCTCAGCCATCTTATTTTTGGATAGCACCTCCAACGGACTTACAAAAATATAAATATTAAATTCAAAAAACAAAAAAAGCCCGCAGAAATTTGCGGGCTTTTAATGAAAAAAAGTCAGATTATTTTACGCCGAGGCTTATACTGAATCTGTTGATAAGTCCAATATCCTTTGTAGGATTTAAAGAATAATCAATCTGACCATTAAAACCACCGCCATCATATTTCAGACCAACACCGGCAGCAATACCCATGATTTGGTCCATACCAAAACGATAACCGGCTCTAACCGAAACAATGTTTCTCCAAGCATATTCCGCTCCGAATGCGTACTGCTCTTTGGTATCGGAGTTAGTAACAAAATCGAAAGCAGCAATAACTTTATTTGATTCATCGGTGTAGACAGCAGAAGAAACACCGGCACGGAATATCAGAGGAATCGAGTAAGCACTCGACATCATTGAGACGTCAATAGCCTGTGCATTAAGTGCTTGGATAGGTTTAAGAGTTTTATTCAAATCCTGACCTGAGTATTGAAGTTGTGCGCCTAAGTTATGAATAGAAAAGCCGAGTTTTATACCCTGAATTCCGGTTTCATACATCGTCCCAATGTCAAAAGCCATTCCTCCTGCACTTAACGAACCGAAAGAATTGTAAATGTATTTAGCAGTGAATCCGAATGAGAACTGGTCTGTCAGATAACCGCTTAATGAAGCACCGGCAGATAAATCACCTACTGTATAAAACAATCCTGTTCCTTCCGCTTTTTCGAGGGTAGTTATCTCAATATTACTACTATTAAAACTAATAACGTGGACAGCAGCAGTAAAGTTGGAACCGATTGGCAGAGCAACGGCACCAAAGTTGTGAGAAAAGCCGGCAAACCATTGCGTGTAAGAAAAATCACCCGTTATACCTTTTATGTCAGCCAAACCTGCGGGATTCCAGAAAATTGACGACAAATCGTTTGCCACACCGCCATAAGCACCTGCCATTCCGTTAGCACGAGCTCCCAAGCCGATTTTCAGAAATTGCGAACCAGCAGCGCCAACTTTCACAAATTCACCGGCAGATGAACCTGAAGCCTCCGAATTATTAGGAACAGAATATACACTAATAGTCGAAATCGTGAAAATTGTTACTACCAATAATGTTTTTATTATATTTTTCATTTTAATATTTTCTCCAAAAATTTGTTCTTTTCAATATTAATTTACTCAATTAACCTGTCTCGGAGAATTTCCCCGAGACAGTTTCTGCAAATTACTCTTGTACTAAACGAAAACCTCCGACAACAACCGTAAAGTTCTTGTAAGTCTGAGCTCCGTTTGCTGATTTAATCACAGCAACCATTGTCTGGCTCTGTACTCTCTGTTTATTAATAGAAAGCAAATCCCAAACTTCAATGGCTTCTGACTCCGGACCAGTATTGGATGTTTCGTCGTGATTGAGTGAGCGGATTAAATCGCCGTTAATTGTGTAAATGTCAATAGTGCATTTCTTAGGAAGCTTGGTGAAATAAATCTTAGCATCATACGGTGAACGCTGTCCCTGATGAGTAACATAATAAGGATTTGGGACAACTTTGATTTTGTCCAGCATATCGTCCGTATAATTACCATTTTCAGGCTGTGTGGAACTAATTGTAGCACGTACTTTCGCACCTGGAAGAGGTAAACCGAAAGCTCCTCCGGAAGTTTTCAAAGTAGTAGTTTGACCTGCCTGAAAATCTTCGCCGTATTGATATGCAGCAACGTCAACAGTTAACCATTCAGCCGGGAAGGAGAATCTCCTGCCTTTATTTGCATAGTCGAAGATAAATTGTGCACCGCCGCCAATAAGTACATGATTGAAATCAATCTGGTCCACACCGTCTTCCGACTTACAGGAAAGATAGTATCTGCCTTGAGTTCCAATATTTCTGTTATCATTAGTCGGAGCTCCATAGATAAATGCTTGCTGTCCTTTGAGTTTGGGTCCGGTATTATCACCTCTGCCGTTAATCCAGCCATATCCGGATAAATTATATTTATCAAGAAAATCAGGCCATTTGCTCCTTAAGCTTGTGGGAACAGGATAGTAAGTTCCGGGTATAGTGTCAATAACCATATGTTGGATTTCCTGCGGATAATGTACCTTTATGGTCTTGCCATTTTCATCTGCAATATCATAATTTGACACATTTTCAATCTTAAGATTCAGATAAGGTACTTTAAATTTATTATGTTTTTTATTCGTACCCAAACCCCATTGAAGATCCATTTCTTCAAAATCACCGGGTAAGAAACTCACTTTGTATTCAGCAGGTCCGTTATTGAACGTACCGGCAAGATTTCTTCCATACGGTATCAACTGATAACCTTGCGATGTACCAATAAACCTGGTTTGCCAAATTTCAAAATCAACTATCTGAGTTGTAAAAATCTTGGCAGCATCGTAACCTTCAGCATCAATAATATTAATGATTGTTTTATTAACAGGTGACCCGTCAAAAGCTGTATTGATAGAAGATGAATCAGGTCTGAATTTTCCACCATGCTGCTGAATTGTAAAGTTAAAGCTAAATCCGATAGTACCGTAAGCAGGTGGCTTTAAGTCCATGGCGTAACAATTGTAAGGCTGAGTGAAATCAGTGGTTGTAATTTTACCCGAGCGAGTCACAAAAGCCTTACTGTATGGAAGTCCAAAATCAGATTTTTTATTACTATAAGTATCCACAATCATTGTATCTTTTCCAAAGAAAGTCGCCCCATTTTCGGTAAACATCTGCTCAAGTCCAAAGTAACCGATACCTGTACAAGGTGTCTCCTCGAAAAATGTTGTTGAATCAAAAAGTATCTGATTGGTTGTCAAATCCTTTAGTATCATTCTTCTTAGATAAAGACCGTAATCCATCGGCACGTTTGGCTTGTCTGGCCAGGAAATCTGAACAGGCATTGCAACCGGTTGAAATTCTAATTCAAGTTCATGACCTGAAAACAGTTGTGCCACTCTGTCATCATCAGTTGAGAAGAATTTAAAGTTATAAAGCCCACCAATTCGCGAACTGTCCACAAATGTAACTTTAAATTCAGCTTTTTTCCCAACTTCGGCTGCTCTTGGATAAGCAATTAAAAAGTTCTTCAGTCCCAGAGCCGCACTATTTAATTTACGCGGAGTTGGTTGTGAATAATCTCCCTCATCATAAGCTAAAAGCTTGTAATAATAATCAATATTATTGATGAGCTTCTTGGTTTTGGTCGGGTCGTCATTATATTGCACAGTCCCAATATGGTCATCATCCCCAATATCAACGTAAGTTCTATTATTAGTTACAGTTTTTAAGTAATCAGAGATAACAGTACGAACCTGCGGTGTTGTTTCCATTGACGGGAAATATACTTTCGCAATACCGCGTTTGATATAGCTGTAAATTGAGTCTAAAGCCTGCTTGATATTGAGTGAATCTTTAAAAGCATTTCTTATGTTAATCGGTACCATCCTATCGTAAACGATTGAAGGATTTCCGCCAATATTCAGCCAGCGAAAAGTACTTCTCAAATTGACTGTATCACCTATTTTATCGGGGATAATAGAAGTATCACTTGGATTGGCTAACGGAGTGGTTTCCTTCTTCCAATACAGAGGATTATATGATAACAAAGCTCTGTCTATTGCAATAGTACCTAATAAGTCTTCTTTTAAAACAGGATTCAACCTGTTAAAATTACCTAAGTCTGTATCGTAATCTGTAAACGGGTCAACAAATAACGGGAAATTATTACCTGATTTCGAATTAAAATACTTACCCCAGGGTCGGCTGATAAGATTCGTATCAATTCCCGCTATTATTGGAATAATAAAAGAATTATTAGTCATTTTATATGTATATGCATCAGGACCGGCTAAAACGACACCTTTACCTACTCTCATTACCCTTATTTTAAATGTATCAACAGTCGGTACTTTGGTTATAGGGTCAATTGAATATACCTGACCGGCAATTCTCAATGAATCAATCAGAGGATAATTAGTATTATTGTCTTCTAAACTTGCTCTTTTTACTGATTTAAAGAAAGGAGTCGGTACTTCCCATTGAGCGATCTGTTTCCAGCCAAAAGGACCTTTGTTAGCAGAGCTTTGAGAAGTTGGTGCAATAACATTCATGTCGAAAGTATCCAAATCAGAACGTCTGGCGCGATAAAGTTTATAACCAAGAAATCCAAGACCACTTTCATATTTATCTTCAGATGCTTCCATGGCGTTATCCCATGTAAGTTTGATAGCGTTGTTCATTGGCTGCCAGCTAAATTTTAAACCACCTCTCTCCGGAGGAGACGGAGCTCTGAAATTATTATCATAAACAGTCTGAGCAAATTTAGTCTTGGATACCAATCCGGCAACATCAGCTGCCGAACCGTCTGCATCATCACGAGCAGAAGGATTTGCCAGAATCATGCCGACAATGACACGAACGGTATCGTTGGGACGCATATTGAACGGACCGGTAGCCATCATAAAACGTTTATCGCCGGGACCATCGTCACCATCTGTTTGTTTTGAAGATATGAAGTTGTATCTTTGTTCATCACCCAATGGGTCATCCGCAATAACCCAATTTCTGAAAGTTTTCAAACCAATTTGCTCGCTTACAGGATAAAATCTTTTATCCTTGCGAACATATCCGCTATCGTCAACTGCAGGGCTCTCAAGAAAATTGAATCCTAAGTAACCGAATCCTTTTCCTGCTTCTCCCTGGTCTCCGTTAGTCCATTGGAATGCTAAGTTCATTGTCGGGTCTTCTTTGTAATACCTGACACGGTCATTTGAAGCACCAACCTGAGTATTGGGAATTCGTGCTATGTCAACATCCATAACGGGTGCCATCCAGCATTCTCTGAGTATATCTTTTGAGAAGTTAATCATATCATATCTCAGAAAGATAAAATCTTTATACTGACCAAAGCTCCATGAATAAATGTAATTTTCGAACTGTATTCTTAGGGGATATCCCTCGCTTGCGCGTAAGTCCTTACCTCCATCAAACTTTTGGATGTCGGTATCTTTAAATGTGGAAAAAATATCCTCTTCGGAAATGAATGCAGGACCCTTAGGATAAGTGGCAGGATTTCTTGCATTATTGTCATCAATATAGTGACCGAAATATCTGTCATGTTTAAGCGTATCGGGATATGGTTTATCGTCCCAAAGGGGCCAATTGTAAGTATGTCCTTCAACTGACTGACCGTTCCCCGGATTAAAATCAGTTGAAAAATATGTTTGATATCTGTAAATGTCACTCTCATCAAGAAGGTCGAGAGAGGCATCATCCGGATTAGGACTCATTCTGCCGGGCACCATCCATGACCTACCGTTATTCGGATTGTAAGTCACTTCTACATATTTTTTGTATTCTTGTGTTCCAGGATGTAATTTAACTGCTCCAAACCAAATCCCACCACCAAAAATATATTGATTTAGAGAGCCTCTGGGCCATTTACCTCCACCGATATTTTGTGCTATGTTAAGTCCGAAAATACCATAATTGGTAGTATAGAACTGGATATTGCTTACAGTGTTCTGCTGTAAATCGAAAACGTTAGTAACGTTTCTCAAAATTTCATCTTTCGATTCTTTACTATCTTTACCTGAGTTGTAGTTTTTTGTCAGTGCATTAACTCCAATACAGGCAGTAAGAAAAAGGAAAGTGAGCAGGATTAAAAATCCTTTATTAATTTTAAACATTGTTTCACCTTTCAAACTTTTTATCAACAAATTATTCATTTTTATCGTTTTTCTTGTATTAGAATCTGAACATTATTCCGGCAAAAACAGTTCTCGGACGGAGGTAATTTCCACGAAATTGTGCCCTGTCCTGAAGAAAGTGAGAGTAGCTTATCCAGGTTTCTTCCTGAGTAACGGTACCACTCTTGTCAAAGTCAGCGTATGCGCTGTATTTTCTGTTACCAAAATAATCATACTGGTCAGTACGAAAAGTTTCTGACCTGGCAAATGAAGCTTCTTTATAATAAGTAGTACTGCCGAAATCGGATGCTAATCTTTTAAAGTCTATACCATTATCAATTGGGTCACCTGTTCTTGCATTAACGGCAGTTGGACCTGTATAATTGAAGATATTGCTTATCTGCGCAAAAAATTCAACCGAAGAATTCTTTGCACCATCACCAAACCAGTCCCTGAGCTTAAATTCTTTTGAAATTCTGGAATCTGTCTGAGTGAGAGAAGGCTGACGTTCGGAATGGAATTCTCCAATGTCTGCACCTCCTGCATCTTGCCTTGTATATGGTGTGCCACTTTGATAAAATGTTGTAAAACTGATTTGAGTATTTTCAAGCAGGTTAATACCGGCTAATGATGGTCCTTCGTTGTCACCCCAGAAAAACATCAGATTCAAATTTATCCTGTGACGCCTATCAGTGGAAGTAGGAAATTCTGCAAGAGGAAATGCTTGTTGTCCGGTGTATGGGTCAACTGGTCTCAGATAGTTATCATAAACATCTGAGGATGTTCCGATAGCATACGAAAGATTGTAATTGATGTCAAATGAAATATGGTCTGTTGCTCTTTTTCTGAAAGAAAATTCCAATCCTCTCGAATTTCCATATTCAGTAACTGCATTCAAATAAAATGGCATGGGAACAGCGGGTACGTATTTGATACCTACCTGATTATACATATCTTTATAATAAGCATTAACTTCGAAAGCAAAATCATCTGTTAACTGGTGGCTGTATGCAACCTCATACTGATTAGTTCTCTGAGCTTGCATATTCGGGTCACCGACTGTTTGATTGCCTCTTAAATTAACAATTGAATAACCATCGTACATATACTGCATTTGTGGCATCTGGAAATATAAACCATAGTTGATTTTAATACTTGACCTCTCGGTAATAGGATAAGCAATATTAATTCTTGGGCTAATCTGCCATTTTGCATCTGTTGTCGCTAACCTTGCCTGGTCTGTAATTGGGATAAATTCAGCTTTGGTTGTAACTCTGTAGGTTGAATTCGGATTAAAATAATCGAATCTCAAACCCGGTGAAATGATAATACCTTTGAATTTTACCTGGTCGAGAACATAGACAGAACCTCTCCAAGGTTTGAACGGACGGCTTGATAATGTTTTATATTCCTGTCCATCGGTGTAAATATTACCACCCCATCTATCGGAATAAACGTCATAGAAAGGGTCATTAGCCCAGGGTTGGCTGTTTGAGTGTTTCTCAAGAACATACGTACGAAATTCAAAACCTGTTTTTATCATATGGGAGAATTGTCCGACGTCTGTACTAAGAGTGTAACTGCCATCTCCCTGCCAATAGTTTCCATACCTGAAAGAAAATCCGTCATTTCCATGGGAAGTGAATATATTAGTAATACCATACGGATTCAAAGTGGTTTGAGTGGTTGCAGCACCTTCATAATACCCTGTAAGAGGATTAACAACTCCATAAGCTCCTCTGCCATATCCATCAACCGGTGGCTTGTTAACATAAAAACCGAGATATTGGTCAATGATTTTATCGCTTTGCTGCCCGGGTTGAGCTTTGACTAATTCTGAATTTTTTGACATCAGCCATTCATCCTGCGGGTACATTATATCAAATCCTGTAAAAAAGCCAGGATTATCAAAACTCTTTCTTCTACCGTCTTCATCATTATTAGAAGTGTTAGAAATAGTGAATTCATAGAAGCTATTTTGGTTCAATCTGTGAGTGATACGTGCAAGATAACTGGAGACTACTTGATTCAGCACACTTTCTTTTGCAAGTCTTTCGGGTGTGTTGGTAGTATTGGGCAAACTCATAATACCGGCACCCTGAGCAGGGTCTCCATTTTTATAATACAGATTATTATACATGGGGTCAATTTGTCCTTTATCGGTATTATACAGCCATCCCCAACTCGATAATTCATGATTTGAATTCCCAAAGTTTGCACCAAGTGTAAAATCAATATCATTTGAAACGGAGAATTTCAATCTGCCTGTTAAATTTTTTACCCAGGATTGGTTATTGGGAAGTTGTCCAAGTTCGTTTCCTGCAGGGTCAACAACGTTCAAAGTGTTATTCCTGAACTTGATATATTTATATACTCCGGAAACATAAAAAGTGGACTTATTGAGATATGGCAGCGGACCACCAATTCCAAAATCAATGTTTTGTTCATTAGAACCGGCGTATTTAAAACCATTCTTTGACGAGTCCTCAAAAGCCTGCCAGCGGTTTCCAACTCTTTCAAGCTTGACCGGATAGCCCTGAGAGCCCCAGAGAGCCGGAACATCGGTTCTCCATCTTAACACTCCTTCATACTTGTCTGTACGTCCGGTTTTAGCTACGGTATTCACGATACCACCACCGGCATCTCCATATTCGGCAGAGAAACCACCGGTTATAACTTGAATTTGTTCCGTAGCATATTGGCTAACCATCGGCAGATAAGTCAAACCGGAAATTCCGGTACCTCCTGTAAATTGGTTGCCAACGTCAAGCCCGTCCACTTTAATCTGAGTTTCGGTCGTTCTGCTGCCTCTGATAATATAACCGTTACCGGCATTGAATACTCCGGCTGTCAGACCGACAATAGCAGTCACTCCTTCACGTGCAATTCCATCAAGTTCCTTGCTGTCATATTTTTTCTTGCGACCAATATCAGTATTTTCAACCATTATTTTTGACGCATCAATAATAATAGTCTTGGTTGTATCTCCCTGGCTGAGTTTCATTTTAATATTGATTTCTTCTATTTCATCAGCAGAAATCCTGACACTAATTTCGGAAGCTATATAACCAACCGATGTAACTCTAACCTGATATGTTCCGGTGGGAATATTCACCACCGTAAATTTGCCGTCAGGTTTCACAACGGCACCCAATTTCGTACCTCCAATTCGTACGGAGGCTCCAATAACCGGATTGCCTTCATCATCATTTACTTTTCCTTTCAGGGTTCCATAAATACCCGCATAAGTAGTAAAAGGTGCAATAAACAATCCAATTAGTAACAATATCAAAATTTTTCGCATTTTCTTACTCCTAAAATTTCAAACTTAGCACAAACAAAATTAGCGAATTACATTTATTAATTTAGATTTAGTAAAGCCTTTCTGATTGATGGTGCAGCTATAAGTGCCCATTGGCAGATTACCTACGTTGAAGTTTACCGAATGAAATCCCATGGTCTGGAATCCACTGTAAACCTGTAAGACTTTCTGACCTACAAGATTGTAGATGCTGACATCAACATTTGCATCGTTCTCCAAAGTGAAATCAATATTTGCCGAACCAGTTGCAGGATTCGGATAAACTCCCAATAAATTCATAGAAGTAATATTACTTGATTCTTCAACTCCGACTATGTGGTCGTAAAGCTGAAGAAGAATATATTGTGGCGCAGTTGAACTGTCAACCATCAAAGACTTCTGCTGGGAAGAATAATTTGGATTGACAATTGTTGCCGTACTTATAAAAGGAATACCTAAAAGACTATTCGGCACATAGTCGGGAATCAATGTGGTTCTGTCCTTGAGGTCACTATTCGTTGCATTGATAGGACCAAACCATTTAGGCTTTCCGATTTCTCTCGAAGCAACAAATATGTCAGTGGTTCTGTAGGTTGTATAGGGTCTGTTCAACTGGTCGACAGTATCTTTAACGCCGATTAGGTCAACCCATTTGGCAAAAATGTGTTTTCCGTCCGGGGTTCTTGCAATCTGCAATTCAATATCGTTCGGATTAGTAGCATTACCGTTTCCGTCAAGGTAATCGCGATAAACCATCCATGAGCCATAAATTGAAGCAACTTTTCTAACTCCCCAAGCACCGTTTTCTTTGTAAATTTCAATTATATCGTGCATTGCATCGGTGTATTTTTTAGCTGCGTTATATTCACTGAACAAGGCAACAAAACTGAAATCGCCATTGTCAAGTACTGTAAAGTCTTTGGTTGTATAGGGAATTATGCAGCTATCAGGATTTGCACCCTGAGATGAAGCATAAGCTCTTGCTATCGAAAACGGAAATACATCGAATTCCGACCAAGTCTTACCTTCATCTGCCGATTGAGAAACACCAACTGTCGGTCTTCCGGCAACATCATTTGCAAGGAAATTACCATGGGCAGCCATATATAAACCATTTTTACCATATTTCAAACCGACAACTTCGTTTGCACGATAGCCCGCTAAAGTTACAGCACCAAACTTGCCGCTTGCCCATGCAGTTGGGATGTAGTTTGTCTGTGTAGTAAAGTCAGTAGTTGACCTGAAGGCAATATTGCTTGCATCGGCTAAATCACCTGATATAGGAGAAACACCATCGGCAGCGTAAACCATAAGTTCTTCTGCAGCTCCGGTTGTGTGGGCAGCAAGTTTTGCCTGAATTCCCCATTTGTATAGATTGTTGTTGAATTTGAAAGAACTATCAAATTTCCCGACGTAGCCGCCTTCGTTATCATCGTAATAACCACTTATGACGCCTGTCCATTTATTGGCTGTTTCGATTACAGTTGCAGCAGTAAATGATATGGCTAATCTGCCGGATAAAGAATAAACGGCCACACTTGGGTAGCGAGCCTGGTCATAAGTATATTCCTTTTCATCGTATACAATAGTTCCCTCATCCCAGGTTTGTCCCCAATCGGTTGACCTTTTAACGAAAAGATTGTTTTTCTGGTTCTTGCCTGTATAAAAAGAATTTTTCAATAAATCAACAAATCCTCTTCTGATTAGACCAATACCCAATCCATTGGGTTCTGCCGAAAAAGCATTGTTGGCACCGAAATAGGCATAGCAGTTTGCCATTGAGTCTAAAACATTGATATTGAGAGCCTGAAGCTTATCTTTTGTTTGTTTGATTGTCTTGATGTCCTGCTGAAAAACCGGATGAACCGGAGTTTTATCGGGATGAACCGGGACTTGAATCTCTGCTGCGAAGCAGATGCAAGAGCCAATCAACAGAAATGCTAAAAAATGTAGCAACTTCATATTATTCCTCCAATTATGGTAAAAAAAAAGTGTAAATATTTCAAATTTCAAAAATTACAAAATTCAAATATAAAAAGTTTTCAGCTAATTATTGTGATATATTAAATTATTAACGCAATAAACTTAATATAATAAAGTATGAAAATACACTTCCAAGAAAAACTCAGAATTTAAGCTGAAATCCGTATATCAGACTGGTAGTGCCTCTCCAGCCATCCGACACTTCATTGGTAGAAACCAATCTTGCTCTGAATAATCTGGCGTCGGCACCTAAAGTTATGGCAAATCCGGGGAACAATTCATATTTTCCGAAAAGTCTTCCGAAACTTAGCATTCCGTCACTCGACGCACCCACACCCATTCTACCGTTTAACGTAAAAGCCTTATAGTCAATTAAATTTCTCTCATAATAAGCCGAACCCCAGACAATCTGCTTATCTCTTTTAAGAACTATCGGAACTTGAAGAGAGACTCCTTCTTCGTCACCCGGATTTCTCACTTCAATTGAGGAAGTCATTACTGCTTTGGTGGAAACCGGCACACTCACGAATATTTTATCATCGTAATTATACTGAGTATAACCGAATTCAATACCAACTATGTTTTCTTTATTGATTGGATAGCCGATACTTTGAGAAAGATGTGAAATTTTATCGCCATGATTGACATTTAATCCCATCCTTACCATGTCAGTTCCGAAGAAAGAACCTAACTGAATATCGGTTTTGACGGGATAAAAATCGAAACTGGAATTATGAATATTTGCAGGGAATGAACCATTTAATCCTGTGTGACTTCCGGGCAAATTCATCCTGCTTAATGATTCGGTATACATCGTTTTCTGACTGATATTCCGGTTTTCCAAATGTAAATTATAATCGGGGGCTGAACCTGACTGGATTTCCTGAGATTGAAAACTACTGCCGGCAAGTAGATTATCATTGCTGTTCAACGTTTCAGTTCTTTCAGGATTATAGGTCATTGCAATAAGGACAGGCATGTTAACCGCCGAAGGGAGTGAAACTGCATTCTGAGCGGTAGTCAGAAGCCTTCCTTCAATTGATTTACGGGGCTGCGACTTACTTACCGAAGCAATTGAATAATTTTGAATTACCCGAGCTGGACGAATTCTGTCTGTAACTTTCTTTTCCGAATTACTTTCGGAAGAAACAGCATAATTTGTCTTTTCAATTTTTGCTCTTTCTTCGTAAAGCATAGAAAGGAGCAATGGTTTGTAATTCTGCAAAGTGAAATCACTAATTCTAAAAAATCCAAGGATAAGAAATCCGACCAGAGCAGCAGTAAACAGAGTTCTTCTGTTTTTACCGTAATCAGTGTAAAGTTTTTCTTCCACAAGCGGTTGCTCGGCGAGAATTCTCATCATAATTTTCGATTCGGTCTCTTGAATGAAATCAGCCGGAGGGACAATCGAACCGGCATCTTCCCTGCAAGCAGAATGAATAATAACTGAAGAATAAAAAGTATCCTTGGATTCTTTATCATCTGCAATGAGACTGCGGAGAAGATTGTCATCTTTCTCGTTCAACTCACCATCGAGGTATTTTGATATTAAATCATCAAGATTCATATATTTCCTTAACCAACGGTTTTAATAATTTTCTCATAATCATTCTTGCCCTGTGAACACGCACCTTGGCAAGCGAAACTTCAATTCCGAGAATATCGGCAATATCGTAATATGTACATTCTTCATATTCCCTGAGAAGCAATGCTTCTTTTAAAGAAACAGGCAGCTTGGCGATGGCTTTTTGAATAAATTCCTGCATTCCTATATCCGAATCAGCAGCACTTAGCGAGCTATGGTAATCTTCTATAAAAGTATCGTGAACTTTTTTAGTACGAATATAGTTCAGACAAGTATGTCTTCCTATCGTGAAGAGCCATGCCTGAAAATTAGTCCCCTTGAATTCTTTCCTATGCTCAAAAATCTTAATAAACGTCTCCTGAAATGCGTCCTTTGCCGTTGCTTCGTCGCCAAGCATCCTGTAACAGAAACGATAGACTTTCTGATTGTAGGCTGAATAGAGAACGTGAAAAGCTTGGGCACTGCCTGTTTTCAGCTCATCTATCGCCTTTATCAGTTCTTCACTCTCGGGATTATATGGTTTTTTGTCAAACATCAGAATCATTTTTTTAGAATTACTACCGTTTCCAAATACAAAGACACATCAAACATTAAAAAAGTTACAGATTATTTTTAAAATAATTTAAACAAGGGGTAAATTACCCCTTGCTTCATATTCTAACATGATTTTTCGTTTTTTTTTAAAAAAGATTTTATTCCTTAATCGGTGTTTCGATAACTATTTGAACAGTTCTGCAATAGCTTCTTCCCTGGGGTAGGTCGTTATTATAAAGAAGCACATCGCTACCGACCGGATTTAGCTTTAGTTTATCCTGCGGTATCTGAAGAATTTTCTGCACTTCTACTGTCCGGCGATAAGCCAAATCGCGGTTATAATCACTGTCACCGGTTCTGTCGGCGTAACCGGAAATTGTAACAATAGCGTTCGATTTGATTTTCTGCTTTATTTCTTCCAGAATCGGCTTTTGGTGAGGAGTAATATCTGCTTTATCAAAATCGAATAAAATCAGGGCATATTTTTCTATGATTGTGTCATTTTTGATTTCTTTCCTTTTCTTCTTGATTGTAAGCTGCTGTATTTTCAAATCAAGCCCTGCGCTCGTTTTTTGGTCAATCTCATCGAATGCCGTCAAGGCAATGTTTATCGGTGATTCATATCTTGGCACAGGTGCATCTTCGACTGCCCAGATGAGTTTAGCCGGCACCTCTGCACCATTGTATTTCCTTATCAGATTACCATCCTGACTAACAACAATTTCCCAACCCTTAACGCCTAATTCCGAATTAACTTGAGGCTGTAGTTCAATCATAGGCGGATTAGCTGTGAGCTGAACTTCCTTCAGAACGATAGGTTTCAAAATCTCAGGATTTGTTGAACTTAATTCAGTTCTCTGGTTTTCGGTCAAGCCGTCGGGATTATCTGATTTTGCAGGAAATTCCGGCAGATTTTGCTTTTTAATTTTGACATTATCGGGATTTACACCCCAGACAGTTGTAAGATAATTCCTGACAACTTCGGCTCTGGTTTGGGAAAGTTTTAAATTTCCTTTTTCCAAATCAACATTGTTGTTGCATCCGCTTATAGTTAAAGTCGCTCCCGGATTGTCAAGCATTCTGGCAGCAACAATATTCAAAAGGTCGTCGTAAATATCAAGAGTATTCCAATGCAGAGTTTTTTCCTTAAATTCTCTGGTCTCTTCAGTTTTTAGAAGTCTCAAATTAGTTTCAGCAAGGTTATCGCTGTTGTTTTTGAAGAATACATACGGGAGCAGAGGAAAACTCTCACTTGTCTCGGTTTCCTCGATGACAATAGTCGGCATTTCCTGCCTGGTGTTATCGCGATTTATTCCAACCACATTAATAGAGGATGACAGAGCTACTGCTTTTGGGACTTGTCGTTCGTAACTTTCTTTCAAGATTGTTCTGAAAATAATAGAGTCTTTTTTGGATATTTTATAATTATCCGGTTTATATCTTTTAGTTTGTTTGATAAAATCGTTTTTTAGTCCTGCAATAGCAATAACAGTAGTATCCCTTTGGAAAATTGTATCACGATATTCCGGTACGGGGATGGGAGCATAGAACGGCATCTTGAATGAAGCACCGATTTGAATTGCTCCGGGTTTCCATGTTACAGATGAAGAAACATTGGTAAACGGAACAGCGTATTTAATTTCCGGCGTAAGATATGTTTCTTTGGCAACCGGCAATTCGTAACTCAAACCAAAGACACCAAAAAATTGAATGGGATTTCTGTCAGGTATTTCAATGCCGTTCTTGTCATTTCTGATTAGCCTTCCATCCCAGAAAGTCAGATTACTTGGAGTGACAATTTTCTCAAGTTGGTCAATTTGTTCGGTAAAAAAGTATGACAGATTAAAACCGAAATTAGCCGTTAACCCTTCGAACATCTTGAAATTAATCAGTGGTTCAATACCCAATCCATGTATTTTTGCTTTAAGCGTGTGTTCGACAATAAGGTCTTTGACAGTTTCCACACCATTTTCAATAACAATGGTATTAGCTGCATTTTCATTTTCGCTCAATAGAGCATCCAAATTTGAAAATCCTAACCTTAACTGAAAATTCAGGCTTTTAATAATATTTACTTCAAACAAAGCACCAAACGAATAACCGTTACCGGTTCCGTTTGTATATTGCGGGCAGCAGCTTGCCACACCGGGCAGTTTATTGAAATCCACGACGTGGATATTCCGGTTATAATCTCCGTAAAGACCAAGCCAGAACAAAGGAGACGGTTCTTCGGCAGATTTTAAATTCTGCACAAAGAATGCACACATCAATGAGAAGATTATCAGAAGATTAGTATTAAATCGTTTCATAGAAAAACCAACTTTATTTTGATTTATTTTGCTTGCAACTTTATTCATTAATTTGCCTTACTTTTATTCAATGAAATTTTTGAGGATAATCCGAAAATAAACATGTCCGTTTTCCACCTATTGGAAGATAATGAATTTATAAGATAGTAATATTTGAATTCGGGAGTTATGAAAATCTCACTTGTTAGTGCAATATCATAAGATAAACCGAAAATAATATTGAACTGCAGTGGGTCATTATCTTCTAACTTATCTCCGGATACCTGATTCCTGGTTCTTTGACCGTTAGGGTAAAATAAATCCGGAGGTGATATTATTTGTTCATAAGAATTAAATCCTGATTTGAACACATAAGTGAAGTTAGTGCCAACGCTTGCAAAAAGACCTTTAAATAACTTCATATTAACCAAATAATCAAAACTCAAGCCCTGAACCTTAGTATTCAAAGTAGTTTCATATTCGGCTTTTGTAATATTCCCATTATTTAGTATTGATTGAGAATATTTTGATGATTTCAGCATATTGCTAAAATCTGAAAATCCTACTCGTGCTTGAAAATTAAAGATTTTAATATTTCCTAATTCGAAAAGAGCTCCAAATGAATAGCCGTTTCCAATCCCTTTCGCTGGATAGCTACAAAGGCAGGAACCAGTAATAAATGAATTTTGGTAAATCCGGTTGTAATCTCCGTAAGCTCCTAATCTGAATGCTATACCGGTCTTTTCCGCCTTGCAAAAATTATTACACAAAAAACCAAGAACCATTACAAGCAATATTTTTGTTCCGAGATTCATAAACTTTTACCTTATTATTATCAAAGTATATGTCGAAGTTTGAACCGGCGAACTGAAAGAAACAAAGTAAACTCCTTCGGATAGCTGTGAACCGTCAGTCTCAATTTTTAAGCCGTCTCCATGCTCCTGTCCGGTATAATTCCAATCAGTCCTGAAACATTCGGTTCCTAAAACCGAAAATAGCTTTATTTCATATTTGCCATAGAGTTCTTCTGTGTTTTTCAGTCCGGTTATATTATAAATTATCTTTTCAAAATTATTCTCATTTTCAATTTTCAGTGAGGGAATATCCGAAAGTTTAATCTGGCTGATCGTCTGCTGGCACACACCGTTGGTACCGAGTTTGCCGTTCTGCGGAGTTACGATTATATCTTCGTCATCCCATTCAAAGTTATCAATATTTAAAATAGTAGGCTGCTTCTCGCCCAGAAGTACAAGACCTTCGATTTCGGTAAGAACAGAATCATAGCCATTTACCATCCGAAGAGAATCTTCAAAATTTAAGATTCTTAAATCATTTTGAACAAAATTACCGGTCAGCTTACCTCTTGTGATTGAATCAGGATAGAAGAATTTCTTGCTGAATGACACCTGTGCCTTATAGCTTAGATTCTGTATAGTAGTGTCTTTTGTTGTCAGTTTGTAAGTAACCGGTATTCTGAAATTTTTCGTTCCAATTTTTGCTGAAGTATCGGGTAATGCAATGACTGTCTCATTTGCAAGTAAACTACCTAATCCGATACATTCAACCGGATAATGTCTGAAGCAGGGAATTGAAGTTTCGATTATTAGTGAGTCAAAATAATATCTCTCCAAAGAAGTAATCAAATCAACAGAGATATCCGCTGAACCACCCGGAGCAAGATAAAACGGCGAATCGGGAACAGATTTCATTGCAAACGCATTTCCTTCCAAACCAAGTAATTTCAATGAACTTATATATACAGAATCTGCTGCAAGGTTAAACAATTTTAATTTACGAGACTTAACTTTTCCGATTTTTACCTTACCGAAATTAACTATCGGAAATTGAGTAAGTTTAACTTCACTTTGTATCAGATTATGTTCTGTGATACCGGTGCAGCCGTTATCATCAGTAACATTTAGTATGTACTTCCCAGGCAAACCTACCTTTATTGAGCTTGTTTTATCACCTGTACTCCAGAGATATTTCGCAAAATTCTGAACAGATTCAAGCACAACCGAATCTCCTTTGCAGAAAACATCAGGTCCCTTAATATTTGGTTTGGGTTTTTCCACTTCAATAAGGTTTACGATATCCGAAGTCCCTTTGCAACCTGCCGCACCGGTAACGCTTAATGCATATTGACCAGGTTGGCTTACTGTGATAGAATTTGTTGTATCATTTGTTGACCAAAGATAACTTGAATAACCCGGAGCTGCACTTATTAAAACTTTTTCTCCTTTGCAAAGCACCTTGTTGCTGAGTGTCAGAGCCGGTTTCAAAGTAGAATCTATTGTAACGTTCATGGAATCGGAACCTGTACAGCCCAATGCCTTGTTAACCATTTTAATAGTAACTTTCCCCTTACCATAGCCTCCCCACTTCACTGTAATGCCCGAAGAATCATTTCTCGTTATAATTGTACCGCCGGAGACAGTCCATTCAATATCTTCATCACTGAATACTTTAATAAAATACTCTGTTACGGTATTTTTACAGACTGAATTAAGCCCCGTTATAATTGGTTTGGGATTGAGATAAACAATTATTTCAAATCCGTCGGATGATGTAGTACAACCATTTGCATCGGTAACCCATACTTTATATATGCCGGGTTCTCTTACTACAATTGATTTAGCTGTGCTATCGTTAGACCATTTGTAAAATTCGTAGCCGTCCGATGCTGTAAGCATGGCACTGTCACCTTGACAGAACGAACTTGCTCCCTTAAT
>Ga0172370_10003210_pt1 | contig 22863 bp, 23 predicted proteins | sample LakKiv5m_FD_114538 | JGI IMG/M metagenome (GOLD analysis project Ga0172370, IMG submission 114538) | Freshwater microbial communities from Kabuno Bay, South-Kivu, Congo - kab_022012_11.5m | ecosystem: Environmental > Aquatic > Freshwater > Lake | place: Democratic Republic of the Congo...
AGCCCAACAACACCTGGTTGATGTGATACGACTTGCCTTGAGGATCACTGGTAGGATCTAAAAAGGTTTTTATTCTGTCTCGTCTATAGGAAGAAGAAAAAATTAAGACTAAAATTGAGGCGGTCAAAATTAAGACAAACACAAGTAAGTGTTTGAGGTTGGACCCGGACAAATAATACATTCCAAAACCCAGAGTGGCAACGATAACCGCCGTACCCAGATCCGGCTGAAGCATGATGAGGGTCAGACAGACGCCGAGTAGTAAAGTGAAATACCAAATGCCCCGCTGTTGTCTAAACCAGACTGAAAGATAGAGAATCAAAGCAACCTTTAAAAATTCTGATGGTTGAAACCCAATAAAACCCAGGGATAGCCAACGCCTTGCACCTTGGAGTTTAAGCCCAAAACCGGGTATGAGAACGGTAACCATACAGAACAAACTTATTAAAAAAAATGGTAGGGCAATTTTCTTCATAAATTCCACCGGTATCAAATAGATGCCTAAAAAAATGGATAATCCGATCGTGAGCCAGATTGATTGTTGTTTAACAAAATGAAATTTATCGTTAAAACTTGTAAATCCTTCAATGACTGAGGCATTAAAGATAGCAACCAATCCCAAGAGAGAGATCAGGACGATTAAGCTAAAAAGATAAACAAAGTCGCGATTGATTTGACTCTTATACATACTTGGGCTCAAACGATGGCAAGCCAGATTCCAAAAATGACGATCACAATACCTGCCAACCAAGCTCGTTGAACAATTTTGGGTTCGGCCCATCCGATTTTTAGAAGCCAATAATGAAGTGGGGCAATGGGAAATATCCGTCTACCCAGAAGTTTTACCGACACGATTTGAAGAAATGAACTGGCACCATCGACAATAAAGGGGAAACCGATGACCAACAGAGCGACAATCTTGCCTAGAAGTAGGCCAATCACAGCTAAGGTTGCCCCGAAAGCCATGGCCCCCGAGTCTCCCATAAAAATACGGGCCGGATAGACATTAAAGTAGAGAAAGGCAATCAGCCCACCCAGCCAAAGGGCAATAAAGGTCGATAGCGGGACGTCCAAGATGGAGGTAGAAAGAAGCAAGAAACCAAACAAAGAGATCATCAGCAGGCCCCCTGCCAGGCCATCCATGCCGTCAGTGATGTTGACAGCGTTGGCAAAAAGCATAATCAAAAAGGTGGCGATGGGGATAAACCAAAACCCAAGGTCCAAAACACCGATAAACGGAACATTGATGATGTGGAGACCTAAATTGAGATACATCAAAATTGAAAGCATCATTCCCAAAACAGCCTGGATGATAAATTTGGTTCTTGATTTAAGGCCAGCGTAACCCTGTTCACGTTGAAGTTCGAAATATTTAACGACGTCATCGTATAGACCAAGAATACCGAAAGATAAAAAGGAAAAAAAGATGATATTTATCTCTTGATTAATGGGATAGATGTGGGTTATTTTGACCTTGAAAAAATTAAATATGGGTATAGAGATGGCAAAAAGCAATGAGGTGACGATGATTATTAACAGCCCTCCCCCCTCTGGAGTTCTGGCTTTACTCCTGATATGTTGACTGGCGGCATCTTTTTTGGATGATGAAACAGCGGAGAGATTTTTAAATAATTTCAGTTTGTAAAGTAAATTTATCCAAGGAACGATTATTGCGGCGTGAACAAAGAAAGACAAAATAAGAATCCCTAATAGAATGCCCATAAATGAGGAATAAATATTAACAGGCCGGTGATGACGGCAATGGTGGCAGCAATAAGAACCATACCTGCCGAGACATCTTTGGCGATTTTGGCTGATATGTGGTACTGGTCGGTTAGAAGGTCGGTAACGGACTCCAGACTGGTATTTATCATTTCACAAATGATAACCAGGCCGATGACGAAAATAATTACTGACCACTCAGCGGATGAAATCTTTAAGAAAAGGCCCGAACAGGTGGCCATGAGAGCAAAGAAAGTATGGACTCGAAAATTGGGTTGGGTCTTGAAGGTGTAGAGGATGCCGTCAAGGGCGTGCTTAACAGAGATCGTGTGGCGTTTAAGGCTGGTCACAGTCATATTGTAACGTTAAAGAGAAAGTTTTGTTGCCAAGCTAAACCATAGGGGGGCGGCGGTCTCGGAGCCCCACTGTGAAGTTTGGGGTTCGGTCAAAGAGACGAGAAGGGTGTACCTAGGGTTTTGGGCCGGAAAGAAGCCTATAAAACTGGCGATGGTTTTATCGGGATCATAATGTCCCTGAATGGGAATTTGGGCGGTTCCTGTTTTACCGGCGGCAGAAAAGTTTTTAGGCCTAGTCCATTTGGCTTCTCCCCTGCTTATAGTTTCGACCATCATCTCAAAAGTTTCCCTGGCGGCTTTTTCAGAAAACACCCTTACGCCTTCTTTTTTTTGTGGGGGAATAATTTTATCTTGTGATTCGAAGTGGTCGATAATTGTGGGAGGAAGATAAATCCCCTTATTAGCAATAGTATTGGCGGCAGAAATAAATTGAATAGGGGTGATGGCTATCCCTTGACCAAAACTTTGAGTAGCCAAATCTATCTCCCTAAAATCTGACCCTTCTTTTATTTTTCCGGCAACTTCCTCCTGGAGTTCTATATTGGTCTTGGAACCAAATTTCAGATGTTTCAAATATTCGATAAATTTTTCCCGACCAAGTTTTCGACTGATAAAAACCATTCCGATATTATCGGAGTTGACCAGGATATCGACCATGGTCGAATTGGGATGATATTCATTGTTCCAGGTTTTAATGGTGAATTGACCGATTTCAAGCGGTCCATGGCAGATATCACAAATGGTTTCTGTGGTGATGACTCCTTCATTTAAGCCGGCCGCCATGATGAGTATCTTGAAGATTGAACCGGGTTCAAACAAATTGGCGATAGTAGGATTCTTGAAAGAAGCGCTATCGAAGTCCTGAAAATGTTCTGGGTTATAGTTTGGGTACGAAACCATGGCCCTAACCTTTGCGGTATTTACCTCCATCAGGATGGCATTACCAGCTTTGGCTTGATATTTATTTATTCCTTCGAGGAGAATTTTTTCGACAAGGTATTGCTTGCTTTTATCGATGGTGGTGTAAATGGAACGGCCAGAAATGTTTTTTAGTAGATTATATTTTCCGATTAAGATCGGTTTACCAAAGGCGTCTTTTTCGGCTAAAAGTTTTCCCTCTCTACCCTTGAGTTGTCGATCGAAAAATCCTTCAAGTCCGAAGTAGCCAACAGATTCGCCGGAGATATCAGATCCAACGAACCCTAGTAAGTGGGCGGACATCGAGGCTTCGGGGTAGAACCGAACGGGTTCTTCCTCAAAACCTAATCCGGAGAGTTCTGCCTTTTCAATTTCTTCTTTTTGGTCATTGGTTAAATAATGTTTCAAGGAAACCCAGTTTGACGAGAGATTAAATCGATCAAACAAATACTGTCTGGTTGAACCGGTCGCCTCGGTTGGCGGTGTCAAGAGAGGAGCCAATAAAGAGAGATATTCGTCTTTGGAATCTTTTTTAATTTGAGGCTTGTAAGCGTACAAATGGTAAAGTATTTTGGTTCCAGCCAAGATATCTTTGTTGGCGTCAAAGATAGTTCCCCGATGTGAGTTGAGAACGACCACCTCTTGGTGTTGCCGGCTGGCCTGAGAAGACAATTTTGGTCCCCTGATGATTTGCCAGTAAAAAAGTCTGATGACAACCAGAAAGACGATAAAAGACAATACGAGACATAAAACTCTGAGTCTGGTGTTGGAAATTCCTAGGGATTCTTTATTGATCATTGGCAACATAGGCTGCTGCCAGACTGTTATCGATTTTTATAATTAAGGGTCTATTGGTACGAACAAAACCTTTTTGACTGGCGACTTCCTCAATGTAGCTTAGATTAGAAACGTTAGAGATAGCAAGTTCAAGTTGTCTGTTTTCTCTATCCAAACTCAGGGACTTGTTGGCCAGATCATCCAAAACTACACCTTCGGTAGCTAGGGCGTTGGTACCAATCAGATTTGCCAAACAAAGGATGAAGACGATGACGGCAACCGACGTTAATAGTTTGTTAAATTTATTGATTTTTTTGGCAGATTCGTAATTTGGCACTTCTTATTTTTTGATTGTTAATAATTTCATCATTAGTTGGTACTAATATTTCTTCAGCCACAGAGATACAAACTCCAGAGTTAAACCATTGGTTAAAAGCCTTTTTTACAATACGATCTTCACCGGAATGAAATGAAATAATCCCAATATGTCCGTTTTTTTTGATTAAATTGGGCAGGATCTCCAACATTGTGCTTAGGGATTCTCTTTCTAAATTAACAGCCATTCTCAGAGCCATAAAGGTTTTTGTGGCGGGGTGAGATTTACCCGAAACCCTTGGCTTGACCTGAAGTATTAGATCCCGTAGTTGTGTCGTCGAAACAATGGGGGATATTCTGCGTGTGTTGATAATGATTTTGGCGATTTTCCAGGCGTAGCTCTCGTCAACTATTTCCAAAAGATTTTTTATCTCCTTTTCGCTTAAAGCGGCGAGTAGATTGGCGGCGGTCACCCCCAAGCTTGGATCAAGCCGCATGTCGAGCATGGCGTCCGATTCGAAGCTAAATCCGCGTTCAACTTTTTCTAGATGATATTGGGAAGTACCTAGATCAGCTATGGCGGCGTCAAATTGGGGATATTTATTGGCGATTTCAAAAATTCGATTGAAGTTTAGATTTTCGATTCTCCATTGACCACTTTTTAAATACTTGTCGCCGATGAAATGCCTGGCACGCTCGATCGATTCGGGATCAACGTCAAGGCTGACTACTTTAGAGCCTGCCTCAAGTGCCTCTTGGGTGTGTCCCCCATCACCTAAGGTGAGGTCTAGAAAACTGGATCCTTTTTTTAGAAGAAATAATTCTTTAATTTGATCTTTAAAGGCAGGTACGTGACGTTTGATCATAAGTTTAGTTCGTTTAAATTATTTTCAAAATCTGGATTTTGAACTGTGATGAAGTTAAGGTGCTGATGATAGCGCTCGCGATCCCAGATCTCAATTCGAGTCAGGGCTCCGGCTACTACCACGTTCTTTGTAAGTGATGCTTTCTCTTTTAAGTAATCGGGGATTAGGGTTCTCCCCTGTGAATCCATTTCCAAATCCACGGCTGATTGCACTAAGAAACGAATGAATTGTCTGCCGATCTTGTTGGTCAGTGGTAAGACGGAGAGCTTTTTGGAGAGCTGTTGCCAGTAGTTTTTCGGTAAAAGAAAAAGACAGCCATCGAGACCGGCGGTGATGACGCCACCAGAAGAGAGTTTTGAACGGAAGGCCTGAGGAATCGCCAATCTGCCCTTGGCTTCGATGGTGTGGTAGTAATGTCCAATAAACATATTGCATATGGCAGGCTTCAAGTATTTATTATAGTGATATTTCACCACTTGTCACCACTTTTCAGTATCTATGCTTCACAAACAGATGTCAAGGGTGTATATTCGGGACATGTTAAAAGAAAAAAAATTGTTCGAGGAATTAAAAAAAGAAAACGAGGAGAGGCCGATGTTGGTTTACATCGCTCACCCGATGGGTGGGGATATAGTCGGAAACAAAGCCAAGGTCTTAGATATATGCCGCACAATTCTATCCGATAGGACTATTCCTTTTGCTCCGTATTTGACGGCTTTCGAGTATCTAGACGACAACGACCCCAACCAAAGGAGAATGGGGATGGAGATGAACAGATATTTCTTTGAACAAAAAATTATTGACGTTCTCCTCGTTTGCGGCGATCGGATTTCAAGCGGGGTAAGGTCAGAAATAAAACTGGCACTTGAAAATGACATTACTATCGCGATCCTGGATGAATCGAGGAGGGAAGAGGTTGAAAATGTAATAAGGGAAATTCTTATTGAAATAACTGGCGGGAGATCATTTAATCAATAGAATGGGACCGACAGCGTAGACAGAGAGAGATTCTTTGGCGCCTTTTTGGTCATCACGAACTATTTCGACCGATTTCGACCAGGGGATTTGATTTATTTCAATAACGACCGAGTCACCTACTTTTTTGAAGCTGATATCTTTATAATCCGAACCGTCGTAAATTTTGGCAGTAGTGGCAGAAGTTTTTAGGCTAAGGGTGCCGACAATTTTATCGGAGGAAGAGGCGGCGATCATGATAGGGCTAAAGCTTAGCTCACCGGTAAAGGCTTTAGGCACGCCCTGGGTGTCAGCAAGTATTTGGCTTATATTCTTAGACCTGGCTGGTTTCCAACTTATTTTACCGTCAGCGGAGGTGACTTCTTTATTGACAAAAAGAAAGTCACTTTTTAGGACGTGCATGGTAGTCTCGGTTAGCCCAAGCTTGGTTTTAAGAGTACCGTTAATAAGATCTGTATCAAAACTGCATTTGCCACCGGTTGAACAGCTACCCAAAAGAAAGCCCTGGGTGTAAGGAAGGGCTACCGGAAGATTGACGGCGGTACGCCCCCCTTTTAAGGAGTTACCGGATAGATATTCAAGGTCAATGTTGACGGATTTAAAATCTTTTTCTAGTTTATCGATATACAAGGTGAGCAACCGCCCCGAAGAGTGGGGGAAGATGCCAACAAACGGTCTTTGATTAACGGGCAGTTCGTTGATTAGTTGTTTGACTTTGGGGGCGGGGGCAACCCTGGAAGTGGTGCAACCGGCAAGGATAAGTGAAAATACCAGAAGCGGGGCTAATTTTTTCAACATTCTAAGTCTTAGTATTGAGATAGTTGACCAATTTGTCAACGCTAACCCTTTTTTGGATGGCGGTATCCCTTGACCTGACGGTTACAGTGTCGTCTTCTAGGGTTTTGAAATCGATAGTAACACAGGCAGAAGTGCCTATTTCATCTTGGGCAAAATAACGCTTGCCTATGTTTCCTCTGTCGTCCCAGCCGGTAGCCATAGTTTCGGATAATAATGAATGGATTTTTTTGGCTTTTTTAACCAATTCTATTTTGTTGGACAGTAAGGGGAAAACGGCGACTTTAAGTGGCGCCAAGACCTTGGGAAGGCGGAGGACAACTCTTCCTTTTTCTAGATCTTCATAATAAGAGTTCATTAAAATAATGGTGGTCAAACGGCTTAAACCGAAGGTCGGTTCGATGACGTGGGGAATAAATTTCTCGTTAGTGTAGGGATCGGTGAACCTTAAATCAACACCAGATTTTTCCATGTGATTTTTTAGATCAAAATCGGTTCGGTAAGCCAATCCGAACATTTCTTTGTGTCCCCAGGGAAACTCGTATTCCATATCTTCAGTCCGCTTAGAATAGTGGCTAAGTTCTTCCTCAGTGTGGCGTCTCCAACGAAGCTTGTCTTTGGACAGACCAACCTTTTCTGCAAAAACGTCCATTTGGCCTTTCCAGTATTCAAAAGTTTCTTGCCACTGGGTGGGCTTGACGAAATATTCGAACTCTGCCAGATCAAATTCAAGAGTCCTAAAGGTAAATTTCCCCATGGTGATTTCATTTCTAAAGGCTTTACCCGATTGAGCCAATCCAAACGGGAGTTTCGGGTGAAGCGAATCCAGAACTTGTTTAAAGTCGACAAACATCCCTTGGGCCAGCTCTCCGCGAAGGAAGGCCGTATTTTTACCAGAGGTGATAATACCTACTTGAGTTTCGAAGAGCTGGTTAAAGTTTCGAGTCTTGGTCCAGGAAAACTTTCCACATTTGGGGCAAGCAATTTTGTGATCGGAGATAAGTTGATCAAGTTCGGATAGCGGTTTGCCCTCTATATTATCCTGACCACGAAGATTGTCCTCAATTAAATGATCGGCCCGAGTGCGGTACTGGCAGTTTGTGCAATCGATCAAGACATTAGTAAAGTTTTGAGTGTGGCCCGAGGCCTCCCAAACCTTTGGACTCATTAGGATAGAAGTATCTAGACCGTGCATGTCGGATCTTTTGGTGACGAAAAAGTCCCACCAGAGATTTTGAAGATTACGCTTTAACTCGACACCGCGAGGACCGAAATCATAAGTATTGGCCAAACCGCCGTATATCTCTGAACCGGGATAGATAAAACCCCGTCGCTTGGCGAGGGCGATAACCTTATCAAGTAGATTAACTTCCATGGAGCTATTTTAACTGATTTTAATTTGTCTGCTGCGGATCCTTTTATCCAACAGCTCTTCAAAGTAATCAAGTAGTCCGTTGGCAGATCGATTTATGGGTGGATTAAAACCAAGGACTTCGATTAATTTTAACTGAAAACTAGTGGTCAAGCCACGTATATCTTGTGAATCTTCAAGTTGATGCAAAAAATCTTGGGTTAAAAGATAGAGATAGGTGTCTTTTTGATTTTCTGATAATAGATTGACTAAAAGTTCGCAGATGAAAAGGGCGGTACGGGTTTTGAAAAGGTCTGATTTTAAACTGGGAAAGGTATACAGCGATTCGACTTGAGATAGATAAGGGGGATTTTGACTTCTTCCGGTTTGAAATTTGATGACGTTTAAAGTATCCAGGTGGGGAGATTTCTTTGAGGATAAGCGTCGAACACCTTTGGCAAAAAAATGGGTCAGACCGTTTTCTTTGGTAAAGATCTTTAAAAATTTATCGGCCTCACCAAATCGAACCTGGTGGAGAATAATCCCCTCGTCATTAAGATATAGGGACATTAATTTAGTCTAAAATGAGGTCACGATCTCCTAATAGCTCAAGGGTGGTCGGTTTGCCGTCAAGAATGATGTTTTGTTTGATTGAGGGAACTCCGGCCTGTTTTTGAAGTAGAAGGCGGTAAGGTGAGGTAGAGATTTTGGGAAGTTCGTAGGTAAATATCAATTTACTGGAGCTTTCTGGACGCATGGTGAAGTAGGCTTCAAAAACAGTTTTACCCAAGTCGTCGCTGACTTTTTCTTTTAACTCACTGCCGACAACCGAGGTTAATTTACTACCCCTGGGGACATACAACCTGACCCAGTCCCGATAGACGCCGTTTAGACAAAGCTGACCGGCTTCAAGGTTACAGTTACTACCTTTATGGGGATTAGCGTATGTGATGGTAACTTTCTTGGTCACTTTTTCACCATCAGTTTCAATTTCCTGTTCGATATCCCTTGTGATGAAAAAGTCAGTTTTAGCGCCGCCAAAATTACTGTCATTAAGATGGAGGTAGTCCCCCTGAAGCTCTCGAATTCTGCCGGCGGCATTGAAGCTTTCGGCAGCCTTTTGGTTATTGTTGTCAATAAAATAGAACATTAAATGTTTTTGATTAATGGCCTCTAATCCAGAGTTGAGAAATTGGGGCCATTTTGATTTGGGGCTACCCATGGCATTGGCCAATATCGAGTGCATGAGTGGTCCCAAAACTGCTTTGCGATCAGTTCTCATGCCAGCTACCGGTTTACTAATCAGGTCTTCAAGGGCGTAAACAACCTGAGGGCAGTTACACCGTTTGTCGAGATCGGCGCTAAAGTTGCCCCAACCGCCGACCCCGATGGGTCCTAGAATTTGCAGGAACTTGACGGGCAAAAAAGTGTCCATGCCGATGATTCCATCGATGACTGGAAAACCGGGGATGGTTCTTATATTGTTATAGAAAGTATCCATTGAAACCTTAAAATCCGGGGAAAGGTTTTGATTCCTTAAATACCAAACGCTTTCGTTAAGGTACTTTGAGATGGGCTCTGGGGCTTTAATCTTTTTGTTGAATCTGGCATCGAGATCGTAAATGTTATATGAGCCTAAGGGCTCGATTTTCCCTTTGATTACTTTTAGAAATGCGTAGGCAGACATAAAGCCGCCGGTGGGACGGAGTTCTCCGTCGTTTTGAAGCAGTAGCATGTAAAGCTTTTGGTTTGGATCACCAAGGAGGGTGGGCAGAAGAGAAATTAAAGGTTTGGCTTGACTGACCAAGTCATGCGAGTCGCTGACTGTTTTTTGCATCCCGACGACTTTAGAACGGATATCTTTACCCATCAAACTTTCTGGATAACGGTTGGGGTTAATTTGTGACAAGGCTTCTTTGGAGGTTTTTAGGTCAAGAGAGATTTTATCCAAATCGGGGGAAATTTTACCCAGGGTGTTGACGATAAAAACAATTCGATCTTCAATTGATTTAACTTCGACAAGATTCTTGGAATCGGTTTTAAAACCCAAAAGATCTGAGTAAGGCTCGATAGCGGTAATAATTTTCTCAACTGCCTGTGCGCCAGAATCGGCGGCCATAATCAAGTTGTTTCCGTCCTGAACATAGGCTCCGGCAATGGGGACAACTTTTAGAAAAGTAAACCTTTGGTATTCCGATTTTATGGTTTCGATATTTTTTTTAAGAACGATGGAGGAAGATCGGGCACCAATTAAATCCTGGGATTGAAGGGAAGAAACAATTTTACCGCCCTCTGACGCGGCACTTTTTAGACTAGGGGCCAGCTTGACATAGAGGTAGGCTGAAATACCACCGACAAAAACCAGAACTAGAAGGAAGAAGATTGGGATTGAAATTAAAATTTTCTTTTTCATACGGCTACCATTTACTGATCATGGCAAGGGGTGTCTTTATAATGATAGCAAAATCGTCGAGAATGTTCCTTCTTCTGGCATAGTTGGCCTCCATTTGGGCCCTTTTATCCCAAGGGATATCGTTTCGACCTGAGACTTGCCAGAAGCCGGTAAGGCCGGGCTTGACGGTTAGACTTTGGCCAATGCTTTTTCTAATCTGCTTACCATATCTTTTCTCGGCGTCTATAATTTCGGAAAATCGGTAGGGTCTGGGGCCAACCAGACTCATATCGCCAAGCAAGATGTTAAAAACCTGAGGAAATTCATCTATTGAGGTTTGGCGCAAAACCCGACCCAGCTTGGTGATGCGCGGATCTTCATCTAAAGTCAACTTCCAACCCCGTTTCTTAAATTTCTCGTGGAGCATTGGGTTTTTGCTCCAATATTCGTCTGCGTCCACGATCATCGATCTGAACTTAATAATATTAAATTTCTTGCGATTTTTTCCCACCCTTTCCTGTAGGTAGAATACTGGCCCGTTAGATTCTAGTTTTATTAATATTGGAATAATGACCCAGATGGGCAGAAAGATGATGATCAGAGTGAAGCTGGCGATTAGGTCGATTGTTCTCTTAAGAAGGTTATATAACATATCTAAAGGAGTTCTGGTTTTTTTTCCTTGAGCAAGTTTACCATTTGTTTCACCTTTTGGGCCTGACTTCGATCGCAGATCAGGGTGACGGTGTTAGTGGAGATAACGATAAGATCATGTACACCGACTAGGGCGATAGGTTTCCCCTGATTGTTTACCAGGTTGTTATCGGATTCAACGGAATAAACCGTGCCCGGGCTTTTCATATTTAGATCTTTCTTTTGGTTTACCAAAATCTCATAAACATGGTCCCAAGATCCAACATCGCTCCAGGTATTTTCCATGGTGACGACGAGTAATGGCTGATCAAGATTTTCTAAGACTTTGTTTTCGATATTTGATTCGACGATTTTGGCATAATGTCTGCCAAGGTTGAACTCCTCTAGTCGAGACGGAAGCCTTAAATCTTTTTCAACTTCGAGCAAAATTTCATAAGTGGCGGGGTCGTACTTGGCAATAACACTTAAGAGTTTATTTACCTGGACCGTAAACCCAAAACAGTGCCAGAGATAAGTATCTGAACGGACAAATTCGGTGGCAATAGAAACTTCCGGTTTTTCGGTATATCCATTTACTTGGTAATAGTTAATAACTCCGACAGAGGCGACGGTACTTTTATCAATCTTGACATAACCGTAGCCTGGATATGGACTTCGGGGTGGCGCGCCATAGATGACTACGGCGGACCTTTCTTCGGCTAAGGCTTGAGCGGTATCAAGCATTTGTTTATATCTTTGTGAATCAGCGATATAGTCGTCGGCGGCTAAGACGTGAATGGTGGCATTGGGGTCGAGTTGTTTAATAAAAATGGCGGCATATCCATAAGCGGCAGTAGTACCTTTTTTTTCAGGTTCGGCCATAAAGTTTTGTCTAGGAAAATCGGGAAGGTATTGATCTAAATAGATAGAGTATGGGGCAGGAGCGACAATAAAAACTTTTTCTTTTGAAGTGATATTTTGAGCCCTGTTGTAAACTGTCTGGATGAAACTGCCGTCGCCAAATAGATCTAGAAATTGTTTGGGTTTTTTTCTGTTTGATAGAGGCCAAAGTCTGGTGCCTGTCCCACCGGCGACGATTATGACGTAGGGCGATGATACTGATCCCATATTTCTTTCACTTTATCAGAAAATCGTTTTCTAAATAAAGATTCATCAAACTTTTTGGCGTGATTTTTTATGATGGTAGAATGGAATTTGTTTTCTATTTTCTCGAATCTATGTACAGCAGCAGTTAAGGATTTTGATGTTTGACGGTCAAATAATATCCCGGTAATTCCATCCAAAACGGTTTCTTTTGCTCCACCACCACCGAAGGCAATAGTGGGAGTACCGCAAGCGGCGGCTTCGAGAGGAACTAATCCAAAGTCCTCAAGTTGGGGAAAGATAACGGCCCTGGCACCGGAGTAGTATTTTCGCAAGATTTTGTCTGAAATTTGACCTAAAAACTTGATGTCTAATCCAGTAGCTTGACCTTTTAGTTTAGCCATCTCTTGTCCATCACCGATAACAACCGCCTTCCGTTTAAGTTGCCTTAGGGTTTTGATGACAAGATCAATTTTTTTATACGGAACGAGTCTGGAAACGACTAAATAATAATCAGACCTTTTTCGATTCGTCTTGGCAAAAAAATTGTAATCAATTGGTGGGCAGATAACTTGTGAATTGCGGCAATAATATTTTTTGATTCTTGTTTGAACTTCGGCTGAGATGGCCAGATAATAATCTGGCCGGTGTGAAGCAATCAGGTCAACTTTTTTAAAATATGGAAGGATAAACCTTAACGGTTTGGGGAATGGTGTTACCCAAAAATATCGGGTGGGAGTTAAACAGTAGCAAATGTGTATTGTTTTTGGAATGGTGATAATAGACTTGGCGTCGGCACTGGTGATTGAGATAACCAAGTCAAATTCGTTGAAGTTTAAGGTTTCAAAAGCAAGTGGAGCAAAAGGAGCCAGCCATTGGTGACGGGTTCTTAGAAATGGAATCTTGCTGAAGAAAGTCGGGATAACTTTGAATACTTTGGCCCAAGGGGCTGTTTTGGGATTGTAAACCAGGGTGAAAAGAGGGGCATCTGGATAAATTTTATGCAAAGCTACTAAAACCCTTTCGGCTCCCCCGATTTTGTTGACCCGATCATAAACCAACGCAACCTTCATGCCTAAGAGTATACAGTCTCAGGACCACCTGCAGGGTCAGACCCTGCAGGTAAGCTACTTTCAATGAGTAGAAGTATAGACAGAGAGGGTTTGGGTAGCCATTTTGGACCAGGAAAAAAATCTGGTGCGTTTTTTGCCTTTTTGAATTAGGTCTTGGCGTAGTTGTTGATTGGTCAAAATTTGATGAAGATTTTCGACCAATCCTTCGACTTTATAGGGATCAAAATAGAGGGCGGCGTCGGCGTAAATTTCTGGCAGGCAACTGGCGTTTGAGGAGAGTACGGGCAGACCGGCGACCATCGCTTCAATTCCAATCAAACCGAATCCTTCAATAAATGAGGGCTGAATCAGGGCCAGGGCTTCTATATACATAGCGGCCAAATCGGCATCGGGAACAAACCCAAGTATTTTTAGAGTCGGGGATGGTCGATATCGATCCCTAAAAATGGAACGGGAGCAGGCAATGGCAAGAGTCAATTTGTGATTGTGCGATTTGTTAAAGATCTCGACGGCCTTGATGGCTAGCTCGATATTTTTATGGGGATAAAGATTGCCGGTATAAAAAACAAAGGGTTTTTCTAGACCGTATTTTTCTAGGACCTGAGCAGTTTTGGGGGTTTTATTATTTAAGAAAGAATTGTCTACTCCTTCATATGTAACAATTACTTTATCGGCTGCGAGGTGATAATAATTTTGCAAATAGTTTTTCCAATATTCAGAAGGGGTAATTACCTTGTTGGCCTTATGTACGACCAGGTTTACCAATATCTTGTAGGCAAAATGTTTTAGGTAATAAAACAAAGGGTTGTGGGTCGAAGTCTTGGTGCCGACCGAAAGATGCTTTATCAGGTCGTGAATGGTGATAATGATCTTCTTGGGATATAAAAGCGGAGCATTGAAATGGGGTATGTGAAGCAAATCAAGATTATATGAAAGGAAAACTAAAGGATTAATTAATTGCTCTATCAGTGAATATTTGGGGGTGCTTAGGGGGATATAAATAAAATTGTCAAAATCTATAATCTCGTTTTTAATTTCCTCACCGCCAAAAATTAGATAAGTATTATCTTTGTCGACTTTAGCCAAGTTGAGAATTAAACTTCGAACATACCGGCCGATACCAGTATCCTTGATCCCATAAAACCTGGCGTCGATTCCGATTCTCATGGTGAAAGATAAACTTTTATCATCCTCAGACTTCCTCTTAAAGAAATAGCGGCAAGAATTAGGCCGGTTATGAATTTGGGATATTTTTGGGAATAGAATTTCTGGTAAAAAATCTTCATGGCGTCGATGGAAGACTTGGCGACTTTTAACCTTGTTTCCTTGTCGGCGGCGCCTTTTTGAGTCTCTGAACGGAGTCCGGAGGTGGCTCCTTTCAGATGGATGGCATTGACCAATGGATAATAAATTATTTTATGACCGGTTTGGTTTATCCTGAAACAGAGATCAATGTCTTCACCGTAAAAATAATAAGACTCATCCCAACCACCTATGGATCTAAATAGTTTTGATTTGACGATCAAAAATGATCCAGCGGCTACGGGAATGGTGTGAACCCTACTAAAACCCTGAAGTCCGAGGTGATATGAATTAAAAAAAACTGATTTGGGAAAAATCTTTGATAGTCCGAAGAAATGACAGAAGGCTGACCGAGGGGTGGGATATCCCCGGTGATTGTCAATATCGATTTCGCCGCTACCGGTTATTAGTTTTATGGTGATGGCACCTACTTTGGGGTGATTTCTGATGTATTTGAGTGGCTTGACTAGGGAATATTTCTTTAGAATGGTGTCCGAATTTAAAAATAAGAGGTAATTGCCGGTGGCTTTTTTGACGCCTAAATTGTTGGCGGCGGCAAATCCTAAATTTTTCTTACTTTTGACCAGCTCTAGATCCTTAAATTCTTTTTCTATCATTTGGGTTGAGCCATCTTTACTGCCGTTGTCGACGACAATGATTTCCAGCCCCTTTTTTGGTTGGTGGGCTTTGCCTATTGACTGAAGGCAGTTGCGAAGCAATTCCTTGGTGTTGTGATTGACGATGATAATAGAGAGATCGGGGTAGGTCATTTTTGGGTCAACGATTGATAAATAAGGCTAAGATTTTTGGCTATAGATTGATAACCAAAGTTTTTTTCGACATGGAGACGGGCATTGACGCCTAATTTTTTAGCCAGATCTTTGTCTTTTACTAACTGGATGATTTTATCAGCAAAATCTGACGGGGTGTCACCAATGAGAACGTGTTTGTTGGGTGTGGCTTTTAAACCGGTCATGCCGACAGAGGTGGTCACAACGGGTAATTGGCTGGCCATAGCGGCAAGAATCTTAAGTCTGGTCCCCCCCGGACCTTTAATCGGGGCGGCAAAGATGGTGGCGTCTTTATATGCCCGGGTTAATCCTTTTCGATCTTCTTCTTCCAGATTTCGAATCTCTATGCTGGGGTCAGAGATATTTTTGATTTCGGCAGGAATGTGCTGGCCGGCAATGAGTAGTTTGGCCCCCGGGACAACCTTTTTAACGATTGGGAAAACTTCATCTAATAAAATTCGGGCGGCTTCCAGATTTTGGAGCCAGGTAAAATTGTTACTTATTAAGATAACGGGTTGTTTTTTGGTCCAACCCTCTCCTTTGGTGAAAAGATCCAAATTGACCCCGTTGGGAACGACTTTGACATCGAGTCCGGGAGCGATGACTTCCATCTGTTTTTTATCGTCTTCAGAAACGGCTATGACTTGAGAAGCAGCTCGCCAATAATGAGTTTCCCAGAATTTAAGTTTGGCGACATCGATTGTGAGAAGTGGTCGTAGCAAGGGGTTGGCGGTGTGATTGACATAGTGGTCATAGACTTTATATTCAATGGTCTGGTCGACAAGCACCACCGGTAATTTGGTTTTGGGGATATGTGGCATGGCATAAAAAGTTTCAGCGTGGATTAAATCATATTCACCCACTTCAAGCTCCATCTTGATGGCTTTTCTTAAGAGATCGGAGTAGTTGCGGATAACTAAAAAGGGGTATAAAGAAAACCCGGTTCTTAAAATATTAGACAGCATCCAGGGTTTTTGGGGGCGGTAAAAGGCTTTGACCTTTTTACAAAACTCTTTTTCAAGAATGGGGACGTATTGCTCTTCCTTGGGATATTTGATCAGAGAAAATAAAGTAATATCATGGTCTTTTCTTAAATGTTTAAGGAGGTTTTGAGTTCTGATTTGTCCCCCGGAAGAATCGGGATATGGAAGGTACGGGGTGAGCATTAAAATTTTCATTTCTTTTGAGTTAAGTCGATTAAAACGAATTGGTCATTTTTAAGGATGACTTTGTATGTTTTGGCTAGGTCGTCGGTCTCGTAATCATTGACGACACTTACGTAGTGAGTGGCGCCAAGTTTGATTTTATCTTCAATGTAGTAACCAATAGGCCAACCGGTGCGATTGGTGGCAAAAAGAAAAGCGGTATCGCCATTGTAAGGAGCGATGACTTTAGCCTCCTTTGGTGTCAATCTGTCGACGGCTTCCCCTGCAGGTATGATACTGCCGTTATTCACCTGAAAGTATCCTCTGACGTTGTACCAGGAAACAAATAGTGACCATAGAACGAGGACAAAAATCAAAAGGGTCGACAGCTTCTTGTGAACTGCCTCAAAAGGCAGGTTAAATAAGGCGTCCAGTCCCCTACCGACAGTCAGAGAGATAACGGGAAGCAAAAATACTTGATAATAATCGTGTTGAACGTTGCCACCGGCAATAACGACCAGATACAGGAAAATACAGATCCAATGGACCAGAAGAAAAAGTAGATTTTTACCTTTGCTGATTAGTCCAAAAACGACGGCCGGGAGCAAGCCCAGGCCTAAAATGAAAGTACCGATTCGGATTTCAAACAGCCAGTGGAAAAAAGCTGGCTTTAGGCGAATATTATCTTTGTTGTATAACCAGTCTGAGGCGGGAATGCCGGAGGGAAATTGTTTTATCCAGTCGCGCCAGAGAAAAAGCGGAATCAAAGCTAAGCCGAAGAGAACAAAAATATAAATGATCAACCAACGGTTTGATTTGAAATTAAACGGGATCAGAAGGATAAGAGGGAGAAGGAAAATGGCATAGGGCTTGATTAAGAGAGAAACGGCAAACAATAAAGCGCTTAGTAAATAAATTCTTTTCACTTGCATCAAGAGACATAATGTAAGAAGAAATAGTAAAAATGGTTCTGGAAGGATGACACGACCGTAGTAAACAGAATAGGGATTGATGGCGAAAAACAGACCAGCAAAGATGGCGGGTCTGTGCCCAAAAAGAGACTCGGCCAAGAGAAAAATAATAACGGTTGTTAGGGAGGAAAAAATTACCGAGACGAGCCTACCGACAAGAACCTCTTGGCTTTGAAAGTTAAAGGTACGGATAACTTGGGCTGTTAGTCCGTTAAGGAGTGGAAACTCGACCATTCTGAATCCTTCTGGGTTATCTTTACCTGATTGGATGTTAGAAAGATCGTGATATCTGGGATAGAGCCAGTTGACGCCATGCTTAACAAATTCTCGAGTGACTGAGGCGGTGTCCGCCTGACGAAACGAGTGCCAGTCGGCGAGCGGATTGTTTATTTTGTAGAGTCTTAAACTAATACTAAGGAAAAATAGAACTAGAAGAACTAGGATTTTTTTCATACCTTTTTTGAATGAAGACCAAATGAAATGCCGCAGTTGGCCCAAAAGAGGATGGCAATTTTACTGGATTCAAAGACGTCAAGAAAAAAGGCACAGATGAGATAAAAAATAAAGATGGCCAGGGTGGAGGTGGCGATAATCTGATCTATTAAACCTTGTTTTTGACGATAAGATTTGACTAGGCCCTTGCTTATTCCAAGCAAAAACAAAGTAAAAGCGGAAAATCCCATAAGACCAGTTTCACCAAGAGAGCGGAGGTAATCGTTATCGGTGGCCAGTCCAAGGCTGGAGTAGCCGGTACCAAGTAAGGGATTTTTAAGGAGAGCCCTAATAGCATTTGGCCATTCAACGTCTAACCTTATTGAGGTTGAGCGATCGGCCTGAATAGCGCGGTCTTCAACGGCTAAAACAACGGGGATGACCTGGGAGCTGGATTTTTTAAGGACATTAAACAAATTATTCATTCTCATTAACAGATTTGGACTGGTCAGAATCATGGCCAAAACAATGACGATGAACAGAGCGCTTAGGCGAAGTTTTTTTAAAAGAAGCCCGGTGATGAACAGGGCGGTGAGGAGGCCCAAAAGACCAATTCTTGAACCGGCGCGCATAAATAACCAAGTGGCCAAGACGGTCGAAAAAATTATTAGAGCTCTCCATTTTATGGAGTCAACTAAACAATAAGAAACAAAAAAGATAATGATTAGCATGGCCAGGTAGATGGCCAGGTCGTAATGACCGGCAAAAGTTGAGGATAGCTGGACGCCAGGCTGTAGGGTCAGGGCAACACCTTTTGAAAACTCCATATTCATAGTAGAAATGACAGGTGCCTTGAGGTAAATCTGAGCCAGACCATAAGCGAAAACGCCGATAAAGGGAAAAACCATCAACTCAAAAAGAAAGCGCCTATTCTTGGTAGACTCTCTGGAAGCAAAATAGAAGAGATAGAAGACAAATATATATTCAAAGCGTCTGAATAGATGTAAAAAGACTAAAGTCTTGGAAACATTCTGGGTTATCAGAACGGCAGAAAGACTAGACAGAAGCCCAATTAAAAAAAAGGTGGAAAGGGGCAAAAAAAGGGGAATTTTTTTAAAAAGTGAGTTTTGAAAAAGATAGTAAATTAAGATTAAACCAGACACAAAGAGGAGAAAATCCTCGGCTCTGATAGCCACCGTGGAAGAAGGCAAAAAAAAGAGGGGAAACTTAGGATAAAGGGGTATGAAAATAAGAATGGCCCCAGCAAGATATTTAAGTAAGGTCGAAGAGAATTTGCTTATAGGCGTCTCTGGCTTTAGCATCATTCTTTATTATCCCAAAAATTAGTAATCGGAGCAATGAACCAATAAAAAAGATCATTTTTACGACACCCAGGGAAGACGGATGGTGTTTTTTGAAGAAATGAAGCATGCCCTTAACTTCTCCGGAGATAGCCAGAGTTGGGCCACTGCTGACACCCCCCAGATGGATAATGGAAAAGTCCCCCAAAATAAACAATTTACGACCGGTTTTTTTAAGCCTAAAACAAAGTTCCATTTCTTCGGCGTACATAAAGATGTCTGGGTCAAAGCCGCCTGCTTTTAGAAAATCCAGTTTAGAAATCATCAGATACGCTCCCGTCAACCAGTCTCTTTCTTGCAGTGGCGAGGCGTGAGATGGCTTGTCTGAATAAAGTGAAAAACCTTTAAAAAATTTATTAACCAGGTTAAAGTTTCCTCCATGTGGATGAATAGACTTGAGTATTGAGGAAATAATGGGAAGGTCGTCTATAAAAGTCTGCCAAAAAAGGACTCTTGGGACTGTCGGGAAGTATCCACCGTTTACCTGTAGTGTATTGTCTGGATTTCTTAATGAACAACTAACGGCGATGGTGTCCGGGTGCGATTTCAGGTGGTCAAGTGTTTGTGAAAAAATATTTTTTTGCATTAAAGTGTCGGAATTTAGGAAGAGAAAATAGTTTCCTTTTGATTTCCGGGCGGCCAAATTATTTCCTCCGCCAAAACCCAGATTCTTGACACTTCTAATAAAAGTGATGTTTTTGGTATTGGCGAATAGTTTTTTTGCATGATTATAGAAGCCGTCTGAACTGCCGTTATCTAGAACAAGACATTCAATGGTTGGATCGAGAAAGGGTATTAAACTTTTAAGACAATCTATGGTTGTATTTTTGGTGTTGTAGTTGAGAATGATGATAGAAAGATCAACTTCAGGCATTTTTTATATATTGATAGTCCTTATAGATTAGAAAAATGGCTGGAAAAATTAAGGTCCAGACGATAATCCTGGCCAAGGGGTGAGAATTGATGGGGCGGATGGTAACTTTATACAAAAAGTCTCTCCCGTTAATGTCGATGATTGGCAACTTCAGCCTGGTTGGGTCCCAACCGTTGACGAAAATCGACTCCCTGAATGGATGAACGATTTCCTCTAGATAGTAGGTCATTATTTGGTCCCTAACTAGGTATCCGGCTTCTTCCGGACGGTAATTTAATCTGAAACCTTTATACATAAACCCAAACAAATCCAGAGAATAGTTAGCTTGAAGTTCCAAAAAGACTTGAGAGCGGTTTTTGTTAGTAAAAAATGCCTTTTGGTTTGGATTTTGCCAAGTATCGCCCGGCTCGGTACTTTGAAGGTCATTGAGGGATGGTGCTTCCGGAGGATGGGGAAGAATTAAATAAATTACCCCTGTTAAATATATGGCTATTAAAAAAAGGTTCCTCCATGACATATTATTGAAATAATCTTGGCCTGCCAAGTTTGTATTTATATTCTTTCAGGGGACGTTTGCCTATTTCTTTGGCGGGAACGCCGCCCACAATCGACCCCGGGGAGACGTCTTTAGTGACGACGGCACCGGCGGCAACAACGGCTCCCCTACCGATGATGACCCCGGGGAGGATGATGACCCTGGGGCCAATAAAACAATAGTCTTCAATAATGACTGGTTCAAGGGTGGGTAACATATATTTATCGGCCATATTGTGTTCGGCGTTATAAATCATGACCGAACTGGCGATGTCTACGTGCTTACCGATAATTAACTTGTCTCGTCCATCAAGAAAAACATGGTCACCGATGATACTCCCCTCTCCGATTGTTATCTTGTTTGGTTGATAGAATCTTGCACCCATGTGGAAGGTGGCTCCTTTTCCAAGCCTGATGCCGGCAAGAAGATAAAAAATATTTCTAATCTGGTGACTGGGAAAGTACCCAATGACGGTCAATAGAAATAATTCCAGATCCAAAAAATAGTTATAGAAACGAACGAACATCCTTTTGATGCCATCAAAAAACGTCAATCTTTGACCATCTTTATTAACGAAGTATATTCCCTTGCGATCGAGGCAAAGATTAAATATTCTCACCTTTTGATTTTAGCAAATTTAGTAAACTTTCGGCTGAAATTTTCCAGTCGAATCTTTTAGCATTATCTTTCCCTTTCTGGATCATTGATTCTCTTTCGGTTCGCTTTAGATTAATGGCTTTTTCCAGAGCTTCTTTAATATCAGAAATGTTTTCTGGATTTGAGATATAAATACCGGAGTCTCCGACTATCTCGGGAAGCGAACTGGTGCGGCTGACGACGACCGGCGTACCAACGGCTTGGGCTTCGATGGGGGGCATGCCGAAACCTTCGTAGAGCGAGGGGAGGACATAGGCGATCGAGCTCTTAATCAACCCGGGGACGTCTTCTTGGGGAATAAATCCGGTGAAGATGACGCGGTCCTCTATTTTAAGAGTTTTCACTTGATCAAAAAATTGATCGTAGAGCCAACCCTTTTTTCCACCGATTACCAACTTAATTCTGGGGTCTTTGATTTTAGAAAAGGCCTCAATCAATCGATTAAGGTTTTTTCGCGGTTGAAGAGTACCGACGTAGAGGAGATACCTGCCGCTTATATTATATTTGGATCGAACCTGCTTTTGCTTGGTGAGAGGTATTTTGGAATGAAACGTCTCTTTATCTATCCCGGGGTAGATGACGGAAACTTTTTCCGGACTAATTTTGTAAAGATTAATAATTTCTTGTCGGCTAAACTGGGAGATGGTCAGAACGTGCCGGGCTTTTTTGACCGAAAGGGAGGTCCAGCGCTTTAGCTGGTTTGAATCATAAGCAGTAAAAAAATCGGTACCGAAGCGTTCAAAAGACAAGTCCATAAGGTAGATGACGCTTGGAACTTTGGTAAAAAGAGGGGTGTAGTGGCTGGGCGAAAATAGAATGTCGATCTTGGGTTTATTAAAAATCAATCTTTTGGTCAAGCCGGTTAAAACCCAGAACTTTTTGGGTCCGAAAACTTCGTAATTCAAGATGGCATTGGCTGGTGGCATGTCAGGCAGGGGCCGTTCTTTACTTAAGGCGATGATCTTGTCAGGGGGAAGACATTTTTCAACCAGGTTTTTGAAAATGAAAAAGGCCACCTGATTAACCCCAACCCGTTGGCTAATATTGGCCTCATTGATATCGATCCCTATGGTCATTTATTTTTTGAGTATTGATTCATATACTTGGTGGGTTAACCTTGCAGTTTCTTCCCAGGAAAAAAGGGAAGCCCTTTTAAGTGATTTCTCTTTAAACTCAAATCTATTTTGAACGGCCTTGATTATACCAGCGGTAATGTCTTCGATACTTTTTGGGTCAACCAAGACCCCCGACCGGCCAATGACTTCGGGCATAGATGAGAGGTTCGAGCCCACGACCGGGGCACCACAAGACATGGCGCAGAGGTGAGAAAGAGAAAAACCTTCATAAAGGCTGGGCAGAACATAAGCAGAGCAACCAGTGTATAGTGCTGGAAGGTCGGCGTCGGGGAGGAAGCCGGGCATGATGACGCCAGCTATCACTTGTGGGGCTTTGCCCCAGCCGGTTTTTCCGCCGATCAAAAGTTGCATCTGGGGGTAAACTTTTTTGACTTCTTGGAAGGCT
>Ga0172370_10003211_pt1 | contig 22862 bp, 21 predicted proteins | sample LakKiv5m_FD_114538 | JGI IMG/M metagenome (GOLD analysis project Ga0172370, IMG submission 114538) | Freshwater microbial communities from Kabuno Bay, South-Kivu, Congo - kab_022012_11.5m | ecosystem: Environmental > Aquatic > Freshwater > Lake | place: Democratic Republic of the Congo...
ACTTTGCATTCGTGGGGCACGCAGGGATAAAGAATGCGCGCCTAAGCGCCCGCATGGAATCCTCTCTTACCCTTCCCATCAGAGTAGCAGACATAATGCGCGAAATAGCGCCCTTAATAGGCGGCACTGGAGGCGGGCACAAATACGCAGCAGGCGCAAGCGGGGACAACCCAGCAAAGCTCAACGAGGCACTTTCCGCATGTGTGAGGCTTACAAATAAGAAATTGCTTGCAATAAAGGAAGACGAGCACGTGCAAAAAATAGAATGGTAGAATCCTTTTTGCGCCTCCAGACGCAGCAACCTCCGGTTGCGCGTCCCGCGAACGTTCGCGTTCGCTCGATTGGTACGGCGCAAAAAGCGTTCACGGAAAACTAGAATGGTGATACATATGGTTGGCGTAGTTATTGTAGGGGCACAGTGGGGTGACGAAGGAAAAGGAAAAATAGTCGACCATTTCGCAAAAGAGGCAGAAGTGATAGTGCGCTTTTGCGGTGGTGCAAATGCAGGGCACACTGTAGTGCACGCAGGAAAGAAATACAAGTTCAACCTTCTCCCCTCAGGGGTGCTCCATTCCAATAAAACAAACATCTTAGGCAATGGCACAGTAATAGAGCCTGAAAAGCTCCTCGCAGAGCTTGCGGAACTAAAAGAATGCGGCATCACCCCCAATCTCGTTATCTCCCCAAAGGCGCACGTAGTTCTTCCAATACACAAGGACATTGATGCAGCAGAAGAGGAGCACAAGCAAGGAAGCGCTGCAGGCACAACGCGAAGGGGAATAGGCCCCACATACGCAGACAAGGCAGGCAGATTTGGCTTGCGCTTTGAGGAATTTTGCGACGAGGAGACGCTTCGCGAAAAGCTCCCGAAACTTTTGCACCTGAAAGAAAGGATGCTCGGCATTTACGGAAAAAGCCCAACGCAGACCGCAGAGCAAACCCTTTCCCAATACATTTCCTACTCAAAAGAGTGCCGCAAATACCTTGCAGATGCCGCTCTCATTCTCAATGATGCACTCTCAAAGAGGAAAAACGTTCTTTTCGAGGGCGCGCAGGCTACAATGCTTGACATAGACCACGGCTTTTATCCATACTGCACCTCCTCAAATACGACGGCAGGGGGCGCATGCACAGGGAGCGGCGCGGGACCTACTGCCATAAACGAAGTAATAGGCGTAGTGAAGGTATACACTTCCCGCGTAGGGGAAGGCCCAGTCCCAAGTGAAATTTTTGATTCCACTGCGGAGAAAATACGCGAGCGAGGCGGCGAATTCGGCACAGTTACAAAAAGGCCGCGGCGCATAGGCTGGCTGGACTTGGTAACTCTGCGCTACTCAAAAATGGTGAACAGCCTCAGCGGGCTTGCCTTTACGCGCTTGGATACGCTTGCGGGCTTCCCGAAAGTGAAAATATGCGTTGCATACGAAATCGAAGGTAAGAAAACAACGCACATGCCGCTCACAAGCCAAGACTTTGCGCTTTGCACCCCAGTATACAAGGAATTCGCAGGCTGGGAGGATTTGGGCGCAGGCTGGGACAAGTGCGCAGGGAATTCCCTTGAAAAGCTCCCCAAGAATGCGCGCACTTACTTAGAGTTCATCTCTAAAGAGCTTGCCACGCCCATATATTTCGTGGGAGTCGGCCCCTCCCGCGAGCACGCAATAGTATTAAAAGACGTTTTTGCGAAATAAGCACCTTAGCCGCCCCTGTAGCTCAGAGGTAGAGCGCGTGCATGGTAAGGGCTTTCTTTTCTCTTGAAAGAGAAAAGAAACCCCTGGGAAAGAAAAGAGAATTAGGAATCTATTTCCCATTTTTCCATAAAGCACGAGGCCATGGGTTCAATCCCCATCGGGGGCTTCCAGACTCATTCAAGAATCTCTAACCCTTCGGGTTAGGATTTTTCGGCTGCTTTGGCAGCCAAAAACGCGCCGCCTAAAAGCATGGCACAAAAGTGCCCAATGAGGCACCAAGTGAAATAAAGACTTTTAATTATATTGTTCAGTCTATTTTGTTTTATCTAGATTAAAGAAATTCAAATCTAGTGATAACAAGCTTTTTATACTTTTAGCGCAAAAAGTAACCTATGAATGAGATATTCAACAGAAAATACAGAAAGGTCCTGGAAATTCTCCCAGATGTCGCAGCCTGCGCACAAGGAAAATTAATGCTCGTGGGCGGGACTGCCCTTGCGCTTTTTCATCTCAAGCACCGGATAAGCGTTGACCTGGATTTCGTGCCTGTTAGCGGAAGCGATACAAAGTTAAAAGAGGAACTTAAGGGTTGCCTCTCAAAGCGGGGCTATCGCACAACAACCGGCGCTTATTCAAACCAATTCGTAGTCCAGTTTGAGGACACGAGCATAAAAATCGAGATTTTCGAGCCTGAACGAAAGATAAAGCGATTTGAAGAGCATACGTTTGGAACGTCAAAGTTAAACGTAGCTTCGCTTGATGATATTTTGCACATGAAACAGGAGGCTTACCTTGACCGCAACGAGGCAAGGGATTTATTCGATATATTCTGCATCCTGAAAGAAAAAAACAGCCCCTTTACAGCAATAAAAACCCTGATTTCAAGGGCCGGCAAGCCTAAAAATGCCGAAGATATAGCGGCTATGGCGCTGAACCAATCAGATGTTGCAGCATTCCAAAAGGTGATTGTTGATGCTACTCCCTAAGCAAGCGGTGAGTTTCAGGCAGCTTCAAAGCGAGGGCTTAACCAAACTTAAGATACTTGCCCTGTGTTCCAGCCTCAGGCTCTTTCCAACCCCGTTTAAGGGAATCTACTATGTGCCATTGGAGGAAGAACGCAAGGGAGTTTTTATTGAAAACCCACTCAAGATATTGTCCCAGGCAGTTGTGCTTTTCTTGGGAAGCAATGAGTTCTATTTCAGCTGCAAGACTGCACAAGAGGCGCTTGGCTTAAACTGGCAGCCTTCGGGTGAAGTGCATATAGTGAATCCGAAGCTGTCTAGGCGCATAAGCCTTAAGGAAAAAATCGAGCTTAGCCAAATGAGGGGCTCTTGGCGTTCAGGGAAAATCGCAAAGCTGCTTTCATTTTACGGAAACGAGATAATATTCCACAGGGGAGAAGTTGCAGGGACCAAAACCAAGCAGACGCCCTACGGAAGGTTTGCCCTCCGTTCGCAAATAATTGCGGACAGGAAAAGATTCAGGGAAAAGCACTTGCGCAGCCTCGGCTAGCTGCGCAATAGCTGCGGCAAAGCACGCAGAGATATCCAATGCGGCGAGCAGAAAAATCTTGTTCAACGAAGATTAAGCTGCTCCGCGCAACCAACATTGCCTTCTTTTTCATTTTTCTCTCTCTTTTCCCCAAAACCTGCACGACCTTTAAAAACAATGGCGGCGAAACTATCCCATGAATCCATTCCTAAAAGCAGGCATCCTAACTGCGCTTGTGGTGCTGCTCGCATTCCTAATGGTGTCCCAGATAGACAATGCGCGCGCAAACGAGCTTAAGAAGAATGTAGAGTCCGTCTTAGCGCAAAAGCAGGCAGAGGACGTGCTTTCCCAGTACTCAAGGGTGCTTGCAAGCTCCCCCCAAGAGCAGTGCCCCTACCTTCTTTCCTTGCGCCAAAAGCAGCTTGACTACACTTATTCCATTGCGCTTCGCCTCCAGGACTATGAGCGCAGCAACATCTTAAACGCACAATACGAACAGCTAAAACTCTCCTATTTCCTCGGGCTTACCTCAATGTACGTCTCCGGCTTTGAGAACAGAAAGACGTGCGGCGTTGAGGAAATCCCCCTCGCATTCTTCTACAAGGAGAACTCCCAATGCTCCGACTGCCTTTCCCAAAATGCAATGCTTGCAAACGTTGCAAAGCGCTGCCAGGACGTGCGCATATACGCATTCCCTGCAGACTATTCCCTTGAGCCCGTGAAAATACTCACAGACAGGTACAAAATAAGCATAGTGCCCGCAATCGTGATAAACGACGGGGACGTGCAAACGGGCTTGCAAAGCGAGGCCTCTCTCATAAACTCCCTTGTTGCAAACGGCGCAACCTGCAAGTAACTTAGCCCCAAAAGGGTGCGTACTAATGGAACTTAAGCGCTACGATTCCCAAACCGGCCTGCTTGACGGCTCAGTCGCACCCTCGGGCTTTGAGCGCTCAAAAATAAACATCCCCGCGCGCCGAAATATCGCAGTCGCAGGAATGCTCCTTCTTGCAATCGCAATTTTCATTTCCCTTCTTCTCTCCTACCAGACAATTTTCATGGCTTATAGCATTTTCACAATTTTCGTTTTCATGTGCTATTTGGTGCTCTGGGTGGACGGTGCATGGGAGGACAAGGAGCCCGCATCCATAAAGGAATGGCCTTCTGTTTCCCTCATAATCCCCTCCTACAATTCCGCGCACACAATTTTCAAGTGCGTACAGGCGTGCCAAAAGCTCAAATATCCCGGAAAGCTTGACATTACAGTAGTGGATGATGGCAGCACGGACGGCTCATGCGAAAAACTGCATGCCATAAATGGAATACGCACAATACACAAGGAAAAGAACGAAGGAAAAGCCGCAGCAATGAACACAGGGATACTTGCCTCAAAAGGCGAGATAGTGGGCTGCGTGGATTCCGACACCTACCCAAAGGAGGATGCGCTCCTGCACGCAGTGAAATATTTTGAGGCGGACAAAAAGGTGGGTTCCGTAGTTCTTTTCATAAATACAACTCCCCCAAAAACCTTCATACAGGCAGTGCAGGAAATAGAATACTGGATTTCTTTTGGGTTTTTCTTCAAGACAGTGGCAGCAATAGACGGGCTCTATGTGACTCCAGGACCCATGGCACTCTATAGAAAAAAAATGTTTGAGGAGCTTGGCGGCTTTGATGAAAAGAACCTCACAGAGGACATGGAAATCGCGCTTCGCATGCAGCGACACGGCTGGAAAATAAAAGCGTGCCACACCTCAGTAGTTTTCACAGAAGTGCCTGCCTCAATAAAGCCGCTTTACCGCCAAAGGTTGCGCTGGTTCCGAGGCGGCATAATGAACATGCTCAAGTACATTGATATGTTCCTCAACCCAACGCATGGGAATTTCGGGCTTTTCATCCTCCCTGTAACACTCGGAAGCGGGTTTTTCGCAGCCCTCTTCATACTCTGGACGCTCCTCAACTACGTGCGCGCAGGCATAAACTACGCAGCCCCATGGGTTTCAAATTTCTCCATTCTTGCGGCGAGTGGCATTTCCGTCCCGTTTGACCCATTCCTCCTTGATTCTGCAATGATATTCGGCCTTATTTCCCTTGTGATATGGGGCTATTTTGTGCACAAGAGCTTCTCAATTTCAGGCCACAAGCCGCAGGCGCGCCACATCCTCCCCTTGCTTGGAATCCTCTACATCTACCCGCTTTTCATAGGCTTCACGTACCTTTCCGCGTACGTGCACGAGTTCTCAGGGAAAAGGTACAAGTGGTAATCAGCCGCGCAAAACTTTTGCGTCTTCCTCCCCAACCTGCGCAACAAGCGCAAAGGAGAAGCCCCCTGAAAAATCCGCCGACATCTTGAGCAGCGGCCCAACGACCTGTGCAATCCCAAGCGGGCTTATATTGGACTCGGCAGCAAGCTTAACTTCAACGTCTTTGGGGCACAAAAGAATTTTTGCAGGCACCTTTTCAACAAGATTGTAAGAAACCCTCTCAACGTATTCCAATTTGTCGTGTGGAACAGTGACCAACGTTCCCCTCCCCTCGCTTGCAAAATATCTGCCCTCAACTTCTCTTGCAACAAGCATGCCTTTTTTCAGCCGATATTCCCACGGCACAATCATTTGCGCATGTGCAATCTCCTCTTTGTTTGAAATCGGGCTTCCAAGCGAAAGCCTTTCAGAAATCGCCCTTATCCCATGCTCCCTGTCTTCCATACCTGTCTTTCCATGCGCAATAAGCGTGCCGGTTGCGGCAGGGAATCCAAAATACCAAAAATTCATCCAAGCATTCGCACTCCCGAATTCCCTATCCTTCCTCCACCTGCCGCTATTGTGCACCTGCACAAGATGCTGTGCAACTCTCGGGCTTAGCATTTTCGCATTAATCCCCCGCTCCACATTTATGCCTTCAAGAAGAAGCGGCAATTCAAAAAAATGCCTGCCTTCCCTGTTGCTTCTCAAAACCGCAAGGTGTACCCTCTCTTCTCCAAGCGGCATGGATACTACCATCGGCTTTCGCATTCCAATGTCTGAAGGTACAAAAATCCCCATGTTGCCCACTTTCTAATTTGGTATTTAGTGTTTATGCATAGAAGTTTATATAGTATAACGCTCCACCCAGCAAACGCATAAAAGTTCCCCCTGCATTTCTCCAGCATGCGCATAATTTCCCTTGCCCCAAGCAACACGGAAATCCTTTTTGCATTAGGGGCGCAATCCTCACTCGTAGGCGTAACGCATTTGTGCGATTTTCCCCCGGACGCAAAAAAGCTCCCAAAAATAGGAAGCTGGACAACCTCGCACGATTTTTCCAAAATGGAAGAACTCAAGCCCGACCTGCTTCTCGCCTCAATGTATGTGCCCCCCTCCCTTGAGAAATGGGCAGCAGAAAAAAGCATCCCGCTTCTTTCCGTGTGCCCGACCAGCCTTGAGGGAATTTATGCAAGCATAGAAAAGATAGGCAAAATAGTGCAAAGAGAGGAAAACGCAAAAACAACAATCAATGAGACGAAAAGCAAACTCGCACAAATACGGGAAAACGGCAAATCCCTTGCCTCGCACCCAAAAATTTACTGCGAGGAGTTCAATTCCCCCCCTTTTGCATCCGCAAACTGGGTGCCGGAACTTGTGCAAATCGCAGGCGGCATCCCATTTTCCCGCGCAGGCATTTTCAGCTATCCCACAAATTTTCTTGAGCTTTCTAATTTCAACCCCGACTTAATTGTTCTCCACTGGTGCGGCTTTGGGGCAAAAAGCGATGTCTCCTCAGTTGCAAAAAGGGAAAGATGGGGCGAACTTGCAGCAGTGAAAAACAAGCGCATTTTCGCCCTAAATGATTCCCTTCTTAACCGCCCCTCGCCCAGCATTGTGCCCGGCGCTCAAAAATTGCAGGACTTAATCGTCCAGCACAAAAAACAAGCCCGAACTTCCGGCGCTTAATAATCCCGCATCGAAAACAAGCCCTAACTTATCAACTTTGCGCCAATCCCTTATTAATTTGCCAGTTGAATTTCCTGCATGGACAATTTCCTGTACGCGCTCGCATCCGTAATCCTTGTAAGCCTAATCTCAATGGTGGGCGCAGCAATTTTCCTGCTGAAGAAAAAAGTCCCTCACACAGTGCTTTTGGTGTTCGTGGGCTTTGCAGCAGGCGCAATGCTTGCAGCGGCATTCTTTGACCTGCTTCCCGAATCACTTGGGGAAATAGGGGAAGAAGCAACCCTGTTCGCTTTCCTCGGCATACTGCTCTTCCTTTTCATGGAATCCTTCCTGCACTGGCACCACTGCCAGAGCGCAAAGTGCGATGCGCGCCCCAAAAAATCCGTGGGGTACATGAACCTCATATGCGACGGCGCGCACAATTTCATCGATGGCATCATTATCGCATCCGCATACCTTGTGAGCATTCCGGTAGGGATTGCAACTACAATCGCAATAATATTCCACGAAATCCCGCAGGAAATGGGGGATTTCGCAGTCCTCCTGCACGCTGGTTTTAAGCCCCAAAAGGCGCTTCTGTACAATTTCATTTCCGCATCCGCAGCAATTTTGGGCACGATTCTCGGATTTTTCTTCCTCTCCTCTTTCCAGTCGCTTCTTCCCTATGCAACCGCATTGGCAGCAGGAGGATTCATTTACATCTCAACCTCCGACCTTTTCCCCGAAATCTCAAAACACCATGAGGCAAGGCACATGGCATTGCAGCTTCTTTTCGTGCTCATAGGCGCAGGCGCGATATTTTTCATTGTGGGCGCGATGCACGGTTAGAAACCTCTAAATACCTTCTGTGCATTACTCACATATGGCACTTGTCGCACTGCTCACGCTCCTTATTTTCACCTTCATACTCTCAAAAGCCTCCTCCTTAGTTGTGGACAACGCAGCAAAGCTTGCGCGCTTTTTCGGCATAAGCCAGCTTGCAATCGGCTTCCTTCTCATCGCAGTCTCAACCTCCCTGCCCGAGCTTTCAGTCTCCATAATGTCTTCAACCGCAAACGAAGGCGCAATCGCGGCAGGGAACGTGTTCGGCTCCAACATCTCAAACCTCCTTCTTGTGCTGGGCTTGGGCGCATTCCTCTACGGCTTCAAAGTTACAAAGGAAAACCTCTCCGACATCGCGCTTGTGCTCCTTCTGACAACAGTAATCTCACTGTACATAATATTGCACTCGCAAATATCGGAAAGCGCACTCGGGCTTTACGAGGGCGTGCTTTTGCTGCTTATGGCAGGCTGGTATTCGTTTAGGGTACTGGGAAAAAAGAGGGTGCCTGACGGGGACGGCAAGGACGCCCCAATAAGCAAGCACCAGGCGCTGTTCTCATTCCTCTTTTTCGTCGCCGGCCTCATCGTAGTGCTCATAAGCTCAAGTTTCGTGGTGGATTCTGCGGTTTCCCTCGCAGAAACCATCGGGCTCTCAAAAAGTTTCATAGGCGCAACCATAATAGCAATCGGCACATCCCTCCCAGAGCTTTCAATAGACCTGCAAGCAATACGCAAGAAGCACTACGGCCTTGCGCTCGGGGACGCAATAGGCTCCAACATGATGAACCTCACGCTTGTGCTTGGAACAGCGGCTGCAATAAACCCCATTGCAGTGCAGCTCAAGGTTTTCATTGCGGCTCTTCTTTTCGCAGTGGCAGCTAACATGCTCTTTTTCTACATTGCAGCGCTAAAAAAGGCGTTCGGGCGCAGGGAGGGGCTCACAATGCTTGCACTGTACGCACTCTACATCCTGTGCATATTCTACCTGCAATTTGGGGATGCGCTGCCAGCTGCCTGATGCTCCAGCGTGGCATATAAAAGTCTTTCTTGCGCGATATCCACATGCTTGAAATCCCCTTTCTCCTACTGCTCCTCTTTCTCTACATACTTGCAAAATCCTCGTCCCTTGTGATAGAGAACGCAGCAAAGCTCGCAAGGATGCTAAAAATAGGGCAGGTGGGAATGGGCTTTCTTTTCATAGCGCTCGCAACCTCCCTTCCCGAAGTCGCAATTTCCGTAATTTCCGCAACAGCAAAGCAAGGCGAGTTAGCGGCAGGGAACGTGTTCGGCTCCAACATCGCAAACATACTGGTAATACTCGGTGCGGGCGCATTCCTTTACGGCTTCCCAGTGAGCCGCAAAAACCTCAAGGAAGTCGCGCTTGTACTGCTTCTTTCCACCCTCATCACGATATACATAATTTTCCGCTCGCAGGTCGCAGGCAGCTCGCTTGGGTTTTTCGAGGGGCTTCTTCTTCTAGCAGTTGCAGGCTGGTACATGCTCACGTCCGCAAGCAAGGACGAAATGCCCTCTTACGAAAATGCGAAAAAGCTTGACGTGCGAAACGGGGCGGTTTACTTTGTTCTTTTCGCAATAAGCCTTGTTGCCGTAGTGCTAAGTTCAATGATAGTCGTAGCCTCATCTTTGCAGCTTGCAGAAGGCTTAGGTCTAACTGAAAGCTTTATGGGGGCAACCATAATCGCAGTTGGCACCTCCCTCCCTGAAATCTCAATCGCAATAGCAGCAATACGCAAGAAGCAATACGGGCTTGCGCTCGGTGACGCACTAGGGAGCTGCGTTGCAAACCTCACTCTTGTGCTTGGCATAGGCGCTGTGATAAGCCCCATTTCAGTGCAGCTAAAGGTCTTTATTGCAGCGCTCCTCTTTTCAATAGTAGCAAACGTTGTTTTCCTGTACATATCGGCAGTGAAAAAGAAGTTTGGGAAAATGGAGGGAGCCCTCCTGCTTGCGCTCTATGCCTTCTTCATCTTCTGCATTTTCTTCCTGCAGTTTTCGGAAGCTGGATTTTAAATTCGCCTGCCCAAATGTGTTTCTATGCAATACTACTATCCCTATTCGCGCGTGCAGCAGCAAACGAGCTACACGACCTACCTTCTTGCAGCAATAGGAATCGCATTTTTGCTGCAGCTCATTGTTCCAAACTTCACAGAAACGTTCTACCTCAACCCAAAAACAGTGCTCTCTGCCCCTTGGCAGCTTGTTACCTCCATGTTTCTGCACGGGAGCATCTCTCACATTTTCTTCAACGGCTTTACGCTCCTTATGTTCGGTCCCCTCCTTGAGCAGCTAATAGGTGGAAGGAAATTCCTTGAGGTATATTTCGGCACCGGAATTTTCGGCGGGCTTCTCTACTTAACAGGAATATACTTCGGGATAACCGCTCCCCTTCCAGCACTTGGTGCATCAGGCGCGCTTATGGGCGTCCTAGGCGCACTCGCAATGCTTCGCCCCAACATGCAGCTCTACGTATGGTTCATCCCTATGCCCATGTACATGGCAGTCCCCCTCTGGTTCTTCCTTGATTTGCTTGGGGTGTTCAACCCCGCCTCCTCTGTGGGGAATCTGGCGCACATAGGCGGGCTGCTTGCTGGGCTTGCATACGGGTATTTCTGCAAAAAAAGCAATTGGGCGAAGGTTTACTGAATGAAAAAGCATGCGCATATAACGCACCCTTTATATACTTTTTTACTGAAATTACGAGATAAAGTTTAACTTGGGAAGGTGATATTCTGGAACCGTTAATGCTAGTATTCGGCATATGCATTCTTGCGCTCGCGCTGGCTGCATATTTTGCCCGCTCCACCCTTAAGCAGGAAAAGGGAACCGCAAAAATGCAGGAAGTCGCGGATGCAATAAGGGAGGGCGCAGAGGCGTTCATAAAGCGCCAGTACACAACAATCGCAATTATCGCGCTTATAATCGCAGTATTGCTCTACGCACTCTACGTATTCATGGGCAAGGGCAACCTCGCCCTCACAACTTCGCTTGCATTCCTTTTCGGCGCATTCTGCTCTGCAATAGCAGGCATCGTAGGCATGTACGTATCGGTTCGCGCGAATTTGCGCACAGCAGCCGCAGTCGGGAACAGCGCAGCAAAAGCAACTAAAATCGCATTGCACGGAGGCGCGGTGAGCGCATTGTGCATAATGTCCCTCTCCCTCCTCGGTGTGAGTGCAACATATTATCTTCTGGGCGCAGACCCGCAGCACACACCGTTTCTTATTGTAGGCTTTGGCTTTGGTGCCTCCCTTGTAGCGCTTTTCGCGCAATTGGGCGGCGGCATATATACAAAAGCCGCCGACATAGGCGCAGACTTGGTGGGAAAAATAGAGGCAAACATCCCTGAAGACGACCCAAGAAACCCGGCAGTAATCGCAGACTTGGTAGGCGACAATGTGGGAGACTGCGCAGGCAGGGGTGCGGACCTCTTTGAGTCCACAGCAGCAGAAAACATAGGCGCAATGATTCTTGGAGTTGCGATTTTCTCTGCATTTGGTGCAAACGGAGTTCTCTTCCCATTAGTAGGCGTTTCCCTTGGCGTGCTTGCCTCAATGTTCGGGATTTTCTTTGTGCAGCCCAAAGAGCACGAAGACCCAATGAGCGCGCTCAACAGAGGCTACTATGCAACCGCAATAATAGCCGCAGTACTCTTCTATTTTGCAATAAACTGGCTGCTGAATGGGAACATGTATTTCTACGCATCAGCTCTTCTAGGAATAGTGCTCTCAGTGCTCTTCCTGTGGATAACGCAGTACTACACTGACAACAAATACCGCCCTGTAAGGGAAATTACAGAGGCAAGCAAGACAGGAGCCGCAACAAACATAATACAGGGAATTTCAGTTGGCTTTGAGTGCGTTGCAGTCCCAGTGTTCGCAATCGCATTCGGCTTGCTCATATCCTACTGGCTTGGCACAAATTCCGGAGTTGCAAACGGAGGCTTGTACGCAACCGCAATCGCAACAATCGGCATGCTTGCAACAGCGGCATACGTTCTCGCAATGGACAATTTCGGGCCAATTGCAGACAATGCAGGCGGCATAATAGAAATGTCTGGGGCGCCCGCATCAGTTCGCAAGAATTCCGACCGCCTTGATGCGGTTGGAAACACAACAAAAGCCCTCACAAAAGGCTATGCAATAGGGACCGCAGCTCTCGCAGCCTTCCTTCTCTTTTCCGCCTACATGGACGAGGTAACGCAGCTCACAGGGCAGGTGTTCAATGTAGTAAACCTCTCAAAAGTGGAGGTGTTCGTTGGCGCAATGCTGGGCGCAATGCTCGTATACCTATTCACATCTCTTGCAGTGCGCGCAGTAAGCAAAACTGCGCAATACATGGTGGAGGAAGTGCGCAGGCAGTTCAAAAACAAGAACATCTTGTCCGGAAAGGAAAAACCCGACTACGCAAAGTGCGTGGACATTACAACAATAGGCGCACTAAAGAACATGGTGCTTCCGGGTTTGCTTGCAATCCTCTTCCCCGTATGTGTGGGCTTTTTGCTCAAGTACGAGGCAATGGCGGCTTTCCTTATGGTTGGCACAATCGCAGGCATCCTTATGGCGCTTTTCCTTAACAACGCAGGAGGCGCATGGGACAATGCGAAAAAATACATTGAGACCGGCGTGCTTGGAGGAAAGGGCTCTGATGCGCACAAGGCAGCAGTCGTAGGCGATATGGTCGGGGATCCCTTCAAGGACACCGCAGGCCCTTCCTTGCACGTGCTCATAAAGCTGCTCGCAACAGTGACGCTCGTGCTTGCGCCGCTCTTCCTGTAATTTTTTTATTATTTTTTATTTTTTCTGAGGTGAAAATATGAAACAAATGCTAATCGCAGTCTTACTGGCAGCAATTCTCCTGTTCGGATGCACAAATACTAACACAAGTGGTGAAAACATGTCAAAGTCAAAAACAAATGCTACTATAAGCAATGAAAAAAATAACTCAGCAACAGGCTCAAACGTAAAAACCGGCGCATCAAGTGCCAATGGCCTTTTCGTAAAACGCGGCGACAGCGTTTCCGTGGATTACGTCGGAACGCTCCCAAACGGCACGCTCTTTGACACGAGCATACAGGCAGAGGCTGCAAAGGGAGGGCTTGCACTTCGCGACTCCTACGAGCCCCTCACCTTTACGGTGGGTGCAGGGCAGATGATTGCGGGTTTTGACAATGCAGTGATAGGCATGAAAATAAACGAGACAAAAACAATCACGCTCTCCCCTGCAGACGCTTATGGGGAAAAGGACAAGACGCGCATAGTCGCAGTCCCAATTGCAAACATCCAGTCTGACGGCAGGAACGTAACAATCGGCGGCTTCGTATATACGCCCTCCGGCGCGCGCGGCGTAATATCGGGCATAAACGGCACGGACGCGCTAATAGACTTCAACCACCCCCTTGCAGGCGAGACGCTGGTCTTCAGGATAACCGTGAAGGCGATAAAGAGCGGCTAGTTTCCAAAGAAACTAGTGCTTTCCATTTCCGTTCATCACTTCGCGCGCCTGCTGCCTTATTTTCTCTATAGCTTTGCTTGGCACGCTCGCTTTCACAAGTTGCGAGTCAGTAGCCAAAAGGAATTCCTTTACCGTAATGATGTTTGCGCTGTGCAGCCTGTAAAAAATGTGCCTGTCCACGCCGGTAAGCATATTTACGGGGTAAAGCTTTTTCCCCTCTATGAGCTCTTGGAGGCTTCCCGCATTCGGATAGCTCCATCCCAGCAATCCCAGCTTCACGCACTGCGCATACTGTATTACATCATAGCTGAATTTCGTATTGGTCGCAAGCGCGCCAGCCTCAATCGCGCCTGCATCCCTCAAGTCAAGGAATCGCGCATACGTATAAAGCGCGTTCTGTATGTGGCACCTAAGCCCTGGCTTGTTGTGGTATTTGCACTCGTACATGGTTGTTTTATCCATTTTCCTAGCAACAACATCCACTTCGTGCTGTATGCACTTTCCGTTCAGTATTTGCCGTAATTTTACTTCATGCCCATGCGCCGCAAGCACTGCGCCCACATAAGTCTCAAACGGGTATCCTTCAGGCCCCATGTCCATGAGCGCCCTCTTAAGCCCGTACCTGAACGCAGCGCCCGGCTTATAACTCGCAAGGGTTTCAAACGCAAGCCTGTAAATCTCCGAGGTCTTCATTCCCTCGCGCATTTTCCCTTCCACAATGTCCGTAACTTCCCGCGCAAGGCTTCCACTGGCCCCTGATTTTACAAGCGCACCCTCCACCTTCCTCCTGTCAAAAGTTTCCAAAGTCCCGTCGTTTTTGAGAACGCGCATCTCCATATCTGCGCATTAGGAGGCGAATATTAATAATGCTTAGAGAAGAAAAACACCTGAGGTGCCCATATGGACGTCCACATATTCCTTGGAAGCAATACAGACATGCCAATCGCAGAGAAAGTATCCGCAACACTCAAGGAGTTCTCAGTTTCGTACAAAATAGACGTTGCATCCGCGCACCGCAACCCTGATTTGCTTGAAAAGCTCGTAAAAGAATCCGACGCAAAAGTTTTCATAGGGATAGCCGGCTTGAGCGCAGCTCTCCCAGGCGCAATTGCCTCAAAAACAATAAAGCCCGTAATAGGCGTTCCAGTGAACGTAAAGCTTGAGGGGCTGGACGCGCTTCTTTCCACAATGCAGCTTCCCCCCGGCGTTCCCGTAGCAACAGTAGGGATAGACAATGGAAAGAATGCGGCTCTTCTCGCAATACAAATGTTAGCGCTCTCAAACAAGGAACTTGCGAAAAAGCTTGCTGACTCAAGGGGAAAGAAATAATTTACGTTATAAAAAGACATACTTATTTATGCACTTCTTGCCCTAATTCTCCAGATACACATGAGCTTAATTACTGGCAGCAAGAACGGATCCAATGTGATTAGCGGAGTAAACGGCTCAGCCATAATTGTCCCAAGCAGGAACGGCAAGCCCAGCCTCTATGCTCCATTTCCCTTCAGGAACGAAAAGGGCAACGCGGCTCCTGAAAACTGCGTTTTCTGCCCTGGCAACGAGCGCGAAACCACAGAGGAGCTCCAAAGGATAGAGAAAGGAGGGCAATGGCAGGCGCGCCGCATCCTAAGCAAGCATCCCATTTCCCCCTCCCTGCACGGGCGCGAGCCTGCCCGCCACGAAGTGATAATTGCAACTTCAGAGCACTCTGCGACTTTTTCCACAATGTCGCTGGAAGAGAATGCAAACCACCTTCTCCTGCTTGCAAGCTCAAAAACAGACATAGAAAAGCTCCAGCACGTATCTTACGTTGCGCAGTTCACAAACGAAGGCTTTTGGGCAGGGGCTTCAATGCCCCATCCACATTCACAGTCCATAGCCTTTCCCCATGTCCCAAAAAACGTAAAACAGGTGTCCCAAGCATGCACGCAGCCCAAAAGCTGCGTTTTCTGCAAGGCAGTAAGGGGTGAAAAGCTGCTTGTTGCGCAAAATGAGCATTTTCTGGCAGTATGCCCAGAAGACTCCCAATATTACTACCAGATCACAATAATCGGCAAAAAGCACATCCCGTCCTTGAATGCTCTGCCTGATTCCATGCTTGCATCCCTTGCTGAAATCTTCAAGCTCGCAACAACTGCGCTTGATGCAGTTACCAATTTTGCCTCCTACAACGTGCTCTATTGCAGCGCGCCGCCCAAAAGCCGCGCATTCCATTTCCACGTAGACATATTTCCGAGGATAAGCCAGCAAGGCGGTTTTGAGCTAATAGGCGGCATTGCGCTGCTGCACACTTCCCCTCAGAACCAGGCAGGCGAGCTTCGCGCTGCAATAAAATCGCTTCAATAGTCCGTAATGCTTTTCGCGCCTGCCCTTTCCCTAAAAGTCCGTAATGCTTTTTTGCCTGCTCGTATAGTCTTCCTGCTCAATTTTCCTTTTCCCAAATTGCATTTCCCCATACGTCCCATCATACCCAGCCAAAAATGCAATGTTCCCCTCCCGCACATCGCATATCGCGCGCGCAATCTTCTCGCCGCCTATCACCTTCAGCTGTTCATGGGGCGCATGCAGCACTTTAATCTCATTCCCAAATTTCCTCACAAGAACCGCATACATTTCAAGGACTTTCTTTGAGCTTTCCGTTCCCCCCAATACCTTTGCAATTATTTCCGCAAGTGGCACAAGTTTCTCAAAAGGAACCGCCCCTTTAGGCACGTACCCCTCCTCCCTGTCCGCAAGCTCCTCCACCCTATACTGCACCCCAATTACAACTGGCTTGCCGCATTTTGGGCACAGCCCCTTGAGCTTCTTAGTTTGCGCAGGAGTGAGGCGCACCCCGCAATCCCTATGCCCATCCAAATGGTATTTCCCCTCTTCCGGATAAAATTCGTACGTGAGCTTGAATCTTCCACTGCTTCGATCCTTAATTGCGTCTACAATGTCCTCATAAGTGAGCCTGTTCAGCTCAAATACGTTTGCCTCCCTTCCGATTTTCTGCGGCGAGTGCGAATCCGAATTAGAAACAAGCGCATATTTGTCAAGCGCGCTCACCCTCCAGTTCATAGAAGGGTCGCTGGACAAGCCCGTCTCCAGCGCATAAATGTGTTTTTCCATGTCTCCATAGCACTCTTTCACGCTGTCAAATCCGCTTTTAGAGCCAAAAACAGAAAACCACGGCGTCCATGCGTGCGCTGGTATCACCATGCACTTGGGAGAAACACCCATAACAAGCTCCACAATTTCAGGAGCCGGAAGCCCCATAATGGGACGCCCATCAGACAAAAGATTCGCGCCTCTTTTCTTCAGCGCCTCATTAATTTGCTCCGCAACTTCAAGGCAGGGCGCAAGCACCACTTGGTGCACCCTTCTTCCCTTTCCCTTGTCCGTATAGATGCTTGAAAGCTCCACAGTGAGCATGAAATGCTGCCCGTTGTATAAAAGAAGCCCGCTATCCTCCTCTATTGCCTTCTCCTGCAGTTCCCTTATCCACTTGGGATGCGTAAAATCCCCCGTGCCAATAACGTCAATTCCCTTTATTTTGCCCCACTCGCTAAGCCCCTCCAAATCCATGTGCGGGCTCGTGGCGCGCGAATACTTTGAGTGGATGTGCAAATCTGCAACACAGCGCGGCATATCTTCTACCTCCCAATTGCAATACGCACGCGCATTTCTTAATTCTGCCCCCTGCAAATGCCAAATGCGCGTATTTCTTAACTGTTGCGTGGCAGCGTTTATGTGGCAAGTTGAGCCGAGTATCCATTCTTCTAACACCCAATTAAAAACCGCGTAAATACTCAAATTAAACTAAAATTTCTTCCGTTTTTTATGTTTTACTCTATTTTTTACTTAATATCGGTCAAATTTCTAAGAAAACCTTAATATATCATTTTTAATCAATATATGACCACTTTTGGCACCAAGAGATGATACACATGCGAAAATTCCAAAAACAGCATGTCGCCGAGCCAGACAAAGTGCCAGTAGGCCAAAGGTCGAATAGACACTGGGAGCTTTTTTGGAGACGCAGTAAAACCGAACCGCTTGCTACTGGCAGGATCTGCGAGGGAAGAACAGATAGTTCAGAAAATGCGACAGCAAGTTTGCCAGTACTGAAGGAAGTGCCTGTTGCTGTTGGCAGGGAAACACATGCACTCGCAAAGCTCACGCATTTTCAAAGGTTCGCAAACTGGCTAAAGCAGCATAAAACTTCTGTCCTGAAGCTCAACGCCTCTTATTTGATCGGGACGGTGCTCGGGGCATTCTCGGCACTTGGCGGGGCGTACGTGGCGCAGGAGCTGGGTTTGAGCGAAACGCAGGCATCTACATGGGTTGCGGGAGTGTGCCATTTTTCCGGGGCGATGGTAGGAGTCTGCACAAGTTGGGTAATCTTTCAGAAAGACAAGTATCTGAAACATCCAAAACAGATATTCGTTGATGCAGTCAAAATTATCGCCAATTCGCTTAAGGCGCAGTCCGTATCTTGGATTTTCACTTGGGCAGCCACTTACGGCATGCTAGCAATAAAAATTCCATGGGAATTGGCAGTTATACTCCAAACGCAGGTCCTTGACAGGATAGTATACATACCTCTGTTCAACTATTTCAATAGAAAACGAGTCGAGGAAACTTCTGATACGAATACAGCGGGTTAGCGTGTATCCAACCCCCGCTCAGCTATCATTCAAGCACTGTTTAGTTCAGTTCCTTCCTCACCATTAAACAATACACTAGCATGAGCCCGCCGCACATGCAATGCGCACGTGCATTTCAATACTTCTTTCCCATTTTCAGGAAGGAATTAGACTAAACTTTCCTAAAAATAGGAAAGAATTGCCATTTTTGCCATAAAGTTTCCCGATTTCAGGAAAGAATTAGCTTAAAGTTTTCCAAAAACAGGAAAGAATGCAGCTTCGCGGCTTTAAGGAAAAAACCCTCCTCATAGGGGAGAGGCAGCTCATCATGCTCGCGCTGTTTTGATTTCCAATCTCTTCTATCCAAGCTCCCTACTTGCCAGCGCACCATAGAGCAGCATGAGCGCGCCGCACATGTAAAATGCCGCAATAAATCCGAAAAACTGCGCAATCGCCCCGGACAGCGCAAGCATTAGCGCAGTGAACATGTGTGCAGGCACGTGCATGAACCCAACGTCAGTTGCCTGGTTTTTGCTGCCACGCGCGCCCTTTGCAATAATCCCTTCCCACGCTATTGAGCCAAGCCCGTCCCCGATTGCCATGAGCAATATTGGGATGTATATCTCCCCTGTCATAAAAGGCAGCAGCGCGATTCCTCCAGCATAAAACACCCCGCAATAAAGCGATATTTTCCCGGCTGACTTCTCAAAGCGCAGGGCAACTGGCACAATGATTGCCCCAACAAGGTAATAAAACGCAAGCGCAACCCCTATCTCCCCATACCCAAACCCTGCGGCGCTCAAATAAATCGGCAGCAGCAAATTAAGCGGAAGCGAAGTTGCAGGCATCCCAACAAGCATTATCCTGCTCATCCTCCAAAGATCCTTCCCCTTCTTCCTAAAATCAAGGCGCGAGAGCATTGTGCGTAGCGATTCGCTTTGCAGCACGCCGCTTCCGATTGTGAAGCTTAGCGCAAGCGCAACAAGCGAAACAAGCGCAAGAAGGAAGAATCCCCCCTCAAACCCCAGCCGGTATGCAATATACCCTGCCGCAAGCGTTCCAATTGCATACGTGAGCACGCGTATCGCAACAAGCTTTGCATACTCATTTTCAACTCGCCGCTCCTTTGTAAGTTCAAGTGCCTCAAGGCGGTTAACAGCCCATATCGCCCCTCCGCGCAGCCCTTCCAAAAACCTGCCTGACGCATACGTCGTCGCAGTGCTTGCGTTCATGTAAAGGAAAGATGCACCGGCATTTGCGGCAGCATTAAGGATGAAAAATGGACGCGTCCCCACCCCGTCCGCAACTGCTGCAAAAAGCAGCCTTGAGAGCGTGAACACAAATGGCATGAGTGCAACAATCCCTCCTATCTCAACAAGGCTCACTCCACGGCTTGAAAGCGAAAGCGGCACCATCATGGTAAGCGCAGCAGTAATGAACGAGTCAAGCGCATTGAAGGCGCGAAAGCGCACCATGGGCTCGCTTGCAGCCTTGCTTCCGCTTGAAATCGGCCTAAGCAGCACGCGCAGCCCTCCTGTGCCCGCAAGCCCAAAGCTCCTTGGCTGCCAATACGGTATTTGCGGCACCCTGAGCCAGTCCTGCCTCTCCCCAAGTTTCCCCATTATTTTCTCCCCTAGTTCTTACGGCGCGATTTCCCGCCCAACAATTATAATTTCTCCCATCACATACTCCCTCATGAGGCTATTTTCGCACTCCCAAGAAAGCCGCATTTTCAAATTCGAGGCAGCATTGCAGCCTGACTACATCCCAACAGAAATGGAATTCCGCGATGCGCAGCTCTCTTCCCTTGCGCACGCGCTTCGCCCTGCTTCGGAAAACAGGCAACCCGAAAACATAATAGTGTACGGTCCCCCCGGAAGCGGCAAGACAAGCTGCGCAAAATACGTTCTCAAGGAACTGTGCGAATATTCCAGCAAGCCCCTTTCAATATACGTGAATTGCTGGGAAGTGCCCACGCGCTTTGGGATTTTCTCAACAATACTTTTCGCACTCGGGGAAATGATGCCTAGGCGCGGAATTGCAGCAGACGAGGCGCTTGACCGAATTGTTTCAGTTACAAAGAATACGGGCATTATCCCCATAATAGTGCTTGATGAAATAGACCGCCTCCTTGCTTCCCAGTACGAAGAGGAGCGCGTTCTCTACGACCTTGCGCGCGCATCCGAGGTGCACGGCATAAAGCTCGGAATCCTCGGCATTACAAACGACAAGGATTTCCTTTCAAAAGTGGATTCCCGCGTACGCTCTTCCCTTGCGCAAAGCGTTGTGGAGTTTCCCAACTACGGCATAAGCGAACTAAAGGGCATTCTCCTTTCCCGCGCAACTGCCGCATTTTTCCCTGATGCGGTAGGCCCCGAAGTGCTCCCCTTGTGCGCAGCAGTGGGCGCAAAGAACGGCGGGGATGCGCGCTTAGCCCTTAATGTTCTCTGGAGGGCTGGGCGGGAAGCAGAAAGGCAGGGTGCAGAACGCGTTGACATAACCCATGTGCAAAAGGTGAAGCTTGAGAGCGTTTCCTCAGTGGGCTTTGTTGCGAGAAAGGCGCAGCAGCTTGATGAGATAGATGCCCAAATAATTGAGTCCCTCAAGAAAAGGGCGCTTCTTAGCGGCGAGCTCTACTCACTTCTTTCCAAAACCTCCGAGCGCACAATACGCAACCATTTGGAGAATTTGGAAAAGATGGGCCTGATATCCACGCAGGAGATAGGAAGCAGGGAAGGGAGGAGCAGGAAAATCAGTTTAGCGAAAAAATAACTACTTATGCTCACTTTCCAAATACCCGGGCATCCATTTCTCCTCTATGAATATCACGTGCTCACAATTCCCAATCACGCGCGGGAACCTCTCTCTCAAATCATTTATTATGGAATTGAACTGCTGGTAATTCTCAACAGCAAATTCAAATTCCACGTCCCAGGGCGCAATGCTTCGTATGTAATAGAGCGAATTAGGGTGCTGCCTCATCCACTCCCCAAGCGCCGCCTCATCTTTTCTAGAGAGCGTTTTCAAATATATTATCGCCTTGAAGAATTCCAGCCCCAATTTGTTGAAGTCCACTGCAATGCGGTATTGCAATATAACCTCGCTCTCCTCCATTCTCTTCATCCTCCTCTTCACCGCTTCCATGCCGCTTCCCACTTTCCGCGCGAGCTCGCTCAATGGGATGCGCGCATCATTCGCAAGCGCATCTAGTATCTTCTCATCCAACTCATCCACCCTATTTTCCGCAACGTTTCCCGCAAATGTTACATAAGTCCCGTTCTCGTCTCCCGTAAAGAACTTCTTGTTGTACTGCTTTGTGTCCACCATTGTGCCAAGCACCTTGCTCACAATAAGGTGCCTCCATTTTGAAAGAAGCGCGTTTATTTTCTCATAATACCCAGTAATGTCCCTTGAGAGGATTGCAAAAATGCAGTCAAACGCGCCGTCGCAAATTCCCATCCAGTAAATATCTTTGTTGTGCCTCAGCTCATCAAAGAATTTTTCCCGTTCAGTTGGTATGTTCTCAAGCTTCAAATACACCTTGAACATAAAATACCCGAATTTGTTCGGGTTTGTGGACGTGATGAATTTTTCTATCACGCCTTTCCTGCACAACTGCTCTATCCTGTATTTCACCGCCTCCCTTGAGCGGCGCACTTTTTTCGCAAGCGCAGTATTTGGGATGCGGCAGTTCCTGTCCAGTTCTGCAAGTATTTTCCTGTCTATTGCATCCAGCGCAATTTTCTCCATGCGCACATTTGCATTTCCCAATATTTAATTCTTTCCTATTTCTTAACCGCTTTTCATAGTTTTTTCTCTTTTTCTCTTATTTTCGGTCAATTTTAGATAAAATCTTTAATATATATGTTAACCCGCATATTTTCATGGATTTGCAAAGCGCATTTGATGCAACCTCCCGCGTGCTCTTTGGAAGCGAGATTGGCAAGCTTTCAGACTTTGAGCCCTACCTAAAAGAAATGATGATGCCCTACCAGATACGCAGGTCCGCAATTTCAGGAAAGCCGGTCGTCCTCTCGCATCCATTCTACCCAAAAAATGCAAAATTCATCTCCCAAGACGAGGTTTCAAAGCTCAAGTTCCCCCCACTTAACATAAACGAAATAAAAGACATCGATTCCCTGCTCGCAGCAGCGCAAGAGCGCCAGACATTCTGCGGCAACAAAATATTCGGCACCAATTTCCAGATTTCCGAAGTGGATAACTGCGTAGACTGCTCAAACGTGCATTTCTCGCACAACGTTTTCCACGTGAAAAACGGCGCCTACCTCTCAGTGGTGCGCGAGTCAGAAAACGTTTTTGGGCTCGCCCCTCACCCCAAGATAAAATTCTCCATGCGCTGCGCAGAGGGAATAGACGCAAACCGCTGCTTTGAGGAGTATTCCTGCGCAAGCATAAGCGACATGTACTATGCGATAAACTGCATTGGATGCCAGAATTGCATTTTCGCATTCAACCTGCGCTCCAAGCGCAATGTGATAGGCAATTTAGAATTGCCGCAGGAGAAATTCCTTCCCCTCAAAAAGAAACTGCTTGCGGAAATGGCAGAGGAATTGCGAAAGAACAAACGCCTCCCATCCCTTGCGGATTTGGCATTTGTTGGAAGGAAAAAAGAGGACGTTCCAGAGGAAAAGCTCGCGTACGATTCCCCTGTCCCAAGGAGCGTGGAAGAGGGCTTTCGCTCAACGTGCCGCATAGTGCTTGGGAAAGAGCACCAAAACATAAAAAAATACGGCGCAGGATTTCTCAAGCGCACGCTTCCCATAAAAAAAGTGAAGGGGGCGTTTGGGAACCCCAGCTACAAAGTG
>Ga0172370_10003215_pt1 | contig 22857 bp, 21 predicted proteins | sample LakKiv5m_FD_114538 | JGI IMG/M metagenome (GOLD analysis project Ga0172370, IMG submission 114538) | Freshwater microbial communities from Kabuno Bay, South-Kivu, Congo - kab_022012_11.5m | ecosystem: Environmental > Aquatic > Freshwater > Lake | place: Democratic Republic of the Congo...
AAACGAGAAAAGCTGTTTGTCTCTCTGGGCGTCGGCGTCATCGCGCTCTTCCTCCTTGGCCACTTCATGATCTTTCCGTTTTTCGATAAACGGGAGGCCATGAAACGGGGGATCGAGGCCAAGAGGATCGGCTTGAAAGAAATCCGGATGCTGAAGGCTGAATACGACTCCTACAGGAAGGGGGCCGAGGGAATCCAACGGCGTCTTAAAAGGCGTGAAAAGGGCTTCACCCTGTTCTCTTTTCTTGAGCAGGCAGCAGGGAAGGCAAAGGTGAAGGATCACATCAAGTATATGAAGCCATCAGACTCCCAGGTTAATGGCGGGCTCAAGGAGTCAATGGTTGAGATGAAACTGGACAGGATCTATCTAAGGCCACTGGTAGATTATCTCTACCTGGTCGAATCGTGGGAACACCTCGTCAGCATCAAGAGACTCTCCATCAAGGACAGCCAGGGGGGGGCCGGATACCTGGATGCCGTCGTGCAGGTGGTGACGATTGTGGATTGACGGTTGAGGTTCAAGGGTGCAAGGGTGCAAGGTTGAGCTGACCTGCAATCCCTTCAGGGATACATGACAAAAACTATCTTAAAAAACGGAAAATGGCTCGGATATCTGATGTACGCCGTCGTCCTGACCACAGGGCTTTTGTATTACCGGTTTCCATCGGATATCCTTAAGGCCTATCTGGTGTCTGAGGCTGCCGGTGCAAACCCCCCGATGGTTCTCTCCCTGGAGACGCTTCGTCCCGGGTGGCCGCCGGGTGTTGATCTGATCGGCGTGGGGATCTCACTGAGGGAGACGCCTCAACAGGATCTGCTGCGGGCCGAGAGCATTTCCATCGCTCCGGCAGCGTGGTCCTTTCTGTCTGGCGCGCCTCGATACCACGTTGACGCCCATGCTTACAACGGCGACATCGTGGGCCATGTCCGCTTCGAAGGAAACGCCGCCGATGCCCCCTTTTCAACCTCTCTCCGGCTGAAAGGTCTCCATATGGGTCTCCATCCTTATGTCCTGGCCCTCCTGGGTCGGGATATCTCGGGCGTCCTGAACGGAGACATTCACTATGCCGGTCAGCAGGCGAGACTTATGGAAGGATCGGGACAGGGGACGATCATCATATCCCATGGGAGGGTGACCCTGTTGCAGCCGATCCTCGGACTGCACGCCATCGATTTCGACCGAGTTTCCGTAAAAATGGCCCTCAAAGATCGAAAACTTTCCCTCACCCATGTCGAACTCGATGGGCAAACCATTAAAGGGGAATTATCCGGGGCCATCACCCTGAATGCCGACATATCAAGAAGCAGGCTGGATTTGAAGGGAACCATAGAACCGCTCAGCGGACTCGTTGGAAATATGCAGGGAGATGCAGCCGCCCTCAGTTTTCTAAGGCAGGGGCTGAAGAAACTGAGTCGCTCCTTTGTGATCCAGGGGACCTTCCAAAAACCGATATTCAGGTTTACGTAATGGGGGGATTGAGGGATTGAGGAATGTGATTGAGGTACGGCGCCGTTTATGAAGCAGCATCTGTATCATATTTTGTTTAACCTCGCTGCCCTTTCAGCACTCAGCTACCTCGGCGTGGATATGTTTTACCGGGTGCTGATCTTTCAACTTGCCGACATTCGGGGCTCGGAGACGGCAGAGGTGGAGATCCCGGAGAAGACCCATCGCCAACGTCCCCCATTGCAGGACTTCGATGTGATCGTCAATCGAAACATTTTCGGATCGGCCGAAACGACGTCTGGCGATGGGAAGACGCCCAAGATCCAGAAAGAAGATATCGAGGCCCTCCAACCTACCTCCCTTAAGATCGCACTCTTGGGAACGGTGACGGGTCCTGAGGAGAATGCCCGCGCTGTGATCGAGGATTCCGGGCGGAAGACACAGGGGCTTTACCGGGTGGGGGACCCTATCCAGAATGCGGTGGTCCAAAAAATCGTGAGGGGAAAGGTCGTCTTGCGCGTGGGGGACAAACATGAGGTCCTCTCGATGGACACGCCCAAATCAGGCCCAGGGAAGCCTGCCTCGGCCGAGTCAACTCCCCGTAGGGATACGGTAACGTTAGCCCGGTCGGATATCCATGAATCCCTTCAGAATATCAATGAGTTATTGACCCAGGCACGTATTCGACCCTACCTGAAGGATGGAAAACCGGACGGATTTATTCTCAGCTACATCAAACCCGATTCGTTCTTTACCCAGTTAGGGCTCCAGCTTGGAGACATTGTCAAGAGCATCAACGGCAAGCCCATCAATACGCCGGAGGATGCCTTCTCCTTCTACAAGGCCGTGGAATCGGGAGATCCCCTGTCTATGGAGATTCTTCGCGGGGGTCAGCCCAGGACCATCAATTATCAATTTAAATAGAGCAGGTTCAAAGGTTCAAGGGTTAACGAAAAAAGGACCAATCCACTGGTCCTCTGAACCTTTGAACCTCTGAACCTCTGAACCTCTGAACCTTGACCCATGTACACCGCCTTTTTTGGATTTAAGGAAAACCCATTCAATCTGACGCCGGACCCGAGATATCTGTATCTGAGCCGGTATCACAGAGAGGCCCTCGACCATCTCCTCTACGGCATCAATGAGCGGAGGGGGTTTATTGCCATTACCGGAGGCATCGGCACTGGAAAGACCACCCTCTGCAGAGCCCTCCTGGACCATCTGGACCCGAATACAAAAAGCGCCCTGATCTTCAGCTCGTATATCTCTGACATGGAGATCCTGGAGACCATCAACCAGGAGTTCGGCATTCAGATGGGACCCGAGGCAAAGAGCAAGAAGGATTATATCGATGCACTCAACCAATTCCTCTTGGGCATCTTCAGAGAGGGCGGCAATGCGCTCCTCCTGATCGATGAGGCACAGAACCTTTCCCATACGGTCCTGGAACAGATACGAATGCTTTCCAACCTGGAAACAGAAAAGGACAAACTGATCCAGGTGGTGCTCGTGGGTCAGTCGGAGCTCAAGGGTATTTTGTCCGCGCCATCCTTAAGGCAGTTGAACGAGCGGATTACCGTGCGTTACGACCTCAAGCCCGTGGACGCGGCCGACCTGAGGGGATATGTAAGCCATCGTCTGTCCGTGGCAGGAGGGGGCGGAGCCCTGAATTTTACAGCAGGGGCCTTCACGGCGATCTATGCATACAGCCGCGGGAATCCCAGAAGAATCAATGCGGTCTGCGACCGGGCCCTGCTGATTGCATACGCCGATGAAACACAGACCATTACCCGAAGGACGATCCGGAAGGCCATCACGGATCTGTCCGGGGGTGCGGCGACCGGCCAACTCCCGGAACGACGGTCGAAGCAGGGCGTGGGGCCCTTGACCATCGCCCTCCTCCTGTTGCTCGTGATCACCGCGGGCCTTGCTGGATGGAGCCTCCAACGGGAGTTCGTTCCGTCTCCTGAGCCCATGACGGTCCCTGCACCGGTGATACCCACCGAAAAGAAGGTGGAAGACCTGTTCTTGGATGAAGTCTCAAGCTTCACAGGCCTCTTCGATCTTTTTCGGGTCGACGGTCAGCTCCGGCAAGGGAGGGCTTACGGTCCGAATGGAAAGGAGCGTGCGGATATGGGGGATCTTAATCTGGGGCTCGTCTCTTTGAGCATGGCGCCCGAATATTTTAGACTCTTGAAGAAACCGTTTCGTGTGACCGTGGCCGGGCCGCTCCTCCCTTCCCTGGCGCAACCCCGTTATCTCCTGATCCGCGAGACCAGCGACCGGGGCGCCGTCGCCCTGGACCATGAAGGAAGGCCAAGGCAGCTCACCAGGGATTTCATCCTGAAGCGCTGGGGCGGAAAGGTCTCATTTCTCCATCCCTATGATGAGAGAGACCGGCGCTTAAACAAGGGGATGACCTCTCCTGAGGTCCTGAAGGTCCAGCGTATCCTGAACCGGGTTGGATACCCGGTTGAGCAGAGCGGGGTGTTCGAAGAGCAGACCTTCAGGGAAGTCGTCAGATTTCAGAAGGACTTTGGCCTGAGTGCGGATGGAATCATCGGGCCCAGGACCCTGGCCCTTCTGTTTCAAATGACGGAGTGAATGGAATTAAGGGATTAAGGGATTGAGGGATTGAGGAATTGTTGAATCCGGGATGGTGTAACTTGTAGATTTAAAAAGGATACTATATACAATCCCTAAATTCCAGGTAACGTTATGAGCTACATCCATCAGGCCTTGAAAAAGGCCCAGGCAGAAAGGGACGAGGGTTACGGAAAATATGAGGGGATCCTCCTCTCATCCCGTTCAAAAAGGCCAGGTGTCAAAAAATGGGCCTTGATTGCTGCGGCGCTGCTAAGTATCCTTTTTCTTGCTTTTGTCGTCTATTCGTGGTTGGATCGGAGCGACCACCCGTCCACGGCAAAGAACCCGCCGGGATGGAGAGATGCCGGGTCGACCCCCACTCAGGAGAAGACCGCGGATGTCGAGGCCCTGTATCAGGTCGGGAAAACGCATCACAAAAGCGGACGGCCGAGTGATGCGAAGATCTTCTATGAGAAGGCGCTCAAAGCGGACCCCGGCTGCGTGTCGGCCTTGAACAACCTGGGTGTCATCCTGATGGCGGAGAAAGACTATCCGGCGGCCCGGATTAGATTCGAAAAGGCCATCCGTCTGAATCCCGAATACGTGGATTCATGTTACAACCTCGCATGCCTCTTCGCCCTTACCGATCAGCCTGACCCAGGGCTCAGATATTTGAAACGGGCGGTTTCCCTGAATCCGCAGGTCAAGGCCTGGGCAAGGGAAGATGGGGACCTGGAAAAACTGCGCAATGAGCAGGGGTTTAGAGAGATTGTTGATTGATGAAGGGATGAACATCGAACGCCCAACGCCCAACGTCGAGTGGCAAGCTGTGAAACGTGAAAAGAGCATATCTTAAACATATTTTGTGGGCGGCGCTGTGGCTCGTTACGACGGTCTCGCCCGCGGGGGGTGCCCGGATCGCAGGGGAAGAGGGGATAACGCCTGTAGCGGCCCCTTCTGCCGGACCTCCCGCCAGTGAAGGCGTCAACCGAGGAGATGAGCCCATTCAGAAACCCGTTCCGGTGCAACCCGCCCAGAAACCCTCTGCGCCAACGCCGGCGACTGCGGGTTCTCATCTCCCGAAGGCCCGCGCACCCGAGGGCCTCCCAGCCGTATCGGCCCCGCCGGTCAGAAGGGAGACGACATCTCCAGACACGGCCCTAAGTCCTGACAACAAGGCCCCCCGGAAAGACCCGAATGACCCTTTTGTCACCATCGATTTTGACAATGTGGATCTGGCAGTCTTCATCAAATTCATCAGTGAACTGACCGGAAAGAACTTTGTGATCGACAATGCGGTAAGGGGAAAGGTCACCATCATATCTCCCACCAAGATATCGACCGATGAGGCGTACCGGGTGTTTGAATCCGTGCTGGAGGTGCAGGGCTTCTCCACCGTGCCTGCGGGAGACATTATCAAGATTGTTCCGGCCGCGACCGCGCGATCCAAGAGTGTGGAGACACGGCTGCGGGCAGGGGCCGTAAGCTCGGAAGACAAGGTGGTCACCCAGTTGATTCCCCTCAGGTATGGGGATCCGGAAGAGTTGAAAAAGCTCTTTACCCCCCTGATATCCAAGGAGAGCGTCATCGTCTCCTACCCGGCTACGCGAACCCTGATCGTCACCGACGTCCTCTCCAATATCGAGCGGCTCCTTCGCATCACAAAGGCCATTGACGTGGAGGGGGTTGGCGAGGAGATATCGGTGATACCCCTCCGTTACGCCATGGCGACAAAGCTGGCCAAATCCCTGGACACGGTCTTCCAGAAAAATGTGAGAGGGCCGAAGGCGGCCCAGGAAATGGCATCCGAGGTGCGGATTGTCCCGGATGAGAGAACCAACTCCCTCATATCGCTGGCCTCGGAGAATGACACCCTCAAGATCAAAGAGCTTGTCAGATTACTCGACAGGGAGCCCCCTCGGGGTGAGGGCGACATCCGCGTCTGTTATCTTCAGCATGCCAATGCCGAGGATCTGACCAAGGTGCTGACCAACCTCCCCTCAAAACAGACGGCCGAGGCCGAAAAGGGGAAGACCCCGCTCATTTCCAAGGAGGCCCGCATCGTTGCCGACAAGGCCACCAACTCCCTGGTCATCATGGCCAGCAAGGATGACTACCTGGTACTGGAGGAGGTGATCAAAAAGCTGGATATACCCAGAATGATGGTCTACATCGAGGCCCTCATCATGGAGGTGAACGTGGAGAAGGACTTCAGCCTCGGCGTGGAATGGGAGGGGATCAAGACATTTACATACGATGGAAAAAATGCAGGGGTCTTCGCCGGATCAAGCAGCGGCGATTATCCGAATATCACGAGCGCGCTCACAGGCACCCTCACCAAGGGGTTCTCATTGGGCGTTATCGGTGAAACCATCGAAATCGCAGGAATCGAATTTCCAAACCTGGCCGCGGTTGCGCATGCATACCAGCAGGATACGGACGTGAATATCCTCTCAACGCCCCAGTTGCTCACCACCGACAATGAAGAGGCCGAAATCATGGTGGGAGAAAACATTCCGTATATCACGAGCAAAAACGTTACAACGGCATTACAGGACTACACCAACTATGAATACAAGGACGTGGGGGTGACTATGAAGGTAACCCCGCAGATCAGCCAGGAGCGCTTTGTCCGCCTCAAGATCTATCAGGAAGTCTCAAGATTGACCGGGACCGTGGAAACCGACAGGCCCTCCACCTACAAACGCCTGGCCCAGACCACGGTGGTTGTAAAGGACGCCCATACCGTGGTCATCGGGGGCCTGATCGGCGACGAAACGACCCATATCGACTACGACGTGCCCTGCCTCGGGAATATGCCCCTGATCGGTTGGCTGTTCAAATCCACTTCCAAAAAAATCAAAAAGACCAACCTCTTTGTTTTTCTGACGCCCCATATCATTCAGAACCCGGACGAGGCAAAAAAGATCTATGAGGACAAAAAGGACCAGATCGAGACCATCAAGGAGGGCGTGATCAAGATGTATACAAGGCCCGAATCCAAACCGGCGCCGCGGGAGTAGCGATTGGCTAATGGCTCATCGCTAAACAGCTTGTCAGCTCAAAGCCCTTTTCCGGTGCGCATGGGGCTTGCGCCCAACCTCTGAACCTCTGAACCCCTGAACCTCTGAACCCAGGAACCTCTTCTCATGCACCACAGACGGATCGGCGAAATACTGATAGAGAGATCCGGGCTTACCGAGCAGGCGCTGGGTGAGGCCCTCCGGCTCCAGTCCGAGAAGGGGGGACGCATCGGGGAGATCCTGATCCGGCAGGGGGCTGTTGCCGAGACAGAGGTCTTGAAGGCATTGGGAATCCAGTTCCATATCCCGGTCCTCCCCACACTCCTCTCCCCCGACCTGGACGCATCCTTTGCCGGAGAGATCCCGATCCAGTTTCTCAGAAAGTACAGGATGACCCCTGTCGTGACGCCCTCGGGCGCGGTCATTGCTATCAACGATCCCCTTCTCTTTCAGCCTTTGGATGACCTGAGGCGTCTGCCGGTCCTCAAAGATGCGGGGGTCGTCCTCTCCCCCTACGGGGCCATCCTCTCTGTCATTAACTACGTCTACGACATGAGCCGGGATTCCGCCGAGCAGGTCATCGAGGACATGCATGGGGAGGATACCAGCCGGATACTCTCCGAAATCGAGGAGACCGGCGACCTTCTGGAGGACACGAGCGATGCGCCGGTCGTCAAGCTGGTCAATCTGATGCTCTCCCAGGCGGTCAAGGCCAGGGCCAGCGACATTCACATCGAGCACTCTCAGCAGGCCCTCAAGATCCGCTACCGGGTGGACGGGATCCTCTACGATATGCTCTCCCCGCCCAAGCACATTCAATCAGCCCTGATCTCCCGCATCAAGATCATGGCCAAGATGAACATTGCAGAGAAACGGCTCCCCCAGGACGGCCGGATCGAGATCCGGATCGCCGACAAGAGCATCGACATTCGAGTGTCCACTATCCCCGTGGCCTTTGGCGAACGGGTGGTGCTTCGGCTGCTCGACAAGACCAATGTCCTCCTCAATGTCTCCGATCTCGGCATGCCGGCCGACCGGTTGGACCAGTTCAACCGGCTCATCCGGTCTCCGCACGGGATCATTCTGGTCACCGGGCCCACCGGCAGCGGCAAGACCACGACCCTCTATGCGGCCCTCTCCACCATCAACACGACCGACATCAACATCATCACCATCGAAGACCCCATCGAATACCAGCTCGACGGCATCGGCCAGATCCAGGTCAATCCCAAGATCGACCTCACTTTTGCCAAGGGACTTCGATCCATTGTCCGTCAGGACCCGGACGTCATCCTGGTCGGCGAGATACGCGACCTGGAGACCGCCGAGATCGCCACCCAGTCGGCCCTCACCGGGCACCTGGTCTTCTCGACGTTGCATACCAATGATTCGGCCAGCGCCACGACACGGCTCATTGACATGGGGATCGAGCCTTTCCTGGTCACCTCCTCGGTCACCGCTATCCTGGCCCAGCGGCTGGTCCGCGTCGTTTGCAAGGACTGCAAGGAGGCCTATAAACCGGACAGGGAGTCTCTGCAGAGTATCGGGATTACCCCTGAGATGGCTGAGGGAAGGACGATTTACCGGGGACGGGGATGTCCCTCTTGCCTTGACACGGGCTTCCGGGGGAGAACCGGCATATTTGAACTCATGATTCTGGATGAACCGGTCCGAAACCTCATATTGAAGACCTCCGACGCCAATGCCATCAAAGACAAGGCGGTCGAGCGAGGAATGTTGACCCTTCGCCAGGACGGCGCCCAGAAGGTATTGAACGGGATCACGACCATTGAAGAGGTTTTCAGGGTGACGTATCAGTGATGCTGGTTGCTGGTTTCACCAAGTTTGAAGTGACGAGTTTAAAGTGCCTAAAGTAACAGAAGGAATATTCTGATTTGAACTTTCAACTTCCCAATCCACACTTCACACTTCTTTGCTGCTCCTTACTCCCTGCTCCCTGCTCCTTGCTCCCTGCTCCTTGCTCCCTGCTCTTTGCTCCCTGCACCTTGCTCCTTGCGCCTGATTCAAAAATGAGGAATTAGCGTGTTCCCATCTCTCCGATGGCGGACGGCCTGGTATCCTGCTGCGGCCCTCCTGGCGGGTCTGCTGGCGGCACAGGTCATCGCCTTCGTTCAAGTTTATCTCTCCAACAGGACGTTCTGCCATACCCTTGCGGTCATCAAAGATGCCGGATATCTTATCGTCCCCAACGCGCAGATCATGGGCCGGCTGCACGAACTGGCCCCGGCGATTTATGGCGGGCTCTTTTTTACCCTGAGCGTGGGGGTCGGCATCTCCCTTCTCTCCTTTGCCTCGGCATGGACCTGGGACCGGGTCTTCTCCCGCAGGACCATCTTCCTGATTCCACTCCTCCTCGTGTGGGCGGGATTCATGGCAGCGGTGAATTGGAATGGAATTTCCCCCCTGACTACCGCCTACTTCGCTGTGATCCCGCCGCTGGTCTTCTGGATCACACTCAGATGGATGCCTCAACAGACCGAAGACGCCCCCCGGTCTCCCGCCCCTGTTCATCTCATGACGATTGCCCTGTTGGCCTCTCTCTGGGCGCCGCAGATGAACGGCGATCTCTTTCTGGACCTTAGAGACAGTCTCCTCCTCTCCAACGCCTTAGGCACAAAGATAAACGATTTCTATTACAGGTATACCCTTTATCCTGCGGAGGTCTTCAAATCTCTGGACCAGAAGGTCCTCAAGACCTGCTCGCTGGATGAGGTCAGGAAGAAGCCGCTCAAAAAGCTCTTGGAAGAGAAGGTCCTCAGTTGCGATTATCTCTGCATAGAAGGAAAGGGGACAGTTGATCTTGAGATAAGGGAATCGGGGAGAGATCTGATCTTGGAAAGGAGGGGGCGGGTAATCTTCAAGTCCACTCCCAATGATTTCCTGTCGGCGCCGGCCGATGTCTTGAGGCGGTTTTCTTCAAGAACAGACAGATACCCCCTTTTCCGTCAATTCACCTATTATGGCCTCCTGATAGGATTCCCTGTCACCCTCTATCTTTTCCTATACAGCATCCTCCTCCTCCCGTTAACGCGGTGCTTTGATCTGAGGACCGCCTCTGTGACGGCCGCCACCCTTTGTTTTTTGTCAGGCATTTTGCTGCTGATACCTCTCTGGCTTGGCAATGGGGGAAACATCGACAAGAACCATCTGGATAGGTTGCTAACATCCGGTCACTGGCAGGAGAGGGTAGCCGCGCTGAAATTTGTCCGACAAAATTGGCTGGATGTATCCGTTTTTCCTTCCTATCAAAGGATGTTGTCAAGCCCTCACATACCGGAGCGCTACTGGCTGACAAAGGCCCTGAGTGTCAGCCGCAGACCTGAAACCTTCAAAGACCTGTTGGTTCTCCTCGATGATCCCTCCCCCACGGTGGCATCCATGGCCTTTCAGGCACTGGGTCGGAGGGGCGACAGGAACGCGCAACAAGAGATCCTGAAACGGGTCGAGACCTCGGACCACTGGTACACCCAGTGGTATGCCTATAGGGCGCTGAAGGAACTGGGATGGAAACAGACAGGCTACAGATAAGGACCCTGGCCCTCTGTCTTGGGGCGGTCATTGCAGTGGAAGTCCTCTGGAGAGCGGGCCTGGGAGTGATCTTAGGCCACCCCATGATGACTTTGGGAGCCGTCCGTCTTTTACAAGCCGGTCTCATCATCCTGATTGTCTTTATCCGCCAAAAGAGACTGGCTTCCATTGGATTGTCTTTGAAAGGGCTGCCTCCGGGAATCAAAAAAGGATGCATCTGGTCTGCCGGTTTCGGGCTGCTTGTCCTGTTGGGCGGCGTCCTCGTCTATGTCATGGGGATAAATCCACTGTCCTTGATACATACCCCTCTCCCGGCAGATCCGGGTCATGTCCTCCCCTTTTTTATTGTCGGCGGTCTCATAGGCCCCCTGACCGAAGAGATCTTTTTCAGGGGGATCCTCTACGGTTTCTTCAGGCGATGGGGGGCACTAACGGCCATCCTCTTGAGCACCCTTGTATTTATCCTGGCACACCCGGTCTTCCCCTCCATTCCAATCCCCCAGGTGGTGGGCGGCCTCCTCTTTGCCCTGGCCTACGAGGTTGAAAAAAATCTCATGGCCCCCATAACCATCCATTCATTAGGAAATATGGCCATTTTCGGCCTTTCATTTATAAGCCAGCGGGGTTGGGTTCCCTGATCATTTACGACTTTTTCATTCACATGAATGCTACCAATGTCAAATATAAAATCAACAATAGATGCCCATGGTACCCAAAACCGCCTTGAGCTGAAATGGGTAACAGGCGTAAGACAAGCGACGATCGGTTAGGGCAACAGGTTTAAGGGTCATCCTCCCCGTATCCAACCATGAACGTCTCTTCTGCCCCCGGAACCTCATCCCCGTATTGTTCCAATGCGATAAGACCTACGGTATAGGTTCCGGGATCGAGATCCAGTTTGTCCTGAATTATTTTGCCATGGCTCTAACGCCGGGGCCGAGGCTAATACCCCGTCGTCGAGATAAAACACCCTTTGTCGTCATCCTTTTTCTGGACCGTCACCGTGATGGTGTCCGTATCTGTCTTTCCGGCGTTATCTGTGACCTTCAGCTCAAAGGTTAAGGCCGTTTCCTTATCAACCCCCGGCGCGGTAAAGGTCGGGTTGACGGCCGTCGCATCCGACAGCGTGACAGAGGTCCCTTCCTTCTGGCTCCACGAATAAAGGGGGATGCCGTAATCGGGATCATACGATTTGGACCCGTCCAGGGTAACCGTGTCATTGGCCTTGACGGTTTGATCAGATCCCGCACTGGCAGTGGGGGAAATATTGTCATTGTTTCGGGCTGCATGTCTTACATCATGGCCGAATTTGGGCCACGCCACATTTCCCAGCGAGCTCGAACTGCTTTCAAAGGCATAGAGTCTGCCGTCCTGTGACCCCACGTAAACAGCGCCGCCAAAGCCGATGGTGGGCGATGAGGAGACCTTGCCTTCGGTTTCAAATTGCCACTTGAGTGCACCGTTCGACGATTTGATCGCATACAGGCTGTCATCGTCTGACCCCGCATACAGGGTCCCGTCCGACCCGATTGCCGGGGAGGACTGGACCGGATTATCGGGATCGGAAAATACCCAGGTCTGGGTCCCGTCTGTCAGACCCATCGCATAGAGGTTGCCGTCATTTGCACCTACGTAAAGGGCTGTACCGTCAACAGCAGGCGAAGAAACAACTACGCTTCCGGTATTGAATTCCCACTTCTTTGCGCCGTCGTCAATGTTCAAGGCATAGATCTTGCCATCCTCTGATCCAACATAGACAATTTTCGTCCCTCCGCTCTCATATATGGCAGGAGAGGCCGAAACGATCCCGCCGGTCTCAAACTCCCACTTCTTCTTTCCGGTTGATTTAATGGCGTACAGCTTGTGATCGTAGGATCCCACATATAAATTACCTTCAGAATCAATGGCAGGGGAAGAGGTTACCTTCCCGCCGGTCACAAAGGGCCACTCATCTCTTTGAGCTGTTCCGTCCGATGAACTGATGGCGTAAACCTTATTGTCTTCCGATCCTACGTAAAGCATACCCAGATCACTGATCGCCGGAGAGGAAGAAACACTCCCCCCGGTTGCGAATTGCCATTTCTTGGTCCCGTCCGAACCAATGGCATACACCTTGCCGTCCGCTGAGCCCACGAAGACGGTAATGGCGTTACTGTAATAGTGCACTGCTGGAGAGGATGTCACCTTGCCCCCGGTTGTGAATTGCCACTTCTTGGTCCCGTTCGGTTGAATGGCATATACATTCCCATCCTCCGATCCCACATAGAGGGTCCCGTCCTGACCTACTGCCGGGGAAGACGTGATGCTCCCCACGCTCCCTTCCGCAGGGAACACCCACTTCTTATCGCCTGCTGCGGCCCACAGGGCCATCGGATACAGGACAAACACAATGAATGAAACCGCTCCAACACACGCGAACCTTGATATCGTCCTATGTCCCCTCACCATGTTGCCTCCTTTGCCTGAGTCAGCAAACACTGAGCTGAAAACTAACCTGATGAACTCTTGAGCTATTATCATCAAATTCAGCCGCACTCAAGGACAAAAATCAGTGGTCGCCGGTTAAGGTAATAGGGGAAAATTGTTGAACTGGTAAGCTATTAATCTCATCTACCATGAGCCATCAGCCTACAAGCAGATGGACCTCCCGTCCTTTTGTGTTTGACACACAATTGGCAGCCGCCTATACTCACCCGGAGAACCGATGGTTGCTCATCGATCCCTCTCTGTATTACGAACGTGCCGCCCGGGGTATTGGACATTGACTAAGTTGCGGATACTGTCGTTGGCATGGCTGAGAGACGTGTCTCTTCTATTCTGTCTCGCCATGTCCTTGAGCGCCTACTGCCACGCAGAGGTCCAAAAGGGGCCGGAGACGACGGCCGACCCGGAGGGCAATCCCTTCGCGCAGGGCAACATGTCGCTTCAACTGGTATCAGGAGCGCTGTTTTCCCTTACAGGCCTGCCGGAAGACAGTCCTGTCTTCAATTATGCCCAGACCAACCTGCGGCTGGGATGGATGTTGTATACTCCCAGGCCTCAGGAAGGCCTCTTGAGAGGAAACTGGGAGGCCCTGATCGAGATCTCCAACTCCATTATCTTCAAGGGGTCCGGCAACTATATCGGAGGCGTAACCGGTCTGCTTCGTTACAACTTTGTTCAGCCGGACTGGAAGGTGATTCCCTACATCCACGGGGGCGTAGGGATCGTGTATAACGACGCCTACAAGGATGAAACCCAGCAGGCCATCGGCCAGGCCATTGAATTCACGCCCCAGTGCAGCCTGGGTTTTCACTACCTGATTACCCGCAAATGGGCACTGGATGCTGAGGGGATGTTTCACCACATTTCCAACGCCGGAATGTCGAAACGCAACCGCAGCATCAATGCAGTGGGCGGGTTTTTGGGGGTCACCTACTTCCTTGACTAAATTTGGGAGTGACGCGCCCTCCCTCAGCAGGATGGCCTGAACGCGTCAGGCCGAAATGCAAATCAAAGGAGGCTGGTTATGGAAACCCTGTATGCAACCGAATTGTCGGTACCCCTTTATCAGGTGTGTTTGCTCCTTGTCTTGAGCACCCTGGTGCTTTTCGTGGGGAAAGTGAAACTGGCATTGCTCATCAATTACACCTTTGTCTTGTACTGGGGGTATTGGCTCAGCCGGGAAAAAGTCGTCGCGTCCACCGTATTCGAGATAGATTCGTTCACCATTGGGTATTTCGGGTTCGGTTTACTCATCATCATTCTGGCCCTGATCGGCTTTATGAATCGTGCGGGTTGACGCCCTCCATGTTCAGAGACGCATCTTGAGCCCTGTATCATTCAGGAACGAGGTTCGCTGGGAAACTTCTATGAACAAGACCAAAAAAATATCTGCCGTCATTTTTGATTGTGACGGGGTCATGTTTGACTCCCGCCAGGCCAATATCAATTTCTATAACCATCTCCTGGCGCGCTATGACCTCCCCCCCATGTCAGAGGAGCAGATGGATTATGTTCACATGAACACGGCGGAGAAATCGGTCCGTTATGTATTTGAGGGGACCCCGTTCACAGAGGAGGCACAGACCTACCGGTTGCAGATGGATTATACCCCCTTCATCAAGGATATGGTCATAGAACCCGGCCTGAAGGAACTCCTCGAACATCTCAGGCCCAGGGTAGGTCTGGCCGTAGCCACCAACCGCAGCAACACCATCGGCGACGTCCTGGATCAAAACAGTCTGAGCGGGTTTTTCGATATTGTCATATCGTCCCTGGATGTGGAGAACCCCAAGCCCCACCCGGAATCGATCCACAAAATCCTCGATTTCTTTAACCTGAATCCGAATCAGGCGGTCTACATCGGCGATTCCCCGATCGATCTTGAAACAGCGGAGGCCGCCGGGGTCCATTTCATTGCCTATGGGAACGGAAAATTGCGGGCGCCGTTAAAGGCCGCAAGCATGGCTGATGTGGAGAAGGTCCTGTCTGAGATCGAGTTGCAGCCCACACGGAGACACAAAGAAAAATAGCAACCGTTCACGGGTTCAAAGGTTCAGAGGTTCTCGGGTCTTCAATACTGCTCTTGTCCTTAATTCCGCTTTGCAGCGGGAAACGTTGAACCCGGAACCTGTGAACACTTATAAAATCTCTCTCTGTGGCTTCGCGGCGTTGTGTGAGAAATTTTTGGTTATGGCTGCGCTGCGTCAGGCCGACGCATCTATTTCAGGTAGGATTCAAACTCCTTTCGGATGTAGGAACTGGGCGCTGCAAAATTGATGGGCGTATTGGGAAAGCCAAAGCTCACCACCCCCACGACCCTCCCTTCATAGTCCACCACAGGCCCCCCGCTGTTGCCTGGAATGACCGGCGTGGAAAACTGTACCTGATCGCCTCTGAATTTGAACGGGGGGAGCCTCATCTTCACCTCTTTCTTCCAGTCGGCCTCTGGGAATATGCGGCTGAAGTTCCCCTTGGTAACGGTTTCCCTGAAGGCCAGCAGCGGATTGCCGATCGCCCAGAGTTCCTCGCCTGGCGTCAGGGTGTGGGGGTCTCTGATCTCAAGGTAGGGGGTCGGCCGGTCAATGGCGACCTGGAGCAGGGCCAGGTCGTGGTGTTGACTCTTTTTCAGGATTCGAACCCTGTGTTTTCGAGTCTCGCCTGGAAGTTCGGCCTCCATACTGTAGGTAGCGTCCTGGACCACATGCTTGGCCGTCACGGCCAGCCCCTTGTCATTGATGAAAAACCCTGAGGCCCCCCCTTTTTTGTTCTTGAGCCTGAAGGTGCACTGGACCGCATGCTCAATCGGGCCTTTGGCAATCGCCGCGGCAGTTTCTTCGCGTGGGGGAGGTTCCTTGAGTGTTCTTTCTTCAACCTTGCCGCCGTTCTCCTCAGTCGCGGGCGGGCTGTCGGAAAAGTGGGTCTGGCCGTCACTGTCCTGCCAGATGTAGACCTTTTTGGACCATGCATCCGCTGCAACAAGGGTGAAAAGGCCCAGGAGGGCAAGCAGAGCGATAAGGTATCGCTTCACCTTTGACATGGTAAACTCCAAAACGTCACCCGTTCATGGTTCAAGGGTTCAGGCATTCCCTGAAGCCGAAGGCGAAAAAGGGGAAAGGACCAGGATGCGGTAACCTCTCTGCGACAGGAATGCGACGAGTTCAGGTGGGAGGTTCAGCGAGGTAGCGAGCACAGAAATACCTCGGTGGTCGTAAAACGTAATTCCAGACAGGGTTAATCTCACATGGCTCGACGGGTTCCCCGTATTTGCCGTAAACGAATGGGGACCGCGCTCAAAGTGAACATCCAGAAATTCGAGGATCTTCGAAACCATTTCAACCGGTTCCTTCTCGTGTCCCAGGCAGAGGACCGAAATTCCGTTCTCTTTCAGGAGGGCGACCACATCCGGGCTCAGCCCCCCCACATCGATGATATATCGCCGTCCCCCGATGTCCAGATAGAAATCCGCCTGAACCGTGAATCTGAAGTCGTCTTTGAAGGTCTTGTAGGCCGGGATGTTCACCTGTGTAGTAAAAGGCAGTCCTCTGAAGTCCAGGACCGCTTGTATCAATCCCTTGGAGTCTTTTGCCGCCTGGGCCGCTGAAAATGCGTCCGAATCTTTCGGGCCTGCCTCGGTCGAGGGATACTCTATGACCTCCACGCCTATTCCCTTGAGGTAGGTTTTGATGGTGAGGGGAAGACCATGACTCTGGCCATCCACCAGGTTGATCACGACAAATCCCGGTTGTTTCCCTGAGGCGGTCTGGGGAGGTGTCACAATCCAGTCTCCACTGATGCTGACCGGAATGGCCCCTCCTAATGTCAGGGGTGCCCCTTTTTTCACGGCCTTCGGGTAGTTGAGGGCATTCAATATCTTATCCAAGGCAGAGCGCAAGCCATCGCTGGGAGAGAGTCGGACCACCCGGTAATTCGCCCAGGTCGATTCCAGGACCCTGGCCATTTTCTGCGGAAGGGTATTATTCAGATCCACAATCAGCGTGATCCCCTCGCGAAAACGAACCATCGGGTAGGATTCGGCATCCAGATGAATGTGTCCCCCCGACATCATCGGGATGACATGCTCTCCCGAATGGACCCATTCCTCCCCCATCCTCGAAATGACAGCGCCCAGCCCGTCCGTGATGATGATAGTCGACTCTCTGGTCCTCCCCGAACTCACATCGTTAGATACCGGTTCGGATGTCATCGGCTTTGCAGAGGCGGGCCAAGGTTGGGAAGGCGGGGACGGTTCCTTCACACCGGGTTTGGGCCTGGCCTTGACCGGTTTAGCCGGGGTCGGCGACGTCTTGGACGGCGGAGAAGGACTGGGCGCCGGAGGTGGTATGGTTTCGGGCAGGGTCGGCGCCTTCAGGGCCACTCGGTGGGGCGATTTTTCCAGGTCCCGCAGCACCGGCAACCCCTTTGCAGTCTCCACATCCGCCTGCGGGTAGTGGGGGAGGTTGATGATCTGCCCGGCCGACAGATGGTCGGGGTCCTTGATGGAAGGGTTGCACGCAGCGAAAAGACCCAGGTAATCGCGGTTGTACTGTTTTTTTGTAAGATGATACCGGCGCATGGCCACCTGGCTCAGGGTATCCCCCCGCTTGACCCTGTATGTCTCATACGTCAGTTTCCGGGGGGGGGTCTTTTCCTCTGATCCGCTTTCCGGGACGACCTTTACCAGAATGACGATCTTTTCGCCCGGCTGTATCATATCCAGACTGCGCAGGGAGGAATTCAGCTTTCTTAGCAGGGAGAGGAGTTCGGGGAGATTGTGCTCATTCATCAGGCCCCTTTCCCGAAGGATCTTGACGAGCCAGTCCCCTTCCTTGACCACATACTCCTGGGTTTGGAAGCTCCCGCCATCAAGGGATGGCGTCCGCTCAGTCAGGTCTTCGCCATCCGGTTTCGAGGCGGATCTGCCCGCCTCCCTGGGTCCTTCCGTGGGATAGGGGGGGGGCTTCGCGTCGTTGCTGGAAGCCTTTGGCCTGGTGAAAGGGGTGGGAAAGTCCTTGACCGGGGCGCTGATATCCAGGTCCGAAGCAGATGCGCTACCCTTCCGGTCTTCTTCCGAATAAAAGGGAGGCGTCTTTTCTCCGGCCCCAGGGGTTGCCGGCGCCATGAAGACAACGATCAGGAGAAGCAGCAAGGCGCCGATGGAAAAGAAGATGGTGTTCCTCTGGTCGCTTTTCAACATCGAATGACTTAGCCCCTGTGTCTGTAACTTCCCGGCAAGTTGCATAATACATAATAAGTGAAAGAAGCCGCCAACGTCCCCCATTCTACCCTGCTTTTCTTCCACCCTCCCCCTTATCCCTTTCGGCTTTGAGCTTTCAGCTCCTGCTCATTTATTCTATTCTCACACAAAGCCACCCACGAAGAGGGGCGATGGGTCATTTGGGTTGCTGTGGATTACGAATCTCCTAATGGGTCCCCTATTCCACAGGGTGCAGTCTCCGCCAGGATTTATCCGCTTCCGAAACAGAACGATACTTGAATACACCCTTCGGGCTGTACCTTGGGCAGAGCTTTTGGCCGAGATTGAAGTGCTGGGCTATCTTCCGATAGTATTCAGCATCCGGCTCAAAGCACCAAAGCGCCTGTCTCGCCGCTTTAAAACTCTTGAACTTCTCTATTGGCATCCTATCTCTTTTTCCTTTCCAGGAGTTCTTTCAAGAAAAGGGCGTCTCCCTGATCCTCGGGTCGAATCGTTCCTTCTTTCAGTTTCAACAGCGTTTCCGCCGTAGCAACTCTTATCTTCTGCCCCTGGATCTCCATAACCTCATACTCCAGGTCTTCGTATGCCGCCGATTCTCCCAATTGCGCCATGATATCAATATGAAATCCGTTTGGTGTGCCATAGCGGATGACGGGGTACTTTACTAACTCATCAAACGTGATCTCCTCTATATCGGAATCAGCAAATACGGAATATAGCGCCTTTCTCAAGTTTTGGACGTTTTTTTCTGCCATCTTTATGAAAAAATCCATAGCTATTGTGAAACGGGGAAGGCCATGGAGGATGACGGCGAACCCTCCAATCAGGATATATTCGACCCCTTCGTCCTCCATGGATTTAAGCACTTTCAAAAATTTCTGAAAATGGTCCATGCGAACCCCTTGAGCCGATGCGTCAGCCCTATACGCATCTCCCTGATCCGGGAGATGAAGGGGCTTTTGCGTTGCGGTGAATTACACAACTAACAAATAACGCCCCCTATTCTCGGAGAAACCTAAAAACCTAACAGCGTCCCTGTTGGCCTCGGGAAGCCCGCTTTTCGGTTGCGTTGGAAGAACGAACAGGCAGACGGGTACTTTTCCGGGCCAGTTCGATCAGTGAAAGGAGTGCGTTGTTCACTGCCTCTTCATTCGTAAATACCTTCGCAACCTCTGGTCTAAGCACGACGATATTAGATGATTTTCGCATAGCTTCCGCATACTTGCCTCGTACCAGACCTCCCGGAAAATCGGAACGTTTATATTCTGCCCGCAGTTCTTCTTTGTCAGGTGTTTTATCCTTCTTCATAGAGTTCTCGTTCTCCTTTTGTTGCCTTTCGGGCACTTATGATTCGAATCGTTTCTCTTTCCTCAGTGTGACATACCACCAGGATTCGGCCCAATTCGGAAATGCCAAAAGTGACAAATCGATCTTCGTCGATAGAGTGATCAGGGTCGGCGCCGGTCGCGGACAGGGGATCTCTCAGGACCGTTGTCGCTTCCTCAAAGGAGACCCCATGTTTTCTAACATTAGACGTTGCCTTTCTTGGGTCCCATACGATGTTCATGATGGAAGGATCTCTTTTCGGATGATAGCGACCTGCACAGCCCTAAGGTTTGCAAACTTACTTACGTCCCCTATTCCCGCTCATGAGCCCCCTATGCTCGGAGAAACCTAAAAACCTAACAGCGTGCCTATGTGCCCAAGCGTTATTTAACTATTTAAGGACGTCCCCCATCGCCCCCATCGCCTACGAAAGCGGCTCGAGGGTGCTTTCGTAAGTTTCAATCAAGTCTCCGACCACTGAAACGAGGGAGTAAAGGGGGTGCTTTTCATCGTCTCGGACAACATCGAGAAGGCTGTTCAACAAGGCCGTCATTTGGTCGTAATCTTTTTCAGATTCGATATGTGAGAAAGGGGCGGCCGCCTGCACCTCTCGCCAGGCCGGAACGAGTCTTTGAAAATCAATGGATATAGTCATTTACGCCTCCAGTCATTGCGATTGTATTCCGAATGGGTCATTACCTTGCGGACATAAAGCCGTTGTTTTTCGTAATGAACAACCGCTGCGATGCGATATCTGTTTCCACCCACATTAAACACTGTTATACCGTCCACATAGTCGGCCGAAGCAAATGTCTGGCGAAGCTCCGCGAAAGAGCTTGCCCTCACCTGCGTCGCGTTCTTGAACCAGGCCTCAAGAACAGATTTTGATTCGGGGTGGCGTTCCCAGAAGTCTCTTAAAGGCTTTTTGGATATAACACGCATCCAATTGATTACCTTCAACTCAGAAGAAGCACACTAAGCCGCCCCGGTGAAACGAGAACGAAGGTTTCACCCCAATAGAATGGAAGCTAAGATTCCATGGGGCAAACCAAGCCACAAAGAGGGGAAAACCCCCTGGGTTCGGTAAATAGCGAAACGACGAAAAAGTGTTCTCCATACCCGTAGTCCATAGGTTGGGTAGAGCGCAGCGAAACCCAACACAGCCTTTTTCAGAATAAATTCAGTAGATAACAGACTTCTCCGTCAACAAGTTTATCTGTTTAGAACGTCCCCATCCACACTCTTGGCGGGCAAAAAACCGAAGAACGTCCCTATTCAGACGGCCGCCGGTCTAACAGCTTGCGAGCTTTCCGCGTCTCTCAGGATCCCTTTCATTTTGAACGATAATCGTTGGATCGGGATTTTTTATGGGGATCGGAAGTTTCTGTTGAGACAACAGTTCAATATGCTCTTTCATCCCCCATCTTGCTTTGTAAATACAGTCCTCAACGGAATGACCGATACCTGTGAATCCCTCAAGGTCAGGTGAATAAAAGCCAAAAAAATCGGGCTCCTCTGTCGCTTCAATAATCAGGGAATACGGCAATTCAATCATGACTGTTTTCTCCTCTATCCCTTGATTCCAGCAGACTTCAAGATGGCGTGAGAGGTTCCTGTCGGCACTTCTTTTGCGCCATGATAGTCAAGTCGGATCAACCGGCCCCATCCAGGCTTGCCATAGTACCGTATCGATCCTTTTTGCTTGATAATCCTGAAACCGTGCTCTTCGAGCAACTTGGCTAACTCACTGAATTTCACTCAATGTTAAGCTCCAGCAATTATGAGTTGGGTTCCCAAACATCCCACTATGCCACCATCCCAGCATTTCGAATCCTCACACAAAGCCTCAAGGCCACGAAGAGGGGAAACCCCCTGGGTTACGGTATAGCGTAACGACCAAAAAGCGAGATCCACGTAGTCTGTAGGTTGGGCAGAGCGAAACGAAACCCAACAGAGCCTTTTCCAGAATAACTTCAGAAGGTAACGGAGTGCCCCGTCAACAAGTTTATCAGTTGAGAACGTCCCCCATTCCACGACACAGCGTCCCTATTCCAAGCCCACCACTTTCTCAAATAAGTTCACAAGGTAACAGCGTCCCCTATTGCGCAGCAAGGTAACAGCGTCCCCTATTGCGCAGGTCATCATCTGTTTAAGGACGTGCCCCCGTTTCCTGAATTCGTTCAAGGACCCACTCCCGAATCAGATTGGAATCTGAGATACCTCTCGCCCTTGCGAGGTTTTTAATCACCTCAACTTCATCAGCTCGAAAACGAATCCGCACCGTGTTACGTTCGAAAACGATCTCACGGACTTCTTCCAATTCATTCTCGAAATCTGTCAGGTCATGGGTATCCCAGAATCGGGCCAGTTCCTGTATGGAATCTATTTGTGGAAGTACCTTTTCCATTTATGCATCTCTCCATTGCCTAAATCGGCGCTTTTCCCTGTCCGTCATTGGCCGTGCGGTTACCGGATAACCTTTGCCATCAGGAAAACTTATGATCACACAGAGTAGGTATCGCCCGGCCATCGTCTGCCCACGGACATAATAGACAGGGTTACTGCCTTGAGACTTCGCACGTTGAACAAACGATCGTCCGAAGCACACTTCTTCGACCTCATTGGGTGTAATGCCGTGCTCTGCAATATGGTCGACTCTGTCTTTCGGCCAGACTAACTCTTCAATTCTCACATGCTCACACAGATCCAGGAGGAATTCAACATGTCTCTTTTCATAGGTTCACATCCATATAAGTTCTGAAGGTGACAGCGTCCCCTATTCCAAGCGTAGGTTGGGTAGGTCGCAGCGAAACCCAACAGGGCCTTTTTCAGAATAAGTTCATAAGGTAACAGCTTCCTCTATTACAAGTTCTGGTCAGGCCCCTGGGTTATTTGATTATTTAAGGACGTCCCCCATCGCCTCATTTAAGGACGTACCACAGCCACCTTTACACAGGCTGCCTTGCTTCTTCGCTCCCCTCAAACAAGGCCAGTTCCTCGTGCAGCCGCGCAATCATCTTTCGAACGCCAGCCTTCGTAAATCCTTTGGAACCGACAGGGTGGTTCTTCTGCAGCCGTTCCAATCGTTGCTCAAGAATACGCATTTCTTCTTGCGCCTTTTCGTATTCCGTCAAGTTATGAATCATAGACTGACCTCCACAATGCCTTTACGCCTTCCATCGGCTTCACGTGTGCGACTGAAAAACTCGACCCACTCATTCCAGTCGG
>Ga0172370_10003217_pt1 | contig 22846 bp, 13 predicted proteins | sample LakKiv5m_FD_114538 | JGI IMG/M metagenome (GOLD analysis project Ga0172370, IMG submission 114538) | Freshwater microbial communities from Kabuno Bay, South-Kivu, Congo - kab_022012_11.5m | ecosystem: Environmental > Aquatic > Freshwater > Lake | place: Democratic Republic of the Congo...
GCGCCCCGGCCTTCTGGAGCTCGGCCAGCTTGGCCGTGCGCTCCTTCAGGACCTTCTCGGCCTCGCCCAGCTCGCCGTACTGCAACCGCGCGGCCCGCTCGAACTCGCCGCGGCGCTGGGCCTCCTCCAGCTCGTGCTTCTTCTGCTCGATGGCCTCCTTGGCGGCGCGCTGGGCGGTGATGGTGTCCTTCTCGAGCTGCCAGCGGCCCCGCAGGGCGTCGGCCGCGGCCTTCAGGTCGCCGAGCTCCTTCAGGACGTCGGGCAGGCGCTTCCGGCTGGCCTCCAGCTCCTTCTCGCGCTCCAGGGCCGCTCGCTCGACCTCGAGGAGCATGCGCTTGCGCTCGAGCTCGTCCAGCTCGACGGGCATCGAGTCGATCTGCATGCGCAGGCGCGCGCAGGCCTCGTCGATGAGGTCGATGGCCTTGTCGGGCAGGAAGCGGTCCTGGATGTAGCGGTTCGAGAGCACGGCCGCGCCGACCAGGGCCGCGTCGCGGATGCGCACGCCGTGGTGGATCTCGTACTTGTCCTTCAGGCCGCGCAGGATGGCCACCGTGTCCTGGATGCTCGGCTGCTTCACGAGCACGGGCTGGAAGCGCCGCTCGAGGGCGGCGTCCTTCTCGATGTACTTGCGGTACTCCTTCAAGGTCGTGGCGCCCACGCAGTGCAGCTCGCCCCGCGCCAGGGCCGGCTTCAGCATGTTCGAGGCGTCCATGGCCCCCTCGGCGGCGCCGGCGCCCACCAGCGTGTGCAGCTCGTCGATGAACAAGATGACCTGGCCCGCCGCCTTCTCGACCTCGGCCAGCAGCGCCTTCAGGCGATCCTCGAACTCGCCGCGGTACTTGGCGCCCGCGATCATCGAGCCGAGGTCCAGGGCCACCAGGCGCTTGCCCTTCAGGCCCTCGGGCACGTCGTTCTGCACCATGCGGAGCGCCAGCCCCTCGACGATGGCGGTCTTGCCCACGCCGGGCTCGCCGATGAGCACGGGGTTGTTCTTCTTGCGGCGCGCCAGCACCTGGATCACGCGGCGGATCTCCTCGTCGCGGCCGATGACGGGGTCGAGCTTGCCCTGGCGGGCCAGGCGCGTGAGGTCCTTGGCGTAACGCTCGAGGGCCTGGTACTTGGCCTCGGGGTTCTCGTCGGACACCGTCGCGCTGCCGCGCACCTCCTTCAGGACCGCCAGGATGCGATCGCGCGTGGCGCCGCGGGCCTTCAGGGACTGCGCGGCGGCGCACGTCACGTCGCAGATGGCCAGCAGCAGGTGCTCGGTGCTCACGTACTGGTCGCCGAACTGCTTCAGCGCCTTCTCGGCGCCGGTGAACACCCGGGCCAGGTCGTCAGACAGCCCCACGCTCTCGACGCTGGCCACGCGGCCCTTGCGCTTCAGCTCGCGCTCCACGTCGTCGCGCACCAGGGCCGGCGCGATCTCGAGCTTCTGCAGCACCGTGGCCACCAGGGACTGCTCCTGGTCGAGCAGCGCGAGGAAGAGGTGGTCGGGCAGGAGGAACTGGTGGCCGAGCTCCTGGGCCCTGGTCGACGCGGCCTCGACCGCCTTGCGCGCGTTCAGGGTGTAGTTCTCGAAGTTCATGGGCTCCCCGGAAAACGCTTCGTCCGGCGGAAAGAATGGGGGCTGGGGGGAGAGGGTCAAGCTCCCGGGGTCGGGTCGGCGCGCGGCGAAGGGGCGGCGCCTACACGATCTTCCACTCGCGGTACTTGATCGGGTCGGGGCCCTGCGTGGTGATCTTCGAGAGCGCGTCGACGAGCGTGACGTAGTAGTCCTTGAACACCAGGGTGCCGGCCGACATGATCGACGCGGTCGTCTTGGTGAAGTCCTGCGGCGCGAACTGGTTGCCGCCCGACTTCCGGAGCAGCTTCGAGTACGCGTTCTGCTGCTTTTGCACGTGCTCGCTGTTCCCGACGTTGTACATGTCCGGCAGCCCCAGCATGTGGCCGAACTCGTGGGTCGCCACGATCTTCTTCGTGGTCCAGGTGTCCGCGAACTTGTCGTCGACCTTGAGCGTCGCCTTGCTCTCGTGCTCGTCCCCCAGGCCGGTCCTGATCAGCAGCTTCCCTTCCCGGTCGTTCTGGTGGAGGAGCTCGGCGACCTTGTCGACCCGCCGCTGACGCAGGTTCCGATCGAAGTACTCGCGCTTGGTGCACAGCCCCTCGGCGATCAGCGCGACCGGGATGCCGGCTTTCTCGCGACTGGCTTCGTTGACGGCCTGGCGCGCGAAGACGGCCAGCTTGGACTCCATCAGGGAGCTGAGCTCGGCCTTGTGAGCCGGGAACGGGATGTCCTGGAGCCCCAGCATCTGGAGGATGTTCTTGACGCGCTCGGCCTCGCCGAACGCGACCCACTTGTTGGCCTTCTGGGCCTCGGCCACCGTGACCCCGGAGTGCGTGAGGTCGTAGTGCCCGTGGGTCGGGGTGTTCTTCGGATCTTTCGTGTCGTGCGCGTCGATCTGGGCGGTCTCGCCGATGGGCGTTCCATCCTCCAGCTTGCGGATGTCCTTCTTCTCGTTGACGTCCATCGTGAAGTGGGCACCGTCGGGCTTGTCGACCAGCTGGACCTCGATACGCGGCCGCGCCACGAACTCCTCCCAGCCCGCCTTGATCGACTGGAACACGACGCCGCGGTTCCAGGTCTTCTCGATGTTGGTCTTGAAGTCGGAGCGGAACTTCTCGCGTTGCGACTCCTCCGTGGTCTCCTTGAACGCGAGGTGGATCTTCACGAGCACGTCGAAGGCGCCGGTCGAGGGGTCCCAGGTCGCGTCGAACTTCCCGATGCCGGTCGGCGGGATGTGGTTCAGGAGCGGCTTGATGCTCTGCAGGAAGGCGACCTTGGGATCGACCACCTTGGGCTTCGGCTGGAGCTCTTGCTGCTGCTGGTCCTGCTGGAGGAACGGCGACTGCGAGACCAGGTGACTCCCCTCGGTCAGCGAGAGGCTCTGACGACGTTGCGACGGTCGACGGACGGGGTTCTCGGGGTTGTCCGGCGAGAGCAGCGCCTGCTGCTGGCCGAGGGACTTGCCCTTCAGCTCTTCCTTCACGAGGCCGGTCTGCCCCTTCGGCTGGGGGAGCTGCGGGGTCGATTCCTTGCTGCCGGAATGATCCTGGAGCCCCTTGGGATCGAGCGTCATGGGTGGTCTCCCCCGCCTGCTGCGGTGATCTCGGGTCGTATGCTAAAACGATAGGAAATTCAGGCGGGGCGATCGATAGACGGACGTCTACGCGGACACCAGGTTGTAGACGTTTCGCTACAGACGAACGTCGAGGTTTCGGGGTCACTTTGATCCGGGTGTGTTGCGACAACGGCCCCGAGGTGTCAGAATAGGGACCTGCGAAAAAGCGAGGGAAGGGCTGGCGGCATGATGGGCGACCGGGAAGCCGGGCGGCCGGTGGGCCTGCTCCAGGCTCTGCGCGCGCTGTGGAGGGAGGTCGACCTCTACGTGGTCAGCCCCGAGGACGACGACCCCGGCGAGACCCTGGCCCTGGACACCTACCAGCGGCGCCTGACGCGCCTGGGCGTGCAGGTCACGGCGATCGTGATGACGAGCCTGACGGTGCTGGCGTGGCCGACCGACTTCTGGATCTTCCCTGCCGGTTCGGACACGTTGGCGGCGGTGCTGTCCTGGCGACTGGTCCTGCTGGCCGCCTGCACCACCGGGTTCCTGGCGCTGGCGTTCCACCGCGCGCTGGCCGAGCGGCCGACGTTCGTGGCCGTGGTGGCGTTCTCGGTGTCGACCGCGGCGTCGGGGTTCCTGATGGGGCGGGTCGGCGGCCTGGACTCGCCACTCTTCTACGGCGTCTATACGACCCCGCTGTTGACGGTCCTGCTCGTGGCACCCCTGCGCACGCGCGTGGCGGCGACGGCGTTCGTGGTGGTCGCCTACTTCGCAGGGTACTTCGCGGCCGACCCGGCCCACCTGCACGACGCGGGCATTGGCACGCCCGTCGTGTGGGTCGCCGCGTCGTGCGTTACGGCCGTGACGGTCGGGCACGTCATGACGTGCCTGCTGCGCTCCAACTTCCGCCAGCAGCGCGCCCTCCAGCGCCTCACCAGCGGCCTCGAGCAGCGCGTCGCGGCCCAGACGACCGAGCTGCGCAGCCTGGCCACCAACCTGGCCCGGGTGCAGGAGCAAGAGCGGCGGCACATCGCGCGCGAGATCCACGACGAGATGGGACAGACCCTGACCGGGCTGCGCCTGGAGCTGGAGCACATGCAGAGGACGGCGGCGGGCACGGGCGCCGGGGAGGCCCTGGACGAAGGCTTCCGGGCCTCGGCCGCGACGCTCGGCAGCATCCACGACGCCATCGACCGCGTGATCACCGCGCTGCGTCCCGGAGTCCTCGACGCGCGAGGGCTGGTGGCCGCGCTCCAGGCCCAGGCCAGCGCCGTGCAGCGGGGCCATGCGCTCGAGTGCCGCGTCGTCGTGGGCATCGACGAGGAGCGCCTGACGCCCGAGCAGACGATCGCGTTGTATCGCATCGCCCAGGAGGCGCTGACCAACGTCGCACGACACGCCCGGGCGTCACGGGTCGACGTATCGCTGCAGGAGACGCCGGAGGGGCTGCGACTGGCCGTAGCGGACGACGGGGTCGGGTTCGATCCGGCCCTCGTCGACGACGAAGGATGCCTGGGTCTGCGGGGCATTCGCGAGCGCTCCCGGCTGCTGGGAGGCCAGTGCACCGTCACCAGCCGGGCGGGTCGAGGCACCGAGATCGCGGTGATCTTCCCCTGCCCGGCGGAGGGCCACGCCGCATGAGCGCTGCAAGGGGGAGCCACCGATGATCCGCGTCATCCTTGCCGACGACCACGACATCGTTCGAAGGGGGCTGCGGCAGCTGCTGGGGGACTCGTCCGACCTCCAGGTGGTCGGCGAAGCGGCCTCGCTGGACGAGACGCTGGAGCTGATCGGTCGCGTTCCCTGCGACGTGGTGGTGCTGGACATCGGCATGCCCGGCGGCAACGGACCCCACGCGGTCCAGCGCCTGCAAGCCCTCGAGCACGCCCCGCGCATCGTGGTGTTCACGATGTACAACGAGGACAGCCACGCCATCGGCTACCTGCGCGCCGGGGTGGGGGCGTTCATCAACAAGCGCCGGCCCTCCCACGAGCTCCTCGAGGCCATTCGCAGGGTGCACGCAGGCGGCCGCTACATCACCCCCACCCTGGCCGAGTACCTGTTCGAGCACCAGATCGACGTGCAGAAGGGCCCCGCCGACCTGCTGAGCGACCGCGAGATGGACGTGGTGCGCGCCCTGGCGGGAGGCAAGCGCGCCACGGAGATCGCCAGCGAGTGGAACATCTCGGCCAGCACCGTCAACACGTACGTGCAGCGCATCAAGACCAAGATCGGCGCGCGGACCGCCGTCGAGATCGTGGACTACGCCCGTACCCACGGCATGCTGGGGTGAGGCCCCTGGACATCCCCCGGCGCCTGGGGCACTCTACCGGCGGCCGTCGGCCCGGAGTCCACGCCATGAGAGCTCGCCTCGCGGTGCTCGCCCTGCTGGTTGCCTCCCCCCTGCTCGACGCCGCCGCGCCGACCTCGCAGGTCGACGTGTTCGTGATCGAGCGCAACAAGAACAAGAACCTGGTGCAGTACAGCGTGCGCCTCGACGCCGCGTGCCGGCCGGCGGGCGACGAGCCGCTTTCGTGCTTCTGGCGCATGCTCGAGGAGAGCCCCGACGCCACCGAGGACGTGGGCCTGTTCGAGCGCACGGCCTACGGCATCGGCGACCAGGAGTGTGGCGCCGACGGCGTGAGGGTGCAGCTGAAGGCCGTGCCCGCGCGGGCGGTGACCATCCGCGTCGCGCCCCAGGGCGGGCGCTGCCGCGCCGAAGCCTTCACGCGCATCGACGGGGCCGAGGCGCGCCTGTCGCGCGTGTACGTCTTCGCCGACGAGACGAAGCTGGTCCCGACCGTGGAGTACGTCGACCTGTTCGGGCACGCGCCCGACGGACGAGCCGTCACGGAGCGTCTGCGGAACGACTGACCCGGCGGCGGGACAGCCCCAGCAGCGCGAGCACGCCGAGCGCCAGGCCCGCGAACGCGCCCGGGCCCCGCGTCGGACCCGTCGAGCAGCCCCCTCCCCCTTCGACCGCCACCTCGGCCCCCGGATCGGCGGGGACATCGGCGCGCACGTCGACGACCTCGCGCTCGGCCTCGGCCCGCTCGGCCGTGGCGGCGTCGGACGGCTCGGGCGCGGGCTCACCCGCGTCGGGCTCGGGCTCGGGGGCCGGGGCGGCGCACGCCGCGTCGATACACGCGAAGCCGGGATCGCAGTCGTCGTCGGCGACACACCCGGCCGGGCACACGAAGAAGGGCTGGTCGGCGGCGCCCGAGCAGGCGTGGTCGGCGAGGTCGCCGCAGTCGGTCACGACCGAGGCGTTGCAGGCCGTGTCGTCGTCGACGGCCCGGGTCTCGCACGTGAAGCGCTCGGTACAGGCGACCTCGACGCGCACGCCCTGGCAGCGGGCCGGGTTGTCGCAGCGTGCCGCCTCGGCGCCGGCGCAATCGCCCGAACCCAGGCAGCAAGCGCCCTCGAGGCAGCACCGGCCGTGGTCGCAGTGGCCGCTGCCGCACTGCAGGTCGGCGCTACACGCGGCGCCGTCGTTCTTCAGGGGCACGCACACCCCCTCCTCGCAGCGCGCATCGGGGTCGCACCCTCCTTCGCCGAGGCTACGGAGGGCAAGGCCTCCTTCCACACACGAGGGCACGCAGCCCTGCTCGGGTTGATCGACGGCGCCGTCGCAGGGGCGGTTCGCGTAGTAGCCGCACTGGGCGCCGAAGGCGGGTCCGCAGGCGCTGTCGTCGTCGACCAGCGCGTACTCGCAGCGGTTGCCCTCGCCGCAGGTGGCGTGCACGGCGCGGGACTGGCAATGCGCGGGGTCGAGGCACGAGATCGGGTCGGGCGCCGGTGGACAGTCGGCGTCGACGGCGCAGCAGAGGCCCTCCTCGGCGCAGCAGAAGCCGTTGGTGCACCAGCCGCTGGCGCATGCCTTGCCGCCGTCGCAGGGCTCGCCGGCGAGCAGCTTCGCGCGACACAGGCCCGCGGTCGGATCACAGAAGGCGTCCTTGGCGCACTCGTCGGGGCCCTTGCAGGCCGTGCCGCAGGCGGTGAAGGTCGCGCAGCGGAAGGGCCAGCAGGATTCGGGCTTGGCAGGCACGCAGGCGCCCTGCTGGTCGCAGGTGGAGGGACCCGTGAGCACGTCGGCCACGCACGCCCCCTTGCCGCAGGGGGCGCCGGGCTCCGCGGGGGTCACCTGACAGCCGCCCGCGCCGTCACAGGTCGAGGCCAGCTCGCAGGGCCCGGGCACGCAGCGCACGGCCGCGCCGTTGCAGGCGCCCAGCCAGCAAACGTCGTCGGTGGTGCACGGGTTGCCGTCGTCGCAGGGCGTGCCCTGCTCGGGCAGCCACGTGGTGGCACGGTCGCGACAGCCCTCGCACGCGTTCTGCGGGTTGGGGGTGCCGTCGGGGACACACGTGCCGTCGATGGCGCACCAGCCCTCGGCGGGTGGGTGGACGCAGCTCCAGGCGGCGCCCGGTTCGTAGCGCAGCGACGTCCCCGCGGCGAGCCGGGGTTCTCCGCAGGCGAACGACGCGCCCACCGTGCCGTCGGCGTTCTCGAGCCCCACGAAGGTGCCCTTGGGGTCGAAGCCCACCAGCTTGTCGTAGCGCAGCTCGATCGCGCCGGTCTCGAACAGCGCCACCTGGGCGGTGAGCGCGGGGCCCTCCTGCCAGGCCGGGTGCGCGTTGGTCCACTGCACCAGCAGCGCGCGCCCGGGCGCCTCGCCCCGCAGGGCGGTGCGGATCGAGCAGTGGCTGGCGGGATCGCACGCCAGATCGCGCCAGTAGAGCGCCACCACGTCGTTCGGCGGCGCGGGATCGGGGAAGCAGGCGGTCGCGTCCGGGTACAGGTTCGGGACCTCCAGGACGGGCTCGGAGCCGAGCACCAGGAAGCCGCGCGGGCTGGCCCAGGCCACCGTGCGCGTGCCGTCGAACCAGGGCAGTTCGAAGCCGATGGGGAAGAACGCCGGCTTCTCGTCGGGTCCGGTGATCGCGATCGGCGTACCATCAGGGCCCACGTCGTCGAAGGGCGCGCCGCCGGGCGTGAAGGTCGGGCCGTCGACGCAGCCGTCGTCGGTGCAGGGCAGGCCGTCGCCGCAGACGGCGGGCACCTCGCCACGGCAGGCGCCACCGTCGCACGCGTCGAAGGTGGTGCAGGCCGTGCCGTCGTCGCACCCGGTGCCGTCGGCGGCGGGGGCGCCCGGAGCGCAGTCGCCGGCGGCGCAGGCGTCGTCGACCGTGCAGGGGTTGCCGTCGTCGCAGGGTCCCTCGAGCTCGTCGTAGAGGCACGAGCCGTCACCGGCGCAGCGGGCCGCCCGGCAGGATCCGCCCTGGGTGCAGGCATAGCCGGTGCCGGCGCACACGCCCTCCGCGCAGGTCTCGCCGAAGGTGCAGGGATCGCCGTCGTCGCACGCCTGCCACTCGATCGGGCTCCACGCGGTGGTCGACACGCCCGGCTCGCAGCGCTCGCACGGGTTAGCCGGGTTCGCGTCCTTGGGCGCGTAGCAGGCGCCGTCGATCAGGCAGGCCGTGGGATCGGCCGCGTGCTTGCAGGCCCAGGGGGTGCCCAGGTCCGGATCCGGCACGTCGAGGCACGCGTCGATCGTGCAGGCCAGGCCGTCGTCGCAGCCCGGCGGCAGGTCGCCGGTGCAGGCGCCGTCCCGGCAGCCGTCGCCGGCCGTGCAGGCCAGGCCGTCGTCGCATGGGGTACCGTCGGGCTCCGGCGACCCGACGCAGGCGCCGTTGGAGCACGCGTCGTTCGCGGAGCACGCGTCGCCGTCGTCGCACGGGCCGTCGTGCCAGCTCTCGTTGCACCCGCCGCCGCCGTCGCACCAGCGATCGGCGCACGGCCCGGGGTCGTCGCAGGGCGCCGGGAAGCCGGCGCAGGCGCCCGCCGCGCACAGATCGTCGAAGGTGCACGCGTCGCCGTCGTCGCAGCGCTCGCCGTCGAACGGGCTGTAGCCCTGGATCGACAGCCACGGCTGGCACGCCTCGCAGGGGTTCGCGGGGTTGACGGTCCCCTCGGGCACGCACGCCCCGTCGACCAGGCAGGTGCCCTTCTCGGGCCACGCCTGGCAGCGCCACGAGACGGTGGGGTCGTACTGCAGGGCCGCGGGGGCGAACAGGCGCTGCTCCCCGCACGAGTAACCGGCGCCCGCGTCGCCGTACCCGCCGTCGAGGCCGATGGAGGCCGACGCGGCGTCGGTGCCGTCGAGCCGCGCGTACTCGAGGTCGATGCGGCCGCCCTCGTGCAGCACGACCTGCAGCGTGAGGCGCGAGCCCGGCAGGCCCCGGACGGCCAGGTCGCTCCACTGCACGCGCACCACGCGGTCGGGGGCCTGGCCCTCGCGCGCCAGCCACGCCCGGCAGCCCGCCGCGCGCGAGCACACCAGGTCGTCCCACAGCGCGGCCACCAAATCGTTCGGCGCCTGGGTCGAGGGCAGGCAGTCGTTCAGGGGCGAGGTCACGGGGCCGCCGAAGCTGACCAGCCCGTTGGACGACACCCACAGCTTCGTGCGCGGCGCGCCGCCCTGCAGCGCCAACGGGAAGCCCAGCTCGAAGGGCCCCACGGCCGTGTCGTCGCCGTCGAGCCCCAGGTCGTCGCCCGTGCCGGCCACGTCGACGAACGCGGGAGGCACCGGCACGAAGCCCGGCCCGTCGGCGCAGGTGTTCACGCTGCACGGAGCCTCGTCCTGGCAGTCGGGGGGTGGCGACCCGCGGCACTCGCCGGCCGCGCACACGTCCTCGAGGGTGCAGCCCAGGTGGTCGCTGCACGGCGCCCCGTCCGGCCCCGGGGCCCACGAGCACACGCCGGCGGCGCACGTGGCCGTCCAGCAGTCCCCCGCGTCGAAGGCGCAGGGCGCGCCCTCGGGCAGCGGCTCGTGCAGGCACCACCCGTCGACGCAGACATCGGACGTGCAATCGTCGTGGTCGCTGGTACAGGGCTCGCCGTCCGCCGCCTGCGGGTGCACGCACGCCCCGGCCTGGCACACGTCGGCGCTGCACGGGCTGCCGTCGTCGGGGCACGCCGCGCCGTCGGCGACGGCCGCGTGGACGCACGCCCCGGCGGCGCAGGTGTCGACCGTGCAGGGGTTCGCGTCGTCGTCGCAGGCGCTGCCGTCGGGCAGCTCGGCGTGGCACGCGCCCTCGAGGCACGTGTCGCGCGTGCACGAGTTGCCGTCGTCGTCGCAGGGCGCCTGGTTCCAGGCGTGCTCGCAGGCGCCGCCCGGGCACAGGTCGTCGGTGCAGGCGTCGCCGTCGTCGCAGGGCTGACCGCACACGCTGACGACCACCTCGCGCGAGGTCGTCAGGGGCTCCTGCCAGTCGTCGGTGGCGGTCACCACGAAGCGGTAGACGCCCTCGCTGCCGACAGGCGGGGTCCACGTGAGCACGCCGGACTCGGAGTCGACCGCGGCACCGGGCATCGACGCGGGAAGATTCGCCGAAACAAATACGGAATCTCCATCGACGTCGACCACGGGGAGCAGCACCTCGAGCGGGCTCCCGGGGCTCGCCTGCAGGACGGGCAGCCAGGGGATCTCGGGGGCGTGATTCCTCTGCACCGCCGTCGCGCACCAACCGAAGTCGATAGCGCCGTAACGGATGCGGAAGAAGCCGTGCTCGCCCCACTCCGGACCCCACGAGTTCTTGCACGTCCACGATTGGGTCGCGTCGTCGTAGCCGATGAGCTCGACCGAGTGCGCGGCGCTGGTGCCGCCCCACACGTAGTCGTACACGCCACCGGCGTAGCTGTAGAAGTCGTCGTACACGCTGAAGCAGGCGGTGATGGGCCCCTCCTGCAAGGCCGCCTTCATCGCCGCGACCGAGTTCTCGACCCAGGCCGAGCCCCGCGCCCGCTTCACGCGCCCCGGCCAGCTCCAGCACTTGTCGGCGCACGCCAGGTCGAGCCCCTGGTAGGGCATGCACGCCTCGTCGCTGACGCCCTTGTCGACGATGTACTGGAGCGCGCCCTCGGTGAAGCCCGACACGCAGCTTCCCGCGTGGCTGCACGAGAGCACGTCCTGCTCGGCGCGGTCGAACGTCCCGGTGTCGAGGCCGTTCTGCAAGAGCCACGCCGACTCGAACACGGCGGTGGCCGAGAACGCCCAGCAGCTGCCGCACCCCCCCTGGTTCTTGACCGAGGTCACCACGCTGCGCCCGCCATGGTCGCGCCAGTCGAGGCGCGGCGGCAAGGCTCCGGCGCGATCGGACACGAAACGCGGCAGGATCGAACGGAAATCGCCCGGGCGCGCGCCACCCCGCAGGCGGCGCTCCTCCGGGGCCAGGCGGGTCAGCGGCGTCTCGTCGGCGAACCACGCGGCGCCGCGCTCGCGGATGGCGCGACGGATGACGTCGACCTCGCGCTCGGCCGCCACGCCGGGCGCCACGCTCGAGAATCCGACGACGAGCACCAGGGCACGGGCGAGAAGAGCACGCATGACGCCTCCAGGCCGCTGCACGGCCCTCGCTGGAACAATCTAGGAACGTCGGGGGGAGAATGCGAGAGGCAGGCGCCTACTGGACCGTCAGGCTCCAGTCGTCGACGTACACGGTGGCGGTGCCGGCCCAGGCGCCCGACACGTCGTACAGTCGCACGAAGGCGCGCACGTACACGGCGTTCTCCGGGGCGACCAGATCGTAGGTCATCTGCACCCACGCGGGGTTGTCCTCGCTGTAGCCGTCGTACTCCTTTCCGACCGAGGCCTTGGCGGCGTCGTAGAACTCGAGCGACGGGCGCACGCGGCCGGCCGGGTCGTTGTCCATCACCCACAGCGTGAAGTGCGCCGTCTGGCCCGCGACGATGGGCAGGTACAGGCCCTGGTACAGGTCCTGGTTGTCCTGGCTGGTCCAGGTGAGCTGGCACGCGTGCGAGCCGGCGTGCGCCTGGTCGGCCGTCACGTTGGCCACGAAGCCGTCGCTGCCCTTGGCGAAGTCGGCGGGCGGGTCCTGGCTGCCGTCCTCCTCGAAGTTCCAGTTCGACGCGTCGAAGGTCGAGCAGCCGGCCGCGTTCACGTTGACCACGTCGGTGGCCGCGTGGAAGGTCTGCAGGCGGTAGGTGTCCTGGAACTGCACGATGACGCCCGCGGCCAGGTCGAAGGTGGCGCCCACGCAGAGGCCCGCGGGGACGTCGAGGCGGAGCGGCACGTCGACGGCCGTGCCGTACGAGACCAGGCCGTTCTGGCCGCCGAGCTGCGTGACGGTGAAGCCGGTGCCCTTCACGGCGCGGTTCTCGAGCGCCTCGACGGGCTCGGTGCCCGCGCTGAGGTCGAGGGTGAGGGCCGCGGCGTCGCCGGTGCCCTTCGGCGTCAGGGTGTCGGTGACCTTGGCCTCGGCGCTGTTCATGTAGCTGCCGTACTCGGTGACGTGTACGTCGACCTTGTCGCCCACGACCGGCGCCGTGTAGGGCCACACGTCACCCACGTAGATCTGCATGCCGCCGCTGGCGTCGGCCACGAAGTAGCCTTTGTCGTACACGTAGGTGACGACCACGCCCGTGAGCGTGAAGTCGGAGGGGCCCTCGGCACAGGCCTTCAACGCGGTCACGTTGCCCGAGCCCTCGCAGGCCGGCGCCGCGACGCAATTCCCGTCGACGCACGCAAAGCCCAGCTCGCACGAGGGGTTGCAAGCCACGGGATCGGCCACGCAGGTCGTGCCCTCGCAGTGGAAGCCCGCGCCGCACGCCGGATCGCAGCCCGCCGGGTCGGCCACGCAGGTGCTGCCCTCGCAGTGGTACCCGGTGCCGCACGCCGGGTCGCAGCCCACCGGGTCGGCCACGCACGTCGTGCCCTCGCAGTGATAGCCCGCGCCGCACGCCGGGTCGCAGCCGGGCGTCGTGTCGGGGGTGGTGTCGCCGGGCACGACGGTGTCGTTGCCCGTGGTGTCCCAGTCGAGCACGTCGGGCTCGTTCGTGTCCTTGCCCGTGTGGCCGCCGGACTGGTCGTCGCCGCCGCCGCAGCCCCAGGCCGCCAGGCCGAGAATCAGTACGAAAGCGAAAGCGAATCGCTGCATGGAAAGGCCCTCCTCGATGAGCGGCGCTGCTCTATCATGGAGACGCGGGGGGATCAATGGTTTCTTGGGGGCGCGTCGTCAGAAGGACGGCTCTTTCTCGAACCCCGCCGTCCACGCCATCGGCACCAGCGTGCGCTCGAGGGCGCGGCGCGTCTTCGGTTGCTCGTACAGCGCCAGGTAGCGCAGCGCGTGCTCGATGACCTTGCGCACGTAGTTGCGGCTCTCGTGGGTCGCCAGGTCCTCGATCACCACGTCGAAGGGCACGTCCTTCGCGCTCCCGAGGTAGCGCTCGAGCAGCATGGGGCCGCCGTTGTACGAGGCGATGGCGAACGGCAGCTGCCCGTGGAACTTCTTCACGAGCGCGCCCAGGTACCGCACGCCCCAGCGGATGTTCCAGCGCGGCTCGACCAGCTGTGGCAGCGCGTAGGACTCGCCCGCGTCACGCGCCAGGCGCACGGCCGTGCGCGGCAGCAGCTCGAGCAGGCCATAGGCGGGCGCGGCCGAGATCAGGCGCGGGAAGTAGCGCGACTCCTGCAGCATGTGGGCGTAGACCAGGGCCGTGGGGATGTTCTCGCGGGCGGCGGCGGCTTCCACGTGGGTGCGATAGGCCTGGGGGTAGATGGCTCGCCAGGCCGCGAGCGTCTCGCGGGTGGGCGCGCTGCCGAGGCGCTTGCCATCCGTCTTCCAGGCCGCCTCGCGCGCGCTGGCGAAGCGCTCGAGCGCGTCGGCCAGGTCGCCCTCGAGCCGTTGGACCCGGACAGCGCCGTTCTCCTGGATCAGCCGGGGGCGCACCTCGCGCCAGACGACGCGAGCGGTGTCGGGTTCGGCCAGCAGCAACGCGCGCTCGAGGCGCGTACGGGACGCGGAGGCGCGCAGCCCGGCCAGGGGGTCGCGGGGGGGCGCGGCCAGCCGGCTCCAGTCGGGCATCCCGTCGAGCTGGGCCTTGTCCGCCGTCGCCTTCTTGGCCGAGGCCGGGGTCTTCCAGGCCTCCAGCTGCCGGGCCGCCAGCGCGCCGTAGTAGGTGAGCGGCTGCTCACGGGCCAACGCGGAGAGCACCGCGACGGCGTCGCCGCGGCGCTCGAGGCGGTCCAGCGCCCTGCCCTTCCAATAGCGCGCCTTGCCGCCCTCCAGCGGGTTCGGACGCGGCGCCAGCTCGTCGAACACGGCCAGCGCGCCGCCCAGGTCGTCCGCCCGGTACCGCCACCAGCCCACGAACCAGCGGTACTTGGGCCCGTCGTAGCCGGTGGGGTCTGCCTCCAGCGCGGCCTGCAATGATTCGGCCGCCTCGCGGGAGCGCCCGGCGCGGTGCAGGGCCACGCCCCGGTCGTAGGCCACCTCGATGCGCCGGGCGGCCGGCACGTCTGCCCCGAAGCGCTGCGCCCAGGCGTCGAAGGCGGCCACGGCCTCGCCCGTGCGACCGAGCTTCGCGAGCGCGATGGCGTACGAGCCGGCGGCCTCGGGGGCGAAGGGCGCCGCCTCGCCCCGGGCTACGTCCAGGAAGCCCACGGCCCCCTCCACGTCATCGCGCAGGCGCTCGGAGCCGATCTTGCCGAGGAAGTACCCCACCTCCTCGCGCACGACCGTCCCTGCTGCCCCGAGCCCTGCCGAGGGGTCGTCCCACAGAGCCTTCGCCTCGCGACGGCACGCCTCGTAGGCGCGGTGCTCGAACAGCCGCTGCACTCGCGCGCGGCGCTCGTCGAGGGTCAGCTCGGCGTCGGCCACCTTCGCGGCCGCCTCGGCGTCGAGCTCGCTGTCGGGGAACCGCAGGCGTACGGCGAGCCACAGCTCCCTGGCCCGCAGGGGGTCCGCGGTCGTGCGAGCCGCGCGAGCCAGCAGCTCGTCGTTCGGCAGGCCCAGGCGGCCCTCGGTGGCCAGCGCCAGCGACACACGCGAAGCCTCCTCCAGGTCACCCGCCCGCTCCACCAGGCGCGAGAACAGCAGATCGCGGGCGTCGCGTCGGAAGTCGGGGTGCTCCCGTGCCAACGCTTCGAGGGCCTCGAGCGCCTTGCCGTACTGCTCCTCGGCGGCCAGGACCTCGACGCGCAGCCAGGTCGTGGCGCGGGGCAGCACGTCGTGGAAGGGTCGCGCCAGCTCGAAGGCCTTGCGGGCCAACTTGCCCTCGCCGCGGGCGGCGTGTACGCGGGCCGCCAACCACGCGGCGGCGGCGCGGACGTCGCGGGTCTTCGAGCGGCTGAGCTCGTCCAGCGAGTCGGCCACCTGGGCCTGGTCGCCCACGCGCACGGCCCGCACGGCCGCGACCAGGCGGTCGCGCTCCGACTGCTTCTGCGCGTGAGGGCCCAGCACGACCAGCGCCAGCAGTACGTGCAGCACGAACCCCGCGATCCCGGTGGTCATTCGGTGAAGTCCTCGGTGATGAAGGTGACGCCCTGGTCGACCACGACCCCCACGCCGGCGGCGGTCACTCCCGCGTCCAACAGGTTCAGGCGATGGCTCGGCGTCCGGCTCAGCTCCACGTGGGCCTCCCAAGCGTCCACGGCCGCCGCCACGTTCTCGACGGCGCGCCGGAAGGACACGCCCCGCGAGGCCAGGCGACGCGCCAGCGGCCCGCCCCGGGGAGCGTCGTGCCCCACGAAGCCGCGCTCGGCCATCTCGCGGCTGTGCGCGCGGGCCGCGCGGGAGAGCGCCTCGTCCGCCCGGAGGCCACCGAGCCCCTGCTCGGCGCGCAGCGCGTTGATCCACCGAAGCAGGGCCGCCTCGGCGCCCCGCGGATCCTGGGGCACGGGGCCCGGCGGCACCGGCTCCGAGAGCGCGGCGCAGCCCGAGGCCACGTCGGCGCCCGCGTCGAACAGCGCCAGCACCTCGGTCCCGTACGCCCCGCGCGCCTGCACCTCGATGCGCGCGCGCCGCACGCCGTCGATGGGCAGGTCCACGTAGAACAGCTCGCGGCTGACCGACGGCACGTACCGCCGCACCGTAGCACCGTCCGCCAGCACCAGCACGCCCGGATCGCGGTATCCCTGGGGCAGCTCGCCCCAGAACAGCACACGCTCGCCGACCCAACGCTCGGGCGGCAGCTCGGGGATCTTCACGCGCGTGGCCGCCAGGATGGCCAGCACGCGCTCGGCGCTCTTCGACTCCGAGCCCGGGAGGCTCTCCCCCCCGAGTCGAGGTCCCCCCACCCCGACGCGCTCGACGGTGGGCAGGATGGGACTGGTCGCCAGGTACTCGCGCACATCGGCCAGCGCCTGGTCCGCGCCGGCCGCGTCGAAGGCCACGAAGCCGAGCCCGAAGCGACCGCGCTCCCGGAGTGCCTCGCTCACGGCGCGTCGCACCATGCGTCCGTCGGTGTCGGCGAAGCCGCACCCGGTGAGCAGCCCGCGCGCCCGGGTGGCCACCTCGGCCAGGTCCGGGTCGTAGGTAGGCGACGCCGCCTGGACCGAGACGAGCAGGTCCTTCAGCCGGAAATAGATCTGCAACTCCGGCGACTGCCACCCGAGGAGCTGGAGCCCCACGAGCAACGCCGCGGCCAAGGGGTGCGCCATCATCCGGACCAGCGTACGGGAGGCAGACGTCGGGCGCAAAAAAGCGGGTCGTTGACGTCCCCGGCGCGCTCGTCTAGCTTCGGGCGGACCAGAAAGCCAGGGGGGCCGACGTGCGACACGACCTGTGGGTGCTCGGTGCGGTGGTAGTGGCGCTGGCCGGGTGCGGCGGCGGGGGCGGGCTGTCCGAGGACACGCCCTCGGACCTCTGCAACGGCCGCCTGCTGGTCGAGCCCGCGCTGCCCGAGACGCTCGAAGGCAACCACTACCTGTCGGCCGAGGTGGGCACCTACACGGTGGCGACCTCGCTGTACCTGGCCGAGGGCACGCTGTGCATCGAGCCCGGCGTGCGCGTCGAGATCGCCCGGGGCGGGCGCGTCGTGGTGGGCAGCGACCGCGAGGCGGCCCTGGTGGCCGTGGGCAAGCGGGCCGATGGCACCCCGGACCCGATCGTCTTCACGTCGGCCCAGCCCGCGCCCCACATCGGCGACTGGGACAAGATCCACTTCACTCCGAAGAACCTGGCCGACGTATCGGTTCTGGACACGGTGGTGATCGAGTACGCGGGCGCCTACGACCAGCACGGCAAGGCCAACGTGACCATCGAGGGCACGTCGGTGGCGCTCCGCGACGTGCGGCTGCGCAAGGGCCTGGGCCTCGGCCTCAACTTCGAAACGGCCGACGCCTTCCCCTCCGAGTTCTCGGGCGTCTATTTCGAGAGCCTGGGCGGCGGTGCGCTGGCGCTCGAGCTCCGGCACCTGGCGCGCTTGGCCGGAGGGGCCAGCATGGGCGAGGGCGTCGACCACGCGCTCCTCCGCGGCGGCGGGCTATACGAGAGCGCCACCCTGCCCGCCTGGGGCGTGCCGTGGCAGCTGCTGGGCGACAGCGTCGGCGTTCAAAACGGCGCGGTGCTCACGATCCAGCCGGGCGTCACCGTGCAGGTCGGCTCGGGCGTGCGCCTGACGGCCGGCGGCCAGACCGAGGGCGGCTTCGCCTTCGAGGGCACGGCCGAGGCGCCCATCGTGCTGCAGTCGGCCGAGGTCACGCCCGGCCCCGGCGATTGGGACAAGCTCGTGATCACCCCCAAGACCTCGCGCGCCGTGTTCCGCCACGTCACGCTCCGGCACGCGGGCCAGCTCGAGACCTCGGGCGGCAAGGCGGCGCTGGTGGTGGGCGGCCCGATCGACGAGTTGACCGACGTGCACATCGAAGACAGCGCCGGCTACTGCCTGATCGTGCAGGACGGCGCGCCGCTGCCCGCCGCGATCGACGGGCTCGAGGTCGTGTCGAGCGCGCTCGCGGCCATCTCCCTGAACGCGGCGCAGCTGGCGCTGGTGGCTGACGTCACGCTGCCCGCCGACGCTGCCGTGATCGTGCGCGCGGGCAGCCTGGTCGGGGACGCAGACCTGTCGGCGGTGCCCCACGTGGCCTGGGTCGAAGGCCGGATCGACGTAAATGGCGGAGGATCGCTCCGCCTGGGCGCCGGGACCACGTGGCGCTTCGCAGCGGGCGCCGGGCTGTGGGTGGGGGGCGTCGGGGGCGAGGGCACGCTCGTGGCCGAGGGCACGGCCGCGGCGCCCCTGCGCTTCACCTCGGTGGCGGAGAGCCCCGCGGCGGGCGCCTGGGACAAGCTGGTCTTCGGTCCCGGGTGCCAGTCCCGCGGTTGTTCGCTGAAGCACGCGGTCGTCGAGTTCGGCGGCGGGAGCACGACGCTGGTGGCCGCGAACGTAGCCGTCGCGGGCAGTGATCCCGCCCTCGACGACGTCGCGATCACCGACGGCGCGGGCTGGGGACTGTGGCTGGATGGGGCCGCCGAGCCGATCCTCGGGACGATCTCGTACGCGCGCAACGCGACCGGCGACCAGTACCAGGAGCCCTGATCACACCTGCACGACGGCCTTGATGGTGACCGACTTGACCGGCACGTCGTCGAAGCCCTGCTTCGACTCGGTGGGTACGGCGCCGATGGCGTCGACCACGTCCATGCCGTCGACCACCTGCCCGAACACGGCGTAGCCGAAGCCCTCGTTGCTGTCGTCGACGTGGTCCAGCTCGGCGTTGTCGGCCAGGTTCACGTAGAACTGGCTGCTGGCGCTGTGCGGTTCGGGCGCACGCGCCATGGCCACCGTGCCGCGCAGGTTCTTCAGGCCGTTGCCGGCCTCGTTCCGGATGGTCTTCCAGCCGGGCTTTTCCTTCAACGCGAAGGTCATGCCGCCGCCCTGGATGACGAAGCCGTTGATGACGCGGTGAAAGATCAGGCCCTTGTAGAAGTCGCTGGTCACGTAGGCCAGGAAGTTCTCGACCGAGATCGGGGCCTTCTCGGGATCGAGCTCGAGGGTGATCTCGCCCAGCGACGTCTCGATCATGACGAGGGGACGGTCCATGCGTGCCTCGGGGGCGGTTCGACGGGGCGCGAAGATACCACGGCGACCGGCCCCGCGCACCCGCGAAGTCACGCGCCCCGGATGACCTGCAGCACGACCCGCGCGAGCTCGGCCAGCTGGTAGGGTTTGGCCAGCGCCCCGACGAAGCCGTAGTCACGGAAGTGCGCGATGATGGGATCGGACGAGTAGCCGCTGGACGCCACGGCCCGCACCGTGGGGTCGACGGCCCTCAACTGGCGCACGGCCTCGGCCCCACCCACGCCTCCGGGGACGGTGAGATCGAGCAGCACCAGGTCGAAGCGGCGACCCGCCTCCCGAGCCTCGTGGTACATGCGCACCGCGGTGGCACCGTCGGCCGCGACCGCGGTCTCGTAGCCGAGGTGCGCGAGCATGCGCGCCACCAAGTCGCGCAGCATCTCCTCGTCGTCCATGATCAGCACGCGGCCCGCCCCGGTCGGCGGGGCACCTTCGACCGGCGCGCCGGCCGGCTCGGCGGGCGCGGACGCAGGCAGCCACATCGAGAACGTTGTGCCGACCCCCTCGGTGGAGGCCACGGCCAGGTGCCCGTCGTGGTGCGCCACGATGGAGTGGCAGATGGTCAACCCCAACCCCGTACCGGTCGACTTGGTCGTGAAGTAGGGATCGAAGATGCGCTTGAGGTTGGCCTGCGGGATGCCCACGCCCGTATCGCTGAACTGCACGCGCACGTAGCGCCCCGGCTCGAGCGGCACCCCGTCGGCCGACCCGCAGGTCACGTTGGCCGCCGCGACCGTCAGCTCGCCGCCGGCAGGCATGGCCTGGTCCGCGTTGAGGCACAGGTTCTGCACCACCTGCGCGATCTGGCCGATGTCGACGTCGACGGACCACAGATCGGGCGGGAACGAGCACTGCAGCCGCGACTTCGACCCGTGCAGCGCGAACCCGGCGGCCTCGCGGATCAGGGCTTCGAGGCCCGTGGTCTGGCGAACCGGACTTCCACCGCGCGCGAACGTGAGCAGCTGATGGGTCAGGTCCTTGGCGCGCAGCGTGGCCCGTTCGGCCTGGCCGAGCAGGTCGTTCACGGCGGGCTGGGGCGCGTACATGCGGGCGAGCCCCACGTTCCCGAGGATGGTGGCGAGCAGGTTGTTGAAGTCGTGGGCCAGGCCGCCGGCCAGCACGCCCAGCGCCTCGAGCCGGTCGATCCGGGTGAGCTCGGCCTCGGCGCGATACTGGGTGGTGACGTCGCGGAACACGAGCACTACGCCGATGATGCGGCTCAGGGCATCGCGAATGGGGGCGCCGCTGTCGGCGATCACCCGCTCGCGACCGTCGCGCGCGACCAGCGCGGTGTGGTTGGCCAGCCCGATCACGCCCCCGGTCTGCAGCACCTTCTCGACCGGGTTCTCGCACACGGCCCGCGTGTGCTCGTTGACGATGTGGAACACGTCGTTCAGCGCGCGCCCCAGCGCCTCGGGCTGGCGCCAGCCCGTCAGGTCCTCGGCCACGCGGTTCAGGAGCGTGACACGCCCCTCGAGGTCGGTCGTGATGACCCCGTCGCCGATGGAGCGGAGCGTCACCGCCAATCGCTCGCGCTCCTCGCCGAGCGCCAACTCGGCGTGCTTGCGCTCGGTGATCTCCTTGATGATGACCTGGATGGCCTCCTCGCCGGTGTGCTCGTCGAGGACCAGGTAGGAGTCGTGCGCCGCCCAGCGGGACTTGCCCGTGAGGGTCCGGAACGGGTACTCGAGGTCGCGCACGCGCCCGAGCTCGCGAACTCGCGAGCGCAGCAGGCCGGGCGGCCCTTCGTAGACCAGCAGGTCGGCGATGTCGCGCCCCACCACGTCGTCGGGGCTGGCGAAGAGCGACTCGATGTCGAGGATGCGCATGGCGCCGCGATCCATGAAGAGCACGGTGCCGTCGAAGCGATAGCGGTACAGCCCGATACCGGAGAAGTCGATGGCCTCGCGCCGGATGGCGTCGAGCTCCTCGGCCAGGATCGTGGCCTCGCGGCGTTCGGTCATGGGTCCTCCTGCTCGGCCCGCGCCGCGGTCGCGAGGGCGCGTACCGAGCGCACGTAGCGCGCGTAGAGTCGGTCAGCGTCGGCACGAGCTCCGGGGTCGGGACCGGGCACCGCCTGCAGATCGAGCGACGCGGCGACCGCCGACGCCGTGAGATCGTGGCCGATACCGCGCCAGGCCAGCTGCGCGGCCCCGGCCAGCGTGGCCTCCTCGTGGGGGGTCTGGAGCAGCTCGCGCCCGCAGAGCCGAGCCAGCGTTCGAGCCACCATGCCCCGGCGCGCCCCCCCGGCCAGCACCAGGCGCGAGATCGTCCCCCGGGGCTCCAGGCTGTCGAGGATGCGCCGCAGCTCGAGCGCGACCCCTTCGTAGGCCGCACGCGCCAGGTCTGCGGGCTCGGACGCGAGCTCGAGCCCCAGGAAAGCGGCCCGGGCCCGGGCGTCGAAGTCGGGGCTTCCGCTGCCCGAGAGGTGCGGCACGAACAACGGCCCGGGTCGACCCGCCTGGGCCAGCGCCTCGAACCGCGCCACGTCGCCCCCGGTCAGGGTGCGCGTGGCCCACGCCAGCGCGCTGCCGAAGTTGCTGTGGATGCCCTCGCGCACCCAGCGCCCCGGGACCACGTGGGCGGTACAGAACGCCGACGAGGGGGCGTCGAGGACGGGATGGTCGACCGGGCAACTGACCACCGCGGCGGTACCGAGGCAGACGCCGGCCTGGCCGGGCTCGACCACGCCGAGGCCGAGCGCCGCGCACTGTTGATCGCCGCCGCCGGCATCGAGGGGTCAGCGCCGGTGCGCGTCACCTTCGTGCCCGCCCAGCACTTCTCGGGACGCGGCATGGGCGATCGCAACCGCACGCTGTGGGGCGGCTTCGTGATCGAGTCCGGCGCTGGCGTCGTCTACTTCGCGGGCGACACGGGCCGCGGCTCGCACTTCGCGGCCATCCGCGAGCGCTTCGGACCGCCCCGCCTGGCCCTGCTGCCCATCGGCGCCTACCGCCCGCGCTGGTTCATGGCCCCGGTACACCTCGACCCGCGCGACGCCGTCGAGGCCCACCTGGCCCTCGGCGCCGGCACGAGCGCAGGCATCCACCACGGCACCATCGCCCTGGCCGACGACGGCTGCGACGAGCCCCTGGCCGACCTGGGGCAGGCCTTGCAGGCGCTCGACGTGCCCGCGGTGCGCTTCGTCACGCCGACCTTCGGCCAGCCCGTCGACGTGCCCGCGCTTTCGAGCCTCGTCGCAGTCCCGCCGCCGTGATACCCTTGCGCGCGTCCGACCCCCGCGAGGAGGCCCATGTCCACGCCCCGACTTCTCTCGCTGCTGCTCTGTGCCGCCCTGACCGCCTGCGGCTCGTCCGGTGCGGACACCGACACGGCCGCCGACGCGCTCGACGCCGCCGACGCCACCGACGTGGCGCCCGATCTGTCCGACGTCGCCTCGGCGGAGGCCGAGACGACCGAACTGCCCCTGACGCCCACCGCCGGCTACCTGGCCCGCCAGGCCGAGTACCTGCAGGTGTGCACCGAGAAGGGCGCGACCGGTGGCCTGTACGGCCAGGTGTGCCGCGTGGCCACGGGCCAGTCCACGTACAACGAGACCGCCATCGACGCGTCGCTCGCCAAGATCGCCCTGCGCGAGGACACGAGCGACTTCCACGTGGCGGCGCTGGCCCGCATGCTGTGGCTGGACCGCACGACCCGGGCGTTGCCCGACGCCTTGCGAACGCGCATCGAGGACGGCCTGCTCGATTTCAAGTACTGGCTCGACGAGCCCAATCGCCCGGGTGAACCCACCGACAAGATGTGCTACTGGACCGAGAACCACCAGGCGCTCTTCCACTCCAGCGAACTGCTCGCGGGCCTGCTCTTTCCGGACCGCGTGTTCGCCA
>Ga0172370_10003218_pt1 | contig 22845 bp, 15 predicted proteins | sample LakKiv5m_FD_114538 | JGI IMG/M metagenome (GOLD analysis project Ga0172370, IMG submission 114538) | Freshwater microbial communities from Kabuno Bay, South-Kivu, Congo - kab_022012_11.5m | ecosystem: Environmental > Aquatic > Freshwater > Lake | place: Democratic Republic of the Congo...
CGAATACGCGTCAAACGATCCAATTGACGAGGTGGGGCGGTTCGAGGATGGTACCACGCGTGGGGCGGTGGAATTTGTGTCGGTGCATTCTACAAGAAATTGAGTAAATTCCCGTCGTCCCCGTATGTGGCATCATCCGAAAATCCAAGAGGCTCTGGGGTTGAGCCTGCCAGGTGGGGTATCCCATCCCGGCAGTAGTGCCCCGTGCAAAACCCCATCATGTCGATGGGGCTTTTTGTTTCCAGCGGTCTCCACCTGTCCAGCAACGGTTGATCGTTTGATACGATTGACTCGTTTGACACGGTTGACAGGGAATCGAAGCGGATGTGCCACATCGAGGATATGGCCGAGCAGTTCAATCCGATCGAATGGCTCACGACAGAAGAAGCTGCTGCGTTGACTGGCTACAACGTTCGCTACTTGCGCCAGCTGGTCAACGAAGGCAAGCTCACCGCGGTTAAGCGCGGCGGCATTTTGTGGGTCGAAGGCCACAGCGCAAAAGCCTACGCCGACGAGATGAAGCATCTCGGGTCGTCGAAACACGATCCTTGGAGGGTAGGAGCCAGACAACGCAATCGGAGCGCCAGGCATTGATAGCCTGACCGGCTTGATGTCTCCGGCGCATTCTGTGTGGCTTCTTCGCAGTTTCCTGCGAGCCTTTCGACCTCTCACCTCAGGTTATAGAAGTTTCCTTTCGCCTATCCCATTCGCAAAGACATGTTCATGACCCCACAAGCTATCGCCAGTGCCTATACCGATTCCAAGGTGAGACCCGCAGACGTCATGTCTGGCAGCATGTAGATTTCACCTTGGACTCAGTCTAGGAGTTAGATAGTCTCGCCCGCAGTCTGGAGCAATTCAGCCTCAAAGGCGGTCGGGTGGATTAGCGAATGTCACGAGAAGGACACCTCAGCGTCGCCACCGACTCGCTTCAAGACTGTCCGTCTGCATCAGCAGCGTCCTGCTCGCGCCCATGACGCTGCAGTGCTTCGGACTCAAACCCAACGGCCGACTCCGCGCATCCACAGTCTCAGAACTGCTCGCCCGTGAAGTTGCGCTTCTTGCCTTGCGGCCGAGCGATCGCAATGGCAATCTGGCCTTTGAGAAACCCGATTACCGACGACGCAGCGTGCTTCCGACGGATCGCAAGCACCAAGTGGACATGATCCGTTATCAGATGGCCTTCCGGAATTTGGCACTCCTTTTGCCGCGCAAATTCGCGGAGGATATCCTTCAACTGCCGTCGTAGCTCGCCGTATAACACCTTCAAGCACCACTTCGGCGCGAAGATCACGTGGTCCTGGCAATCGGTGTTTAGCACATCACCCGAGAACGGGTATAATAGCAGTGTTGCTTACCGTCTTGAGTTACCATGTTCATGGCTCCGATCGCCAGGATCGACAGGTGAGGCAATGAACGCCGGAACATCACCGCAGCCTACAAAGGTCGAAACGCCGACTTGCCGCCAAATAGGCCAGTTCAGTTTGCTCGCTGAACTGGCTTTTTGTTTAGCCTGCATAGATACCGGGCGACGAGGAGGTACTCTCCATGCACGGGAGCCAGAGAACATAAAGGGCACCGCTGGTTCACGGGCGAGACCAACACGCAAGGATCTCTGACACAGAAAAGATACATGCCCGTAGTCGCCCATTGGGCGATGGCCTACCAGGAGAACTCAACATGCCAGCCAGACTCAAACTTATGATCACCGAGGGTGCCAAACAAGGTGAGGAGTTCGTCTTTGACGAACACGATACCTTTCTCCTCGGCCGTATGCCTGATTGCCATGTGTGCCTGCCTAGTGACGGCTGCGTATCGCGTCACCACTTCATGCTTGAGGTCAACCCGCCGGATGCGCGGCTCCGCGACCTGGGCAGCCTGAACGGCACCTACGTCAATGGGAAGAAGTGCGGCGGGCGCGAAAGAGGGGAGTCCCCGGAAGATGGCGCCAAGCGCAAGTATCCCGAAGTGGATTTGCGCGACAAGGACGAAATCAAAGTCGGCGATACGGTCATGCAGGTCAGCGTCGAATTGCCAGCGGAGTGCGTGGAATGCGGCACGGCCATTCCAGAGGCAGCGCGCGAGCAGTGCGCGTGGGTGGGTGGGACGTACATCTGCGCCAGTTGTCGGCAGAAGCGCATCGCTGCCAACAAGCCGAAGGCGCCGGAGGTGGTGCGCTGCCAACAGTGCGGTAAAGACGTCTCGGCTGAGGTGGGACCTGGACAGCGCGGCGACTATGTATGCGACGCGTGCCGTCAGAAGGTGCAGGCTGATCCTGTGGCGCTGCTGAAGGTTCTACTCGAGCAGGCGCGGCAGCAAGCGCAGCCGGCCATAAACATCCCCGACTATGACATCGAAAGGAAACTGGGCGAAGGCGGTATGGGCGCGGTGTATCTGGTGCGGCATAAGAAGACGGGGCAGCGAGTCGCCCTCAAGGTGATGCTCTCCAAAGTGGCTGTGAACGAGCAGTCGCGCAAGGGATTTCTGCGGGAGATCGAGACGATGCGCGCCTTGCAGCACAAGAACATCGTCGAGTTTCTGGATCACGGCTCGGCAGGCGGGGCGTTCTATTTCCTGTTGGAGTATTGCGAGGGTGGCAGCGTGGACACACTGATGGAACGTCGAGGAGGACGGCTCACCCTAGACGAGGCTGCGCCAATCACGTTGCAGGCATTGGAAGGACTCGTGTACGCGCACGAGCGAGGTTTCGTGCATCGCGATCTCAAGCCACAGAATATCCTCCTCACTGGCACAGAAAAACGCCGGACGGCAAAGATTGCCGATATGGGATTGGCGAAGAGCTTCGAAAGGGCGGGCTACAGCGGCAATACGATGACGGGGAGTTACGGTGGTTCATTTCCGTTCATGGCGCGTGAGCAGGTGACTAATTTCAGATACGTCAAACCGGTCAGCGATGTCTGGTCAATGGGCGCCACGTTCTATAACATGATCACCGGGCAGTATCCGCGCGACTTTCGGCGCGGTCAGGACCCGATGGAGGTGATCTTACATGGCGAGATCGTGCCGGTGCGGAAACGTGATCCCAGTGTTCCCAAACTGGTAGCGGAAGTGATTGACCGCTCGCTCACGAACAATGCGAAGGACCGCTACCAAGATGCAGAAGAGCTGCGCCGGGCGTTGGAGAGAGCACTGTGAGAAACAACAGAGGATGATGCATGACCACTCAAGAAGAGACGCACGGTGCAGAATCAGGCACTGAATATCCTGACCATTGGTTAGTGCGCGTCGCTTGCGCCACCGATGTGGGGCGAGTCCGCAGAAGCAACGAGGACAACTACCTGGTGGCGCTTGAGCACAACATGTTCATCGTCTCGGATGGCATGGGTGGACAGCTGGCCGGAGAAGTCGCGTCCAAGATCGTGGTGACCGTCCTGCCGCACGTGATCGCGCAGCGATTGGCAGGCCTTCACATCCCATCTATTCAGATGGTTGAACGGGCGTTGCGCGACGCGATAGTGGAACTCAGTCAGAAACTACGAGCCGAAACTGCTGTTCGGCCGGACCTGAAGGGGATGGGTGCGACGGTTGCGCTCGTCTGGCTGCGCGGCACGTTGGCTCACTTGGCTCACATGGGCGACAGCCGCATCTATCTGTTGCGCCGGGGCCGCCTGACCAAAATGACTGAAGATCATTCTGTCGTTGCGCTGTTGCTCAAGCATGGGGAACTCACGCCAGAGGAGACACGCGTTCACCCGGCGCGCGGTCGTCTCTCTCGCTTTGTCGGCATGGAGGGAGAGGTGTACCCCGATGTACAGACATTGAGTTTGCGGGGCGGTGACCGGCTGCTGTTGTGCTCAGACGGTCTGACTGGTATGGTGACCGATGATGAGATCGCCCAACTCCTGGCAGCCAACCCTGACCCGGCGGATGCTTGTCATGCGCTGGTGACCACGGCCAATGCGGCGGGGGGCGAAGACAACGTCACGGCTGTAGTCGTAGATTGCCAGCGGTCCTCATTGCACAAATGAGCCGGAAAAGAAGCAGATTCTATGAACAAGCATAGGAGAGATGCTCTATGAGCAAGAAGAACCGCGCTCGCCAGGGCAAGAACGCCCCATCTCCACAGCTTTCACCAACTCCAGCCAATCCGGTCACTCCAGGTGTGACGATTGCTTCCCCCGGCCAAGCAGACCACCAGGCGCTTGATAAAGCCGAAGCGCAGGTCGCTGCCGAATGGAACGTAGGCGATGTGATCCTGGATACCTATGAGGTCACCGGCATTCTGGGTGAAGGCGGCATGGGCAAGGTGTACAAGGTCCACCACCGAGGGTGGAATACCGATCTGGCGGTGAAAAGCCCTCGCGCAGAAGAACTGGAGAAAGCCAGCGGCGCGGCGAACTTCGTGCGCGAATGCGAGACCTGGGTGAACCTGGGGCTACACCCGCACATTGTGAGTTGCTACTACGTGCGCATGCTGGGCGGCATCCCGCGCGTGTTTGCCGAGTACGTGGCAGGCAGCAGCCTGAAGGAATGGATCGACACGCGGAAGTTGTATGAGGATGGTCGAGAGAAGGCGCTAGCGCGGATGCTGGATGTGGCGATCCAGTTTGCTTGGGGATTGCACTATGCGCACGAGCAGGGGCTGGTGCATCAGGATGTGAAGCCCGCCAACGTGATGCTGGCGCCGGATGGCACGGCCAAGGTGACGGACTTCGGGTTGGCAAGGGCGCGCGGCATGTCCGGCGGCGCTGCGGTCCCAGCCGGGCAGAGCATCTTGGTGAGTGTGGGCGGCATGACGCCAGCGTATTGCTCACCGGAGCAAGCGGCGCGCCAACCGTTGACGCGCAAGACGGACATTTGGAGCTGGAGCGTTTCCATCCTGGAGATGTTCACGGGCGAAGTGACCTGGCTGGCAGGACAGGCGGCCGCTGAATCGTTGGCCGACTACCTGGTGCACGGACCGCAAGACGGATCTATCCCCTCGATGCCAGCGGCGCTGGCGGAACTGCTTCGGCGTTGTTTTCGGCAGCAGCCGGACGATCGCCCGGCGAGCATGACCGAGATCGCCGCTCAATTGCAGCAGATCTATGCGCAAGCGACGGGACAGGCCCACGCGCGGCCGACGCCCCAAGCATCCACATTGCAGGGGGACAGCCTGAACAACAAGGCGCTGTCGCTCTATGACCTGAGGCGCATCAAGGAAGCCAAAGCCCTGTGGCAGGCCAGCTTGCAGGCGAACCCGGGCCATCTCGACACCACTTACAATCTGGGGCTGGTGCTATGGCGCGCCGCCCAAAAAGATGATGCCGGCCTGCTGCGCGACCTGCAAGCCGCGGCTGTATCTTCCTATCGTTGGCGGATGGATTGGCTGATAGCCCAGGTGCATCTGGAGCGCGGCGATGTAGCACACGCCCGGGCGATCCTGGAGGCCCTGCCGCCGGAGGCCGCCGCCCGCCCAGAAGTGGCTGCGTTGCGCACACAGGTCGCAGACCTTGAGCATTCGGGGCATCGTCTATGTCGCACGTTTGCAGGGCATTCGGTGGGTGCGACATCCGTCTGTCTGAGCGAGGATGGGTGCCTGGCCCTTTCGGGGAGTGGGGGTGCTTTTGCGGATAAGACCCTCAAGCTCTGGGATGTGGCGACGGGGCAGTGCCTGCGCACGTTTGAAGGGCACACGGACGGGGTGCAGTCCGTGTGCCTGAGTGGGGATGGACGCTATGCGCTCTCGGGGAGTGGGGACAAGACGCTCAAGCTCTGGGATGTGGCGACGGGGCAGTGCCTGCGCACGTTTGAAGGGCACACGGACGGGGTGAAGTCCGTGTGCCTGAGCGGGGATGGGCGTTGTGCGCTCTCAGGGAGTGGGGATTGGACGCTCAAGCTCTGGGAGGTGGCGACGGGGCAGTGCCTGCGCACGTTTGAAGGGCACACGAGCACGGTGATGTCTGTGTGCCTGAGCGGGGATGGGCGCTATGCGCTCTCGGGCGGTGGAGACCTTGGGGAACGAGGTAATACGCTCAAGCTCTGGGACGTGGCAATGGAGTATACTTATCACGCGCCATTTGCCGTCTCGGGCATTGTCACCAGCGAGACGGCCGCCGCGGTCGAGGACTTGCTCATTGAAGCGCGGGCGGCGCGACAGCATGGGGATACAGTGGGAGAGGCAGGTGTGTTGCGGCGCGCCAGATCCGTGCCCGGCTATGAAAACAATGCCGAGATCAGAGAAGCCTGGAGCCGGCTCTACCGGCAGATGCGGCGCACCTACTTGCGTGCCGGCTGGCTGGCGCGGACGTTTAGTGGGCACACGGCTAGGGTGGCCTGTGTGTGCCTGAGCGGGGATGGACGCTATGCGCTCTCAGGGAGTCGGGATAACACACTCAAGCTCTGGGAGGTGACGACGGGCAAATGCCTGCGGACGTTTGAAGGGCACACGGACGGGGTGGAGTCCGTGTGCCTGAGCGCGGATGGACGCCATGCGCTTTCGGGGAGCGGGGACCATACCCTCAAGCTCTGGGAGGTGGCGACGGGCAAATGCCTGCGGACGTTTGAAGAGCACACGTACCTGGTGAACTCTGTGTGCCTGAGTGGAGATGGGCACCATGCGCTCTCAGGAAGCGGAGTTGATTTTGTGCGTGTTTCTTCTGCCCCTCCACGTCTACATCCCGCCGCCTTTTCCCCTGCGCTCGCGGAAAGCGGAGTTGATCATATTGTCTCCAGAACCCCTCCGCATACGACCCTTGGTGGGACGCTCAAGCTCTGGGAGGTGGCGACGGGGCAGTGCCTGCGCACGTTTGAAGGGCACACGAGCACGGTGATGTCTGTGTGTCTGAGTGGGGATGGGCGCTGTGCGCTCTCAGGGAGTGAGGGTTATGGCCATCGGCATCCGACGCCCCTCAAGCTTTGGGATGTGGCGACAGGGCTGTGTGTGCGCACGTTTGAGGAAGATGCTAAGGATGTGCTGTCGGTGTGCCTGAGCGGGGATGGACGCTATGCGCTCTCAGGGAGTCGGGATAACACACTCAAGCTCTGGGAGGTGACGACGGGCAAATGCCTGCGCACGTTTGAAGGGCACACGAGCACGGTGATGTCTGTGTGCCTGAGCGCAGATGAACGCTATGCGCTCTCAGGGAGTCGGGATAACACACTCAAGCTCTGGGAGGTGGCGACGGGCAAATGCCTGCGGACGTTTGAAGGGCACACGAACCACGTGAGTTCCGTGTGCCTGAGCGCGGATGGACGCTATGCGCTTTCGGGGAGCGGGGACCATACCCTCAAGCTCTGGGAGCTGGATTGGGAACTGATTGACACCCAACCCGCCGATTGGGACGAAGGCGCGCGGCCCTACCTGCAAAACTTCCTAACCTTGCACACGCCCCATGCCAGTGAACTTCCACAGGGCCGCGAGCCGACCGAAGAAGCAATCACCCTGGCTCTCACGCGGAGCGGCAGGCCCAGTTGGAAGGATGATGACTTCAAGGAATTTCTATACACGCTGGGTTGCGCCGGCTATGGCTGGCTGCGGACAGAGGGTGTGCGGAAAGAACTGGAGAAGATGGTACGAGACTGGCAAGGTTAGCCGCTGCAAGAACTGGCTACTCCAGCGCCCGAAGAAGTCATATCCCCATTGATAGAAAAGCTGCCTGAGCCAAAAGCGGAAATCTCTATGCCTCCGTCGGCAAAGACACCGCGGCCGGCCGCGCCCGAGGTCCCAGATGCCACGGGCAAACGCTCCTGGCTTTCGCGGCTGTTTGGAAAGAAGTAAAACCAAACGTATCGCGTCTTCAACATGAGAGTGGGAGGCATCATGCCCGGCAAAGTCATCCTCAAAGGCATCCTTGAAGGCGCCGAAGCGCAGGTACCGCAAACCTGGAATGTCGGCGACGTCATCCTCGACCTGTACGAGGTCACCGGCATCCTGGGCGAAGGCGGCATGGGGAAGGTCTATAGGGTACATCACCGAGGTTGGAAGGTAGACCTGGCCGTGAAAAGCCCCAAGCCGGAGGTCTTCGCCAGGGCGGACGGCAAGGAGAGCTTCATCCGCGAGGCGGAGACGTGGGTGAACCTGGGCTTGCATCCCAACGTCGTAAGCTGCTACTACGTCCGCACGCTGGGGGGCATCCCACGCATCTTTGCTGAGTACGTGGAGGGCGGCAGCCTTTCAGATTGGGTTCGTGATCGCAGACTGACGACGCTCGACAAAATGCTGGATGTGGCGATTCAGTTCGCCTGGGGATTGCACTATGCCCACGAGCAAGGGGTGGTGCATCAGGATGTGAAACCTGCGAACGTGATGATGACACCTGATGGCATTGCCAAGGTGACGGATTTTGGTTTGGCACGAGCGCGTGCAGCGGCGGGCGAGGTGAGTGTAGCAGGAAGCGGGCAGAGCATCTTGGTGAGTTCGGGCGGGCTGACGCCGGCGTATTGTTCACCGGAACAAGCCGCGGGGCAGTCGCTCTCGCGCAAGACGGATATTTGGAGTTGGACTGTTTCGATCCTGGAGATGTTTGTGGGCGAAGTGACGTGGATGGCAGGGCAGGCTGCCGCTGAAGCACTGGCGGGATACCAGGAGTCGGGGCCGACTGACGCATCCCTCTGTGTGATGCCTCGTGCGTTGGCGGAGTTGTTGCAGCGGTGCTTGCAGAGAGACCCTGCCGACCGCCCAGCGACGATGGCAGCGATCGCGGCGACGCTACAGCAGATTTACCAGCAGGCCACAGGGCGATCATACCCGCGCCCAGCGCCGAACGCGGCTGAGCTGCGGGCAGATGGCCTCAATAATAGGGCGCTGAGCCTGTTGGACCTAGGGAAAGGGGCGCAGGCCGAGGCGGCTTGGCAGGCAGCGCTGCAGGCCGATGTGCACCATGCCGAGGCGACCTACAATCTGGGCTTGTGGCGGTGGCGGACAGCACAGCAGACGGATGAAACACTGGTGCAACAGGTGCAGGCGGTGGCGGCGACACAGGCGCAGGCCTGGCGGCCGCGGTACCTGCTGGGGCTGGTCCACCTGGAGCGGGGAGACGGGCGAGCCGCGGAAGCGGCGCTGAAGGAAGTAGCGCAACTGGCGCCGGCAGATCAGGAGCTGCAACAAGCACTGGCGCGGCTGGAGGATACGCCAACGGCCGGCTTCGTGCGCGCCTTCGAGGGGCACACGGATTCGGTGTTCGCCGTGGCTGTCACCCCGGACGGGCGCTGTGCTGTATCGGGTAGTGCAGATGACACACTACTTCTCTGGGAGTTGGCGAACGGAAGCTGCCTGCGCACCTTCGAGGGACACACGAGTCGTGTGACTGCCGTGGCTGTCACACCGGATGGGCGCTGTGCTGTGTCGGGTAGTTGGGACAACACCCTGCGGCTGTGGGAGTTGGCCAGCGGCCGCTGCCTGCACACCTTCGAGGGGCACACGAGCTCGGTGTACGCCGTGGCTGTCACCCCGGACGGGCGCTACGTCGTGTCAGGGAGTTCGAAAGACAGGCTGCGGCTGTGGGAGTTGGCCAGCGGCCGCTGCCTGCGCACCTTTGAGGGGCAGACCGACTGGGTGGACAGCATCGCCATTACGCCGGACGGGCGTTGCGCCGTGTCGGGGGGATCCAAGACGCTGCGGCTGTGGGAGTTGGCCAGCGGCCGCTGCCTGCGCACCTTTGAGGGGCAGACCGACTGGGTGGACAGCATCGCCATCACACCGGACGGGCGTTACGCCGTGTCGGGGGGATCCAAGACGCTGCGGCTGTGGGAGTTGGCCGGCGGCCGCTGCCTGCGCACCTTCGAGGGGCACACGGACTCTGTAAGCGCCGTCGTCGCCACCTCGGATGGGCGCTGTGCTGTGTCGGGGAGTCGGGACAAGACGCTGCGGCTGTGGGAGCTGGCGAGCGGCTGCTGCTTGCGCACTTTCAGGGGGAACAAGGGCTGTGTGTACGCCGTCGCGATCACGCCGGACGGGCGCTACGCTGTGTCAGGGAGTGATGACAAGAAGCTGGAGCTGTGGAAACTGAAAGGGGTCGGAGAGCGGAAGGGAGACTGGGCTTTCAGCCACCCAGGGAGTAGCGTCCGGGCGGAGCAGGACACCAGGGTGGCGCAAGAGGAGATGGTTACGGCGCGGCTGGCGCTGGCCGAGGGGCGGCCGGCCGACGCCGGGGCCGCCCTCCGCCGGGCGCTGTCCTTGCCGGGCTACGAGCGGGACTCCAGCCTGCTGGCGGTGTGGCATGAAGCAGGTCGCCGAGCCGGCCGTCCGGTGGGGTTGCGCGTGGGCCGCTGCCTGCGCATCTTCGGGGGGCACCCGGGCGTCGTCGCGGTCACGCCGGACGGGCATTGCTTCGTGTCGAATAGTAGACACGACACGCTGCGGCTGTGGGAGCTGGCGAGCGGCAACTGCTTGCGCACTCTCGAAGGGTCGGTCGACGATGTGTACGCCGTCGCCGTCACGCCAGACGGGCGCTACGCCTTGTCAGGGAGTCATAACTGCCTTACGGTGTCGGAGTTGGCCACCGGCCGCTGCCTGCGCACTTTCAGTGGGCACATGGGCGATGTGCTCGCCATCGCCGTCAGCCCTGACGGTCGCTACGCCGTGTCGGGGAGTGGCGACAAATCGCTGCAGTTGTGGGAGTTGGCCAGCGGCCGCTGCCTGCGCATCTTCGAGGGGCACAGACGAGGAGTGGTCAGTATCGCCGTCACCCCGGATGGGCGCTGTGCTGTGTCGGGGAGTCTGGACGAGACGCTGCGGCTGTGGGAGTTGGCCAGCGGCCGCTGCCTGCGCACCTTCGAGGGACATACCCGCGAGGTGCGCCGAGTCGCGGTTACGCCGGACGGGCGCCACGCTGTGTCGGGGAGTGATGACAAGAAGCTGGGGCTATGGGAGTTGGCCAGCGGCCACTGCGTGCGCACCTTCGAACGGCACACGAAGCGAGTGACCGCGGTCGCCGTGACGCCGGACGGGCGCTACGCCGTGTCGGGCAGTGAGGACCAGACACTGCGGCTGTGGGAGTTGGCGAGCGGCCGCTGCCTGCAAACCTTCAGCGCTGTGAGCCCCGTCGCCGCCACGCCGGATGGGCGCTACGTCGTGTCGGGTAGTCTGGACGAGACGCTGCGGCTGTGGGAACTGAACTGGGAGTATGAGTTTCCCGAACCGGCCGACTGGGACGAGGATGTCCGGCCGTACCTGGAGATCTTCCTGACGCTCCATACGCCTTACGATCGTGATGGCATCAGCCGGGTTGGCCCGCCCACCTGGACAGAAGACGATTTCCAGCGATTACTCGTCGAATTGGGCACTCGGGGCTACGGCTGGTTGCGGTCCGAAGGCGTGCGCCGCGAATTGGAGAAGATGGCGCGCGAGTGGCAAGGCCCGCCACCGCTGGTCGGCGCGTAGGAGAAACGATCGATGAGCGAGAATCAGCAAACGCAAAAGGGCTCGTCAACTCCAGACAACTCTGTTAGCCCAGGCGTAACGATTATCCATGGGGGGCAGGTAGACCCTAGAGTACTGGCTCAAGCCGAGGCACAGGTCTCTACCGAATGGAACGTCGGCGACGTGATCCTCGACCTGTACGAGGTCACCGGCATCCTGGGCGAAGGCGGCATGGGCAAGGTCTACAAGGTGCATCATCGAGGTTGGCAGGTAGATCTTGCCGTAAAGAGTCCCAAGCCGGAGATCTTCGCCAAGGCGGGTGGGAAGGAGAACTTCATCCGCGAAGCCGAAACGTGGGTGGACCTGGGCTTGCACCCCAACACCGTGAGCTGCTACTACGTCCGCACGCTGGGTGGCATCCCGCGCATCTTTGCCGAGTACGTGGAGGGCGGCAGCCTTTCAGATTGGGTTCGTGATCGCAAACTGACCACGCTCGACAAAATGCTGGATGTGGCGATTCAGTTCGCCTGGGGGTTGCACTATGCCCACGAACAAGGCTTGGTACACCAAGACGTGAAGCCTGCCAACGTGATGATGACGCGCGAGGGCATCGCCAAGGTGACCGACTTTGGCTTGGCGAAGGCGCGGGCGGTGACCGGGGGGGGGGGCGCAGCACGAGGCGGCCAGAGCATCTTGGTGAGTTCGGGCGGGATGACGCCGGCGTATTGTTCACCGGAGCAAGCGGCGGGGCAGTCGCTCTCGCGCAAGACGGATATTTGGAGTTGGGCCGTTTCGATCCTTGAGATGTTGGTGGGCGAAGTGACGTGGATGGCAGGGCAGGCCGCTGCCGAAGCACTGGCGGGATACCTGGAGACAGGGCCGGCAGACGCATCCCTCCCGGCCATGCCTGCGGGGGTGGTTGAGCTGTTGAAGCGATGCTTCCAGAGGAATCCCCTCGACCGACCTGGCAACATGTCGGAAGTCGCCGCCGCGCTGCAGCAGATCTATGAGCAGGAAATCGGAGAGCTATACCCACGCCAGGCGCCGGAAGCGATAGAACTCAAGGCGGATGGGCTAAACAACCACGGTGTATCCTATCTCGACCTGGGTCGAGAAGAAGATACCATCAGGTGCTGGCAGGAGGCGTTGAAGGCAGATCCCTACCATTTGGAGACCAACTTCAACCTCGGGTACTGGAGATGGCGAAACGGCGAGATACTGGATGATGTATATGTGAGCCAGATGGAGGTGCTGGAGAGTAGCAGGGGGTCTGACCCTGACTACTGGCGCTACCTGGGATGGATACATCTGGAGCGAGGAGACATAGAGGAAATAGAGAAGATACAGCAGTCTGCACATCGGATAGAGGAAGAGGAATTCACAAAAGCCTTAGAGGACAAGGGTAGACCGGTGGGTAGACTCATCCGCACCCTCGAGGACCAAACCGACTGGGACAAATGGGACGGGTCCGTCTGCTATTCTCCCGATGGCCGTTTTGCCCTTACGGGGAGCGGGTTCAATTGGGGTGCTACCGTCAGACTCTGGGATTTGGCCAGTGGGAGACAGGTGAAGGGATTTGGGGACCGCGCCCGTGCGGTAAAGCACGTCTGTTTTTCTCCGGATGGTCGCTATGCCCTTTTCTGCAGTGGTTTCATCCGGCTGTGGGACGTTTCAAGCGGGAGAGAGGTGAGGGTATTTGAAGGGTCTTCAACCAACACAGTATCCGTCTGTTTTTCTCCCGATGGCCATTACGCCCTTTCCGGAGATTTGCATAAAAGAGTAACGCTGTGGGAGGTGGCTAGTGGGAGTGAGGTGAGGCAATTTGAGGGGCACACTGACGAAGTAAACTCCGTCTGTTTTTCTCCCGATGGCCGTTACGCCCTTTCTGGGAGTGGCAATAGATTCGCGAGCAAGGACAGCACCATCAGACTATGGGAGGTGGCCAGCGGGAGGGAGATCAGGCAACTTCAGGGACATGCGGCTCGGGTAATGTCGGTCGGTTTTTCTCCCGATGGCCGTTACGCCCTTTCGGGGAGTGATGACAAGACCGTCAGGCTCTGGGAGGTGACTAGTGGGAGAGAGGTGAGGCAATTTGAGGGGCACACCAGCGGCGTTACCTCCGTCTGTTTTTCCCCGGATGGCCGCTACGCCCTTTCGGGGAGTAATGACAAGACCGTCAGACTGTGGGATGTGGCCAGTGGGCGAGCGCTCAGGCAGTTTCGACGACATACCTCTGGGGTAGAATCCATCTGTTTCTCTCCCGATGGTCGTTATGCCCTTTCCTCGGAGGGGGGGTCGGTTCCAGCTGTCAGAATGTGGGAGGTCTACTATCCAGTAACGGATTGGGGAGTGCTCCATCCCTACCCCCGCCTGTGCAGTATAAAGCCTGTGACCAGGCTAGGTATGGAGTGGGATCAGGTCAGAGGACTTCTGAAATCTGCCAGGGATTCTATGAAGACGGGTTCCTTTCGCCAGGCATTCCGCTTATTACAGGAGGCTCAGTCTGTCCCTGGGTACGAGCGGGACAGTGAGGTGATGGGTCTGCTGACCAAGGTGGAAGAAAAGGGGAGACGAACGGGCCTAAGGGGCGCCCGTCTTCTCCGCACTCTTAAGGGACATACCCAGGAAGTAAACTCCGTCTGTTTTTCTCCCGATGGTCGTTATGCCCTTTCTGGGAGTGCGAAGCCCTTGGTTTCGGCAGGCTATGAAAGCGACGATAACACCATAAGGCTGTGGGAAGTGGCAAGCGGAAAAGGGCTGAACCGATTTGAGGGCCACTCCGAGCTTGTGCGTTCAGTCTGTTTTTCTCCCGATGGCCGTTTCGCGCTTTCCGGGGGTCCGGATGAGACTGTCAGACTGTGGGTGGTGGCCAGTGGGAGGGAGGTCCGACAGTTTCGGGGACAGGAACGCACCTCGTCGGTAGGCTCTGTTTGTTTTTCCCCCGATGGCCGTTGCGTCCTTCTTGGGGGATGGAGCGCGAGCCTCAGGCTGTGGAAGATAGCCAGTGGGAGAGGACATACCTGGAGGCATCTCCACGGTCCGATGCATAGTCTCGCCTGTTCTCCCGATGGTTGTCATGCTCTCTCCGGGCACGTATCTAGGGCCGTGCTGTGGGATTTGGCAAGCGGGAGAGAAGTGAGGATGTTTGACGTTGGGCCCTGGTGCAAAATACGTTCCGTCTGTTTTTCTCCTGATGGCCGTTACGCCCTGGGGGGTCCTGACAAGACGGTCAGGTTGTGGGAGGTGTCCAGCGGGAGAGAGGTGAGGCGGTTTGAGGGACATACCGACGACGTGCAGTCCGTCAGCTTTTCCCCCGATGGCCTGTATGCCCTTTCGGGGGGTGCTGACAAGACTGTCAGATTGTGGGAGGTGGCCAGCGGGCGAGAGGTGTGGAGCTCTGAGGGACACACCGACCTGGTAAGTTCCGTCAGTTTTTCCCCCGATGGCTGTTATGCCCTTTCCGGGGGTTGGGATGCGACCATCAGGCAGTGGGAGTTTTCCTGGGAGTGGGAATATCCTGAGCCTGCTGATTGGGATGAAGGGGCCTGGCCCTACGTGGAAACCTTCCTGACCTTGCATACCCGCCGCTTCCTGGGCTTGTTTCGCCGCACTACCTGGGCAGAGGATGATTTCAAGAAGTTGCTCACCGAGTTGAGCCGTCGCGGCTATGGTTGGCTAAGGCCGGAAGGAGTGCGCCGCGAATTGGAGAAGATGGCGCGCGAATGGAAAGGTCCACCGCCGCTGCGCGGCGCAGCACACTCCAAGGGGTAGATCTGAGTTTCGAAAACAGACGGAGGTGACGTGATGGAGCTATCCCCAGGGCTTGAACTGGCCTGGCATTTGGCCGGCCGCGAGGCAATGGCCGCGAAGATGAAAGAGATTGCGCCGGATCACTTCTTCTGCGCGCTCCTCAAGTTCTCGGAACTGAACGACGATGAGTTGAAGACGGCTGTCTCGGATCCGCTCGCGGTAAAGGCCTTGGTCGCCGAGCGCGACAAGATACGCGCAACGCTGAAGGAACGCGCGCTGCCCAGCACACGCGTGCGGCATCAACTGCGCCGGCTGTTGGGACAGGGGGATCACCAGAACGCAGGCGGCGTGCTCCACCGCTCGGACGCCTCGCGCCAACTGTTCGAGCGGGCCGCCCGAACCGCGCAACAATCCAGGAGCGCGCTCGACTGCCAACACGTGCTTCACGTTCTTTTGGATGGACCGACGCCGGCCATGGTGCAAGTGCTGGGGGATGCGGGAGCCAAAGCGCTGCCGGCTGAACTGCCTGCGAGGAAACAAGCTCTGGATCGGGGGGCACAGGACATTCTGCAATTGGCAGATGGGGGCCGGTTTGATCCTCCAGCGGTGTGTGCGCCTCAGGTGCAGGTGCTATCCCAAGCCCTACAATCCTCTGATCCCGCCCCTATCCTGCTGATCTGCGCGCCACGGGTTGGCCTGTTACCGGTCGTTGAATGCGCGGCACAGCAAGCGCGATCTCAGCGATACGTCGCCAGAGTGGATCTCGCTGCAGTGCTCGAGGATGCAGAAGACGGCAAGATGCCCAGAGGTCAAATCGCTGATCTATTGACCGAAGCCGCCGGCATCGAGAATCTGCTGCTGTTCTTCGACGTGACAACGCAGAAGCCAGAGCGAGCGTCGCTGCTCTTGTCTGCGCTCAAGCCGAGCCTGGGCGACCCCCGCCCGCGCCTCGCAGTGGCCGTGAGCACAGAGGTCTACCACAAGATCGTCGAAAACGATCCGAGCCTGGATGGAGTATTTCGGGTCATCTGGCTGCACGAGTTGACAGATGCCGCGCTGCCCGACGAGTTGTGAGCGCAGACCCAGTCTGGCGAGGAGAGAAGCGCATGTTTACGGATCAAGCCCAACTAGTGCTGAATCAGGCCAAGAGAGATGCCTTGACACTGGGCTCAGAGGAATTGACGCTTGAATCTCTGCTGGCTGCCACAGCACGGCAGGCAGAGGGAGGTGTGCTGCTGGCGCGCTGTCTCGGACTGGCCGTCGAGCAACTGCGCGAACAGCGTCGCACCCTACCATCCGAAGGAACGCTGTACGCCGGTAGGATGGCCCTTTCCAAAGATGTGCAAGCCGTGATCGGCCAGGCAAGGGCATTGGCAGCACAGATGCCTGACCGGACTCATCCGGGTTTGGTGGGATTGCGGCATCTGGTGAGCGCGCTGGCCATGTCGCGAGCGGCCTGCGAGGTGCTCGCCGCGTCCCCTATTTCGGAGAAACAAGCGTTGGAGCATCTGGCATCCTGGTACGAAGGCGACGCTCAAGTACCGGAACTGGGTGATCTCTCGGATCGGTTGCGCGTCTTGCGGGCGGAATTGCTCGCCAAAGTCTTCGGTCAGGATCACGCAGTCCATGCCTTTGTCGAGGGGCTGTTCAACGCGGAAATCGTCGCCCATGCCGATGTCAGTCGCAAAAGCCCGCGCGCCGTCTTTGTCTTTGCCGGCCCCCCAGGAGTGGGCAAGACCTTTCTTGCCGAACTGGGGGCGGCCGCCCTGGGATGCCCGTTCAAGCGCTTCGACATGAGTTCCTATTCGGACCACCAACAGCACATGCAGCTCGTCGGCTTTTCGCCGTCCTACCAGGCGGCGCAGCCCGGCCTTCTGACGGGCTTCGTGGCGGAGAATCCCGGCGCCTTCTTGCTCTTCGATGAGATCGAAAAGGCGCATCTCAACACCGTGCACCTGTTTCTGCAGATTCTGGACGCGGGTCGCCTGGAGGACAAATACACCAACGCCGAGGTGCCGTTTCGTGACACGGTGATCATCTTCACCACAAACGCGGGATCGTCGCTTTACGACCGTCCCAACGAGACGGGGATCAACACCGCCAACTCGGCTTTCCACCGCCGTACGATCCTCGACGCGCTGCGCACCGAGAAAGGTCCTCGCGGCGAGCCGTTTTTTCCTGCGGCGATCTGCTCGCGTCTCGCCACCGGCTATCCGGTGCTCTTCAATCACCTGGGTGTCAGCGAATTGGAGCGCATTGCGCAGGTGGAGTGCGAACGCGTGGCAGGTCTAGTCGAGCAGCAGTACTACAAGTCCGTCACCTTCGATGATGCGCTGGCACTGGCGTTGGTGTTGCGAGAAGGGGCCAACACGGACGCACGGACGGTGCGCTCGCAAAGTGGCATCTTTGTCAAGACGGAGCTGTTCAAGTTTTCGGAACTCTACAGCAAACGCCGTCTGGAGCGCGTTTGGGAGGAAACCGATACCATCCACTTCGGTTTGGATCCGAGTGCGCAGGGGAACGCGGAAGCGGTGGCGCTTTTCGAGTTCTCTGGAAAGTCCAAGGTCCTGCTGGTGACCGCCGGGGACTTGGGCGCATTGTTCCAGCAGTACATCCCGCAGGTGGAATGGCTCATAGCCAGCACCGCAGCAGATGCTCTACAACTTCTGGCTGCCGCTGAGGTTGACTTGGTGCTCCTTGACATCTGGTTGGAACGCAATCCGGCTGCGCTCACCATCAGCGGGACCGTCGGGCAGTTTGACCATGTGCCTGCGGGCGCCCGTGCTCTGGCTGAAGGTCAAGAGTGTCTGCGCCGCATCCACGAACGATTGCCTGGTCTCCCGGTCTACCTCCTATCCATCGCAGAAACGGAGGCGGACGCAGGGACGATTGACGAGACACTCTTCCTGGCTTGTGTGAGAAGCGGGGGTGCGCGCGGCGTCATGACGACCTCGTTCACGAAAGACACTGTGGATGATTGGCAGACGCGGCGCGAACGATTTGTCCAGGCACTCCAGACCACTGTGGGCCGTATGTATCGCGAGAAAAGGACACACGCCCTGGGTCAGGAGCGCAAGGTGCTGGTGTTTGACACCGTTCCCTCAGTGGACCGCGCGGAGCGGCAGGTGACCATTCGTCTGCGCAACTTGCGCTTATCACGCGCCGTTGCCGCGGAAGATGCCAGTGAAGTCCTGGAGGAAGTAGAGCGCCCTACTGTGCGCTTCGGCGACGTGTTTGGCGCCGATGCGGCCAAGGAAGCCTTGCGTTTCATCGTGGACTGGTTGCGCAACCCGCGCCGTTATGCCGCTCTGGGCGTGCGCCCACCCAAAGGTATCCTGTTGACCGGATCGCCTGGTACTGGCAAGACGATGCTGGCGCGGGCGTTGGCAGGCGAATCGGATGTCGCGTTCCTGGTCGCCTCAGGCACCGATTTTGTGACGATCTGGCAGGGGAGTGGCCCGCAGAGCATCCGCAACCTGTTTGCGCGGGCGCGGCGTTACGCCCCCTCGATCGTTTTCATTGACGAGATAGATGCGATCGGTCGGAAGCGGGTGGGCGCGGAAGGCGCCGGGCGCGCCGAGGAAACGACGCTCAACGCGCTGCTGACCGAGATGGATGGTTTTGGCGCTCCCACGTTGCGTCCGGTGATTGTGTTGGCTGCGACGAACCTCGCCGAGCACCTGGACGATGCGCTACGCCGCCGCTTTGATCGCGAGATCGAAGTGCCGCCGCCGGATTGCGCGGCGCGGGAGGCTTTTCTGCGCCATGAGTTTCTCGGTCGTCAATTTGCGCAGGTTTCTGAGGCGGTGATTGCCACCATCGCCAGTCGTTCTGCCGGGATGACGATCGCCGATCTGCGTCGCATTGTCAACGAGGCGGCCGTGATGGCTGCGCAGCGAGAGAGTCTGCTGACGGATGCGATTATGGAAGAGGCATTCGAGAAGATCAGAATGGGCGAGGCAAACAAGACGCCAGACGCGGCAACTCTCGAACGGGTCGCCCGACACGAGTCTGGACATGCCTTGATCGGGTGGTTCACGGGGAACCCCCCAGTGCAAGTCACGATTATCGGCCGAGGCAGTGCGGGCGGTTACGTGGAAAAAGAAGCCCAAGAAGAGAAGATCATCTATACGCGCCGCGAACTAGAGCAGATGATTTGCCAGGCGATGGGCGGGCGCGCGGCAGAAGTGGTCTATTACGGTGACGCGGAGGGGTTCTCGACCGGCGTGGCGAGCGACCTTCGGAATGCCACGCTTTGGGCCGAGCGCATGATTCGCGAGTTCGGAATGAGCCAAGAACTCGGTCAGGTGTTCCTGGACGCCCAGTATGTGCGCGGAGGCCCCCTGGCTACCAAGGTCAGCGAGGTGGCTCAAGGGATTGTTCATGCCCAACTGGATCAAGCCATTGCTCTGCTGAAAGCACACCGCGAAAATCTGGATCGGCTGTCGAACGAGCTTCTGAGCAAGAACCGGTTGACCCGATCCGACCTGGAACGAGTCTTGCCTGCAAAGGATTAGGCGGCGCTCGCGCATCCTTGCCCGGCACCTGCGAAACGAATCCTCGTTGAACGTTGGCCTCCATTTCGGCCGAAAGGCGGCATTCGAAGACAATCGCACACAATTGTCCCTGGTTCTGTTTTTTTTGCGTTGTTGAACGCAAGCAGTACACGTGGATCCCTATGTGTTGGTCCACAGCTCATCTCGGTCTTACCTCGCTCGAATGCCCCCTGATCCCCAGTTGACTTTTCGGAGTATCCGTCTTATACTTGCTGATACTTCGGGACGTAGTAATCTTCCCGCATTCTTTTTGACTTAGTTACTGACTTATAAGGCTCTACTAATAGCACCTTGCCCTCCTTTGAGCATGATCATGCATGAAAACCTATCTACCCAAGGCTGGCTCACCACCGGCGAAGCCGAGACCCTCACCGGCTACGCCCAGGCCTACCTGCGCCGGCTCGCCGAGCGACGGCGAATCGTGGCGCGCAAGGTGGGACGCGACTGGCTGCTGAACCAGGAAAGCCTGCGCGCCTACCGCGATGAGATGGCGGCGCTGGGTGCGCAGCGCCACAACCCGTGGCGGGAGGAGCTGGCCGCCTGCGGCCTCGGCCGGCGCATGGCCCGCCCAGAACCGGAGGTAACCGCATGAACTCCGTGATCGGACTCGATATCGGCTACGGCTGCACCAAGGCTGCGAGCAACGGCGGCATCGCCATCCCGCCCAGCGTGATCGGGCCGATGTTCTGATCCTGCCAAGCCCGCCAAGGAGCCACCGATGACCGAGCCTACTGCCTTGCTGACAGCTGCACAGCCGGGGATGATCACACCTGGCGAAGCTGACCTGCTGGCCGCGTTCGCTGACTTTCTGCGCCTGGACGTGGCCCAGGGCGACGCCAGCCCCGAGACGATCCGCGCCTATGCCGGGCAGGTGCAGGCCTTCGTGACCTGGTGCCAGGCCCAGGCAATCCAGCCGGCGGCCGCCAGTGAGGCCGATCTCAAGGCCTACCGGGCCGCCCTGGTAGCAGGCGGCTATGCCCGCAGCACGATCGCCGCCCGTCTCAACGCAGTGCGCCGGTTCTATGCGATGGCCCAGGCGCGCGGCTTGCGGCCCGACAACCCCGCCCAGGGCGTCAAGGCGCCGCCGGATCGGGCGGACCGCGCCGAGCGCATCAAGTGGCTGCCGCTGACTGCTGTCAGCCGGCTTTTGGCTGCCCCTGATGCTCACTCGCTGAAAGGTAAACGGGATCGGACGATCCTGGCGCTGCTGGCGCTGCACGGCCTGCGCGTCGCCGAGGTGGTGGCTCTCCAGATGGCCGATCTCGACCTGGCGGCGCCGCCGCTGGGCGCGCTCTCCGTGCCGGGCAAGGGCAAGAAGCGCCGGCAAGTCCTGCTGGTCGAGGCGAGCCGGACCGCTTTGCAGGCGTGGCTGGCGGCCCGGCCGCAGGTCGTTTCTGAAGGCGAGGGCGCGTTGTTTGTCAGCTTGCAGCGCAACGCCGGTCGTGGGACGGCGCTTGACCGGCGGGGAGCCAGGGGGATGGTGGACGGCTACCTGGCCGAGCTGGGCCTCAAACGTCCTCGAATGAGCTGCCATGCGCTGCGGCACAGCTTCGCGACGCTGTCACGGGCCGCAGGTGCCCGGCTGGATGCAATCTCACGGGCGATGGGGCACAGCAACATCGCGACGACACAGGTCTACGCCCAGATCGTGGATGCGGCGGCCGAGAACCCCGCCCGCTTCCTGGTGGGCGCACTGGAGGCCATCGAAAAGTAACCTCCGCTTCGCCTTGCGGTCTGCCCAGCGAACTATCGGCACCTTGTCAACCGCATAGCTTGGGCGGCCCGACCGTGCAAATCGGGCAGGACGCAAGGCTGACTGAGGGACGCGCCAAGTATTTCTCCGTAACCGTACATCTGTGCTAGAATCGCGCGGTCGTACCAAGTATCCTGGAATAGGCCGCGCAAAGCACATGATCACCGTCAAACTACGTTTGGAAACCACCGTCGCGATCGTGGCCGACTGGCTCGGCCGGCAAACGGACGAGGATGCCCCACTACTGAGGCTGCCGTGGAGCCCAGACCCGTCCCCGTACTGGCTGATCGGCGCCTGGGAGGGCGCGTCACCGCACTACTGCGTCCGCGAGATCGAGGCCTACCGCCCGGATGAACCCCATCCAGAACGCATCAGGACCGACGCCTGTACTTATGTCATCCAAATAGTCATGGAAACGGTGACGCCGACGACCTGTCAGATGACGTTGACCTGCACGCGCTGCCACGAGCCAGCGATCGTGGAACGCTTCCAGGCGCTGCTCGCCGGCATCAGCGAACGGTGGCCCCAGGCTGAGAGCCAGATCCCGGCGGCGGTCAGCTACCAGGATGGCTGGGGTATCACCCATGTGGTGCCCTTGCGCTCCCCGCAGCCGTCAATCGCGCAAGCTGCCACCGCAGGCGGTGAAACGACTGTCCCTGAGCCCGCCAGCGCGCCCAAGCGCGCCAGCCGGCAGACCGTCTCCGACGAGGAGATGCTGCGCATCTATCAGGGCTGGCTCGAAGCCAAGGCGCAGCGCAGGGCTACCCAGGAATCTTACGCGAACGAAATCGGCATGTCAGCCGAAAACCTCCGGCGCTACCAGCGAATTCTGAGAGGTAGGCGCCTGATCAAATAGCAGTACTGACGAATACTGACGAACTACTGCCGGTCACAACCGCAGTTTTCTGCTAAGCTCCCCACAGACACGGGGAGCTTTTTGTTTCCCAGGAGGACAACGTGTACCGACGCTTGACCATCATCCTGGCGCCCGAGGAGCGCGAGCTGCTGGATCGCCTCTCGCAAGCCGACCTGCGCCCGGTGAAAGAGCAATTGCGGTGGCTGCTGCGGCAGGAGGCGACCCGCCGGGGCCTCTGCCCGGGTGAGGCGGCTGAGCAGGCTCAGCCGGAGGTGGCGCATGGCAAACAACGGCCATGAAATGCAAACCGCCAGCGGTGGCGCGCTGGCGGTCGGCGGTGCGGCACAAGAGGCCGCTCTCAAAAGACAAGGGGATTCTACACCAACAGGCGCGGCGCGTCAAGACCCGCGCGCGCGCTGGCACCTGGGGCGGTTGATGGCCGGCGCGACCGATGCCGACGTGCAGATCATCAGCCAGGCTTTCCCTGACCTGCAGCTGAACGGCAGCCGGGCCGCCAACCGGAAGGCCGCGAGCGAATACGTCGGCGCCCGCAAGGAACTGCTGGCCGAAATCCTGACGCTAGATCTAGATGAAGCGCCACAGGCCGCAGCCGCCAAGCCGCGCACCA
>Ga0172370_10003220_pt1 | contig 22837 bp, 19 predicted proteins | sample LakKiv5m_FD_114538 | JGI IMG/M metagenome (GOLD analysis project Ga0172370, IMG submission 114538) | Freshwater microbial communities from Kabuno Bay, South-Kivu, Congo - kab_022012_11.5m | ecosystem: Environmental > Aquatic > Freshwater > Lake | place: Democratic Republic of the Congo...
CGCGCGTTCAACTGGGCGGTGACAGGCGCGCTAACGAGGCGCGTCTACACCGAGGTGGCTACACGAGCGGCCGCTGCGGCGGCCTGACTACAGAGGCTACGCTGGTCCCTTCCGAAGGAACGGCGGGATATCGAGATCGTCGGCATCCTGCGGCAACGCCGCGCTCGCAGGCGGCTGTGTCGTGTCCGCGGGGGGCCTGGCGGCCACGCTACGGAGACCCGGCGGCACATCCAGAGCCCGGCCCGTCGGGGGCCGCGACGCGGTAGACGCACTCCCCATCCGCTGGCCTGATGCACCGGTGAAGCCCGCTGCAAGCACGGTCACCCGGAGCTTGCCCACCATAGCCTCGTCCAGCACCCAGCCCACGATGATGCTGGCGTCGCGCAGGTCACACATCCCCGTGATCAGCTGAGCGGCCTCGTTCGCTTCGGCGAGCGTCAGATCAGGCCCCGACGTCAGGTTCACAAGGACCCGCGTAGCGCCGTCAATGGACGTCTCCAGCAACGGGCTGGCGATGGCTTCCCGTGCGGCCGTCTCGGACCGGTTGTCGCCACTACCCAGCCCGATCCCCATCAACGCAGGCCCGGCGTCCTTCATCGTTGCGCGCACGTCCGCGAAGTCCACGTTGATGAGGCCCGGGATGGTGACGATGTCGCTGATGCCCTGCACTCCCTGCCGGAGCACCTCGTCCGCGAGCCGGAACGCATCAACGAGGGTAATCTCACGCTGGCCGATGTTCAGCAACCGGTCGTTCGGCACAACGATGACCGTATCCACCCGGCCCTTGAGAGATTCGATGCCCTCGTCCGCCGTCCTCATCCGGCGCGGCCCCTCGAAACTGAACGGCTTGGTCACCACCGCGACCGTTAGCGCCTCCAGATTGCGCGCGATCTCCGCGATCACCGGCGCCGCGCCAGTCCCGGTTCCGCCACCCATACCGGCGGTGATAAAGACCATGTCCGACCCATCAAGTGCGGCGCGTATCTCGGACTTGCTTTCCTCGGCCGCGCTCCGGCCGATGTCGGGATTGCCTCCCGCCCCGAGACCACGGGTCAGATTTCCGCCGAGCTGGAGCTTCTTCGGCGCGAGCGATATGTCGAGCACCTGTGTGTCGGTGTTCATGGCGATGAACGTCACGCCGCCCAGGCCGGCTTCGATCATGCGGTTGACGGCATTGGTTCCGCCGCCGCCGCAGCCGATCACCCGAATGTCCGCTCCTGCGCCGCGGGGCTCGACACCCCACTGTGGGCTCATGGTCATGGTGGTGGATGGCTCCTGTTCGAGTTGCTTTGCCTTGCCTCTACCTGCGCCGGAAGAAGGTCGGACGGTCGAGTTCGTCTTCATCGAGAGTGCCGAGCAGATCATCGCCGGCAGCCTGAGCAGCAAGGATCGTCTGCACACTGACGGGTGCGGCCTGACGCTCGTCGGGCTGCGCTGCGGCCGGAACCGGCACCGGCACGGGTTCGACGTCCGGCATGGGCCTGGCCCTCTCAGCGTTGTGCGTTGCCGCCCGCTCAGGCAATCGCGCCGCTTCCGAGAAGCCCGTCGCGAGAACCGTTATGCGGACACGCCCCTCCATGCTCTTGTCCAGAACCCATCCGACGATGATGCGGGCCTCGTCGGGATGGCACAGCTCGCGGATCAAAGTGGCCGCGTCGTGCGCCTCGGCAAGCGTCAGATCCGGTCCGGAGGTCACGTTGATCAGCACACGAAGCGCGCCGCTGACCGACGTCTCCAGCAAGGGGCTCGACACGGCGAGCCGGGCGGCCTCGACCGCCCTGTCCGGTCCCTCCGCCTGGCCGATACCCATCATGGCAGTTCCGGCGTCCCTCATCGTGGCCTCGACATCGGCGAAGTCCACGTTGATACAGCCGGGAATGGTGATGATATCACTGATGCCCTGTACGCCCTGCCTCAGCATGTCGTCGGCACACGCGAACGCCTCCGTCAGCGTGATGCTCTGATCCTCGAACTCGAGCAGCCGGTCGTTCGGCACGACGATGACCGTGTCTGCTCGGCTTCGGAGCTCGTCTATGCCGGCTTCGGCCAACCGTCGGCGCCTCGGCCCCTCGAACCCAAACGGCTTGGTGACCACCGCCACCGTCAGCGCTCCCAGTTCCCGCGCGACATCCGCCACGATCGGCGACGCTCCGGTACCGGTCCCTCCGCCCATACCCGCCGTCAGGAAGACCATATCGGAGCCCTGGAGGGCGCGCTTTATGTCGGTCCGAGTCTCCTCGGCCGCACGCTTGCCCACCCCCGGATCGCCTCCGGCGCCGAGGCCCCGCGTCGTGTCCGGCCCGAGCGCAAGCCTCAGTGGGGCGCGGCAGAGCCGCAGCGCGTCCTGATCCGTGTTCATCGCGATCATGTTGACGCCGTTGAGGCCCGTATCCAGCATCCGGTTGACCGCGTTGGACCCGGCGCCGCCGATCCCGACCACGCAAAGTCGCGCCCCACTAACCTCGTTCCTTGCTCGCGACGCACTCGTCATAGACATGATGTCGGACATCCTTCGGTCTTCATTGGTGTGCGGCCACCAGCCCGTCTCGCCCGCGCAACCGCCTAGCGGCGGGGCCACAAGCTCCCCAACCAGTCCTTGATCGCCTGCAAGACGGGCGCGCCGCCTGCCTCGGCTGCAGCCTCCTGAACCGCCGCCCATCTGACAAGTCCCACCGCCGCAGCATAAGCGGGGCTGTCGAACTCCGGTCCCGCCGGCGAGGGACGCGACACCGACCCGCCGGTTTGCTGCGAGCCCCCGGAGGACGCGAGCCTGCCAATCCCGCGGGGACCACCCAACCGGACCGGCATGTTCAGGACATCGCCGGCGCATTGGACCGCCCCGGCCAGCTCTGCGCCGCCGCCGGTCAGAACGACGCCCGCCGTCAGTCGCCCACGCGCCTCTGATTGGTCGAACTCCTTCTTCACCAGCGCGAACAACTCCTGCATCCGGGCCTCGATAATCTCGCAGAGGGCGCGCTGACGCAGCGGCCTCGCCTCCGTCCAGCCGATCTGCTTCACAGGTACCGCGTCGTTCGCTCCGACCAGCGATGCCACGGCGTTGCCGTGCTCGAGCTTCAGGCGCTCGGCGTCCTGAGCCGTCACTTTCAGCACCTGTGCGATGTCGTTCGTCACGTGGTTGGCGCCCACCGGCTTTACCGAGGCATGGCAGATCTCACCATCGGTGAACGCGGCCACGTCGGTGCAGCCCCCGCCGATGTCAAGCAGTCCGACGCCCAGCTCGCGCTCTTCGCGCGTGAGGATGGCCCCGCCCGTGGCGAGCGACGCCAACACCATCTGGTCCAGCCTGAGCTGCGCTCTCGCAACGCACTTGTCCACGTTCAGGAGGAACGTGCGTGCGCCGGTCACTATGTGCGTCTCGACCTCTAGGCGGCTCCCGCACATTCCGACCGGCTGGCGGATGCCTTCCTGGCCGTCAATGCTGTACACCCGCGGGATTGCGTGGAGGATCGTACGCTCGTTCGGGATGAGGATGACCTTCGACTGATCGAGAACGCGGTCTCGGTCCTCGGCGGTGATCTCCTGGTCGGCACGCGTGATGGCGGCAACGCCTCGCGAGTTCATGCATTGCACGTGCTCGCCGGAGACGCCCACGTAGACAGACAGTATCTCGCACCCGGCCTGGCTGGACGCCTTGCTTACCGCATCCTCGATGGCGCGCGACGTCGCATCTATGTCAGTCACCACGCCGCGACGGATGCCTCGCGAGGGGCTCACGCCTATGCCGACGATCGTCGGCTCGCCGCCATCATCAAGCTTGGCCGCGACGCAACAGACCTTGGTCGAGCCGAGATCGAGGCCGGCGACCACTTCGTTATCTAGCAATCCTGCCTCCTGGAGACGCACCCTGAGGTCGGGGAACCAGGGCTCGAGCGCGATCCGATGCCGTCCTTCCTTCGCCGTCAAGAGGCACCATCATGCCGCGTCCTTTCGGCGTGCCAGGGTCAGCTTTGTGAGGTAATAGCGGCGGATGAGCGAGAGGTTGAGAAACACCCGGCTTCCGAGGGCAACGACCGCGGCGAGGAATAGGTCCACGCCGATCCGGTCCCCAAGATACGCTAGTCCGGCCGCCAACAGCGTGTTGAGCACAAACCCGCTGACGAATATGTCGTCCTGAAAGCGCCCCTCGATCCCGGCTCGAATGCCTCCCAGAAGCGTGTCCACTCCGGCCAGGGTGGCCAGCGACAGGTACGGCGCGTACACCCCCGCGAAGTCGCCCGGGACATTGATGCGCCCGAACGCGAGCCAGCCGATCACCAGGCCCAGCACAAGCCCCGCCAGCGGGAGCAGGCCGATCACTGCCTGCCCGCGTCCTTCGCCCTGGGCGGAGCCTCCGTAGCCGGCCTCGCCCAGCGCACCTCGGTGCTGCCGGCATAGGACGGGATACGTACGTCGGATCGCTTCTCCAGCCTGAACATGCTCGCGTCCGTCGCCCTCAGATCATCGAGGTACCCGCCCGGCAGGTTCAGAGCACCCGACAGCGTTCCTGGGTCGCCTATAGCAGTCACCTCAAACGGCGGCACGATCGGGACGTTGTTGACCATTACGGTCGGACCGACGCACCTGATGGCAGTGCGCGAGATGACCCGCTGGCCACTGATAGCGACGGCCTCGGCGCCGGAGGCAGTCAGCTCGTTCACCACCATCTGCAGGTCGTAGTCGTGGATGGTGAGCCGCTCGGCCTCATAGGCCCTGTTCGACCGGGGCTTGCCGTCCTGAAGCATGAGGAGAATCCCGGGCCCGCGGACTTCCGACAGGCCGCTCAGCAGCTTCACCTTCTGGAGCTCGTCATTGAGCGCTTGCAGCTTGCCGCTTCCCTCGGCGAGCACGTTCTCTAGGTTGGTCTGCTTTTCCCGAAGGTCAGCGATCTCCTTCTCGCGCTGGCGCAGCGTCGCGGTGAGCTGAGGACTGCCGAGCTGCCCAACGCCGATGCGCGTCAGCGGGAGGCCGGTACGGCGGATCGTGCTGACGGTCTGGAGCGAGCCGGCCAGCAGCAGTCCCAGTATGAAGCAGAGCGCCGTCACCTGCCATACCCAGGGCTGGTGACGATGGGCGGATGCGAGCAATCTGTACCCTCTCCGACGCGGCGTCTACGTCTCGGACCGTTCCACGCCCGGACGACGCAAAGCGGCGCAGGGCAGCCATCTCGTTCGGCTTCTACCCGGATGCGCCTGTGCTGCGGATGTCGGCCCGCTGTGCCACGGCGGGGCGGCCCGCAGGAAAGCGCGGGCTCGTCACGTCAATCTCCGAGAGCTTCCGACAGATATCAGGTTCCAGTTCGTAGATGCGCTGGATCACGGCGAGCTTGGCGGGCAAATCCTCTACATTGCCCGCTACGATGACTACCTTGTCCCAGTTATTAAAGCATATGGCCGCGGTTTGGTCAACGCCAATCCTCGCCCCGCGCAGGCACGTCATGTCGCGCGCCATCAGCGCCGCGGCGAGGCCGGATTCCACTCTCCTGCCCTGAAGAGCGACGCCCTCAGCCACCTGCAGCGGCCCGTCAATTGTCAGCTCAGGAAGGCCCGCAGCCCGCCGTGTCGGTCTGATGACAGCGCCTTCGCTATCGAGCTCCCAGCGCCTTCCCTTATGGAGCAGCGATGCGACCGGCCTTCGGAGCATGACCCGGACCCGCACGGTGCAGTTCGGCAGGCGGGCAACCGACACATCGCGCACCCACGGCAGCCGGCGCAGACGTCGTGCATACTCCCCGACATCCAGACGCAAGAGCGGCGTGCCGGTCGGCACCTTGCACATGTCCCTGGTTCGCCGTTCCTCGTGGCCTTCGGGCAACGGGGGGAGGATGAGGCGCACTTCGCGCACCGCCATCGCCGGCGAGGCGTAGACCGCCAGCGCAACGACGGGCGCGAGGGCTAGGCCGAGCCCGATCGCGATCATACGCGCCGTGACCCTTCGGGCCGCTCTGAGATCCCGAGCCACATTGACCGGCCTATGCTTGCGCTTCATGGACCATCCTCCTCATAGCCGGCGACATACCGCTCTCCGGCCTCCCGGATGTCGCCGGCACCCAGGATCAGAACCACGTCACCCGCTCGCGCCAGCCTCGAGATGAGAGCGGGCACACGGGCCTTGCTCAGTTCGACGTGTAGCGGCATGCCCGGCGCGGCGGCGGCCACCCGAGCGGCCAGCGCCGTAGGCGTTACCCCTTCGATCGGCTCCTCCCGGGCGGCATAGATGCCGGTCAGGATCAAGGCATCGGCGCCTGCCAGAGCCCGCCCGAAGTCGTCCAGGAAGTCACGCGTCCGGCTGAACAGATGCGGCTGAAAGACCGCCACAATGGGGCGCCCTGGATAGGTCCCCCGCGCCGCCGCGATGGTCGCCCGGATCTCGGTAGGATGATGGCTGTAGTCGTCTACCACCGTGACGCCCTCTCGCTCGCCCAGGACCTCGAAGCGGCGCCCCACGCCGCGAAACTGAGCCAGGCCCTCAACCGCGGCTGCAGGCGATGCTCCGGAGAGCGTCGCTGCTGCAAGGACCGCAAGGCTGTTCAGGACATTGTGCTCCCCCGGCACCTGGAGCGTCACCGGGTCGAGCGGCGCGGCGCTGCCCCGCATCACTGGCGTGTAGTGGGAGCGACCCTCCCCGTGGCGGAGGTCCGACGCCCAGACCTCGGTAGAGGCATTCTCATCCATCCCAAAACGCACGACCCGTAGTCCGGCCTCCGCAGCTCGTGCCGCGACGGCTTGTTCAGCAGCCCCCTCCGCTCGGATCACGAGCGCTCCGCCCGAACGCACCCCGGCCACGAATGTCTGGAAGCCCTGAACCACGCCGGCCTCGTCGTGGTAGCAGTCCAGGTGATCCGGCTCGATATTGGTCACGATGGCTACGTCGGGCCGGAGCGAGTGGAAGGACCGGAAGGCCTCACACGCCTCAGTAACGAATACTCCCGTCCGGCCGAGCCGGAGTGTCCCGCAGAACGGAGGGTAGTCGCCCCCCACAAGGACGGTCGGGTCCAGTCCCGCGCTCAGCAAGGCCTCCGCCAGCATCGCCGTGGTAGTCGTCTTGCCATGCGTCCCTGCGACGCAGATGCGTGGGCCAGCGTACGTGTCCATCAGATCGCCAAGGTAGTCTGCCCGGCGGCGCACGGGAATCCCCCGGCGGCGGGCCTCGGCGACCTCCGGGTTGTCCGCACGCGCGGCATCAGTGAAGACGACCAGATCGGGAGCGGCCGCAGCGACGTGTTCAGCCCGATGCTCGGCGAACACGCGGGCGCCCATCCCCTCGAGCCGCCGGGTGAGGGCGCTCTCCCTGATGTCGGACCCCGACACCATCAAGCCGTGATGCAGGGCGATCTCCGCCAGGGCGCTCATCGAGACGCCCCCGATCCCGACGAAGTGGACCGCACGGTAGCTCATGCCCCGGCACACTCCAGAACGACCCGGGCAACGCGGGCGGCCGCATCCGGGCGCGCCAGGGATGCGCTCGCCGCCGACATACGCGCCAGGCGTTCAGGGTCGCCCATCAGCTCCTGTACCTGCCTTGTGAGCGCACTGGCGGTCAACGTCGCCTGGGGGATCAGGATCCCTGCCCCCGCGTCGGACACTGCGCGAGCGTTGGCGGTCTGGTGATCGGCGTAAGCTGCCGGATAGGGCACGAGGAGGGCCGGCAGGCCGTTCATCGCAGTCTCAGCAAGCGTGGAGGCGCCGCACCTGCTTAGGACCAGATCCGCGGCGCGGAAGGCGATCGGCAGCGTCTCCGCGTCGAAGTACGACCGCGAAACGTAGCCGTGTCTGCTGGGAACAGGCTCCGGGCTTGATCGAGGGCCGGTCTGGTGCAGGACAGAAACGTGCTCGGGCAGCGACGGCAGGGCGTCCCACACGACGCGGTTCACCGCTGCCGCGCCCTGGCTACCGCCGAGCACGAGGAGGGTGAAGGCATCAGTGGGTACGGACAGACGACGCCGAGCGTCCTCACGACTGGCAGACGATACGATGTCCGAGCGAGTCGGAAGCCCGGTAACCACCGTCCGATCTGCCGGGAACGCTGCCTGACTGCACTCGAAGGACAAGCATATGCGCTGGGCCCGCGCCGCCAGCCAGCGGTTGGTGCGGCCCGCAACGGCGTTCTGCTCGTGGATCACGACCGGAATCCGTTCGTGATGAGCGGCGATCGTCGCTGCTGCGGCTACGTACCCACCGGTGCCCAGCAGCGCGGCCGGCCGGTCGCGCCGAAGCGCAGCCCTGGCGCGGCGATACCCTCTGTAGAGCACGGCAAGCGTCACCAGCGTGTCGAGCGACGCCAGCCGGCGGATCTTGCGAGCAGGCACTCCGACGAAGGGGATGCCCCACTCCGAGGCGAGATGCGCCTCCATGCCGTTCTCCGCTCCGATGTAGACCACGCTGACTTCGCGGGCCTGCGCCGGAAGGGCGCGCGCCACGGAGAGGGCCGGGTAGATGTGCCCGCCGGTTCCGCCTCCCGTGACAGCGACGGTCATCGCGAGGCCTCTCTTCTGGCGTTCTCCGACAGGGCGAAGGAGCGCACAGCGGGACGCGTGAGGATGCCGACGGATGCCAGCATGGCCACCAGCGACGAGGTGCCGTAGCTGATGAAGGGCATGGGCACGCCGGTACACGGGATCGCGTTCGTCACGACGGCGATGTTCAGCAGCGCCTGCCAGAGGATGATGGAACCTAGCCCAGAGGCGACCACCTTGGCGAAGGGATCGGCACTGTGAACGACGACCCGATAGGCGTGCGCCACGATCAAACCGAGGGCGACGATGACGATCACGACTCCCAGCAGGCCGAACTCCTCGGCCACCGTAGCCATGGCGTAGTCCGTGTTGGACGCGGGAAGGTAGAATCGTCCCTCGCCCCTGCCGTACCCCGCACCCAGCCAGCCGCCAAGGCTCACGGAGATCAGACTATGCACGATCTGATACCCGATGCTCGTCGCGTACCGCTCAGGCTCCCACCACGCAGCAATCCTGCCGGCCCGGTACGAGACCCCGAACCAGTGGCCCAGAAGCACCGCGCCCGCGACGACAGCGGCCGCGCAGATGGCGAAGCCGATCAGGTGCCGCGCCCTCGCGCCGGCGACGTACAATGTGCTGAGCGAGGTCAGCAGGAGGACGAGCGCGGTGCCAAGGTCCGGCTCACGCTCGACAGCCACGAAGACAACGGCGATCAGGATGAATGGCACACCGAGGCCGAGCCGGAGGTCCCGGATCGGACGTCCCTTCTGCGTGCAGTACATGGCAAGGTAGAGGACCATTCCGATCTTCGCGAACTCGCTCGGCTGGACGGTGAACGGCCCGTACCCGAGACGCCGATGAACGCCGCCCGTCGGCGCCTCGATTCCCGGCACCCAGACAAGCGCCAGCGCGACGAGGCAAGCAAGCATCACGACGCCTGAACTCGCCAGCAGTCGGTCGTACGTTGTGCCCGAGAGGCCCATCAGGAGGATCAGGCCGAACGCGGCCGCCGCGCCCTGCTTGGTGATGGGGAGATCGTACCACGGCGCGGAGCCGAGCGTGCCGGGTCGTTGCGCGGAGCTGGTGATGATGAGGCCTGCGGCGGTCAGGGCGACCGCAGCGAACAGGGCCGCACCCGAAGACCACCCGAGGCCGGGCTGCCGGTTCACGGATCCTCCTCGCCAACCACGCCGCCGCCGGCTTCGTACCGGCTGACGGCCTCGCGGAACTGCCTGCCCCGATCCTCGAAGTTGCGGAACATATCCTGGCTGGCACACGCGGGCGCCAGCACCACCGCATCGCCGGGGCGCGCCCTGCGCACGGCTAGTCGGACGGCGTCCGCCATGCTGTCCGCGCGCGACACGTCGTCGAAGCCCGCCGCCCAAGCAGCTGCCTCGATCAGCGGCGCCGCACGCCCTATCAGCACGGCGTGACTCACGTATCGCGCGATGGCTGCGCCCAAAGGCGTCAGGTCTTCGTTCTTGGACACCCCGCCGGCGATCAAGATGACCGGCCTGCCTACCGTCTCAAGCACTCGAATGGCGGAGTCCACATTCGTGGTCATCGAGCTGTTGATGAATGCCACTCCGCCGAACTCCGTCACGAGTTCCATGCGATGATCCAGCCCCGCGAACTCGGTCAGCGCACGAGTGACGGCCTCAGGGCGAGCGCCGAAGACGAGAGCCGCCGCTGAGGCCGCCAGAGCGTTCTCCTGATTGTGCAGGCCAGGTACACGAAGCTCGTCCACGTGCGCCAGACGGTGCTCTTCGCCCCCGATCCGGACGGTCAGGCGGTTGTCCCGAATGCACGCCCACTCGTCGTGCCCGCAGTGTCCCCTGTCGAACCAGATCACGCGCGACCGCAGATGGAGGCCGATGGCCCGTGCCGGCACGTTCACGGCGTTCACGATGGCGGTATCGTCGGGACGCTGAGCAGCGAAGAGCCTCGCCTTGCACGCGGCATACTCAGCAACCGAGCCGTGCCGGTCCAGATGGTCGCGCTTGACGTTCGTCAGTATGCCGATCTTGGGCCGGAAGCGCTCCACCCACTCCAACTGAAACGAACTGATCTCCGCAACGATGACGTCGTCTTCGTCGGCTTCCACGGCAGCATCCACAAGCGTTCGCTTCGTGTCGTCGGTGGAGATGTTGCCCGCCACATGCGCGCGGAAGCCCGATTCCTGTAGCATCGCGGTGAGCCACACGGCCGTCGTGCTCTTGCCGTTCGTACCTGTCACTGCCAGGATCGGAGCCCGGGCAAGTCGGTAAGCGATCTCGATCTCCGCCAGCACGGGAACGCCCGAGCGCACTGCCTGCTCCAAGACCGGGGCACGCCGGGGCACGCCGGGCGACGTGACCACGAGAGAGGCGCCCGCCAATGCCTCGTCCGGGCTCGCCTCCGTTACCAGCCCGACGCCAAGCTCGCCCGCGAGCTCGTAGTCCTCGCCAAGAGCGTTCGCGCTTCTCGAGTCGCTGAGGATCACCTCCGCCCCGAGACGCCTGAGCACGGCGGCCACAGATCGGCCCGTTCGCGCCATGCCTATGACCGCGATGCGCTTGTTTGCGAACTGCCCGGTTCTCAAGCCCAGAACCACGCTACGCCATCCCTCTCGCTGGCCGCTGTCTCCGTGTACGTTGAGCGCGGCACGCCGTGCTATGTGCTATCCGAGGCCGCTCCGCACCCACACAACGGCGAGCGTCGCCGCTACGCCGCCGAGCAGCCAGAACCTCGCGACGATCCTTGTCTCCGGCCATCCGACCTCCTCGAAGTGATGATGAAGCGGGGCGCGCCTGAGGAGCCGGTGACTTCGAGCATACTCGATGCCGTTGCGGCGCTTCCGCCATTTGAAGACAGCCACCTGGGCCATCACCGAGATGGTCTCGATCCAGAACATCGCGGCAGCCAACTGCAGTGGGGCCTCTACCTTCCACAGCACGCCCGCGCCGGCCAGGCCGGCTCCCAGCGCTAGCGCCCCCGTGTTACCCATGAAGATAAGCGCAGGGTTTGCGTTGAACCAGAGCAGCCCCGCGCATGCGCCTGCGAGCAGGAATGCGGCATTGCAGACCGGTCTCCCGTGACCTCCGATCGGTGACATGACCCCCAGCGCCAGAAACGCAATCAAGCTCATTCCGGCGCTGAGCCCGTCCAAACCGTCCGCCAGGTTGGTTGCGTTGCTGAGGCCCACGATGAGGAGCGCGCACGCCGGGTAGTACCAGAGCCCGAGCTGCACTCCGCAGACCTGCGTTCCCTCCGGAGCTCCACGGGCCAACATGAGCCACAGCCCGAAGCCGGCCGCCGCGGCGAACTGCAGCAGCAGCTTCTGGCGCGCGGTGAGCCCCAGGTTCCTGCCGCGCCGCACAATCAGCCGGTCGTCAGCAAAGCCGATCGCGCCGAACGTCGCGACGAGACCCAGAACCACAAGGTCGTCGGCGCCGAGGCGGCCACTCGCCGCAAGGCACCCGGCCGCAACCAGCAGGCCGGCCCCCATAATCAGTCCGCCCATCGTCGGCGTGCCCTGCTTAGCGGCGTGACGCTCGGGAGCATCCTCGGACACGCTCTGGCGTACGCCGGCTCGGCGCAGCCACGCAAGCATGGGGTACCCGAGCGCGGCGGTCGCCACCAACGCGCCCGCAAATGCGAGGACCGCAGTTGACCCGCCGCTCACGCTGCTCAAGGCATCGCCGCCAGAATCTCGCGGGCCACGAGCCGGTCGTCGTAGGGAATCCGCTCGTCTCCTACGATGATGTGGGTTTCGCCTCCCTTCCCCGCGAGCAGCACCAGATCACCAGCCCGGGCCTCGTCGAGGGCCATCCGCGTGGCCGTGCGCCGGTCCGGATTCACCAGCACGCGCGCCGGCGTGTCCTTGAGTCCAAGCATGATGTCGCCTATTATGGCGTCAGGATCCTCGTGGCGCGGGTTGTCGCTCGTCACTACGACCGTGTCCGCGCCGCGCCCGGCGATAGCCCCCATGATGGGGCGCTTGCCTCGGTCCCTGTTGCCGCCGCACCCAAAGAGCACGATCAACTTCCTCGGAGCAAGCGCACGGGCCGAGGCGATCAGCGCCTGCAGCCCGTCCGGCGTGTGCGCAAAGTCCACGATCAGGTCCCAGCCACGCCCGGTCTCTATCGCCTCGAAACGGCCCGGCACAGGCCGCATGGACGCCAGTCCTTCGACGACGGCGCTGGAGGGCAGGCCCAGCCCGAAGGCCGCGCCGATCGCTCCGAGCGCGTTCGCCACCTGAAACGAGCCGCCGATAGGCAGCTCGATCCTGAGGCGCCCGGCCGCGCCTTCGGTTGTGAAGCTCGTGCTCCCGGCGCGGGCCACCACGTCGCGGGCCCGTATGTCGGCATCGCGATGGAGCCCGAATGTGATCGTACGCCCCCGTACGGCCTTCGCCACGTCTGATCCTCTCGGATCGTCCAAGTTCACGGACGCAGCGAACTCGCCGACGGACCAGCGCGGGTACTCCGCGAAGAGCCGCAGCTTCGCGGCGAAGTACTCGTCAAGCGTGGAGTGGTAGTCGAGATGGTCCTGCGTGAGGTTGGTGAAGATCCCGGCGGCAAACGCCGTGTAGTCGGTGCGCCTCAGCGCGAGACCGTGGCTGCTCGCCTCCATGGCCACAAGCCGGGCGCCCATGTCGCGCATCTGAGCGAGCAGGCGTTGGAGATCGTCGGCCTCGGGAGTAGTGTGAGCGCACGGAAGCTCCCGGCCCATGGACTCCGCCCCGAGGGTTCCGATCCTGCCGGTAGCCAGTCCCGCGGCCTCAGCCATCGCGGTCACCATCGCGATCGTGGTGCTCTTGCCGTTGGTGCCTGTGGCCGCCACCACCCGCATGGCGCGGGACGGGTATCCGTAGACCGCCGCCGATGCCGCCGCCAATGCGGCACGCCCGTCGGGCACGAACAGGACAGGAACATTGGGTGGCAGATCACCGGCCCGGCCCCCTTCGCCGATCAGGGCAACCGCGCCGCGTGCGATGGCATCCGCCGCAAAGCGGTAGCCGTCGAAACTCCCGCCGACAAGACAAGCGAAGGCGTCCCCGGGTGCGACCTCGCGCGAGTCGTGACGGACCCCGGTCACTCGCACACTCGCGGGGCCTCGCACTTCCGAGCCGGGTATCAGCTCGCGAAGGTCGCCGATCGCCAGCCCGTGTTCCGCTGCCCACTCCCTGCGCTCAGTCGCCAACTGCGCTTCCCTCCGACCGCGGCGCCGGCGCTTCGCCGGCCTTGTCCGGCGCGACGTGCCAGTACTGCATGAGACGAGCGGCGATGCGTCCCCAGGCGGGAGCAGCCGCCTGAGACCCGTGGTAGCCGTTCTTCGGCTCGTCCACGACTACCGCCACTACGGCACGGGGCGAAGACGCCGGTACGAATCCAATGAACGAGGCGATGTACTCGCGATATGCGCCGTCCTTAACCTTCTGCGCGGTGCCGGTCTTGCCGGCTGTCGTGTAGCCCCGGATCGCCGCGTTCTTGCCGGTGCCGATCCGGACCACCTCCTGCAGGTACTCGCGCATCTCGTTCGCCACGCCGGCAGACACGGCGCGGCCTGCCTCCTGCACCTTGAACTCCTGCACGACGCCGCCGTGAGATTGGCTGAACGAGCGGATGATCCTCGGCCGCATCACCACGCCGCCATTGGCGAAGGCACCAAACGCCGCGGCCAGTGCGAGCGGTGTCACCGTCAGCGACTGACCGAACCCGATACGGGCAATGTCATCGCGGCCCGGGCGCAACAGCGCCGAACCGGTCGGCGACCATCCCGCGGCATCGCCGCGCAGTTGAATCCCGGATGGATCGAGGACGCCGAAGCGTCGCAGGCCCTCGTCGAGGCGGTCGGCCCCCAGGCGCAACGCGACCTTCCCGGCCGCCACATTACAGGACTTCGCGATGATCATGCGCGGCGTGTTGGTTCCGGGCGCCGGCAGCCATGACTTGTGGGCCTCGCATTTGAACGGGCGCTTGCCCGGCGTGAACGAGCCGCCGCAGTCAACGGACTGGTTGGGTTGCAGCACCCCATTCTGCAGACCGATCGCGATCGTCAGCGGCTTCATGACCGAGCCGGGCTCGTACAAAAAGAGGGCGCGGTTCCGCAACAGCCCCGGCGACGCCTGCACCACCTGCGCCGCGTTGGGCGATCCGAGGTCCACGCTGGGCCGGCTCACCATGCCCAGCACGTCACCGGTCTTCGGATCCAGGACGATGGCGGTGGCTCCGGCGGGCGTATGCTCCTTCATGCACATATCCAGCTCCGCCGCGCAGATTCGCTGAATGTTCAGGTCCACAGTGAGGTGCGCATCCAGACCCGGCACCTCAGGCACTCGCCGACCGGGCATGAGCAGATTGGGGCGCCGAGCGGCATCCACTCGCTGCAGGTACCAGCCGACGCTGCCGCCCAGCGCAACGTCGGCCCAGTCCTCTATGCCGCCGATGCCGCGCAACGTTCCAAGCGGGCCTTCAGTCACGCGGCCCATGATCGCAGCGCTGGAGTCGCCGCCTCCGTAGTATCGCTCGGAGCGAGACGCGAGTGTCACTCCCTGGAGCGCGTGGGCATCGTCTGCGGCTCGGTTCGGACGATTGTCCAGAACGTACTGGACTGCGCGCGACTCCTCTACGGTCAGGTTGTCCTTGATCAGTCGCCGGCGTCGGGGCTCGCCCTGCCGGTGAGGACCAAACATGCGAAGGTGGGTCTCCTCGACGGACATGCCAAGAAGCCCACTGAGGAGCCCGCATGCGCGCGTCTTCGCGCCCTCGAGCCGATCCGAGCGCCAACTCGTGCTGAAAGTCACGGGGTCGAACTCGACGCGGATGGCGTCACGTGTCCTGGCAAGATAGAGGCCGTTGCGGTCTATGAGTTCACCGCGCCGTGGCGACACTACGCGGCTCTGACTTCGGATCGCGTTCGCCAGTTTTCGGAAGTGCACCGACCTCACGGTCTGGAGGTAGGTGACGCGCAGAACCAGGGCGAGGGCAATCGCGGCGCCGAGGCTCGTCAGGAACCGTTGGCGGTCGTTCGTTTCCTCTCCAGACCGCTCCCGCCTCATCGGCTGGAGGTCACCTCCGACCCGGTAACGCCGATGAAGATAGGCGCACCGGGCGCCACCATGTTCCGTGACTTCGCCCAGCTCGCAAGGACGCCGGGCTTGAGGGACTGGCGCAGCTCGTCCTGAAGGCGCGTCAGCTTAGCGCGGTTGGCCTCGATCTCCTTGTAGAGATCCTGCTGCTCAATGCCCTTCTTTGCGACGAGTGACTGCGCCACGCTGAAGACGACCGGAGGCCCTACGATGATGCCGATCGCCAGAAGCGAGGGCAACGCCATGCGCGCACACCGCCCGACGGATCCGCACACATCGCGAAAGCGGCCCATCGCCCCGGCGCGGCGCCGCCGCGCCGCCGCGCCCGCCAGTCCAAATGCAGGGTGTCGCCCGATCTCGATGGCCATCATCGTCTCCCATGCGATGCCGGACCGCCCTCGGCGATGCCGGCTCGTACGTGCATCAAATGCGCTCGGCGGCTCGCGCCCTCGCGGTCCTCGAGCGCCTGTTTCGCGCCTGTTCCTCCGGCGACGGCCTGACCGCGCGACGCGTCAGCACCTTCACCACGGGAATGCGACCGCAGGCGCACACCGCCAGTCCCTTGGGACACGTGCAGGGGCGTTCCAGCCTTCTGAACGTCTCCTTCACGGCCCGATCCTCCGTGCCGCAGAAGCTCAGGCACACGATCCGTCCGCCGACGGTCAACGTTGGCGCGACGCCCTCGATGGACTCGGCGATCGCGCCAAGGTCGTCGTTTACTGCGTAGCGCAGCGCCATCATGGAGCGGGTCGCGACGTGCGTATCCGGCGGCCATGCGGCGCGCGGGACGGCGGCCTCCACGAGTCGCACAAACTGGCTCGTTCTCTCGATCGGCTCACGTTCACGATGCCGAACCACGAAGTCGGCGATTCGGTTCGACCACTTCTCGTCGCCGTAGTCTCTCAGCACGCGCGCCAGCTCGCGACGGCTGAGCGTGGCCAGAAGCCGGGCGGCGGATCGGGTCGCCGACTCGTCGCGGCGCATATCGAGGGGCGCATCGCGTTGGAATGAGTAGCCGAGCTCGCCCTCGTAGTCCGCTGAGCTAAGGCCCTGATCGTAGAGCACGCCGTCCACTTCCCTGATTCCGCGCTCCCGCAGCATCGCGGGCAACCGCCGGAAGTTGCCCTCGATCGCGATCACCTGAACCGGAGCGCCCTCCAGGCGCTTCCGCGCGATAGCCAACGCCTCGGGGCGTGCATCCACGATCACCAGCAGGCCCCCCGGCGTCATCCGAGTGGCCAGGATGAGTGCATGGCCCCCATGCCCGACCGTCGCGTCAACCAGTACTCGTGTGCGCTCCGATACCAACCAGCCCGCGCACTCGTGCGGCATGACGGGCACGTGGTACTCGTCCGCCTCCACTAGATCAGCTCCGTCACTCCCGCGCGAGCCGCCTCCTCGCTGACCGCCCTGTCCGTGAACGCCCCCTGTCCGTAGAGCGCGAACGCAGCTCGCTCCCACACCTCGAAGCACTTGCCCGTGCCGATCAGCACCGCCTTGCCCGGCACGATGAGCTTTGCGTACGAGCGCAGAAACTCTGGTATGATGAATCGGAAGGCGGAATCGACCGGCACCTCGAGTGCCGAGCCGAGGACCCGCCGGAGGATCGGAGCCTTGCTGTCGTGGACTTTGCCGCGAACATGACCGAATGTCTCTTCAAAGATCCCGCTGGGATAGGCCGCGACGGCGCCGTCCGTGCGGCACATCAGCGTCAGTCGGCCAGACGCGTGTTCGCGGAACGGGCCGGGCAACATGATCCTGCCCCGATCGTCTATGGCATTCTCAAAGGCGCCGTGAAAGCCCGTGCTTGTCCCCACAATTCACCACGCAGACTGGTGGTAGCCCAACCCATGCCCATCTAGGGACGGTCCAAACTGGGCAAAAAACCCGCTCCCTACCATGGGCTAAGTATAGGGCAGACATGCGTTTGTGTCAAGGGGGCCGGGGCGATTTTGTCGGGGAATCTCGGCGCACGATAGGCGCCGCAGCGCACGGGTAGCTACCGCGCTGGGTTACGTCGGGGTAGCGGCGTACACCCGGCCTGTGCGGCGCTCTGACCCGTTTCTAGAGGCCGGGTCGGACTGGCTGAGACGGAGGAGGGGCGGCCGGCGGACCTGCCGTGCCGGGCCTCGGTGCGCCACCCGGCGTGCTGTTGATGCCGGCCGGCAGAGCGGAGCCCTCGGCCACGATCCTGGGATACGCTCGGTAGACGTCCCTTGAGATCAGTTCCCGCCGGATCGTGTTGCCGTTTTCCTTGAAGACCCGCCAGACCGTCACTCGGTGCCCTGAGCGTCCCCTATCACGCACGAGGCTCTTGCCTCGCGGGAGGGTCGGGTCCGTTACCGTCTGGACCGACGGCGCCCAGCTTGACACATTGGTTCGCTCGATCCGGACGGACAGGGCAGGATTCGGCTTGCCGAACACCCGAACGCGGACCCGGCCTCCCGTTCCGTCGGCCAGAAACCCGATGGGGCCATCACTGCTGTTCCTGAGCTTCAGGTCAATGGCGCCGTAGACGACCGTCGCATCCCGTCCCGGAGGCACGTAATGTACGGGGAACGCGTGGTGCGTTCGGCTTACGACCTCGAGGCCGGCCAGCAGGCCGGCGTTGTAGACCGTCGTAGAGACCTGGCACACGCCCCCGCCCATGCCCGGCTCCATGCGCCCGCGCACGATTACGGGGGCCATCTTGAATCCGTTGTCGGCATCGCGCGGACCTACGACGTCGTTGTACGAGAAGACCCCGCCCGGCTTGAGGATCGTGCCGCTCACGAGAGAACATGCCAGTTCCAGATTCCGCCGGCGGTTTCCGCGCTCGCTGTAGTGCGTCTCAAAGGACGCAAGCTCACCTTCGATGCCGGCGGCCTCCTCGGCGGTCACCGAGGGCGGCACGGACCTGAGGGGCAGGTCGGCCAGTTCGCACGAATGGTCGGACAACGCCCGCGTGATGCCGGTCATTGCGGCCTGCGTGTCGAGCATGAGGCCATCGCTGTCGGGGCTGATACCAATCCGCCCCGCTTTCATCACCAGACGCGCAGGCCGGGGCTCCCGCCGGAGGACGCCTTCGACGCTGCGCCGCACGAAGGCGCGCAGGCGCTCTTCATGCACCAACCACGCCGGCGCGACATCAACCGGCTCCTTCCTGCTCAGCCATCGGCCCACCCGATCCCAGAACCCCTGGGAGTGCGCCAGCCGGAACGCCGTACGGATCATGCGACCGACGTCGGGCTCCGCGCCGAGCACGCCTCGACGCGTGGTCCACATCCGCCGCGGGCAGCCGGGCGGCACGGCGACAAGAACGAAGGGGCGCCTCCGCTGCTCGGCGCGCCAGCCTTCGAGAGCTTCCTGCGCCTGCGCGGCAGTCATGCCGGCAGTGGCCCGCCCCGCGACGCGGATCCAGTCAGGCAGGCGATCATCGCGGTGCGAAGGGTTGTCGCCGAGCGCAGTCGTAGCGGCCCCCGCGATCGCACACACGATCGCGACCGCGAAGGCCGCCATGGTTCGTCTCATGCGGTCGACGTGTCCTTCTGCTCGTCCGTCCGAGACACGATCTCATGGTCGGCCAGGTGGCGGCCAAGCTTGTCTATGTGCTGCTCCAGCAGCTCCAGTCGTTGGCGCATGCCGCGAATCACCTCATCCTGTGGGTCCACCCGGTTCGTGACGTTGTCCATCACGGGCAGTTCCGGTTCGACCCGCAGCCCATCCCGCACGACGACGCGCCCCGGCACGCCGACGACCGTACAGCCGGGCGGCACGTCGCGGTTCACGACGGCGTTGGCCCCGATCTTGCAGTTGTCTCCCAGCGTGATGGCGCCGATGATCTTGGCTCCCATGCCTATCATTACGTTGTTGCCGACGGTCGGGTGTCTCTTCGCACGGTCATAACGTGTGCCACCGAGCGTAACCTGATGGAACATCAGGACATCATCGCCTATCTCAGCCGTCTCGCCAATCACTACCCCCATGCCGTGGTCTATGAAGAACCGCCGGCCTATGCGTGCTCCGGGGTGGATCTCGATGCCCGTCACGAACCGCGAGACGTGCGACAGAGCCCGGGCGAGCAGCTTCCAGAGCTCGGCCGGGGGCCACGGCGTCGTCCATAGACGGTGGGCGGCTCGGTGCAGGAGCAGTGCATGCACTCCCGGATAGGTCAGGACGGTCCACACGTTCCGTGCCGCGGGGTCGCGCCGTATCGCGGTCTGTATGTCTTCTCGTAGCCTGGACCACACGTCTCACGCTCGCCCGGATGGCCCACGCTGACGCCGCCATGGGCCGGCATCCGTTCCTCGGGCGCGACGCAGTGTAGCACACTGGCCCATGCCCGGGCGGGACGGGGGCCGAGCTCCGTGCTCCGTGCGCGTGGACGCCCGGATTCCCGTCATCCCGCCCGAAACGGGTACTGTTATGCGAGCACGCATCCTGCGCCCGCGACCAAGAGGCGATCCGACTTGCACCATACACCTGCTTCGACCGACAACGCCGTGCCCACCCCCCGCTCGCGTCGCACCCGTATGGTCACGCCGCGTGCTCTGGCGATCGGCCTGGTCCTGCTCCCGGTCAATGCATACTGGGTGACCCGGATGGAGGTCTTCCGGTATGCGGGGCACCCCACCACGATCTCGCTCTTTTTCAATGTTGTCTTCATCCTGGCAGCGCTTCTGGCCCTGAACTCGATCGTCCGCCGCATCTCTCGTCGCCTCGCCCTGACGCCGCCTGAGCTGCTGACAGTCTATATCATGCTCGCTCTCGGCTCCGCCATCGCCGGCCATGACATGATCGAGGTCCTGACACCGATCCTATCGCACGCCCACTTCTACGCCCGGCCCGAGAACGGATGGCAGACTGACATCCTGCCGCATCTGCCCAGTTGGCTGGTCGTCAGCGACCAGCAGGTGCTCAAGGAGTTCTACGAAGGAACCAACACGTTCTACGTCTGGCGCAACGTGCGCGCCTGGCTGGGTCCGGTGCTGTGGTGGACGGCGTTCCTGAGCCTCCTCGGGTTCATGATGCTCTGCATCAACACCCTGCTTCGTCGGCAATGGACGGAGAGCGAACGTCTCTCTTATCCGCTGGTCGCCCTTCCGCTGGAGATGGTCAGCGAGCGCACGGAGCTGTTCCGCAACCGCCTCTTCTGGGCCGGTGTTGCCCTCACCGCGGTCCTCGAGATATGGAACGGACTGGCGTACCTGTACCCGTCCATGCCGACCCTGCCCTTGAAGAGGTTCGGCGCGATGCAGGATCTCAACCAGTACATCACTTCTTCTCCCTGGAACGCCATGGGCTGGACGCCCATCGCGATCTACCCGTTCGGTGTCGCGCTGGGCATGCTTCTGCCCGTGGACCTGCTGTTCTCGGTCTGGTTCTTCGCATGGGTGTGGCGCGCGGAGAGGATCGCGACCGCGGCGTTCGGGTATGGCGACATTCCCGGCTTCCCGTATGTCGAAGCGCAGTCATTCGGAGCATATGTGGGTCTCGCGGTGTTCGCGCTCTACGTCAGCCGATCGCACTTCATCAGCATCTGGCGCAGCTTGTTCTCGTGGCGCACCGACTTGCGGGACGCGGACGAGCCCCTGCGCTACCGCGCGGCCGCTCTCGGGCTCGCGGTCGGCTGCATCGCTGTCTATGCCTTCTGCACCGCCTGCAAGATGACTCCCGCCATCATCGCGGCGTTCTTCCTTATCTACTTCACCCTGGCGATAGCCATCACGCGCATGCGCGCTGAGCTCGGGCCTCCGGCCCACGATCTCCACATGGCAGGTCCTGACAGCATCATCCCGGCCGTCCGGCAATCCAACCAGATCGCGCGCGCGGACCTGGCCATGTTCTCCATGTTCTATGGCTTCAACCGTGCCTATCGCTCGCACCCCATGCCGATCCAGCTCGAGGGTTTCAAGATGGCAGAGCGGGTGGGCGGAAAGTACCAGCCGCTGTTCTGGGCCATGCTCGTCGCGCTCGTGTTCGGCGCCATCAGCGCCTTCTGGGCCATGCTCGATCAGAACTACCGCGTCGGCGCCGCCGAGAAGATCGCGCCGCCCAACGTGAACCTGATATTCGGCAGCGAGCCGTGGAACCGGATGAGCGGATGGGTCAAGTCGCCCTCGCCGCCCCAGCAGCAGTTCAATACCCAGGTGGCCATCGGCGTGGGCTTCCTGTTCACGCTGGCTCTCAACGCTCTGCGTCTCCGAATGAGCTGGTTTCCATTCCATCCGGTCGGGTACGCCGTGTCAAGCTCCTGGTCGCTCTCGCTGCTCTGGCTCCCGCTGCTGGTCGCCTGGATTCTGAAGCTCGTGATCCTGCGGTACGGCGGCCTGCGAGCCTACCGCCACTGGCTCCCGCTGTTCCTGGGAGTGATCCTCGGCGAGTGCATCATCGGCGGCATGTGGACAATAGTCGGCATCGCGCTGAACATGCCGACCTACGCGTTCTGGCCCTAGCTTGACCACCAAGCGGCGACAGGTGCCCTGGCCATGCTTCGCTCGCTGACCATCCGCGACCTGGCGATCATTGACGAGCTGGACGTTCAGTTCGGCCCGGGGCTCAATGTGCTGACGGGCGAAACCGGCGCGGGGAAGTCCATCATCGCAGGAGCCCTCACACTCGTCCTCGGGGGCAGGGCGGGCGCAGACGCAGTCCGGTCCGGCTGCGCCCGGGCCACGGTTGATGCGCTCTTCGACGTGGGCGCATCGCCGGAAGCAATGGCCCTCGTCGAGGGGCTCGGATACGATGCCCCCGATGGAGAGCTCCTGCTCACGCGTGAGATACAGGACACAGGGAAGTCCGTGGCAAGGATCGGCGGGCGCCCGGCTACCATCGGCAACCTGCGGGAGGTGGGCGACCGGCTGATGGACCTTCATGGTCAGCACGAGCACCAGTCGCTCCTTTCCGTGCGCCATCACCTCGACGTGCTCGACGCCTGGGGAGGCACGGAGCTAGCCGGCACGCGCGACAGCGTGGCCGAGCTCTGGGGGAGGATGCGCGACGCGGAACGCCGGCTGGCAGGCATCGCGACCGACGAGCGTGAACGGCTTCGGCTTGCCGACCTCTACCGCTATCAGATCCGGGACATAGCCGACGCGAAGCTTGAGCCGGGCGAAGACGGGGCGCTGTCGGATGAGTTGCTTCGCCTGCGCAACACCGAGCGCCTTCGCCAGGCGGTCCACACTGCTCTGCAGAGCCTCCACGGCTCGGGGGCGTCGGCGCTTGGTCTGCTGGCGTCGGCCGGACGCGATCTCGACGGCGCGTCTGCCGTGGACCCCGCCTTGCAGGCGTCGGCGGAGACCGTGAATGCCGCACGGTTTGAGATCGAGGAGGCC
>Ga0172370_10003224_pt1 | contig 22824 bp, 10 predicted proteins | sample LakKiv5m_FD_114538 | JGI IMG/M metagenome (GOLD analysis project Ga0172370, IMG submission 114538) | Freshwater microbial communities from Kabuno Bay, South-Kivu, Congo - kab_022012_11.5m | ecosystem: Environmental > Aquatic > Freshwater > Lake | place: Democratic Republic of the Congo...
GGGGAAAGGCCGGCGACGCGTGCACCTACGTGCCCATCTTCGCGCTCCCGGCGCGGGTCCGAGGCTGGAAGCGCACCGCGACCGACGCCTGGACGTACACCCTGGCGCCCGCCGACCTGCACGTCGTGCCGGCGGCGGGCGGCGGGGTCGATCCCGTGACGGTGGACGATACCGTGGAGGCCGCCGGGCTGCTCGGCCCCGGAACGCTGCGAGCGTCCTTCGAGCTCGACCCGGATCTTCTGGCCGCCTCCGCCTGGACCTCCGTGGCCCTCGAGCTCGAGCTGGCCGCCAACCAGCCCGGCATGCCCCAGACCGACGTCGTGCCCTTCCCCAGCGCCGTGCGCGTCACCCTCGGCGGCGTCGACCTCGGCACCGCCCACCCCGCCGACGACTGGGCCGACGCCCGGGGCGTGCTCAGCTACCATGTCCTGCCCCGCAGCGGCCCCCACGGCGGCTACGGCGCGTGGACGAGCCTCGACCTGACCGATCAGGCCACGCTGGCCGAGCTGAAAGCCGCCGCCGCGCAAGGACCTCTGACCCTGGAGCTGACCGTGGACGGCCCCGGCGGGGCGATGGTCTACGGCGCGCGGGTGGGGCGGTTCGGGCGGGATCCGCGGGTGATTGTCACGCTGGACGCTGTCGATTAACCCGGTTATTCTTCAGTCAGCGTCATGATTGACCGGGTTGGTGTGGAGCGATGGACCCATCTCTGCTGGATCGCCTTCGCGCGTCGAACCCCTGGCTGTTCGGAGGCTCGGCCGTCGGTGAGACCCCGACATCGCGGGAGCCCGCCGGTTGGCGCGTGCGCCAACAGGTCGACGCGCGAGGGCTCCTTGCTGCCGGGCGTGCGCACCTGATCATCGGGCCGCGGCAGGCGGGCAAATCGTCTCTCGCCTGGAGCGCCCTCAGGAAGCGCGCCAGGCCGTTGTACCTGAACCTCGAGGAGCCGGTCCTGCGCGGGTGGTGTGCGTCGCCTTCCGGTTTCCTGGCCGAAGTCGAGCGCGCCGGCCTGGCGCCGGATGCGCTCTTACTCGAGGAGGCTCAACGGCTCGAGCACGCCGGGTTGTTCGTCAAGGGTGTCGTCGACCTGAAACCACCGTTCCCTGTGGTGGTCACGGGCAGTTCATCGTTCCACCTGGACGATCGGGTGCGCGAATCCCTGGCGGGGCGCGCCACGCGCCACGTGCTGTTGCCCTTCTCGCTGGCCGAGGTGGTGCCGCGGGAGTCCGCTTCGGGTCCGGCGCACCTGGAGGCCAGCCGGCGCGAGGGGATTGCCCGGGCGTTGCGGCTCGGTTCCTACCCCGAAGCGTGGTTGTCGGAGTGGCCCGAGGCCGTGCTTACGGACCTGCTCCAGGCCGTCGTACTCCGCGATGCCTCGGATCGCTTCGCCATCGAGCGCCCCGACGCCTACCAGAAGCTGCTGACGCTGGCCGCCGGCCAGGTCGGGAACCTCGTGAACCAGGCCGAGTACGCGGCGCTCTGCGGCGTGACCGGTGCCACGATCGCCAGGTACCTCGACCTGCTGGAGCAGACCCACATCGTCAAGCTGCTCTCCCCGTTCGCCGGGGGCGGACGGCGCGAGGTCACCGGTGCCCGCAAGGTCTTCTTCATCGACAATGGCCTGCGCCACGCGGCGCTGGGTCGCCTGCGCCACGATCCAGAGGCCGCCGCCGACCGCGGCGCGCTGGTCGAGAACTGGGTGTTCGGCGAGCTGGCCAAGAACCTGCCCTGGACGCTGCCCGTCCGATACTGGAGATCCCTGTCGGGGGCCGAGGTCGACTTCGTGCTCGACGCGCCCCAGGCCCGCCTGGCGATCGAGGTCAAGGCCGGGCCGATGCCGCGAGCGAGGCTGACCCGGGGATGTCGCAGCTTCCTGGAGGCCTACGAGCCTGGCGAGCTGTGGGTGCTGAACGATGCCCTGGAGGCCGAAGACAAGGTCGGCAAGACGCGCGTGCGCTTCGTCCCGTTGCACCGGTTGCCCGAAGCGATGGTCGCGTGGCGGGACGGGAACGGGATCGAGTGAGCGGAGCGACGGAGGGGCGATGCTCGAGCGCGCGAGAACGATCCTGGCGCTGGCGTTTGTCTCGGTGACGCTGGCTTGCGCGAGCGCGCCGGTGGCCCCCGACGCGCCCGTGGGCTACGCGGCGCTGCACGACGCCTGGCGTGCCGAACGGCTGGCCGAGCTCCGTGCGCCTCGGGGTTGGCTCGCGTTGGCGGGCTTCACGTGGCTGCGGGAGGGGGTCGCGACGCTCGGCTCCGAGCCCGGGAACACGATCCTGCTGACGCCCACGGCGCCTGGCCGGGTCGGGACGCTCACGCGCACGGGGAGCCGCTACCAGTTGGTCGTGCGGTCCGACGTGATCGCCACGTGTGGGGGCCGGCGGGTGACCGAGCGCGACCTGGCCTCGGACGTCGCCGGGCCTTCCGACGTGATCGAGGTGGGCCCGGTGTCGTTCGCGGTCATCGTGCGCGGCGGTGACCCGGCGGTGCGGGTCTGGGACTCGTCGCTGCGGTCGCGGGAAGCCCAGGGTGCGATCCCGAGCTGGCCCCTGGACCCGGCCTGGCGGCTGGTGGGCCGCTTCGTGCCGTTCCCCGAGCCTCGCGAGGTGCCGGTCTCGACCGCCATCGCCACGACCGAGACGGGCCGCGCGACCGGTGAGATCCGCTTCACCCTCGACGGGCGCGAGCAGACGGTGACGCCCCTGGTGGAGGAGGGAAGCCCCGGCTTCTTCCTCGTGTTCGGCGACACCACCAACGGCGTCGAGAGCTACGGCGGTGGGCGCTTCCTCGACGTCGATCCCCCCGACGCCGAGGGCCGCGTCGTGCTGGACTTCAACCGCGCGATCAACCCGCCCTGCGCCTTCACCGCCTACGCCACGTGCCCCCTGCCGCGTCCCGAGAACCGCCTGCCGGTGGCCGTGACGGCGGGCGAGCAGCGCGTTGACTGAGGCGGACCCCTACACGTTGATCATCTCGACGGCCACCGCCGAGTCGTGCTCGAGGCCGAAGTAGTCGGTGACGGGCTTGGCCAGGCGGTTCAGGCGGCTGAAGAGGCCGAGGCGCAGGCGCTCGCGGCGGTTCTTGCCGTGGCTGACGAAGCGCTCGGCGCCGAGCAGGACGAGCCAGCGGGCGGGATCCTGGGGGATCTTCACGAGCCGGCTCTTCTTCAGGTCGAGGAGCGCCTCGCGCACGTTCGGGCTCTCCATGTAGCCGTAGCAGGCCTGCACGGCCACCACCGTCCCGTGCTCGTCGGCGGTGTACACCTTGGCCTGGTAGCGCGCGTCGGCCGGCACGAAGGGCTGCCCCAGCTGCTGGATCGACAGGAAGATGATGTGCTTGGGGAGCCGCTTCCAGTTGCGGTAGTGGACCGAGAGCACCGGCGGCACGGTGTCGGACATCCCGGTCATCGGGCGGGACGCCATGACCACCAGCGACACCGAGGCGTGGGCGTCGAGGTAGCGCGGCTTCTCCTCGACCAGCGCCTGCAGGGTCATGTGCACGTCCTTCAGGCGCTCGGCGTAGGCGCGGCCGACCCAGGCGCGCCCCCAGCGCCAGGTGTCCATGACGGCGAAGATGGCCAGCGCGATGACGACGGGGACGTAGCCTCCGGCGGCGAACTTCAGGAGGTTGGCGCCGAAGAAGCCGAGGTCCACGACCAGGATCAGCGCCACCAGCGGCAGCAGCGCGCGCAGGCGCCAGCCGAAGACCGAGCGGGCCACCAGCGCGAAGGCGATGGTCGTGATGCTCATGGTGCCGGTGACCGCGATGCCGTAGGCCGCCGCCAGCGCGCCGCTGGTCCTGAACGATACCACCAACCACAGGCAGCCGACCAGCAGCATGGCGTTGACGAAGGGCACGTAGATCTGGCCGCGCACGCTGGGGTTCGTGTGCACGACACGCAGGCGCGGGAAGAGCCCGAGCGCGATGGCCTGCTGCGTGAGCGAGAACACGCCGGAGATCAGCGCCTGGCTCGCGATGATGGTGGCGCCGGTGGCCAGGATGACCATGGGGATCAGGAACGGCGCGGGCACCAGCGCGTAGAACAGGTGGTTCCGCGGGATGGCGGCGCCCGACAGCAGGTACGCGCCCTGGCCCAGGTAGTTCGCGAGCAGGCAGGGGAACACGAACAACATCCACGACCGGCGGATGGCCCCGCGCCCGAAGTGACCGAGGTCGGCGTAGAGCGCCTCGACGCCGGTGACGCACAGCACGACGGCGCCCAGGATGAAGAGCACGTTCCAGCCGTGCTCGCGCGCCAGGGCCACGGCGTAATGGGGGCTGAGCCCGGCCAGGACCTGCGGATGGGCGACGATTTGCACGAGGCCCAGCGCGGCGATGGCCAGGAACCAGATCGCCATGAACGGCCCGAAGACGACCCCGATGCGGTGCGTGCCGTGACGCTGGACGGCGAACAGGGCGACGAGGATGCCGAGCGTGATCGGGATCAGCAGCGACTCGGCGGCGGGCGTGACGACCGACAGGCCCTCGACCGCCGAGAGCACCGAGATGGCGGGCGTGATGATGCCGTCGCCGTACAGCAGGGCGGCCCCGATCACGATGGACGACACGAGCGCGGCGCGTGTCCAGCCCGGCGTGGCGGCGGGCGCCGAGCCGCCCTGGCCGCGCTCCTTCTTCAGGAGCAGGCCGAGCAGGGCGAAGATGCCGCCCTCGCCGTTGTTGTCGGCGCGCAGGATCAAGAGGATGTACTTGAGGGTCACGACCAGCGTGAGCGACCAGAACACGAGCGACATGACGCCCAGGATGTTCTCGGGCGTACGGGCCAGGTCGTAGTGGCCGAAGAACGCTTCGGAGATGGCGTAGAGAGGCGAGGTGCCGATGTCGCCGTAGACGATGCCCAGGGCCCCGATGAGCAGACCCCAGCCGACCTTGCGCGGGTGCGCGGTCATGATGGGACTCCCTTCAACGCCTGCGGGGTTAGCTGACGGGCTCGGGCTGAAGGATTTGCCCTAGGCCTTGCGGCCATGCGCCCCGGGAGCGGCCGACGGCTGCTCCGGTGGGTCCCCCGCTGCCGTCCCTGACGGCACTCGGCGATCGGGGGCGGACGCTACGCCCGACTCGTGAGCCTTGTCAATCAGACGTTGATGGTTTCGACGGTGACGGCCGAGTCGCGCTCGAGCCCGAAGTAGTCGGTGACGGGCTTGGCCAAGCGGTTCAGGCGGCTGAAGAGCCCGAGGCGCGCGCTCTCGAGGGGGTTCTTCCCGTGGCTCACGAAGCGCTCGGCGCCGAGCAGGACCAGCCAGCGCGCGGGATCCTGCGGGATCTTCACGATCTTGCTCTTCTTCAGGTCGAGCAGCGCCTCGCGCACGTTCGGGCTCTCCATGTAGCCGTAGCACGCCTGCACGGCCACGACGGTGCCGTGCTCGTCGGCGGTGAAGACCTTGGCCTGGTAGCGCGCGTCGGGCTGCACGTAGGGCTGGCCCAGCTGCTGGATCGACAGGAAGATGATGTGCTTGGGCAGGCGCTTCCAGTTGCGGTAGTGGATGGAGAGCACCGGCGGGATGGTGTCCTTCAGGTCGTTGATGGGGCGCGAGGCCATGACCACCAGCGACACCGAGCCGTGGGCGTCGAGGTAGCGCGGCTTGTGCTCGACCAGGGTCTCGACCGTCATGTGCACGTCCTGCAGGCGCTCGCCGTAGGCCTTGCCGACCCAGGCGCGGCCCCAGCGCCAGGTGTCCATGACCACGAACACCAGGAAGCCGATCAGCACGGGCACGTAGCCGCCCGAGGCGAACTTCAGGAGGTTCGCGCCGAAGAACGACAGGTCGACCCCCAGGATGAGGGCCATCAGCGGCAGCACGTAGCGCTTGGGCCAGCCGAAGACCGTGACCGCGACGAGCGTGAACGCGAGCGTGGTGATGGCCATGGTGCCCGTGACGGCGATGCCGTAGGCCGCCGCGAGCGCCCCGCTGCTGCGGAAGGCCAGCACCAGCCACACGCAGCCGGCCAGCAGGACCGCGTTCACGAACGGCACGTAGATCTGGCCCGGCACGTCGGGGTTGGTGTGTACAATCTTCAGGCGCGGGAAGAGCCCGAGGGCCGTGGCCTGCTGGTTCAGCGAGAAGATGCCCGAGATGAGGGCCTGGCTGGCGATGATGGTGGCGCCGGTGGCCAGCAGCACCATGGGGATGAGCAGGGGCTGTGGCACCAGCGCGTAGAACAGGTGGTTGCCGGGCACGGGGCGGCCCGACAGCATGAACGCGCCCTGGCCCAGGTAGTTGAGGAGCAGGGCGGGGAACACCAGGAACAGCCACGAGCGCGACACCGCGCCGCGGTTGAAGTGGCCGAGGTCGGCGTACAGCGCCTCGACGCCCGTGATGCAGAGCACGACCGCGCCGAGCACCAGCAGCACCTGCCAGCCGTGGGTGCGCGCGAGCGCGATGGCGTGGTGCGGGCTGAGCGCCTGCAACACCTCGGGGTTCTTCACGATCTGCAGGACGCCCAGGGCCGCGATGGCCAGGAACCAGGCGGCCATGAAGGGCCCGAAGATCGTGCCGATGCGATGGGTGCCCTTGCGCTGGATCGCGAAGAGGCCGACCAGGATTACGATCGTCACGGGGACCTGGACGCTCTCGGCGCCGGGGGCGATCAGCTTGAGGCCCTCGACGGCCGACAGCACCGAGATCGCGGGGGTGATGATGCTCTCGCCGTGCAGCAGGGCCGCGCCGACCAGGATGGCCGCGAGGAGCGCCGGGCGCACCCAGGTCGGCAGGGCGCCGGGCTGGCCGGGCTTCTGGCCGCGCTCCTTCTTCAGGAACAGGCCGAGCAGGGCGAAGATGCCGCCCTGGCCCTCGTTGTCGGCGCGCAGCACCAGCAGCACGTACTTGAGCGTGACGACCAGGAAGAGCGACCAGAACACGAGCGACAGCACGCCCAGCACGTTCTCGCGCGTGCCCCCCAACGGATAGTGGCCGAAGAAAGCCTCGGACATCGCGTACAGGGGCGACGTGCCGATGTCGCCGTACACGATGCCGAGTGAGCCGATGATCAGCCCCCAGCCGGCCTTTCCGGGCTTTGCCGTCACTGGAACCCCTCTGTGAGCGCTCGGGACGAGCGCGCGAACCCGCATGCTACGTGGCCGCGCGCGGGGCTGTCAAGGCGGGGGCGGGCGGTGATCATTCGACCCCGGCCGCGAGCTCGAGGGGATCCTTGCCCTCGTGGATGCGCCGCAGCGTGGCGTACACGACCACCGCCGCCACCGACACCAGCGCCTGGAACACGAGTTGCAGCAGCACGTGCGTGAAGAGCCGGCCGACGCGCGTGTCGTCGATGTCGAACGCGCCCAGCACCAGGCCGAGCGCGAAGCCCACGGCCGCGCCCACCAGCCCGATGACCAGCAGGGTCCAGAAGATGTCGACCCGGTGCCCGCGCGTCAGCTCGACGCTGCGCTGCAGCGACTCGCGCACGTCGGTGCCCTCGACCACCGCCACGGGCGCGGCCACGGCCAGCATGCAGGCCACCACGATGCCGGGGACGATCAGCAGGAGCAGGCCGGCCGCGATGGCCAGCCCCGCCACGACGCCCACGCCCACGTAGGTGCCGAGCTGCGACAGGCCGTGGCGAACGGCGTCGCCCACCGACACGCGGTGCCCCGCCCAGCGCCGCAGCACGGTCCAGGTGAGGGCGGCCGTGGCGATGGGGGACAGCACCACCGACAGCAGGAAGGGCACGGACTCCTCGTAGCGGTGCCCGGCGCCCCCGCGGACCATCACCCACACGATGTAGGGGCTGTAGATCACGGCCACCACCGACAGGAGCTCCACCACGTTCCAGACGAACAGCGACCAGGACCTGGCCAGCACCTCGCCGACCTCGATGCGTCCCCCCGACTCGACCATGGGCTCCTCCCCTCTGTTCGCTATCCCTTGATCACGATGAGCGGCCGCAGCTGCGCCACGGGCCGCGCGAGCCCGGCGGCCGCGGTCACCTCGACGACCTCGTCGACGTCCTTGTAGGCGCCTGGAGCCTCTTCGGCCACCCCCCGCCAGCTGACGGTGCGCACCAGGATGCCGCGCTCGCCCAGGCGCCGCACCACGTCCTCGCCCCGCCAGCGCTGGCCGGCCTGCTTGCGGCTCATGGTGCGACCGGCGCCGTGCAGCGCCGAAGCGAACGAGCGCTCCTCGGCTTCGTGCGTGCCCGCCAGGATCCACGAGCCCGTGCCCATGCTGCCGCCGATGAGCACGGGCTGGCCGACGGGCCGGTAGGCCGCCGGCAGGTCGCGGTGCCCGGGACCCAGGCTGCGCGTGGCGCCCTTGCGGTGTACGAACAGGCGCCGCTTGGCCCCGTCGACCACGTGGGTCTCTTCCTTGCACGTGTTGTGCGACACGTCGTACACGAGCCCCAGGCGCACGCCCGGGAAGACCTCGGCGAAGGCCCGGGAGGCCAGCTCGCCGAGGATCTGGCGGTTGGCGAGGGCGCAGTTGATGGCGGCGCGCATCGCGCCCAGGTAGGCCAGCCCCGTGGCCGAGCCGAGGGGCGCTGCGGCCAGCTCGCGCTCGGGGAGCACCAGGCCGTGGTGCGGGGCCTCGCGCGCCATGCGCTTCTGGAGCTCGGTGCACACCTGGTGGCCGAGCCCGCGCGAGCCGCAGTGGATGCTCACGACCAGCTCGCCTTCGACCAGCCCGAAGGCGCGCGCGGCCACCGCGTCGACCACGCGCTCGACCACCTGCACCTCGAGGTAGTGGTTGCCGGAGCCGAGCGTGCCCATCTCGTCCTGCTGGCGGTCCTTGGCCTCGTTCGAGACCTCGGCGGGATCGGCGCCCGTCATGCGGCCGTGCTCTTCGATCAGCTCGAGGTCGCCGGGGCTGCCGTAGCCCTCCTTCACCGCCCAGGCCGCGCCGTCGACCAGCACGCGCTCGAGCTCGCGTCGGTTCAGGTGCAGGGCGCCGTGGCTGCCCACGCCTGCCGGGATGCGCGCGAAGAGCAGGTCGGCCAGGCGCTCCTTCACCGGGGCCAGGTCGGCCTCGCGGAGCCCCGTGCGGTGGCAGCGCACGCCGCACGAGATGTCGAAGCCCACGCCGCCCGCCGAGACGACGCCGCCCTCGTCGGGGTCGAAGGCCGCCACGCCGCCGATGGGAAAGCCGTAACCCCAGTGCGCGTCGGGCATGGCCAGGGAGGCCCCCACGATGCCGGGGAGCCCGGCCACGTTGGCCACCTGCCGCAGCACCTCGTCGTCCATCTGGCCGAGCAGGGCCTCGTTCGCGAACAGCGTGCCGGGAACCCGCATGGCGCCGCGCTTCGGCAGCCGCCACTCGGTCTCGGAGATCTTCGTCAGTCGCGTGAGGTCCATGGCTCTCTTGTACACCCGGCGCCGGTCAGACGTCGACCACCGTACGCGCCACGAAGCCCCCCTGCTCCGGGCCCACGAACAGGCCCGAGAACGTCACGCCCTTCACCTCGACGGCGGGCGCGTGCCGGGCGGGGTCGACGGCTTCGCCCCACAGCGTGGCCGTGAGCTCGAGGCGGTGCGGGGCCTGGTCGAGGCGCACCTCGTACCGTCCGAACACCAAGCGCCGCGCCGCCATCTGGTAGACCACCGCGTCCAACCAGTCGACGAACAGCAGGTCGGCCTCCGGGGCGGTCAGGCGTACGTGTACGGGCACGACGGTCCGCACGCCCCCGGGGTCGGTGAGCACCGCCGTCAGGGCCAGCGCCGCCTGCTCGAAGGCCTCGGCCAGGGTGGCCCCGCGACCCTCGACGCCGATGTCGGAGGGGTGCTCCAGGTGGCGCCAGAGGGTCATGGGGGAGGCCCTGCCGCGGCCGAAGGAGCGCCTTCAGCGCTTCGGTGGCGGTGACGCATGGGGGACTCCGAGTCGTGCCGTCGTCCAGGCTAGTGGTCCGGCGGACTCCGGTCAAGTCGGGGTCCAGGACGATCGAGCCCGCGACGCTTCCGCTTGCCTGAACCGTCGAAATCGCTACGATTGCCCGTTGGCCCGGACCCCGGACGGGGCCCGGCCGGTTCACGAACGATCGAGGTGACGCATGGGACAGCGGCGGTGGTGCGTGTGGGGAATGCTGGCGGCTCTCCTGACCCTGGTGGTGGCGTGTGGCGGCGACAGCAGCGGCCGACGCGACGTCGGGGGCGACGACGCGTTCGACTGGGGCGGCGAGGCTGACCTGGCCGGTGACGTGGTGGACGTGAGCGGCGACGTGCAGAAGCCCGACGTGCCGACCGACGTGGCGACCGACCTGATGCCCGATCTGGTGCCGGACGTGCCCGTCGAAGTTCTTCCCGACGTGCCGATCGACGTGCCCGTCGACGTACCGGTCGACGTGCCCTTCGAGGTCCCCGGCGACGTCCCCGGCGACGTCACGTCGCCGGTTCCCCTGGCCGGCGACCTGGTCGTGACCGAGCTCATGGCCAAATCCCAGGGCGGCACCGACGACGGCGAGTGGGTCGAGCTCACCAACGCGACCGCCAAGGCGCTCGACCTCGGCGGCTGCGTGCTGGCCGACGAAGGCGGCGAGGCCCACACCATCGAGGGCAACCTCGTGGCGGGCCCCGGCGCTGTGTTGCTGCTCGCCAAGAGCGGCGACCCGTCGTTGAACCACGGCCTCACGCCCGACTACGTCTACGCGGGCTTCACGCTCTCCAACGGCGGCGACGAGGTCATCCTGCGTTGCCCGGCCGACGGCGGCGACCTCGTCATCGATCGCGTGGCGTACACGTCGGACCAGGTCGACACGGGCGTCGCGCTGCAGCTCGATCCGGCATCGACCGACGCCGTCTCCAACGACGATCCGGCGGCGTGGTGTGCGGCCACCACCGGGTACGCGGCCGGCGTGTTCGGCACGCCCGGCGCGGCCAACCCCGCGTGCGGCAGTGGCGCGAGCGTGGGCTGGTGCCGCCTGCAGGCGCCCCTCGACCTGACCATCGGCGCGGGGACCACCTTCGCCGCGTACGGGCACGTGTTCGTGGCCGGCGTGACCGACGCCACGGCCGGCGTCGACGGGCACCCGCTGCTCGTGGGCCAGGCCGGCTACGGCGCCGACGGCTCCGATCCCGCCGCCGCCGGCTGGACGTGGTTCGCGGCCGGCCCCAACCCCGCCTGGAACGATGCGTCGGCGGGTGAGCTCGGCAACGACGAGTACCAGGCCTCCATCACGGCGCCGTCGCCCGGCGCGTACGACCTGGCCTTCCGCTTCTCGTTCGATGGCGGCACCACCTGGACGCTCTGCGATGGGCCCGCCGGCATGGGCCACGACGGCTCCGAGGACGGCTATACGCCCGCCAACGCCGGCGTGCTGGTCACCGAGCCCAGCCCCTGCGACCCGAACCCCTGCACCGAGGCGCCCGCGGCCGCCTGCGACGCCGACGGCGTGACGCTGCTCACCTACGCGTCGCCCGGCTCCTGCGCGGTGGTCGACGCCGCGGCGTCGTGCTCGTACCCGCCCACCGCGATCGACTGCTCCGACAACGGCCAGTGGTGCGACGCCGGCGCCTGCCAGCAGCCGCCCCAGGCCCCGAACCCTTCGGCCCCCGGAAACGTGGTGGTCACCGAGTTCATGGCCAAGTCGCAGAGCGGCACCGACAACGGCGAGTGGATCGAGCTGTGGAACGCCACCGAAGAGGTTCTGGACCTGGGCGGCTGCGTACTGCACGACGCCGTGACCGACACGCACACCATCACGGGACCGCTGCCCATCCCCCCCGGCGGCTTCCTGGTGCTCGCCAAGAGCGCCGTGGCCGCCGAGAACCACGGCGCCGAGCCCGACTACTTCTACAAGAGCTTCAGCCTGAAGAACGGCGCCGACCAGATCATCCTGACCTGCGGCGACGTCGAGATCGACGCCGTGGCCTACGGCGACACCTGGTACGCCCAGGGCGCCTCGACCCAGCTCGATCCCGCGGCCTTCGACGCCTCGGCCAACGACCTGGCCGAGAGCTGGTGCCTGGCCAAGACCGCCTTCGGCACCGACGGCGTGCTCGGCACACCCGGAACCGCCAACGAGAGCTGCCAGACGCCCAAGGTGGCCTGGTGTCGTTTCCAGCACCCGCTGAGCACCACGGTCGGCCTGAACGAGGTCGTGGCCACCTTCGGCCGCGTGTTCGCCCCCGGCGTCACCGACCTGACGACGGGCACCGACGTGACGGCCGCGCTGGTGGGCCAGGTGGGCGTGGGCCCCGACGGCTCGCTGCCGGCCGACAACGCGGCCTGGACCTGGGTCGCCGCCGCGGCCAACGCCGGCTGGGTCGACACCACCGAGCCGGGCAACGACGAGTACACCGCGTCGGTCAGCGTGAGCATCGCAGGGACGTACGACCTCGCGTACCGCTTCTCGCTCGACGGCGGCGCGACGTGGACGTACTGCGACGGACCCGCCGGCGCCGGCAAGGACGGCTCCGAGGACGGCTACGATCCGACCAACGCCGGCAACCTGTCGGCCAAGGCCGCGCTCTGCGATCCGAACCCCTGCGTGAGCGCTCCGGCGCCCTCCTGCCAGGACACCGTCACGCTGGTCACGCACCCCGCGCCCGGCACCTGCGCGGTGGTCAACGACTTCGCCGAGTGCACCTACGCCGACGTCACGGTCGACTGCGCCGCCGACGGCAAGGTGTGCTCCAACGGCCAGTGCATCGTCGAGGGCACCGGCACGACGCCGCTGGCGGGCGAGCTGGTCATCACCGAGTTCATGCCGCGCTCGCAGGCCGGCTCCGGTGACCCGGGCGAGTGGATCGAGCTCACGAACGTCACCTCCGGGCTGCTCGACCTGGCGGGCTGCGTCCTGAAGGACGACGACACCGACGCGTTCCCGATCGTCGGCCCGCTGCTCGTGCCGGCCGGCCACGCCGTGGTGCTGGCGGCCAGCCTAGACCTCGCGAAGAACCACGGCCTCGAGGCCGACCTGGCCTGGACGGGCTTTTCGCTCACGAACTCGGCCGACGAGATCGTCGTGAGCTGCGGCGACGTGCAGGTCGATCGCGTGGCGTACGGGGCGCCGTGGGTCGTGCTCGCCACGGCCCTCCAGCTGAGCGCGTCGAAGACGACCGCCGCCGCCAACGACGTGTTCGAGAACTGGTGCCCGGCCACAGAGGGCTACGGTACGGCGGCCCCGCAGATGCTCGGCACGCCCGGCGCCACCAACGACGACTGCACCGCGACGCGCGTCGACTGGTGTCGCCTGCAGCACCCGCTCGACCTGACCGTCGACGCCGGGGCGACCGAGACCTTTTACGCGCGCGTGTACGTGAGCGGCCTCACCGACAAGACCGCGGGTGTCGACGCGTCCGACCTGCTGAAGGCCGAGATCGGCTACGGCCCCGACGCCTCATCGCCCGACGGGAACGCGGCCTGGACGTGGGTCGCCGCGTCCGGCAACCCGGCCTGGGACGCCGCTGCCGCGGGAGAGCCCGACAACGACGAGTACCAGGCGGCCCTCACGGTCGCGTTGCCAGGCACGTACGACACGGCCGCGCGTTTCTCGTACGACGGCGGCACCACGTGGGTGCTCTGCGATCGTGACGCCGGCGACGCCAAGGACGGCTCCGAGGACGGGTACGCCCCCGAGAACGCGGGCTCCCTGGTCGCCAACGCCACGCCCTGCGCCCCCAACCCCTGCACGACGCCGCCCGCGGCCTCGTGCGACGGCACGTCGATCGTGACGCCCGCCGCCCTCGGCGCCTGCGCGGTCGTCGACGGCCAGGCCTCGTGTACCTACGCCGAGACCCGCACCGACTGCGCCGAGGCCGGCAAGATCTGCGTGGCCGCCGCGTGCGTCTTCGAGGGTCAGGGCAAGCACCCCGTCGCCGGCCAGGTGATCGTCAGCGAGTTCATGGCCCGTTCGCAGGCCGGCGCCGACGACGGCGAGTGGGTCGAGTTGGTCAACGTGGGTCCCGACAAGGTCGACCTGGGCGGGTGCGTGCTGAAGGACGCCGGCACCGAGACCCACACGCTGGCGGGCGTGCTCATCGCGGCTCCGGGCGAGCCCCTGCTGCTGGCCCGCAGCGGCGACGCGGCCAAGAACTTCGGCCTCGTGCCCGACTACGTGTACGCGGGCTTCACGCTCGCGAACTCCGCGGACACGATCGAACTGGTCTGCGACACCGTCTCGATCGACCAGGTGACCTACGGGGCCGAATGGGTCGCCCTGGGCGCGTCGACGCAGCTGAAGCCCGAGGCCTTCACCGCCGCCGGCAACGACGACGTGGCCGCCTGGTGCTTCGGTCGCCCCGCCTACGGCACGGCCGTGCCTCCCAAGCTGGGCACCCCCGGCACCGCCAACACCACGTGCGATCCCATCCAGGTGGGCTGGTGCCGGTTCCAGCACCCCATGACCGCCACGGCCGATGTCGAGGTGGCGACCCCGACGTACGGCCGCGTCTACATCCCGTGGATCACCGAGCGCACCAACGGCGTCGACGAGGACGAGGGCATCGTGGCCGAGGTCGGTTACGGCCCCGACGGCTCGCTGCCCGCGGGCAACGCCGACTGGATCTGGGCTTCGGCCTCGCCGAACCCGGCCTGGGATGCCGCGGCGGCCGGTGAGCTCAAGAACGACGAGTACCAGGCCGACGTGGCCGTGGCCATGCCCGGCCTCTACGACCTGGCCTACCGGTTCTCGGCCGACGCCGGCGCCACGTGGCTGTACTGTGACGGGCCCGCGGGCTTCGGCGCCGACGGCTCCGAGGACGGCTACGCGGCGGGCAACGCCGGCAGCCTCCAGGTGAACGCCACCGTGTGCAAGCCGAACCCGTGCAGCGCGGTGCCGGTGCCGGTCTGCGAGGGGCAGATCCTGCGCACCTACACGGGCCCGGGCACGTGCGCCGACGTGGGCGGCACGGCCGAGTGCACCTACGGGTCCACCACCGTCGACTGCGCCGCCGACGGTAAGATCTGCGACGCGACGACCTACAAGGCCTGCATCGTGCCCGGCCAGGGCAACCTGCCGAAGGCCGCCGGCGACGTCCTGGTCAGCGAGTTCATGGCCAAGAGCCAGGCCGGCGAAGACCCGGGCGAGTGGTTCGAGCTGACCAACACCACCAGCCAGATCCTCGACCTGGGCGGCTGCATCCTGCGCGACGACGACCAGAACCTGCACACCATCGCGGGCGTCCTCACGCTGCAGCCCGGTGGCCGCAAGGTGCTGGCCAAGAGCGGCGACCCCCTGCAGAACCAGGGCCTCGACGCCGAGTACGTGTACGCCAACTTCTCGCTCGGCAACTCCAGCGACGTCATCGAGATCGCGTGCGGCGGCGTCGTCATCGACCGCGTCGCCTATGCGTCGACCTGGATCGTCGAAGGGGCCGCCACGCAGCTGTCGCTGCTGGCGTTCGATCCGGCGGCCAACGACGCGAAGGAGGCCTGGTGCACGGCCTGGACGCCCTACGGCACGGGCGGTAAGCTCGGTACCCCCGGCGCGCTGAACCCGGCGTGCGATCCCTGCCAGCCGAACCCCTGCGACGACCCGCCCCTGGCGGCGTGCGACGGCACGGGCTCCAAGGCGTTGACCTATCCCGCGACGGGCACGTGCAGCGTGGTCGACCACGCCGCCTCGTGCGCCTACCCGCCCACGGCCACCGACTGCGACGCGCAGCTGCTGGTGTGCCAGGGCGGCGCCTGCGTCCCCTCGGGCGACCCGTGCGTGCCGAACCCGTGCCGCGTGGCGCCGGCACCCACCTGCGACGCCGACGGCACCACCCTGCGCAGCTACTCGGCGCCCGGCAGCTGCCTGGCCGTCGCCGACGCCGCGCAGTGCACCTTCCCCTCGACCGTCACCAACTGCGCCGCGACGCCCGGCTACGTCTGCGCCGGCGGCGCGTGCGTGCTGGCGGGCCTGGGCAACACGCCCGACACGATCGGCGACGTCATCGTCACCGAGTTCATGGCGCGCTCCATGGCCGGCACCGATACGGGCGAGTGGGTCGAGATCCTGAACACCACGGCCGAGTCCCTCGACCTGGGCGGCTGCGTGCTGAAGGACGACGGCACCGACCACCACACCTTCGCCGCCCCGCTCATCATCGGGGCCGGCGGGCGCCTGCTGCTGGCCAAGAACGGCGACCCGGCGCTGAACCACGGCCTGACGCCGCACTACGTCTACGGCGGCTTCGACCTGTCGAACTCGGGCGACCAGATCGTGCTGACGTGCGGCTCGACCGAGATTGACCGTGTGGTCTACGACGCCGCGTGGGTCCTGCTCGGCAGCGCGATCGCGCTCGACCCGGGCTCGTCCACCGCGGTGGGCAACGACGCGTTCGACAACTGGTGCCCGGCCACGCTGCCCTATGGCACGGGCCTGCTCTTCGGCACGCCGGGGCTCGCGAACCCGGCCTGCCCGAACCCCTGCCTGCCGAACCCCTGCACGGCGGCTCCGGCTCCCGAGTGCTTCCTCGACGGCCTGACGCTCGTCACGTACCAGGGCCCCGCGGCGTGCAGCGTCATCAACGACGCGGCCAGCTGCGGCGCGTACCCGTTCACCATGACCGACTGCGCGTCGACGGGCAACGTGTGCGTGAACGGGGCCTGCGTCGTGCCGCCACCGCCCATGCCCACGGCCGCCGGCCAGGTGGTCGTCACCGAGTTCATGGCCAAGAGCCAGGGTGCTGACGATCCGGGCGAGTGGATCGAGCTGACCAACGTGACCTCGGGCAGCCTCGACCTCGGGGGCTGCCTGCTGCGCGACAACCACAGCAGCGAAGCGCACACCATCACCGGCAGCCTGGTCCTGGCCGCCGGCGAGTCCAAGGTGCTGGCGCGCTCGGGAGACCCCGTGGAGAACCACGGGCTCGACTACGACTACGTCTACTCGAACTTCTTCCTGTCGAACACGGCCGACGAGATCGTGCTCGACTGCCTGCTGGTCGTCGTCGACGAGGTGACGTACAGCGGCCTGCAGATCGTTACGGGTGTCGCCCTCCAGCTCGATCCCGCCGCCACGGACGCCGCGGCCAACGACCTGCCCGAGAACTGGTGCGCCGCCTCAACGGTCTACGGAACCGACGGCCTGCTCGGCACGCCGGGGACGGCCAACACCCCGTGCGGGGTCCCCGTCGATCCCTGCCTGCCGAACCCCTGCGTCACGCCGCCGCCGGCGGGGTGCCTCGACGCCAGCACGGTCCTCACGTACAGCGGGCCGGCGCCCTGCTTCGACAACGCGGGCGTGGCCGAATGCGGCGCCTATCCGTGGACGACCGAGGTCTGCGGCCCGGGCCAGGTGTGCACCTCCGGGTCGTGCGTCGAGGGAGGCGCCCCGCAGCCGTCGGTGCCCGGCGACGTGATCGTGACCGAGTTCATGGCCAAGAGCCAGGCCAACGCCGACCCGGGCGAGTGGGTCGAGGTCGCCAACGTGACGTTCGGGCCCTTCGACCTGGCGGGGTGCGTCCTGCGCGACGAGGGTGGCGATTCGCACGTCATCGCCGCCTCGGTGCCCCTGGCGCCCGGCGCTCACGTGGTGCTGGCGAAGAGCGGCGACGCCGCGTCGAATCACGGCCTCGTGCCCGACTACGTCTACGCGAGCTTCAGCCTGTCGAACACCGACGACGAGATCCTGATCGACTGCGGCGGCGTCACCATCGATCGCGTGACGTACCTGTCGGCGCAGGTCGTGACCGGCGTCGCGTCGCAGCTGTCGTCGTCGGTCTACGACGCCGTCGCGAACGACAACGCCGCCAACTGGTGCGCGGCCACGGAGGCGTACGGCACCAACGGGAAGCTCGGCACCCCCGGCCAGCAGAACGGCTCGTGCGGCGTCCCGACCGACCCGTGCATCCCGAATCCTTGCACCGCCGCGCCCGCCGCGACCTGCGAAGCCGACGGCGTCACGCTGACCACCTACCAGGCGCCGGCGCCCTGCACCAACGACGGGGGCGTGGCCCTGTGCGGCGTGTACCCGTCGACCCACACCGACTGCTCCATCAACGGCCAGGTGTGCGAGGGCGGGGCGTGCGTGACGCCGATCGACCCCTGCTCGCCCAACCCTTGCACCGTCCCACCGGCGGCTACGTGCCTGGGCGACGGCCTCACGCTGGTCACCTACGGCGCCGAGGCGCCCTGCACGGCGCTCGGGAGCCTGCCGCTCTGCGGCGACTACCCGTCGACCGAGACCGACTGCGCCGCCGACGGCAGGATCTGCCTCGCCGGCGCGTGCGTCGTGCCCGCCCCCGCCAACCCGACCGCTCCGGGCCAGGTGATCGTCACCGAGTTCATGGCGCGCTCGGTCTCGGGGACCGACAACTACGAGTGGATCGAGCTGACGAACGTCACCGACCAGACGTTCGACCTCGCGGCGTGCAAGCTGACCGACGACAACACCAACACGCACTCCATCGTCGGGCCGCTGGTCCTCGCCCCCCACGCGCAGATGCTCCTCGTGCGCACCGCGTCCGACACCGAGTACGGTCGCGTCCCCGACTACGTGTACGGGGCGTCGTTCAACCTGGGCAACACCAGCGACAAGATCATCCTGCGGTGCGGCGACGTCACGATCGACAGCGTCGCGTACGTCACGTCGTGGGTCGTGCTCAGCACGGCCTTCCAGCTCTCGACGGCGGCCTTCGACGCCACCCTGAACGACGACGTGGCCAACTGGTGCCCCGCCACGGCCACCTACAACGCTCTGCCCAAGTACGGCACGCCCGGCGCCCCGAACTTCGACTGCGCCAACCCGTGACGATCCGATCGCCGGAGGCGCGTACGTCCACCGTCGTTCACGCGGCTTGACCCTCGCCGAGGACGGGCAGATAATCCTTGGCGTTTCAGGACAGCGGAGCGCGACGCGTGGAGCCTGCAGCCAAGCCGGAGCCCTCGACCGACCTTTCGCCGTCGCGGCGGCGGGTCGAGCTCGACAAGCTCGTCCTCGAGAGCGTCCGGCCCGTGGCGACGGTGTGTGCTCTCTCGCTCGGGGCCTATGCCATCGCCGACGCCGCGTTGCCCGTGCCGGGCAACCGCTGGCCCCTGGCGATCATCGCGGGCGTCGGCGCGTTGCTGCTGCTCAGCATGCGCATCCTGCTCAGCCGTGCGCGCATGCCCGCCTCGTGGGGCCATCCGATCGTGGCCGCGCTCGCCTCGGTGCTCGTCGTGTTCGGCGGGGCCTCGTTCGCCATCTCGCACGAGCCCCAGCAGACCACCCTGATCGCGCTGGTCGTGCTCGCGAGCGGCATGGTCATGCTGTCCGAGGGCTGGTTGGCCCTGGTGATCGGGGTCGCCTGGGCGTCGTGGGCCGGCGCGTGGTACATGCTGCCCTCGTTCCCGGAGGCGCCCATGCACGTGGCCACCCTCGCCACGGCCTCGGCGTTGTCCGCGGCCGTGCACGAGATGCGCATGCGCGCCCTGCACCGCATGCAGTCGGCGCGCGTGCTCGAGAGCCACAACCGCATGCAGATGGAGCGCTCGGTCCACGAGGCGCGCCAGGGCGAGGAACGCTTCCGCAAGCTCTCCGAGGCCACCTTCGAGGCCATCGTCATCCACCGGCAGCGCGAGGTGCTGGACGCCAACCCGACCTTCGGCGAGATCTTCGGCACGCCCGCCGGCGAGGCCAAGGGCAACGACCTGTTGCGCTTCTTCGCGCCCGAGTCCCACGACCAGGTGCTGTCGCGCCTGGCGCTCGCCGAGGGCACGCAGTACGAGGCCGTGGGGCTCCGGCCCGACGGCACGCGCGTCTTCCTCGAGATCCGCGCCCGGCCCATCCCGTACGAGGGGCAACTGGTGCGCGTGTCCGCCATCCGCGATATCTCGCGGCGCCGCCAGCGCGACGCCGAGTTGGCCAAGACCCTGACCGAGCTCCGGCGCTCCAACCAGGAGCTGCAGGACTTCGCCTACGTCGCCTCGCACGACCTGCGCGCCCCGTTGCGCACGATCGGCAGCTTCGCCGGCATCCTGCGCGACGACTTCTCCGAGAAGCTCGACGAGGAGGGGCGCGAGCACCTGGAGCGCATCGTGGCGGCCGTGCGGCGCATGGAGCGCCTGCTCGGCGACCTGCTCGAGTACTCGCGGGTCGGCACGCGCGGCAAGCCCTTCGAGCGCGTCGACCTCGGGGCGGTGCTCGAGACCGTGCTGTCGAACCTGAAGGCGGCCATCGAGGAGAGCGGCGCGACCATCACCTGGCAGGGGCTGCCGCACGTGTCGGGCGACGAGGTGCAGCTCGTGCAGCTCTTGCAGAACCTGCTCGGCAACGCCATCAAGTTCCGTGCCAGCGAGGCGCCGCGCATCGTGGTCTCGGCGCGGCGCGAGGCGGACCGCTGGGAGATCTCGGTGGCCGACAACGGCATCGGCATCGACCCCACGCACTTCGACCGCATCTTCAACATCTTCGAGCGCCTGCACGCCGAGTCGGCCTACCCCGGCACGGGCATCGGGCTCGCGATCTGCAAGCGCATCGTCGAACGGCACGGGGGGCGTATCTTCGTGACCTCCGAGCCCGGGCAGGGCTCCACGTTCACGTTCTCGCTCCCCGCGGAGCACGTCCGTCATTCCAGGGCCGAAGACACGGCCGAGCTCGTTCTCAAGCTTCCGGCGTGAGGAGGATCCGCATGGCACGGCAGAAACGCGACTCGGCGGCCACTCGCCAGCGCTTGCTCGACGCGGCCGAACAGGTCTTCGTCGAGAAGGGCTTCGACGGCGCGCGCGTCGACGAGATCGCCGAGACCGCCAAGGTCAACAAGCGCATGATGTACCTGTACTTCGGCTCCAAGGAGGCCATGTACGAGCACGTCATCCGCGAGCAGTTCCGACGCTTCGTGGCGGCCACCCGCGTGGCCTGCACGGCCGAGGAGACCCCGCGACAGCAGGCCGAGCGCATCATCAGCACGTATTACTATTTCCTGGCCGACAACCCGGGCTTCGTGCGCCTGCTCGGCTGGGAGACCCTGCACCTCGGCGCCCACGAGGGCCGCGCGCTCGATGCCCTGGCCGCCCGCGGCGTGCCGGCGCTCGAGAGCATCCTGAAGGCCGGCGTCGAGCAGGGCACCTTCCGCCCCGATGTCGACATCCGCCGGCTCATCATGAGCGTGTCGGGCCTGTGCCTGGGCGTCTTCAACCGCAAGCACGGACTGGCCGGGCTGTGGCAGGAGGATCTGGCCGACCCCAAGGTGCTGGCCGACACCCTGAAGCACATCCTGACGCTCGTGTTCGAGGGCATCACGCTGCCGTCCACGCGTTGACATGGCGCCGTTCCGTTCCTACGCTGCCCGCATGAGCCGTCCCGTCGTCGCGACCTCGCTCCTCGTGCTCCTGGTGGCCTGCGGCCCCGGCGCCGGCTCGTCGCCCGACTGGCACTTCGCGGACGGGTTGGTCGCGCGCGACGCCGACGCCCTGCCCGACGTGCCGCTCGCCGACGGGCAGCCCGACTGGCCCGATCCCCCCGACGCGCCGCCCCCCGACGGCACCACCTGTTGGCCCGGTACGTCGTACGGGTGCGCCGTCGACGGCCTGGCGCTGCAGGTGTGCCTCGCCGACGGCACCGGCTTCGGCATCGAGCCCTGCCTCACCGCCGCCGGCGCCCAATCGGCCTGCCTCGACGGGCACTGCACGCCCTGCCTGCCGGGAACGCGCGCCTGCGACGGCGAGGACCGCGTGGTGCGCTGCGCCGAGGACGGGCAGGGTACCGAGCTGCAGGAGGAGTGCGCCGGGGCGACCACGGGCAAGGTGTGCTTCCAGGGCGCGTGCATCGGGCTGTGCGAGCTGTCGCTGAAGTGGAACACCTACCTCGGCTGCGACACCTGGGGCGCCGACCTCGACAACGCCTACATCCCGGGCGAGGAGGCCGACGCCATGGGGGCGCCCTACGCCATCGTGGTCTCGAACCCCCACGAGCGCTTCCCCGCCACGGTGACCATTACGCGCTGGAACGAAGCCCTGGGCGTCGAGGAGGTCGTGCCGGGTGAGCCCTTCGGCTGCGAGACGGCCCCCGCGTGGCTGTGCGACACGGGCGAGTCGGATCCCTCGAAGCCGTTCCCCACCGACGCCATCCCGCCCGGCGGGCTGCGCATCTTCTACCTGCCGCGCCGCGACGTGAACAACACGGTGATCGCGCCGCTGGCGTACCACGTGGTGGCGTCGATCCCCATCACCACCTACCAGTTCAACCCGCTCGAGAACGTCGACGTGAAGTCGAACGACGCATCGCTGCTCTTCCCGTCGAACGTCGACGGCACGTGGTACTACGTCATGTCGCGCGAGCAGACCTACGACTACCTGCGCGGCTTCCTGACCGTGTTGGCCGTGTCGCCCGGCACCACCGACGTGGTGGTCACCGTGACGGCGCCGACCCTGGCGGGCGACGTGCCGCACCTCGAACCCGGCGAGTCCACGGGCGTCCTGAAGCTCTCGCGCTTCGACGTCCTGAACCTCGAGAGCAACGGCGCGGGCTCCGACTTCACCGGGTCGGTGGTGGTAGCGTCGAAGCCGGTGGCGGTCTTCGGCGGGCTCGAGTGCGCCAACGCGCCCAACACCGAGCTGTGCGGCGCCGACGGCTTCTGCGAGTGGAAGGGCACCCCCGAGAGCCCGCTGCCGCCCGTGCCGTGCATGAGGCACGAAGACTGCTTCCAGTTCATCACCGGTTACTGCGACCACCTCGAGGACCAGCTGCTGCCCGTGGCCGCCTGGGGCAAGCGCTACCTGTGCGGCAAGAGCTTCGATCGCACGACCGAGAAGGACCTGTGGCGCGTGCTGGCGGCCGAGGACGGCACGCGCTTCACGACGCTGCCGCCCCAGGGCGACTTCCCGGTGCTGGGCGCCGGCGAGTGGATCGAGTTCGCCTCCGACGAGCACTTCGAGCTCGTGGCCGAGAAGCCCGTGATGGTGGGCCAGTTCTTTGCCGGCTGGGACTCCCCCACGCCCGGCAAGACCGAGGAGCCCGGCGACGCCGCCA
>Ga0172370_10003229_pt1 | contig 22807 bp, 22 predicted proteins | sample LakKiv5m_FD_114538 | JGI IMG/M metagenome (GOLD analysis project Ga0172370, IMG submission 114538) | Freshwater microbial communities from Kabuno Bay, South-Kivu, Congo - kab_022012_11.5m | ecosystem: Environmental > Aquatic > Freshwater > Lake | place: Democratic Republic of the Congo...
GTATGGTATGAGGGCGCGCTGTCGACCACGAGTCTCCTCGAGATGCGTCGAAACCGCCTTGCCGCCCCTGCCCTCTTCACCGTGCTCCTGCTCGCCGCCTGCTCCGGCGGCTCCACCGGCGACACCGCGTCCGACGATACGATCGGCGTCGAGGTCGTCTTCGACGCGAACGTCGCCGACGACGGCGCGGACACGACGCCCGACACCGCCCCGGACTTGTCCGACGTAGCCTTGGCGGAGTCGGAGGCCGACGCGGAGGCCGTCCCGGACGACGCGCGCACGGACGGCGCCGACGGAGCCGACGCGGCCCCGGCCGACACGGGATCGCCGGACACCGAGGCGGTCCAGCCGAGTGACGTGGTCGAGCCGCAGGACAGCGCCGAGCCGCAGGACGCCGAGCCGAGCGATCCCGGGGCGCCCGAGTCCACCGACGTCGCCGGTGATCCCTCCACCGACACCGATCCGGGCCCGGTGGGCGACAACGTACTGGCCGAGGGCAGCTTCGAGGCGTGGGCCGACGGCCTTCCGGTCGGCTGGGTCGGTGAGGCGACCAACCTCTCGACCGACGCCATCGCCGAAGAGGCGGGGGTTGCCCACGACGGCGTCCGCTCGTGCCGCCTGACCAACACCGCCGACGGGCACAAGCGCTTCTCGACGGCGCCGCTGGCCCTGCAGGCCGGCAAGTATGCCTGCCGCTACTGGGTGCGGGGCCAGGGCGAGATCCGGAACGCCCGCTACGACGGCGACTACTCCAGCTACTCGGGCTACACCGCGGTGGCCGGCGACGTGTGGCAGCCCGTCGACTACGCGTTCAACGTAGCGGCCGACACCGCCGCCTTCGAGCTGATCTTCTCAGTGCGCCTCACGGCCGAGGCGGGGCTGCTCCTCGACCACGTGCGCTGCGTGCACGCGCCGGAGGCCTGTGACACGGTGACCTGCGAGGCCTGGCAGGTGTGCCAGGGCCCCGACGGGGCGTGCGTCACGGCCCCGGGGAAGTGCGCCGACGCCGGCGACTGCGCCCCCTGGCAGGCCTGCGGCGAGGACCACGTGTGCGCGCTGGCCTCGGGGGCGTGCGCGTCGACCGCCGACTGCTCGGGCGAGACGCCGGTCTGCGACCTGGACAGCCACCTGTGCGTGCCTGGAGACCCCTGCGCCGACGTGACGTGCAAGGAGTGGCAGGTCTGCGAGCCTTCCGACGCGACCTGCGTCACCGCCCCGGGCCGCTGCGTCACGCTCGCCGACTGCGACCAGGCGCTGCCCGTGTGCGACCTGGCCAGCCACACCTGCGTGGCCGTCGACGCCCCGGTCAACATCGTCCCCAACGGCGGCTTCGAGGACTGGAGCACGGTGGTGCTCGGCACCGCGACCGAGGTCCTGTTGCCCGATCACTGGTACGGCATCTGCGACGGCTGCAGCCCGTACTACCCCACCACCGAGATCGACGCGAACCACGTGAAGCCGTACACGACCGCGCCGCACACCGGGGCCACCGCCCTGCAGCTGATCGAGCCCTCGACCCCCGCGGACCGCTTCACGAGCGAGCCCTTCACGGTCACGCCCGGCAAGACCTACGCGTGCAGCTACCGAGTGCGCGGGCACGGCACGTACCGCCAGCGCGGCTACTGCGGCGCCTGGAACCCCGACACCGACTACCAGGCCATCGACAGCGACACGTGGCAGCAGGTGACCTTCACGCTGGGCGGCAACGCCAGTTGGTGCGTGCTGATCCTGTACGCGAGCAACACCGTCGCCGACCGCGATCACGTGCAGTTCGACGACGTGGTGTGCATCGCGCCCTAGGACACCACCCCGAACACGTACACCAGCGTCAGGTAGATGCCCGCCACGACGAAGACGACGCCGGTCACGCGCCGAGCCCACGTCTCGAAGGCGGTGAGCCGCGTGAAGAGGCCGCCGATGGAGCGGGCCCCGAGGGCCACGACCAGGGACAGGACCAGCACCGGCACGGCGGTGCCGACGCCGTAGAGCGAGGGCAGCAGGAAGCCGGACTCGTTCGCGACCGCCAGGGGGATCAGGCTGCCGAAGAACAATGCCGCCGAGATCGGGCAGAACGACAGGGCGAACAGCACGCCCAAGAGGAACGCGCCCACCAGGCCCTTCTGGCCCGCGCGCTCCTGGAAGCGCGCCAGGAACGAGCCGCGCGAGGTGGGCAGCGCCAGCAGCTCGAGCAGGAACATGCCGATCAGGATGAGCAGCGGGCCCAGGGCCTGGTTCAGGTGGCGTTGCAGGAACTGCGCCAGGTGCGGCGCGTTCAGCAGGCTCGAGACCAGCAGCGCGCCCAAGAGGCCGTAGGTCAGCGCGCGCCCCAGCGTGTACAAGAGGCCGCCGAGCAGCACCAGCCGCGGCTTCTCGAGCCGCCGCCCGACGTACGAGATGGCCGCGAGGTTCGTGGCCAGCGGGCACGGGCTGATGGACGTCAGCGCGCCCAGCCAGAACGCCGACAGGCTGGCCAGCACGAGCTCGATCATCGGGGCGACTCGAGCCAGGCGCGCGTCTCGCGCTGTACGTAGGCCACGAACGCCGGCTTGTCGGCCCAGAGCGTCCAGACGTCCTGGAGCGTCTTGTAGCGGATCTGTTTGCCGCCCTGCTGCTCCGACAGCACCAGGCTGGCGCCCGTCAGGGCGTAGTCAGTGGCGTAGTGGTCGTTGCCGGGCAGGTCGAGGTTCACCTCGCGGAGCTCGAGCGCCCCGGACATCAGGGCGTCCGGGAAACCGCCCTCCAGGGCCTCCTTCACCTGCGCCTGGATGGTGCGGCAGGTGGTGCAGCGCTTGTTGCCGTGGAAGTAGGTCGCGACCAGCCTGGGGGCCTCGGGAGTCTCGGGGGTCTCGGGGGCCGTGGCCGCCCGGGGAACGCTCGGCGCGACCGCCGGCGCGGCAGGAGCCGCCGTCTCCTTCTTCAGCAGGAACAGGACGCTGCCGGCCACGAAGAGCAGCAGGGCCGCGGTGACGATGCGCTTCGGTGTCATGCGGGGAAGAACCTCCTTCGGAAGTACAGGGCGACGTTGACCAGCGCGATCAGCGCCGGCACCTCGACCAGGGGGCCGATGACGGCCGCGAAGGCCGCGCCGTGGTGGATGCCGAAGGTCGCGACCGCGACCGCGATGGCCAGCTCGAAGTTGTTCGACGCCGCGGTGAACGACAGCGTGGTCGCCTGCTCGTACGTGGCGCCGACCCTCGAAGACATGAAGAACGACAGGAAGAACATCACCGCGAAGTAGATGAGCAGCGGGATGGCGATGCGCACCACGTCGAACGGGACCTGCACGATGGCCTCGCCCTTCAGCGAGAACATGACGACGATGGTGAAGAGCAGCGCGACCAGCGTGATGGGGCTGATCTTCGGAATGAACTTCGCGTGGTACCAGTCCTTGCCCTTCGCTTTGATCAGCGAGAAGCGCGTGACGATGCCGGCGATGAACGGGATGCCCAGGTAGATGAACACGCTCTTCGCGATCTCGCCGATGCTGATGCTCACGGCCACGCCCTCGAGGCCGAACCACGTCGGCAGCACCGTGATGAAAGCCCATGCGTAGACCGAGTACAGCAACACCTGGAAGATGGAGTTGAGCGCCACGAGGCCCGCGCAGTACTCGCTGTCGCCCTTGGCCAGGTCGTTCCACACGATGACCATGGCGATGCAGCGCGCCAGGCCAATCATGATGAGGCCCACCATGTACTCGGGCTTGTCGCCGAGGAAGAGCACGGCCAGGCCGAACATCAGGAGGGGGCCGATGATCCAGTTCTGCACCAGCGACAGGCCGAGCACCTTGCCGTTCCGGAAGACGGGGCCCATCTCCTCGTAGCGCACCTTGGCCAGGGGCGGGTACATCATGAGGATGAGGCCGATGGCGATGGGGATCGAGGTCGTGCCCACGCTGAACTGGTCGAGGAACGGCACGACGCCCGGGAACACGTAGAACGAGCCGATGCCCGCCGCCATGGCCAGGAAGATCCACAGCGTCAGGAACCGATCGAGGAACGACAGCTGCTTCGCGACGCCTTCGTGCTCGGGCGTACCCATGGTCCCTCCCTTCTGCTCAGATCGCCGACGGTCGCGCGGCGATGGTGCGACAGCCCTCGGCCCCGGCGGCCTTGCTCGCGAGCCAGGTGTCGAGCTGACGCTCCAGCGCCTCGAGATCCTGGACCGCCAGAAGCGGACGGATGGCGCTGAGCATGGCCGCCGCCTCGACGGCCGGCGCGCCGTTCACGCGGTAGTAGACCCACACCGCGTTGCGCCGATCGCAGACCAGCCCGGCGTGCGCCAGGTAGCGCAGGTGGCGCGAGGCCTTCGACTGGGTGATGCCCAGGGCCCCGACGACGTCGCAGACGCAGAGCTCGCCGCGGCGGAGCAGCAGCGCGAGCATCTGCAATCGGGTCTCGTCGGACAGGGCCTTGAAGAGCGTGGAGAGGGCCTTCATGTGCCGGGCTCCTGATCTTTCGGGTTGCTTATAACCGGCTGAACGGTTAGATGCAAGCGCGGGAGGTCGAACGCCATGCAGGTCGCGTCGAAGGGGGTGCTCGCGCTGATCGGCGCCGCGGGGTGGTGGCTGGTCTACCGAAGCCTCGAGCCCTTCGCCAAGTGGTTCACCTACAGCGTGGTGGACCTGACCGCCGACAGCCGCCTGGCCCTGGCGGTCGAGTTCTTCGTCTTCGAGGCCCCCAAGGTCCTGATGCTGTTGACCCTGGTGGTGTTCGGCGTCGGGATCGTCCGTTCGTTCTTCACGCCCGAGCGCACGCGGCGCGTGCTGGCCGGGAGGCGCGAGGTGGCCGGCAACGTGCTGGCCTCGCTGCTCGGCGTGGTGACGCCGTTCTGCTCCTGCTCCGCCGTGCCCCTGTTCATCGGCTTCGTGACCACCGGCGTGCCGCTCGGGGTCACGTTCTCGTTCCTCATCGCGGCGCCCATGATCAACGAGGTCGCGCTCGTGCTGCTCTTCGGCCTCTTCGGCTGGAAGGTCGCGGCGCTGTACCTGGGCACGGGGCTGCTCATCGCCATGGTCGCCGGGTGGGTCATCGGGCGGCTCGGCCTCGAGCGCTGGGTCGAGCCCTGGGTCTACGCGACGAAGACGGGCGAGGCGCCCGCCGGGGACGACGCTCCGCTCACCTGGAACGACCGGGTGCTCTTCGGCCGGGACGCGTTGAAGGACATCGTCGGCAAGGTGTGGCCCTACGTGCTGGCCGGGATCGCCGTCGGCGCCGGCATCCACGGCTACGTCCCCGAGGACTTCATGGCCTCCATCATGGGCAAGGAGGCGTGGTGGTCCGTGCCCGCCGCCGTGGTCCTCGGCATTCCCATGTACTCGAACGCGGCCGGCGTCATCCCCATCGTCCAGGCGCTGCTCGGCAAGGGCGCCGCGCTCGGCACGGTGCTCGCGTTCATGATGTCGGTGATCGGGCTGTCGCTGCCCGAGATGATCATCCTGCGCAAGGTCCTGCGGGTTCAGCTGATCGCGACCTTCGCGGGCGTGGTCGGTCTCGGGATCCTGGCCGTGGGCTACCTGTTCAACACCGTGCTCTGAAGAGGGGTCGACAGATGAAGATCAAGGTCCTGGGAACCGGGTGCGCGAAGTGCAAGAAGCTGTTCTCCGAGACCGAGCAGGCGATAAAGGCCTCGGGCGTGGCGGTCGAGCTCGAGAAGGTCGAGAAGATCGACGACATCCTGGCCTACGGGGTGATGATGACGCCGGCGCTGGTCATCGACGACCAGGTCGTGGTCTACGGTCGGGTGCCGACGGTCGACGCCATCGCCGAGCTCATCCGCGCGCGCAAGGCCTGAGCAGGTGCGCGACGACCTGCTGCTGCGCATCGGTCGCCTGCTCGCGAGCTGACCTACTCGCCGTACACGTCCTGCAGCGCCCGCACCTCGACGGCGCCCGAGCGCAGCGAGCGGATGGCCTCGACCGCCGCGCGGGCCGCCGAGAGGGTGGTGATGGTCAGCACGCGGTTCTCGAACGCCGCGCGGCGCATGGCCTTTTCGTCGTAGAACGACTCGGCCCCCAGCGGCGTGTTGATCAGCACGTCGATGTCGCCGTTCTTGATGAGATCCACGATGTTGGGGCGGCCCTCGTTGACCTTGAACACGGTCTCGACGGGCAGCCCCTCGCGCCGGAGCGCCTCGGCCGTGCCGGTCGAGGCGTGTACGCGGAAGCCGAGATCGAGGAGGTCGCGCGCGACCGGCACCACGTTTCCCTTGTCGAAGTCGTTGACGCTCACGAACACCGAGCCGTGCGCCGGCAGCGCCTCGCCCGCCCCCTGCTGCGACTTGGCGAACGCGACGCCGAAGGTGGGCGCGTGGCCCATGACCTCGCCCGTCGAGCGCATCTCGGGCCCGAGCACGGTGTCGACGCCCGGGAAGCGATCGAAGGGGAAGACCGACTCCTTGATGAACACGCCGTTCGGCACCGGCTCGTCCAGGGAGGGCACGAGGTCCCGGAGCTTCCGACCCACGGCGCACAGGGCCGCCAGCTTGGCCAGCGGCACGCCCGTGGCCTTCGAGACGAACGGCACGGTGCGCGAGGCGCGCGGGTTCACCTCGAGCACGTAGACCTTGCCGCCGTGGATGGCGTACTGCACGTTGATGAGGCCCTTGACGTGCAGCGCCAGCGCCATCTTGCGCGTGTACGCGCGCATGGTCTCCTTGGCGCTCTCGGGGATCAGGTACGAGGGCAGCACGCACGCCGAGTCGCCCGAGTGGATGCCGGCCTCCTCGATGTGCTCCATGATGCCGCCGAGCAGCACGTCGTCGCCGTCGCACACCGCGTCGACGTCGACCTCGAACGAGTCCTCGAGGTAGCGATCGATGAGCACGGGGTGGCCGGGCGAGACCCTGACGGCCTCGCGCATGCGGCGCTCCAGCTCGGAGGGCTCGTACACGACCACCATGGCGCGCCCGCCCAGCACGTACGAGGGCCGCACCAGCACCGGGTACCCGACGCGCTCGGCCACCGCCACGGCCTCGTCGAGGGAGCGCGCGGTGCCGTACTCGGGGCACGGGATCTGCAGCTCGGCCAGGAGCGCGCCGAAGCGTTCGCGGTCCTCGGCCAGGTCGATGGAGTCGGGCGAGGTGCCGGCGATGGGCACGCCCGCCGCCTGCAGCCCGCGCGCCAGCTTCAGGGGCGTCTGGCCGCCGAACTGCACCAGCACGCCGGCGGGCTGCTCGTGGCGCACGATCTCGAGCACGTTCTCGAGGGTCAGGGGCTCGAGGTACAGCTTGCCTGGGATGTCGAAGTCGGTCGAGACCGTCGAGGGGTTGTTGTTGATCATGATGGTCTCGAAGCCCTCGGACTTCAGGGCCAGCACCGCGTGCACGCAGCAGTAGTCGAACTCGATGCCCTGCCCGATGCGGTTGGGGCCGCCGCCCAGCACGACGTAGCGCGGCTTCTCGCTCCGGCCCGCCTCGGTCTCGTCCTCGTAGGTCGAGTAGAAGTACGGCGTGCGGGCCTCGAACTCGCCCGAGCAGGTGTCGACCAGCTTGAACACGGGCAGCAGGCCCTCGGCCTCGCGGCGCGCGCGCACGGCGCCCTCGGTGCTGCCGGTCAGCCGCGCGATCTGCGCGTCGGCGAAGCCGTTGCGCTTGGCCTGTCGGAGCAGTAGCGACGGCAGGGCGTTGCCCTGGAAGGCGCGCAGGTGCCCCTCGAGCCGCACGATCTCGGCGATCTGCTGGACGAACCAGGGATCGATGCCCGAGAGGTGCGCCACCGCGTCGACGCCGAGGCCGGCCAAGAGCGCCTGCCGCACCTGGAAGATGCGCTGGCTGTTGGCCGTGCGCAGGCCCTGCTTCAGCTCGTTCGGCGACCACGGCGGGTCGACGCCGTCGCAGCCCAGGCCCGCGCGTCCGGTCTCGAGCCCACGCAGCGCCTTCTGCAGCGCCTCGCGGAAGGTGCGGCCGATGGCCAGCGTCTCGCCCACCGAGGCCATCTGGGTGCCCAGGCGGTCGGGGGCGGCGGGGAACTTCTCGAACACGAAGCGCGGCACCTTGACCACGCAGTAGTCCTGCACCGGCTCGAAGCACGCTTGGGTCTTGCCGGTGATCTCGTTCGGCAGTTCGTCGAGCGTGTAGCCGACCGCCAGCTTGGCCGCGATGCGCGCGATCGGAAAACCTGTGGCCTTGGACGCCAGCGCCGACGAGCGCGACACGCGCGGGTTCATCTCGATGACAGCCACGCGCCCGTTCTTCGGGTTCACCGCGAACTGCACGTTGCTGCCGCCGGTCTCGACGCCGACGCGCCGCATGACCTTCACGGCCTGGTCGCGCAACGTCTGGAACTCGACGTCGGACAGCGTCTGCGCGGGCGCCACCGTGATCGAGTCGCCGGTGTGCACGCCCATGGGATCGAGGTTCTCGATGGTGCACACGATCACGCAGTTGTCGTTGCGGTCGCGCATCACCTCGAGCTCGTACTCCTTCCAGCCGAGCACGGACTCCTCGATCAGCACGTCGTGCACGGGCGAGGCCTCGATGCCGCGCCGCACCTGCTCCTCGAACTCCTCGCGGTTGTAGGCGATCCCCGAGCCCGCGCCGCCCAGCGTGAACGACGGCCGGATGATGGCCGGGTAACCGATGTCCTTGACGATCTCCAGGGCGTCCTTCACCGAGCCCGCCGTGGCCGAGCGCGGAACGTCGAGCCCGATGGACTCCATGGCGGTGCGGAAGAGCCGCCGGTCCTCGGCCATGCGGATGGCGTCGAGGCGCGCGCCGATGAGCCGCACCCCGTACTCGCGCAAGATGCCGGCCTCGGCCAGGCGCACGGCCAGGTTCAGCGCCGTCTGCCCGCCCACGGTGGGCAGCAGCACGTCGGGGCGCTCCTTCTCGAGGATCTTGGTGACCACGCCGACCGTCAGCGGCTCGATGTAGGTGCGATCGGCCAGCTCGGGGTCGGTCATGATGGTGGCCGGGTTCGAGTTCACGAGCACGACCTGGTAGCCCTCTTCGCGCAGGGCCTTGCACGCCTGGGCGCCGGAGTAGTCGAACTCGCAGCCCTGCCCGATGACGATGGGCCCCGAGCCGATGACGAAGACCTTCTGGAGGTCGCTGCGGCGGGGCATCACAGGCCTCCCGGCAGGGTGTCGAGGAAGCGCGCGAACAGGTGCCCGGAGTCGTGCGGCCCGGGCGCGGCCTCGGGGTGGTACTGCAGGCTCTGGAAGCGGAGCCGCTGCGACTGCATGCCCTCGAGGGTGCCGTCGTTCAGGTTCACGTGGGTGACCTCGACGCCGGCGTGCGCAAGCGACCCCGCGTCGACCGCGTAGTTGTGGTTCTGGCTGGTGATCTCGACCCGGCGGGTGGCCAGGTCCCTGACCGGGTGGTTGCCGCCGTGGTGCCCGAAGGGCAGCTTGAAGGTGCGGCCGCCGAGGGCCAACCCCAGGATCTGGTGGCCCAGGCAGATGCCGAGCACGGGCAGCCGGCCGAGCACCTGGCGCGTGGTCTCGATGGCATAATCCACGGTAGCCGGGTCGCCGGGGCCGTTCGAAAGCACCAGCCCCTCTGCGCCCGACGCGAGCAGCTCGGCCGCCGGGGTCGTGGCCGGGAAGACGCGGCACAGGGTGCCCAGCGCGGCGAGCGAGCGCAGGATGTTGCGCTTGACCCCGAAGTCGAGCACGGCCACCTCGTGGCGCACGGGGCCGTCGGCCTCGACGGTATAAGGCTCGGCGCAGGTGACCTCGCTGACCAGCTCGCGCGCGCCGATGGGGGGTACCGTCTTCAGCTGGGCCAAGAGGCGCGCGGGATCGGTCTCGTCGCTGGAGACCAGCGCCATCAGCGACCCTCTCTCGCGAACGTGCCGCGTGAGGGCGCGCGTGTCGACCTCCTGGATGCCCACCACGCCCTGCTGGTCCAGCCAGTGGCCGAGGTCGACGGTGGCGCGCCAGCTCGAGAAGGTCGGCGACAGCTCGCGCACGATCAGCGCCGACAACCAGGTGCGGTCGGACTCGTCGTCCTGCCGGCTGATGCCGTAGTTGCCGATGAGCGGGTTGGTGAGGCACACCATCTGCCCGCGGTAGGACGGGTCGGTGAGGATCTCCTGGTAGCCCGTCAGCGCCGTGTTGAAGACCACCTCGCCGGCGGCCGTACCGTGCCGCCCGAACGCGCGACCGCGGAAGTGCCGGCCGTCTTCGAGAACCAGGGTTGCATCCATGGTCGGAGCCGCGCCCTCCCCGCTGGTGGCCGTAGTCGGGCGTCACTGTGACGCGCGCGACGCCCTGCGTCAAGGGCGTGAGGCGCAGCGGGGCCGCCCGTGCTCTGGGCCTCGTCACATGCCGACGTGCGGCCGGCGCCGGGTGCGGTATACTGTGAGCATGCTGCGTCGCCGATTCCTCAAGATGTTGGCGGGGTCGGCCCTGGTCGCCGCCGCGTCGCCCGTCGAGGGGTCCTCCGGGAAGCGAGGGAAGCTGCGTCGCGTCGAGACCTCGGACCTGGGCGTGACCCTGTTCTTCGCGCTCCAGAACGCTCCCTTCCCCTACCCGGGCAAGCCCTACACCGACGACACCGTGGCGGTGTTCGTCCCCGCGGCCTACCGCGCGCCCCGCGGCGGGCTGCTCGACGTCGTCGTGCACTTCCACGGCCACAACGGCACGGTCGCCTCCACGCTCGCCGGCATGCACCTGCGCGAGCAGTTCGTGGCCGGCCGCCAGAACGCCGCCCTGATCCTGCCCCAGGGGCCGGTCAACGCGGCCGACGGGAACCCCGGCAAGCTCGGGGTCGCCGGGGGCCTGGAGCGCCTGCTGGCCGAGGTGCGCCACGAGCTGCAGTCTGCTGACGCCCGCGCCGCGCTCGGCGCCTCGGCCGTCTCCCCCTCCGCCCGCATCGGCAGCGTGATCCTGTCCGCCCACTCGGGCGGCTATCGGCCCGCGGCGTGCTCCGTCTCGAAGGGCGGCTTCGAGGTCCGAGAGGTGTACCTGTTCGACGCGTTGTACGGGGAGCGCCAGGCCTTCCGCGAGTGGGTCCTGGCCGGGAAGGCGGCCACGCGAGGCGGACGCCACAAGCTCATCAGCACCTACACCGCCGGCGGCGGCACGCTCGAGGAAAATCGGGCCTTGCAGGCCGAGCTGCAGCAGAACGGCGTGCGGGTGTTGCACCACGAGGAGCCCGGCGCGCTGACGCCGGCGCAGCTGGCCCACGGCAACGCCATCTTCGTGCGCACGAGCGTCGCCCACGGCGACGCCATCTGGAAGGACGACGCCCTCAGCACCTGCCTCAGCGCCTCGTGCCTCGCGCACGTCGCGGGCTCCGACACGTCGTCGTGAGCGACGAGAGGCGCTTTCCCCCGCCGTGCCTTACGCCAGATCCAGGGCGGCTCGCACCCCGTCTTCGACCGCCCGAAGGGCCGCGGGCGGCAGATGCCCGATCTTCAGGGCCAGCTTCGAGCGGTCCACCGTCGTGATCTGGTGGCAGAGCGCCACCCCATCGCGGTCGAGACCGGCGGCGCCTGCCTTCAGGGGCACGGCCGTCGGTCCCCGCCCGGCTTGCTTCGGCGAGGTCGACAACGGCACGACGATGATGGAGCGCCAGGTGGGCGTCTGATTGAAGCCGTCGTGCGACAGGATGATCACCGGACGCCGCCCGGTCTGCTCGGAGCCCGACCGCGGGACCAGGTCCGCGACGAACACGTCGCCCCGCTCCATGCTCACTCCTCCGCCATCAGGTGCTCGACGCCGGTCTGCGCCAACGTCTCGTCCAGGTCCGCGGGGCCTCCGCCGTGGTGCTGGGCATACCGCCGGATGGCCTCGTCCCGGGCCAGCTTCCGTCGAACCGCGAGCCACTCCTCGAGGGCCTCCCGAGCCAGGCGCGTAGCCGGTACGCGGGACTTCCGGGCCTCCTGCTTCAGCTCGGTCCAGGTCTCGTCGGTCAGCGGTACATGGAAGTTCTGCATGGCCGTCCTCGTGCCACGAATCCTGCCATGATAATTTGCCACGACGCCCAGGCTGTCAAGGGGCAACGGGCGTGCGCGTCACCGTGACATACTGTACGGCCGGCGTCAGGGTCAGGGCCAGCGGACCCGTGGGCGGCGCCGCGGGGATCAGCACGGCCCCCTCGAGATCGCGCACCTCGACCGCCGCGGTATCGGGCGGCAACGGCAGGGTGAGCGGCTCGGTCGTGTCGGGGCCGCCGGGCGCGGGACCTTCCGGGTACTCGTCCGGCTGGTCGCGGCCATCCCAGGCCGCCAGCAGCAGCGCGCCGTCGGGGGCCACGAAGGCCAGGGCATAGACGTCGTTGGGGAGGCCCAGGCGCGCCGATACGTCGGCGGCGAAGCGGGCGTCGCCCACCGCGGTCGCGAGGCCCATCAGCGCGCGCCACGCGGGCTTCACGCGCCGGGGCTCGGTCGCGTCGCCCGGCCAGCCGAACAGGCCGAAGTAGTTCTCGTGGGGGCGCTTCCCGGTGGTGATCGGCTCGCCGTCCCAGAAGGTGTACCAGTAGTACCGGCCGATCCCGTCGGCCGCCGCCAGCAGCACGCTGCGCGCCAGCCAGCGGGCCACGTCGGTCTCGGAGATCTGGTAGCTGGGCCAGCCCATCTCGGTGAACCACAGCGGCTTGTCGGCGCAGCCCCACTCGGCCATGCGGTCGCGCGCGTACTGCGTGAGCACGCGCTGCCCCGGGTACGCGTAGCGGCCGTACTGGCTGAACACGTCCTTCTCGGGCGACCAGTACTGCGCGAACGTATAGGGGTGGATGGCCATGATGTCGAAGAACTGACACACGTCGGGCAGCGCCTCGCCCACGTCGGTCATGAACGGCCAACCGAGCGACGACCCGACCGCGCCCAGGCCCCCGAAGAGCACCTGCGCGTCGGGGCACGCCTGGTGCACCGCCTGGTACGCGGCCTGGAGGAACAGCGCGTAGTGGGCCGGATCGGGGTGCGGGTACCAGAAGCCCTCGCCGTTCGGCTCGTTCCAGAGCTCGTACAGCTTGATGTCGGCGCAGAAGTGCGCGGCCATGGCGCCGGCGTAGGCCGCGTACACGGCGGGATCGATCGAGCTGTCGCCGTCGCCCGTGACCGCCCAGCCCACGCGGTAGGTGATGATGGCGATGAGATCGCCGCCCGCCGCCGTGACCAGCTCGGTCTCGCCCGTGACGGGCTCCCAGTTGAACTGACCTTGAGCGGGCTTGAGCCGGTCCCAGAGGAAGTCGTTGCGGATCTGCGTGACGCCCAGTTCGGCGTAGCGCGCCAGCTCGAAGTCGCGGTCCTCGTTCGGCCCCGTGCCGCCGACCATGTGCGACGACACGCCCAGGGTACCGCGCAGGGCCGGACCCACGGGCGCCAGGCCTTGCCACCAGGGCTCGGGCTCCGGGGCGTCGGCGTCCCCGAAGTCGACCTCGCTCGTGTCGGGCCCGGTCGGCGCGTCGGCCTCCCACAGGTCGGCTGGAGCCGGCAGGTCGGTGGCCGCCACCTCGCCGGGCGTCGGCGTGTCGGGGGTCGCGTCGGCGGCCCGGTCGGCGCCGCCGCAGGCGGTGAGCGCCAGCAGGGCCAGCAGGGCTGGCATCATCGCAATTCGCGAGGGGAACGCGAGCATCATGGCGGGTCCTCCCTGTTCCGCGCCGGACTATAGCACCACCGCGCAGGCATGCGAGGAGCGAACGGAGGGTGGCGCGCCGCCGATCCGGTCGTTATCATGTCCGAGAAGCCCCTCGAACGGAGTCCTCCCGTGATCGAGAAGATCGAGCAGGACCATCGCCGCTTCCGCGAGATCGTGAAGGGCACCATCCGCAAGGACCTGAAGCGCTACCTGACGCGCCAGGAGATCGTGGGCAAGCGCGGCAAGCAGGCGGTGCCCATCCCCATCCCGCAGATCGACCTGCCGCGCTTCGTGCACGGCTCGAAGGACGGCGAGGGCGTGGGCCAGGGCGAGGGCCAGCCGGGCGACGCGGTCGGCGGACAGCCGGGCGATCAGTCGGGCGCAGGCCAGGCCGGCGACAAGCCCGGCGAACACACGGTCGAGGTCGAGGTCAGCCTGCAGGAGCTCGCCGAGATCCTGGGCGAAGAGCTGCAGCTGCCACGCATCCAGCCGAAGGGCGAGCGCGCCCTGATGTCGAAGCGCTTCAAGTACACGACCATCAGCAACGTCGGCCCCGAGTCCCTGCGCCACTTCAAGCGCACCTACCGCCGCGCGCTGCTGCGCCTCATCATGAGCGGCGAGTACGAGGCCGACAAGCCGACCCTCAGCATCCGGCGCGAGGATCTGCGCTACCGCAGCTTCAAGATCGACGTCGAGCCCAAGCACAACGCCGTCATCTTCTACATGATGGACGTGTCGGGCTCGATGGGCGACGAGCAGAAGGAGGTCGTGCGCATCGCCTCGTTCTGGCTCGACACGTGGATCCGCCAGCACTACCAGGGCATCGAGAGCCGCTACATCATCCACGACGCCACGGCGCGCGAGGTCGACGAGGACACCTTCTTCCGCACCAAGGAGTCCGGCGGCACGCTCATCTCGAGCGCCTACGAGCTGTGCCTCGACCTCGTCACCAAGGAGTACCCGCCGGCCGACTGGAACCTGTACGCCTTCCACTTCTCCGACGGCGACAACTGGTCGTCGAACGACAACGAGAAGTGCGTCAAGCTGCTCGGCGAGCGCCTCTTGCCCATGGTCAACCTGTTCGGCTACGGGCAGGTCAAGTCGCCCTACGGCAGCGGGCAGTTCCTGCAGGTGCTCGCGAACGAGTACCAGGCCGCCGAGAACGTGGTACTGGCCGACATCCAGGATCGCGACGGCATCGTGGGCTGCATCAAGACCTTCCTCGGGACGGGGAGGTGACCATGGGGCTTCCCCACTACCTGGCCAAGGCCGTCGACGACATCGCGGTCATCGCGCGCGCCCAGGGCCTCGACTTCTTCGACACCGTGTTCGAGGAGGTCAACTACCGCCAGATGAACGAGCTGGCCTCCTACGAGGGCTTCTCGACGCGCTACCCGCACTGGCGCTTCGGCATGACCTACGAGCAGATGAAGAAGAGCTACGCGTACGGCCTTCACAAGATCTACGAGATGGTGATCAACAACGATCCCACGTACGCCTATCTGCTCGAGGGCAACAGCCTGGTCGACCAGAAGCTGGTCATCGCCCACGTGTATGCGCACAGCGACTTCTTCAAGAACAACCTGTTCTTCGCGCACACCAACCGCAAGATGGTCGACGAGATGGCCAACCACGCGGTGCGCGTGCGGCGCCACATGGAGAAGCTGGGGCGCGCGCGGGTCGAGGAGTTCCTCGACGCGTGCCTGTCCATCAACAACCTCATCGACATCCAGTACCCCTACCAGGAGGAGATGCAGGCCAAGCGCGAGCGCGCCCAGACGGCCGCCCGCAGCGACGACGAGGGGGTCGAGGAGCGCATCGTGCGCTTCCGCTCGAAGGATTACATGGAGTCCTTCGTGAACCCCGAGACGTTCATCGAGCAGCAGCGCGACCGCCTGGTGAAGAAGGACGCCGAGGCCCGCAAGCGCTTCCCGGCCCGCCCGGTCCGCGACGTCATGTGGTTCCTCCTGGAGAACGCGCCCTTGCAGCGCTGGCAGCAGGACATCCTCGAGCTGATCCGCGAGGAGGCGTACTACTTCGCGCCCCAGGGCCAAACCAAGATCCTGAACGAGGGCTGGGCCGCCTACTGGCACTCGCGCATCATGACCGAGAAGGTGCTCGACGCGTCCGAGATCGTCGACTTCGCCGACCACCACTCGCAGACCGTGGCGCCGCACCCGCGCCAGCTGAACCCGTACAAGCTGGGGCTCGACCTCTTGCGCGACATCCGCGAGCGCTGGGACGCCGGGCGCTTCGGCAAGGCGTACGACGAGTGCCAGGACCAGCACCGCAAGGCCAACTGGGATCGCCGCCTGGGGCTCGGCATGGAGAAGCTCTTCGAGGTGCGCAAGACCCACAACGACGTGACGTTCCTCGACGAGTTCCTGACCGAGGACTTCGTGTGGCGCTCGAAGTACTACCTGTTCGGCTTGAACAAGCGCACCGACACCTACGAGATCCTGACGCGCAACTTCAAGCCCATCAAGGAGCAGATCCTGGCCTCGATCACCAACTTCGGCCAGCCGGTCATCCACGTGGTCGACGCCAACCACGAGAATCGCGGCGAACTGCTGCTCGAGCACCGCTTCGACGGCCAGCCGCTCCGCAAGGACTACGCGGTCGACGTGCTGAAGCACCTGGTGCACCTGTGGGGACGCCCCGTGAGCATCCGCACGCAGCTGGACGAGAAGAACGTGCACTGGAGCTTCGACGGGAAGGAGTTCACCGAGGGGGTGTAGCATGAAGAACCCGCTGGATCACCTCGACGAAGTCGTGCAGGCCCTGGTCGCAGCCCTGAAGCCGCAGCGCGTGCTGCTGTTCGGCTCGGCGGCCCGGGCCGGCGCGACCGAGATCAACGACCTCGATCTACTAGTGATCAGCGACCTCGATCTCCCGCCCATGGAGCGCCTCTTCAAGGCCCAGATGGCGGTCTCGATGATGGGCGTACCCGTCGATGTGCTGGTCCTGAAGCCGGCCGAGTTCGAGGCCAGAAAGACCTGGGCAGGCACCGTAATCTACGACGCCGCCCGCGACGGGAGGATCGTCTATGAAGCCGCGTGACGACGCCCGAGTAGCCGAGTGGCTCCTCTACTCCGACCGCGACGCACGTGCGGCCGAAGTCCTGGCGGCCGAGGACCCATCCCTGTTCCTGGCGGTCGGTTTTCATGCCCAACAAGCAGCGGAGAAGCGGCTGAAGGGCCTGTTGTTGGCGCTCGATCGTCCCTTCGAGAAGACCCACTCGCTGACGGCGCTGCTCACCGATCTCGCCGACGTCCTCACGCCGCGGCCAGACGTCGTCGAAGCGGCAGCCTGGCTCACCTCTTTCGCCGTGATCACCAGATACCCGGGCTTCCTTCTGCCCGAGCCAGACGTCGCCGGTTCGGCCCGTCGGTCGCTGGCGGCCATGCGAACCCTCTGTGGGATCGTTGAAGACGCGATGGTCGGAGGCGATCATCCGGAAGACGTCGATCCATGAACCTGCGCCGAGCAGCGTTGATCCTCGTGGCTCTGTCCGTCCTCTCGGGCCGTCCAAGAGAGGCGCAGGCGTTCTCGGATAGCATGTTGTTCGTGCCGATCATCGTTGACGGTCTTGGCTTGGCATTCGGAGGCATCGTGCTCGCCGACGTCGCTGCCAACGAACAGCCGGCGAAAGGGTGGAGAGGAGCCGCGTTCGGGTCCGGACTTCTGTGCATTCTGGTGGGCGCGCAACAACTCGCGACCAGAAGCTGGGACGCGCCGCGATGGTACTACGCGTGGGGCGCCGCGGGAGTTGCATTTGGAGTCGCAAACGCGTCGCTAGCAGTCATCGGTGCCACGATGCCGTGGGGACGAACAAACGGCGACAGGAGGTCTGCCTTCTTGGTCACGCCAATCCCCGGCGGCGCCATGGCCAGCCTCGGGGGCAGTTTCTAGATCCCAATCGAGCGACTCGTGCTCCTGCCACGGAAGGTGCTCATACCCGCGGCGGTGCCTTTCCTCTTCCGTGCGAACGTTTTCCTTCCCCTCTGGCTCCATCAACAGCCAAGAACGACGCTTGATCCAAGATCACTGTCGCGGTATGGCTGGCCGACAGTCAAGCGCCTCGGTCGCCCTCCCTTTGACTTCGCGCCCTCGAAACGGTACAACCTCGCGGTCGAATCGACCTGTCGGGGCCTCATGTTCTACGTGACCACGCCCATCTACTACGTGAACGCGCGACCGCACATCGGACACGCCTACACCACCATCCTGGCCGACGTGCTGCGCCGCTACCACCGCCTGTTCGGCGAGGACACGTACTTCCTGACCGGCGTCGACGAGCACGGCCTGAAGGTGCAGGAGGCCGCCGAAAAGCGCGGCATGACGCCGCAGCAGCACTGCGACGACATGGAGCGCCACTTCCGCGACGCGTGGCCCGGCCTGAACATCGTGACCGACGACTTCATCCGCACCACCGAGCCGCGCCACAAACGCGTGGTGCAACAGATTCTGCAGCAGCTGTGGGACGCGGGCGAGATCTACCGCGACGAGTACGAGGGCTGGTACAGCCCCTCGGTCGAGCGCTACTGGACCGAGAAGGACCTGGTCGACGGCAAGTGCCCCGAGTCCGGCCAGCCCGTGCAGTTCATCAAGGAAGCCAACTACTTCTTCCGCATGGGCAAATACCAGCAGCGGCTCATCGACCACATCCAGCAGAACCCCGACTTCATCCGGCCCGAGTCGCGCCGCAACGAGGTGCTGGGCTTCCTGCGCCAGCCGCTGAAGGACCTGTGCATCTCGCGGCCCAAGTCGCGCCTTTCCTGGGGCATCGAGATCCCCTTCGACCACGACTACGTGACGTACGTGTGGTTCGACGCGCTCCTGAACTACGTGACGGCCGCGGCCTACGAGACCGACCGGGACCGCTTCGCCCACCAGTGGGCCGGCGTGCACCACCTGATCGGCAAGGACATCCTGACCACCCACTCGGTGTACTGGCCCACCATGCTGATGGGCGCCGGTCTGCCGCTGCCGAAGAGCATCATCGCCACGGGGTGGTGGCTGGTCGACAACACCAAGATGTCCAAATCGCTCGGCAACGTGGTCAGTCCGCTGGATCTCAAGGACAAATACGGCGTCGACGTGCTGCGCTACTTCCTGATGCGCGAGATGTCCATCGGCCAGGACGCCAACTTCAGCGAGGCGGCGCTCGTGGCGCGGAACAACAGCGACCTCGCGAACGATCTGGGCAACCTCACGAACCGCGTGGCGCACATGGTGGGCCGCTACCACCAGGGCTGGATCCAACCGCTGGCCGCGCTGCAGCCCGTCGACGACGAGGTCGCGGCGGCGGTGGCACCCTTGAAGGCGCGCGTACGGGCGCTGATCGACGACTTCAAGCTGAACGTGGCCATCGAAGAGGTCTTGCAGTTCGTCAGGTCCTTGAACAAGTACATCGACGTCACGAAGCCGTTCTCGACCGCCAAGACAGACCCGGTGCGCACGGGCACCAGCCTGCGTGTGGCCCTCGAGGGCGTGCGCGTGGCGGCGAACCTGTTGCACCCCATCATGCCCGTCAAGATGGAGGAGATCCTGCGCGTCATCGGCGCCGGGGCTCCGGTGAGTACGCTGGCCGACCTGGCCTTCGGCGGAATCCCCGAGGGCGCGGCGGTGGCGGTGGGCGAGCCCGTGTTCCCGCGCCACGAGTTCACGGCGCCCATCGAGATCCCGCCGGCCGTGGTCCCCGCCGCCGCCCCGGCGCCCGCAGCCGCCGCAGCCCAGACCCCTGCCCCGAGCGGAATCGAGGGGAACGACGACGGGACGATCGATTTCGAGACGTTCGCGAAGATCGACCTGCGCGTGGCCGAGGTGCTGGCGGCCGAGCCCATCCAGGGCGCCGACAAGCTCCTGAAGCTGCGCATCAAGGTGGGCGCCGACGAGCGCGACCTGGTGGCCGGCATCCGCATGGCGTACGCGCCCGAGGCCCTGGTGGGCCGCAAGGTGGTCATCGTCGCGAACCTGAAGCCCCGCAAGCTGCGCGGCGTGATGAGCCAGGGCATGGTGCTGGCGGCCCACGAGGAGGGCGGCGCGCCCGTCATCCTCCAGCCCGAGCACGACGTGCCCAGTGGCTCGAAGGTATCGTAGATGCTCAACTCGCCTGGAACCCACCGGTATGTAGGGGCAATTCACGAATTGCCCCGGCCCGTGGCGTCCCAGGCGTGGGCGCGATCCTCGTCGTTGGCGCGATTCCTGCCGTCGGCCTCGTTCCTGACGCTGATCCTGGCCCTGGCCCTCGCGGCCTGCGACCAGGCCGCGCCCGCCACCTGCGAGCACGTCTGTACGACGCCGGAACCGAGCCCAGAGGAGTGCGCGATCGACCTGTCGCTCTCCGACGACTGCGTCGGCCACGTCGAACTGGCCGAGGTGGCCATCGACGGCTGCCTCGAACCCACGCGCCTGCACCCCGGCGAAGAGCTGGTGACCTGCGCGCGCATCCCCGTGGGCGGCACCTTCACGTGGACCGTGCGCTCCACCGAGTGGCAGTGGGGCCCCTGGGAGGACTCCTGCCCCAAGGGGGGCCTGAAGCTGCCGTACGCGCTCAGCTGCCAGTAACCTCCGAACGCAGGGTTGACCTTCCTTACATCGCTCCTTACAATGACCATGAACGGGTTAGCGAGGACGACATGTCGACCGCCACCATCACCAGCAAGGGCCAGGTCACGATCCCCATCGACGTGCGCCGGACGATGGGTCTGGCCGCCGGCGACCGCCTCGAGTTCCGGGTTCGCGCCGATGGAATCGCCGAGCTGGTCCCGACCCACAACGACCTCGACGCCCTCTTCGGAATATTGAAGCCCAAGGTACGCGGGGTGACCGTCGAGCAGATGAACGAGATCATCCGCAAGCGCGGCGCGCGCTCATGATCGCAATCGACACGAACGTCCTGGTGCGCGTGCTGGTCGAGGACGATCTGGAGCAGACGAAAAGGGTTCGAACACTCCTGGAGGGGTGCCTGGCCACGGGCGAAACCTGCTTCGTGTCGGACGTCGCCCTGGCCGAAACGGTCTGGGTGATTGAAGACGGGTACGGCTTCTCGCGAGGCGAAATCTCCGCGTCGTTGCGTCAACTCGCCCAAACCGGCCCGTTTGTCTTCGAGTCGCGAAGCAGGGTTCTCGACACGCTCGACCGCTTCGACGCCGGAAAGGCCGACTTCTCCGACTACCTCCTGCTGTACCGCGGCGCCGACGCCGGCGCCCGTGCGCTCTACTCCTTCGATCGAAAGCTGCTCCGCGAGAAGGGAGTGCGTCAGCCGTGACCCCCAAGGCCCCCCGCCTGCTCGACCACCCGCCCGACGGCCCCTTCGTGGCCCTCGACTTCGAGACCGCCGACTATGGCCGCGACTCGGCCTGCGCCCTGGGGTTGGTGCGCGTCGAGGGCGATCGCGTGGTGCGCGCCGAGACCCGCCTGATCCGCCCACCGCGCAAGGCCTTCGTGTTCACGTGGCTGCACGGCATCGCCTGGGAGCACGTGGCGAACCAGCCCCCCTTCGCCGAGGTGTGGCGGGAGCTTCAGCCCCTGCTCGAGGGCGCCAGCTTCCTGGCCGCCCACAACGCGGGCTTCGACCGGGGCGTGATGGCCGCCTGCTGCGAGGCCGCCGGGCTCCAGCCCCCTGCCCTGCCCTACCTGTGCACCGTGAAGGTGGCGCGCCGCACCTGGCAGCTGAAGCCGGCCAACCTGGCCGCCTGCGCGCAGTTCCTGGGGCTCGCGCTGAATCATCATGAAGCGGGGAGCGACGCCGAGGCGTGCGCGCGGATCGTGATCGCGGCGCGAAGGGCGTAGGGCAAACCCAGGCGACGCGCGACTTGCCCAACTTGCCCACGGCGAGGCAACTCGCTTTACTTTCCCGCACTCGGGCAACGAAGTCTTGCCAGGAAACCACGTCGGCTTGTTCCGTGGGTTCCCGGAACGTACGGTGAGGGCGTGGCGCCACGGCGCGAACCCGGAAACGTCAAGGAGGCACGATGACCGCCATGAACCAACATGAAAAGCTGGGGACCGAGCTCGTCAGGCTGCTCGAGCGAAGCGGGAAAACCCAGAAGGCCCTGGCGATCGAGTGGCTGGAGGACTGGAATCAAGCCCATCCAGAGGATCCGATCAGTGAGTCGACCATCCCTTCTAGGCTGAGCGAGGTCTTGCGAGGAAAGGAGAAGGGGCTCCGTTTCTTCTACGAGTCGGCCGCGCGTTCCGCGACACTGCTGAAGCTCCTCGCGGCTTCCGATGAAGAACGCCAGGCGATTGACGCAGAGGCCCGAGGTTTCCTCGAAGACGGCGGCAAGTTGCCCGTCCGACTCGTCATCGACGTCGCCGGACTCACGACGACACCAGGCGAGTCCGCCGACCTCTTCGTCGCCCTCGAAGGGTCCTTCTTGCCTCACCCGGAGTGGCAGCGCGTCCTCTTTCTACTAACGAGCGCGCAACTGGATGCGCTGCCGCGCCGGTTCGACGAGCTCGCCACGGTGGAGAAGGTTCAGGACGAGGACGGCGCGCGCCAGAGAGCGAATGTTCTCCGGGAAGCAGGCGCGGTCGTGCTCACGCACCGCGTGCTGCGCGAGCCTTCGTCCTGGATTGCGGTCGGCAGGGAAGGAGATCGTTTCGCCTTCTACCCCCCGGCTGAGGTAGCGCGCGAGGCCATGTCGCGGGACGGGAGGCTGGCGGCACGAAAGGCGGAACACACCCTGAGGGAGGCAGGGATCGAGTCCGTCGCCGGCAACCTCCCGAGCGACGCGATCGCGGTCCGAGCCTTGATGGACGTACTGGTCGACGAGGAAGAGTCGGCCCGCGCGAGCGTGCTGCCCGGGGAAAGACTCTGGGCCGGGGAGCAGCTCGGCGTCGAGGCCTGCTCGACGCGTGCCGAGCGATCGATGTGGGCCGCCAACCGCGTCGCGGCCGCCTTGAAGACGACGGCCGAAAATGCCGCGCCCGCGCGCTTGAAGACTGAAATGGACCGGGCGGCCCGCAGGATCGTGGAAAACATCGTGTTGCTAATCGGAACCGAGGTCCACGTAATTAACCCCACCGCCAAGGTAGCGCGCGCCGGGCACGACGGGATCCACGTTCACACGATCAAGCGCGCGCCGTCGGCTCTATCTCGGATCCTCGACGCCACGAAAAGCTGGACCGTCGAGGACTTCGTGACGGATCCTCTACTGACGGACCTGAGGCATCGGTTGATCACGGCCGGCGCTGCGGCAGACGAGGTCGAACACGCGCGGCAGGCGCTCCTTTTTACTGGCGCCTTGCATGGCCTGCCCGACGCCGTCGAAGAA
>Ga0172370_10003234_pt1 | contig 22781 bp, 16 predicted proteins | sample LakKiv5m_FD_114538 | JGI IMG/M metagenome (GOLD analysis project Ga0172370, IMG submission 114538) | Freshwater microbial communities from Kabuno Bay, South-Kivu, Congo - kab_022012_11.5m | ecosystem: Environmental > Aquatic > Freshwater > Lake | place: Democratic Republic of the Congo...
TACCTTTGCTAAGTAGGGGAATCAAGAGAGAAATAATTACTCTTGCAGATACTTTACAATTTTGCAGGGAAAAGTATAGAGCAATTGCCATTTTATCCTAGTACGTCTATACTATATACGGAACTTATGCGTGATTTGTTTCGTCATATCTTTATGATTATAGTCGTGGTGTATAGAGGTATTTAAGAAAACGTGTACTAGATAAAACCAATTCGAATGTCATCCAGATTGGTATGTTTACAAGAGGTAAAAATGGATATTAACCAACACTCTCATAAATCCAACCAGCATAGAGTATATAAGATCAGTGCACTGATCATCATACTAGCCATCATGGCAAATGCTTGCAAGTTCTCTCCATTAGCTACCATGGGGAAACCCACCCTATCAACAGAAGAAGCAGAACTCTTACAAGAAATTACACCCTCCCCAACGATCATGGATAGTGGATTAACAATTGTTGATGATGGTTCCCCGATTGCGCCTCAGGTTATTGAATTCCAGCCACAAGGTGGCAGTGAATTATCTTTAGATGGGAAGATACAGTTCACCTTTGACCAAGAAATGGATCAGGAAACAACTGAAAGTTCCATTGAAATAATTGATCAGGATGGCGAAAAGGTTGTTGGACACACTACATGGGTTAATACAAGAACAATCCAATTCCAACCGACGGATCAACTCAAACCTGGTACGATCTATTATGCTAATTTAGGCTCCTCTGCCAAAAGTGTTAAAGGGCTTCAAATCAAAGAGCCGTTTTCGTTTCAATTTTCATCTGTAGGAGATCTGGAAATCAGTCAAGTGTTTCCAGCCAACGAAGCACAGGACATTGAAAGTAACGCAATCATCACGGTAATTTTTAATCGCCCCATAGCGCCTCTAGTCATTCTTGAAGAAAAAGGAGGATTAATTGATCCATTGAGCTTTACTCCTCAAATCGAAGGAAAGGGAGAATGGATCAACACTTCGGTTTATGCCTTCGAACCAGACCCCCCTTTACATAGTGGTGAAACCTATACGATAAGTATTCCGGCTGGTCTTGAAGATGCGACCGGTGAATCATCTCTAGTAGAAGATTATACTTGGCAGTTTACTACAGCCTATCCCGCGATTGACACTTTTGAAATATCCAGCGGTCGTGTAAATCCTCCTGATAACCATGAAAGTGTTCTCCTGGACGAATTCTTTGAATTACGTTTTTTGCAGGCGATGGATCCAAACAGCACTGAAAACGCATTGTCCATAAAAACTGATACGGGCGAAGAATTAAATCTAAGGACTTTGTGGAGCGAAGATTCAAAACAACTCATCATCACGCCCACTCAACGTCTGGATCTAGATACTACCTATTCATTCAATCTCAGTACTGACGCTCAAGCAGCTTCTGGAGGTAATCTGGTCGATGGGGTCCAGTGGAACTTCACAACAATACCTTCTCCTAAAGTTGTATACACTCGACCTGGTCATCAGCAATATCAAGACAGTTTCTCCAGGGACTTCACGATCAAATTTGCATCCCCAATGCGAATCGACACAGTCAAAGAACGCATCGTTATTTCGCCCAAACCTGAACAAGAAATTAACTGGTGGTACAACGAATGGGATTGGAGCTTATCGGGGTTTTTCTTAGAACCGTCTACGACTTACAAGATCCGATTCTTACCAGGTATGGAAGATATTTACGGAAATAAAAACCAAGATGAGCAATTTGTCGAATTTACAACCCCCGCACGTCCTCCATATGCAAGCTTATTAATGCCATATCAGCCTGCCATCATGCGCGCGGACAATCCAGAAGATTCGCAGATCTTTTACTCATCCTATCGAAATATTAATAGCATCAACTACCAATTATATCGTCTATCCCAAGAAACGTTTTTATCCTTCCTTACAGGTGATAAAAACAGCTATGAATATGAACCTCCAGAAACGAATTTGGTCTGGGAGGTTGATGAACAAAGTCGGGCTGATTTGAATGACTACATCGTCACGAGTTATCAACTAACGAATGAGGAGGGAGAATCACTAGAACCTGGCTTTTATTTCCTAGGCATGAATTCTCCGCAAATTTCCAGCGATCGACCATACAATGATGTTCGACTGATCATTGTTGAAAACGCAAATCTAACGTTTAAGACATCTAACAAAGACAGCTTAGTCTGGGTAACAGATTTGGAAAGCGGAGAACCGATAAAAAATGTTCGATTATCCGTATTTTCCCAAGAGTCATTAGGAATCCCTTGGTTAGTAACCTCTGATGAAAAAGGGATGGCATATTTAGATTTCCAGAAATTAGGTTACGGACAAAACCTTCCAACTGATAAGACCGCTAACACTAATCATGGGGCTTTCTTTATGGAACCACAAAAACCCTTATCTGGCTCTGGGAGGCATGAATATTACGCCCTTGCCGATGATGGAAGTGTGTTTGGATTTGCTTCAAGCGATTGGGGCTCAGGAATCGCCTTGGGAGATTATGGTATTTGGGTCGATTACTACTCAACACCTAAAGAATCTGTTGCCTATGTCTACACTGAAAGACCTATTTATCGACCAGGGCAACCGGTATATTTTAAAGGTATCGTGCGGGTCGACAACGATCTAGATTATGAAATGCCATTCGTTGAGGAAGTGAAAATCGTAATCGAAAACTATAAGGAGGTCATTTATGAAGACACCATCAATTTATCTCAATATGGTAGCTTTGATGGGAAATATATCTTAGATACAGAAACAACGTTAGGTTATTACACCTTATATGTTTACCTCCCCAACTCAGATGAAAAAATTGGATCAATCAGTTTTAATGTCGCTGAGTATAGAAAACCTGAATTCCAAGTACAAGTAGATGCTAAACCAGACAACTTGCTCAAAGGAGAAGAATTCATAGCCGAAGTGCAGGCTGATTATTATTCTGGGGGTGGTGTTGCAGATGCAACTGTTGAGTGGTCGCTGGAATCCAATCCATTTACCTTTACTCCTCCCGACGAGTTTTCTAATTACAATTTCTCGGATTATGAGGCTGATCTTTATCATTATGAAGAGGACAACGAATACAACAGCAAGATCATCGCAGAGGGGCAAGGAACAACAGATGCCAATGGAAAATTTAAAGAGAATCTATTGATTGATCTAAGTGAATATAAATCAAGTCGTCAACTTGTCTTTGAAGCATCAATTACTGATATTTCAAAAAATTCAGTCAGTGGTCGAACGGAAATCGTTGCGCACCAAAGCTCGGTCTACCCTGGCATTCGTCCCCAAAATTATATTGGGGAACAAGACGAGGAACAGACCTTTGAAATCGTCACCTTAGATTGGAATGGAGAACCAATCAGTAACCAAAAAGTAAATGTCGAGATCGTCGAGAGACGATGGTACAGCGTTCAAGAGCAAGATGCTACTGGAAATGTCACCTGGACTTCTAGTGTAGAGGAAATCCCCGTAATCGAATTCGAGGATCTTCAAACTAATACGAGAGGAGAAACTGAGGTAAGCTTTACACCTGAACAAGGTGGCATCTATCGCGCCAGAGTAACCGCGCCAGACGACAAGAATAATCTAGGGAAGGCATCTGCTTTTCTTTGGGTCGCCGGAACCAACTACATTCCCTGGCGACAAACCAATGATCGCGGTTTCGATTTAATTACCGATAAAAAGAACTACAGTCCCGGAGATGTTGCTGAAGTATTAATCGCATCTCCTTTTCAAGGTCAAGCACAAGCATTGGTTACTGTAGAACGCGGTCGAATTCGATATCAGGATGTCATTGAAATCACAAGCAATAGCACTATCGTTGAAGTACCTATCAATGAAGATATGTCACCAAACGCATACATCTCAGTGGTTGTGATCAAAGGGGTCGATGAAACCAATCCGCGCCCTAGTTTTAAAATGGGAATGGCAGAAATCGGAGTCGATCGCTTACAACGCATTATTAATCTAGAAATTGAAGCCGACCCTGTGGAAGCAAGTCCTGGAGAACAAGTAATATTTACCGTCAAAACAAGCAATTTTGAAGGTGAACCCATTAGTTCCGAGGTATCCATGAGCCTCAGCGACTTGGCAACCCTCTCCCTTTTACCGCCAAACTCTCAACCAATCGATGATTTCTTCTTTAGTGAGCGTGATTTAGGCGTAAGAACCTCTGTGCCAATTGCATTAAGTATTGACGATTACAATGCAGAGATTCAAGAGAGTGAAGTCGATGGAGGCGGAATGGGGGGGGGAGGCGGCAAAGGGAGCGGTGAACTAGGCGTCATCGATGTAAGAGAAGACTTCCCAGACACAGCTTTCTGGGATGCCTTTATTGAGACCAATCAGGAAGGTGAAGCAACTGTATCGATTACCTTACCTGATAATTTGACAACTTGGCGAATGGATGCCCGCGCGATCACTAAAAATACACTTGTCGGACAAACAACATTTGATATCATCAGCTCAAAACCATTGTTGATTCGTCCACAAACACCGCGTTTCTTTGTTGTAAATGACCATGTACGAATAGGAGCGGCTGTTCAAAACAATACAAAACAAGATTTAGAGACAAAGGTGAGTCTAGAATCCTCAGGGATCACTTTACTTGATGATCGAACACAGAATGTTACAGTACCAGCAGGTGGACAAAAATTTATTTCCTGGAATATCGCTGTTAACTTGGATGCAGAACGAGTAGATTTAATCTTCAGGGTTGAAGGGGAAAGTTATCAAGATGCAAGCCGCCCGCCCTTAGGTATTTTGTCAGATCATGGAATCCCAGTATATCGTTATGAAGTACCTGAAACCGTGGGCACCTCTGGAATGATGACGGAGGAAGGCACAATTATTGAAGCAATCAGACTCCCCGAAACAATGAATGTGACGAGTGGCGACTTATCTTTGAGCGTTTCTCCATCGCTGGCTGCTGGAATGACCGACGGATTAGATTATCTGGAACACTATCCGTACGAATGCGTAGAACAAACCATATCGAGATTTCTACCAAACGTTCTGAGCACAAAGGCGCTTAAATCCGCTGGAATAAACAATCCAGATCTAGAAGATGCTTTGATCGTTCAGGTAGATACAGCCCTCCAAAGACTATACAAATGGCAAAATGCCGATGGGGGTTGGGGATGGTGGAGTGGACAAGAGAGCAACTCATTCAATAGCGCCTATGCTGTATTAGGTTTAGTAGAAGCCCAATTAGCTGATTATCAAGTTAATACAGCAGTCATCGAACACGGAATTGCATACTTGAAAACCCAAATAAAACCTATTGATGGACTTGCAAACCCGAGCGATTCAAATAGGCAAGCCTTCCTCCTATATGTTCTGGCGCATAGTGATGAACCCAATATTAGCGCAACTGTTCAGCTTTATGACCAACGACAACGGATGGCTATATATGGACGTGCCTTCCTTGCAAACACATTATATTTGATTGATTCAGAAGACACACGTATTGATTCACTACTTTCAGATTTTTCCAATAAGGCAATCACCTCTGCGACTGGTAGTCATTGGGTGGAAGAGAGCCAGGACCGATGGAATTGGAATACTGATACACGCACAACCGCGATTGTTTTGAGCGCCTTGAGTTTGATTGACGCAGAAAACCCACTTAATGCAAACGCTGTAAGATGGTTGATGAGCAATCGTAGTCGAGGTCATTGGTATGGTACTCAAGAAACAGCATGGTCTTTGATGGCATTAACCAATTGGATGGTCGCTAGCGGAGAACTCGAAGCGGACTATCAATATGCAGTTGCTCTAAATGGAAATCGACTTGGAGGTGGCATTGCAGATTCAGAAACCTTGCGACAATCTCTTGATCTCAAGGTTGATATTTCCGAATTACTTCGCGATGAAATTAATCGGCTCGCTTTTGCCAGAGATAGTGGTGAAGGAAACTTATACTATACAGCATTTATGAATCTCGATTTACCTGTCGAAGAAGTCCAAGCAATTGACCAAGGGATTGTTATAGCACGAGATTACTATCTACTTGATGACATAGAAACTCCCGTGCAGAATGTCCAACAAGGAGAACTTGTACTCGTTCGATTGACCATCGTCGCCCCAAACACGCTTCATTACGTTGTAATCGATGACCCGCTTCCGGCTGGACTAGAGGCTGTCGATCAAAGTTTGCTCACCAGTCCTCAGAATGTGGAAATCCCACGCAACTACACGATGGAAGATGTATTCTGGCGTGGTTGGGGATGGTGGTATTTCACACATACACAGATGTATGACGAACGAGTTGTCCTTTCTAGTAATCGACTACCCGCTGGGACTTATGTATACACCTATCTGGCACGAGCAAGTAGTGTTGGTATCTTCCGAACAATCCCGACAACAGTACAGGAATTTTATTTCCCTGAAGTATATGGTCGAGGCGAGGGTGCTTTATTCACCGTGACACCATAAAAAAAGTAATATTTGAGATATAATCATAACTATCAAATATTAATGGTATCAAGGAGGTAAAAATGCCACAGTGGCTTTGGTTAATCATCGTTTTGCTGATCATCTTGATCGTTTGGTGGGCATTAGCACGTTCTGCCGAGACTTATGAAGAGGAATTTGTGATTGAACATGATGATGATTTAGATAAAGAGGATGATACTGAATTAGAAGTTGACGACTTTACAAAGATTGAGGGAATCGGGGATAAGATTAACCAAATCCTTCACGATTCGGGAATAAAAACTTATCAAACACTATCTCGAACCAATGTCGAAGATTTATTTGAAATCCTCGAACATAATAAACTTGGTTTTCATAATCCAGACACTTGGAGTAAACAAGCGAAGTTAGCGAACGAAGGCTTATGGGATGAATTGAAAGACCTCCAAGAAAAATTAAATAGAGGACGTGAAAGTTAGGTTTCTATTATTTCTGAACAAAGAAACTGCGGAAGAACTAATAAATCGGTTAGCTTCAATTAGTCACTTGGGTCGTTAGGTTCAACCATAATAGACACAGTAGAGCTTGTTAAGCTTTCGCCATCCTCAAGTGTCGCTTCTACCCAGAAATCATGCTCTCCTTCTTCTAAGATCCACCATATTTGAAACGGAGGATTATTTTCCTTAGCATAGATTTTTCCATCTACAAAGAATTTGATTGACATGATTTCAAGAGAACTCACCGCTTCAATGAGGATTCGCTGACTGTCTACATTTACCTTGTTTGAGACACGATACACACTGAAAGGAGATGGGTGGATAATACTTAATTCCGGTTTACGATCCACTTTAACAATTTCTTGAGTCTCCCCAACTGATAGATCGCTGAACAAGACTAGTCCTTTTCGATGCGCCCATGATTGCGCTTGAAGTGGTAAATCAAGCATTATTTGTTCTTCAATATAGTCATTGGGTGAATTTTCATCAGCTTGTTTTCCTGTGCGAGTATCAATGAAAACTCGTTTATAGAATTGGTCATACCTTGTTGGTTGTGTTCCTTCAATAAACCATTCCAACCGCCGATAAGGACAATCTTTCGTAGGTAACAAACCACTCAGTGCACAGACTTCAACTTTCACAAAACCCGATGGTTGGTCAAAATCAATCTTTGGGTTTTCTCCAAGCACTGAACGAATAAATTGATGCCATATAGGAGCTGCACCAGTCAATCCATCAACCTCTCGCATCGGTTCATAATTGGAATTCCCAGCCCATACCCCTACAACTAAATTGGGGGTATAGCCAATTGTCCAATTATCATGAAAATTAGATGTTGTTCCAGTTTTAACCGCAGCTGGTCGATCCAATCTTAAGATACTATTTTCACCAAACCCCATGATACGAGCTGTATTATCACTGAGAATATCGCTAATCAACCAAGCTACCCGTTCATCTAAGACTCTCTTTAATTGAACGGTTGGTTGTTCATAAAGCAAGTTTCCTTCAGAATCTCGCACATCAATGATCATAACGGGTTCCACAAGATAACCCCCATTCGCGAAAGCGCCATAAGCTGATGTTAATTCTAGCAATAATATCTCACCACCACCCAAAGCAAGCGACAGATCATAATCTCGAGGGTCGCCCAAAGTAGAGATGCCGAGTTTTGAGGCAAGCAGAAACAAGCGATCTAATCCAATATGTTCTAGCGTGATTACTGCTGGAATATTTAATGAAGACGCCAGTGCATCACGAAGCAAAACAGGTCCATGTTCTTTTTGATCATAGTTCTGTGGACGATATACTTTTGCATCATTCGTGATAAAAGATGTATCCACATCCAAGAGCATAGTGGCTGCATTCCATCCTCCCCCACTATCCTCAGGGTCAAGTGCAATTGCATATACGAGCGGCTTAAGCGCAGATCCTGGCTGTCGAGGCGAGATCGCCATATTAATTGCCCCACTATGATCAGGGTCAAAATAATCAGGGCTTCCCACTAACGCTAAGATTTCACCATTATTCGGATCGATAGCCACCAGAGCAGCATTATTCAAATTATGTCCTAAGCCATCTGGACTTTTCGCCATTTCTTCAACTTGGCGATTGATCGCCTGATCAGCTTTTCGTTGCCAATCCGAATCTAATGTTGTTTTAATTTCTAAGCCACCCGAAGAAATGATTTCTCCGGGACTAAAAAGTTGATCTAACTGCGTTCGAACCATCATAACAAAATGAGGCGCTTGCATTGGATAAGGTTCCTCAGCGAACACAAGTTTCTCTCTCTCTGCTTGTTCTCGTTGTTCAAAGGATATATAGCCTTCATCTTGCAACAATCCAAGCACAATTTCCTGGCGTTGCTTAGATGCATCCAGATTAGTAAAGGGGTTGTATAATGCTGGCGCTTGGGGTAAACCGGCTAATAAAGCACATTCTGCTAAATCCAACTCACTTATTGATTTACCAAAAAAGGTCTGTGAAGCTGCCTCTATCCCATAAGCTAACCCTCCATAATAAGTATGGTTAAGATATAAAGCTAAAACTTCGCCTTTTGTGAATTTTCTAGAAATCTGCTAAGCCAAAATTATTTCCCGTAATTTCCTGCGTAAACTGCGTTCAAATCTTTCTTGTTCTGAAAATAAAAGCGTGCGCGCCACTTGTTGGGTTATCGTGCTGCCGCCTGCAATCGTCTCTCTTCCTTGAAGATTTATCCATGCTGCGCGCAGAATACCTAATGGGTCAATTCCTGGATGGGAGAAAAAGTCTTTATCCTCTGTAGCCACAGTTGCCCAAATCATCGTATCTGGGATATCTTCGATTGAAAGCACAACATGTCGTCCGCCCTCTACTGGTATAACTTCATATAAAAGCCTTCCATAACGATCAACTATTCTGACACTTGGTTGTAGCAACTGATCTGAAATGCTATTTACCGATGGCAAACCCGGAATAAGCCATATGTATATCGAACAAATTCCTATTAATACGAAAATGAATAAAGTTACAAGAAAATATTTCCTCATTTCAATTTGATTTTATCAAATCTTACAGATAAAAAGAAATGATTAATAATCCAGAAAATCGGATTGGTTCCTTCTAAGAATTCTTATGTCTAAAGAAAACCTCCGAACTATCCCCAGCCAATTTGGATATAATTGTATACAGGAATTATTTTCTAGATGAAATCGCTTACATATTTACCGAAAGATAATGAACGATAATAATAAATGACCACCATGATTATTCGACCACTAACTTACGAAGATTTACCATTTACCGCTAATCTCACTCAACAGGAAGGATGGGATTCCTCAACTGAACTGGAGTTGAAGACCTTATTTGAATATGACCCATCTGGTTGTTTTCTTGCAGAGCAAAATAGAAAACCCGTCGGGATGTGCTTCGGAACAGCCTATGAGATATTTGGCTTTATCGGGGAGTTAATTGTTGAGGAAAGTGCACGCGGGCGAGGAATTGGAAAGAAATTAATGCAACAAGCTATTGAGAACCTTCGCTCAAGAGGGATAAAAAATATTTATTTAGACGCAGTATTAGAAGCTGTTCCAATTTATGAACGATTGGGATTTCAAAAAGTATGTTTATCGCTTCGGATGAGTGGAGAGATCAATGGGAAAAGACATGAAGATGTTCGCCCTATGAATAAACTAGATTTATCGGCAGTAGCATCCTTGGATAGAGAAGTATTTGGTGACAATCGCAGCTACTTTATTGAACATCGACTTAGAAAATACCCCGAATTGAGCTACGTCCAATTCGAAGGGTCAAAAATTATTGGATTTGTTCTCGGCAGGCAAGGCAGAAAACATGTATCAGTTGGACCATGGGTAATAGACCACTCAAATCATTTTCCACAATACTTATTAGAGCATCTTGCATTACAAACTTCAAATGAAAAACTACTTTTAGGTATCTTGGAGAAAAATAATACTGCTTTAACAAAATTAGAAACTCTAGGTTTCCACGATTCTCCAAAGCATTCAGTAAGAATGGTATTGGGAAATATACCTTTTCCAGGTAAGATCAACCAATACTTCGCGATAGGAGCGCCATCTAAAGGATAAACATCCTACGAGTAATCCAAAAATGAAAATAAACCTTCCTGTACCAAAACCGTTTTCTCTTGATCGCATCATCCATTCACACGGATGGATACAGTTAGCTCCCTTTGATTACGAAATAGGAGCTGATCACTTCTCCTATACAATTAGATTGACATCCGGGGAAGTCCATACTTTCACTATCAAGGAATCGATTTCTGGGATTGAGATTACTTTAATTGACGAACTTTCACCTACTTCTAAAACAGAATTAATCAAAAAGATTACGTGGATGTTAGCGTTAAACATCGATTTATCTGACTTCTACAAGCTCGCATCCCAAGAACCCAAATTAGCCCATATTCCCAAGAATGCTGCTGGGAAAATACTTAGGTCACCGACTCTGTTTGAAGATACAGTCAAGACAATTCTTACCACGAACACCAGTTGGGCAGGAACGATCCGTATGGTTAAAGCCTTGGTCTATCATTACGGAGAATCAAATCCTTCAAACCCAGAACTCCGTGCCTTCCCAACCCCAGCGGCTCTCGTCAGTCTAAGCGAACAAGATTTACGTACCAATGCACGGTTGGGGTATCGCGCGCCATATGTCTTAGGACTCGCGCGATCAGTTGAATCTGATGAAATGGATCTAGAGTCTTTCAAGAGCCAAGCATTCAAAAGCGAAGATATCTACAATTATTTGATCAAAATCAAAGGTATCGGAGCATATGCTGCTGCAAGCCTCTCCATTCTATTAGGAGACTATGACCATTTACCGATCGACTCCTGGGCGCTAAAGATGGTTTCTGAAGAATGGTATGAAGGCAAGCCTATCGGGAAAAAAGAGGTCGAGGCCGCATTTGAGAAATGGGGCCAATGGAAAGGATTGGTCTATTGGTATTGGAATTGGTCAAATCAATCACAATAGATGACCTGGAATTAAACCCAGGGTTCAAAGACTCTCTTTCTCTGATAAAATAAAAACGCCAACGATACCCTTATCTTTACTTTGGTAATTATTTGCAGGAGAAAAAATGCAAGTATTTCTTTATTTTGGTCTGTTTATATCCATATTAGCGATATTATTTGCTATTCAAAACAATGACCCAGTAACAGTATCTTTTATCATTTGGAAATTTACGGGGTCACTCGCACTGATCCTATTAATTACTATGGCAGCAGGAGCGCTCATCAGTTCTCTAATTTCAATTCCGAATAATGTCAAAGCAAGATTGACATCTCGAAACCTGAAAAAGAAAATCGATCAATTAGAGAATACCATCCAAGAATTAAAGGGAAATATCGAAGAGCAAAATAGCGAACTTCAAGAAAGTTTTGAGACGATAAAACAACTACAGCTTCAACCCATTAATAAGGAAGCATCAACTTCATCTGCAGGAACTGAGATAAGTGATGACAGTAATTCAGAACCCAATTAACGACTTTTCTACAGATAATTTTACCCTGGGGGTGAATTATTGGCCTCGAAAAAAAGCCATGTATTGGTGGTCAGATTTTGACCAAGGTGAAGTTGTTGAGGAATTCGGGACTATCAAGGACATTGGCTTAGATCTTATCCGGATCTTTTTACTATGGGACGATTGGCAACCATCACCCAATACAATCAGTCAAGATTGTCTAAGAAATTTAGAAACGGTATGTGATATTGCATCTGATTATGAGCTTTCGTTAGATATCACCTTCTTTACTGGTCACATGAGTGGACCCTCATGGGTTCCTGCCTGGATGTTGCACAAAGATCAACTAATGCCAGAAGATATAAACCAGGTTATTAGTCAGGGGAGAGTTGAGAACTGTGGGTATGCAAATCCATTTTTAGATTCAAGGGTTATACAAGCAGAAGAATTATTAATCAGAGAGATTGTGACAAACTTTTTGGATCATCCAGCCATTAAACTATGGAACCTGGGTAATGAACCCGATCTTTTTGCAAAACCTTCGAACGCATCAATTAGTCGTGCCTGGACCAAGCATATGGTTGACTTTATTAGACAAATTGATAAAAAGCATCCAATCACCTTTGGATTACATGTCCCAAATTTGACTGAAGAGAACGGATTTCATGTAAATGATATTTTCTCCGAGGTTGATATTCCCGCCATTCATGGCTATCCAATGTATGCTGATTGGGCTGATGGTCCGCTCGACCCAGATTTTGTACCTTTTTTATGTGCATTAACATCCGCTTTATCGGGGAAAGCAACTCTAATGGAAGAATTTGGCGGGCCAACTCAAGCCCCCGGAATACCATCAGACACTTGGGAATGGAAATCATACGGGAAAGTTAAGCAGCAATTTGTTGCTTCCGAAGATGATATGGCAAAATATGTGGAAGCTGTATTACCACGTCTGGTCGAAGTAGGCGCGCTAGGAGCAGTCATCTGGTGCTTCGCGGATTACAGCGCCAACTTATATAAGCGCCCCCCCTGCGATGAAGCTATTCACGAGCGCTCCTTTGGTTTAATTCGCAGTGATGGCTCTTTAAAACCCCACGGCTTTGTTCTAAGAGACTTTGCGAAAAAACGACCTAATATCAAACCATTCACAAACAATAACTCAATTATAGATAATCCGGATTTATATTACAAGAACCCACTACAAAATGCAATAGAACTATATCATGATTTTAAATTAAAAATGAGCGAGTAAAATGACAGATAATAATAATAATAATTTCAATCCTACAGAATACCGTATCAAATACCCACGCAAGTTATTTGCAAGGGGATTTGCGCGCACGCTTGGACGTGCTATTCTTCCCATCGCTTTCTCCCTTAATATTCGCGGGAAAGAGCATTTTCCTAAACGAGGTCCGCTCTTGGTTGTAGGAAACCATACGGCAATTATGGAAACAGTGATGCTATACACTCTAACTCCTTGGCAAATTGAGATGCTGGGATCAATTGATATTCCTCATGAAAGATTAACCGACCTAATTAGTCGTTTTATTGGTTATATTCCCATCAGACGTGGTCGCATGGAACGAGAATCGATGGAACAAGCTTTAGATGTTTTACGACAAGATGGTGTAGTAGGTATTTTCCCAGAAGGAGGTATTTGGGAAGCAGGAGGGATGAGCGCCCAACCAGGTGTATCATGGTTAAGCTTTCGCTCCGGAGCTCCTGTTTTACCAATCGGTTTCTCAGGGACAATCGGAGCGCTTGGAAAAGCGATAAATCTTAAAAGACCTAAGTTGACCATGAATATTGGAAAGTTAATACCAGCCGCGCTTCTCCCTAAACGAAAACCCAGAAAACAATTCTTCGTTGAATATGCAACACAAGTATTAACCGCCATCCGCTCTCTTCTACCCCAAAACGACCCCTCGATTCGAACAACTATCCGAAACGAACACTTCGAATTAAACGTAACTGCAAAAGATCAGAACGAACAAATCGTAAACATCCCCAATGAATTTGCAATCAAGCATGATGCTGCATTGGCAAAAATATTACACCGACCAGGAATTTTGAAAATATTCAAGAAAAATCTGAAGATGCCTATTGAATCCTTACAATCTATTAGTGAATATCATGATCCAAAAAACTTCATTACCCCTCTTAAGCAAATAATGGAATATCTGAATTCAGATAACCCCTATTTATTTTCTTACCGTTTTGGGCCCAAACAAGGCGAGGAAATGGAGAATGGTCTTATAGAATTACTAAATCTTTCCGAGTGGGCTAACAAGAATAACTATTTGCTTGATATTACTCCAATTCGTTATTACTATGATATAGAAAAAGAAGAGGAAGTAAAACAAACCGACCAGAGGGAATTTGAACATTGGATGTGAAAGGTAATCTCATGAATGATAATATTTATCTTCAGCCTATGCAACCCTATCACGGATTGGAAAAATATTCACAGAAAATCCATCTCCCTAAAAGCAATCTAGAACTCTTTTACTATGATTCTGGTGAAAGTGATCTCCCCAATATGATCCTTGTTCACGGGCTCGGTGACGATGCCGATACTTGGAGGCATCTCATTGAACCGCTTTCCAAGCAATGGCGTGTTATTGCACCTGATCTACCAGGCTATGGGCGAAGTCAAAAACCACCTGTGAAATATAGTCTCACATACTTTTCCCAAACGCTGCTCGATTTGATTGAAGAACTCGGCATCAAGCAACCATGTTGGGTAGGCAATTCTCTCGGGGCGATCTTATCCTCAAATATTGCTTTGATTTCTCCTGAACATGTAGAGACTCTCATACTGATTGACGGCGCTATGCTTCAAGCAGAAAAACAGAATGTTAACCTCATGAATATGCTTTTTCTAATCCCTGGTATTGGAAAATGGCTCTATAACCGATTGAGAAAAGATCCACAAGTTGCTTATGAGACTTTGAGACCTTTCTATTACGACTTAGATTCATTACCAGATGAAGAGAGAGTATTTCTAAAATATCGTGTCAACCAACGCGTGTGGGATGACCAACAAAGAGACGCATATCTATCCACTTTACGGAATATGGTTTTATCTCTCATTGGGCAACAAATTGTTATCCAAGAAAAACTCTCGAAAGTAAGCATACCCACACTGATCATTTGGGGTGAGGCTGACCAAATATACAGCCTAAAAAATGGAAGATTATTAAATCAAGTAATGCCAAATTCTGAAATGATCACATTCCCTGAGACAGGACATCTAGTTCAACAAGAAAGACCAGAAAAATTAATCGCTGCCATCTTAAATTTCAAGGGAATTAATTAATAACAGAAGGGAAACTAATTATGCAAGTAAAAACAATTAGCGTTGCAACAATACAGATGGAGGTAACACCTGCACCTGTATCCACGAGGTTAGCTCGCGCTGAAAAACTAATCAATACGGCGGCACAATCCGGCGCTCAACTGGTTGTGCTTCCTGAACTTTTCAACACTGGATACACCTTCGATCCATCCCATTACCATTTTGCAGAAGATATATATGGACCAACAGCAAGTTGGATGAAAGCTTGCGCTAATCGAAATCAAGTCCATATTGCTGGTTCTATGATGCTTCTTGATGGTGATGAAGTTTACAATTCGTTCCTCTTATTCGCTCCAGATGGAAAATATTGGCGATATGACAAAAACTACCCATGGGGTTGGGAACGAGGTTTCTTCCGCGAAGGTAATCGAATCAACGTTGCTCATACTAATCTCGGTGATATTGGTATGTTAGTTTGTTGGGATATAGCTCACCCAGAATTATGGAGACGTTATGCTGGTCGAGTTGATTTGATGATCATATGTACAAGCGCTCCAGATATTTCCAATCCAACATTCCAACTTCCGTCAAATTACAATCTCAATTTTGACAACATTGGCGCAATTGCACAAACATTAAAGAATAAAGGGATTAAATTATTTGAGAATGTCCTCAAACAACAAGTTGCCTGGTTAGGAGTTCCTACAATTATTAGTTCTGCCTATGGAAAAATACAAACAACTATTCCTAATGGATTTCTTTCTTTTCTTCTCTTTGCAGTACTTAACCCCAAATTATTCAAATATCTACCTGAAGCCAGTCAACTCCAAATGTCTTGCGGAGTGCTCACAAATGCCAAGATCTTGGACGCGGGAGGCTTTCCATTAGTATTCCCGAATGAAGAGAATGAGGAAAACTTTTATATCAGCGAGATTCAAATCACCAAAGACAAAAAACAACTTTACGAACCACAACCAAAAACAAAATTAGGTTTATTATCTTATATCTTCTCAGACATCATCTTACCGTGGTTAAGCATTCCTATTTATCGGAAAGGTCTACGACAAAACTGGGGTGAACGAATGGCTCCAATTCAAGCATCCTCCAGAAATTGGACATTCCTGATTTCAATAACCGCCTTTTTAGCATTCTTATTAGGGATACTGTTCGGAAAACGAAATCGGAAATAAATCACGAAAGGAAATTGAAGGAGTTCTATCCATGAAAGCAATGATTCTGAAGAGAGTATGGAATTTTTCTGAAAACCCTGCCCCATTAGAAGAAGCTGACATTCCAATTCCTACACCAATGAAAGGGGAAATCCTAATCAAGGTTCATACGTGTGGCGTTTGTCATACCGAGTTAGATGAAATTGAAGGAAGGACTCCACCCCCATTCTTCCCTATGGTGCTCGGACACCAAGTCGTTGGAAGCATTGAATCCTTAGGGAAAGGGGCAAATAAATATAAACTCGGCACGCGTGTTGGTGTAGCTTGGATCTATTCATCTTGTGGAAAATGCAAGTTCTGTAAGCGGGGAGAGGAAAATCTTTGCCCAGAATTCAAAGCTACTGGACGAGATGCTTTTGGTGGATATGCCGAATATATGAAAGTACCCCAAGACTTTGCATATCCCATACCAGATGTGTTTTCGGACTCCGAAGCCGCGCCTTTACTTTGCGCAGGTGCAATCGGGTACCGATCCCTAAAATTGACCGGTTTAAAAGATGGTCAGAGCTTAGGTCTGACTGGATTTGGCGCCTCAGCTCATATTGTTTTAAAACTCATGAAGTATCAGTACCCCAATAGTCCAATTTTCGTATTCAGTCGCAGCGAACCTGAAAGACAATTCGCACTCGAATTAGGCGCAAAGTGGGCTGGAGCAATTGACGACACAACCCCACAGGAACTCGATGCGATCATCGACACAACACCCGCATGGAAGCCCGATGTTGAAGCGCTACGCAACCTATCTCCTGGCGGTAGGTTAGTTATCAATGCAATCCGCAAAGAAGCTGGCGATCAAGATTATTTATTGAAGCTTGATTATCCTTTGCATTTATGGATGGAGAAAGAAATCAAAAGCGTTGCCAATATCACCCGCAAAGATGTAGAAGAATTCCTGGAAATAGCTGGAAAAATCCCAATCAAACCAGAGTACCAGGAATATTCTCTCCAGGAAGCCAATCAAGCGCTATTGGAATTAAAAACGAGAAAAATCCGAGGAGCAAAGGTGCTTAAGTTATAAATAGAAACTGAAGTGGGAAATATAGTCCACAATTTATTTGATCAGTTATATATTTACCTGAAGATTATTTAATAATTTCATCCTCTTTTTGCTTACAAACAAGAATACGGTATACTGTAAATTAAGATGAATAAAAAATCGACTGGTTTTCGGGAGATCGCGCATACTGCAGACTGGGAACTTGAAGTCTGGGCTCCAGATTACTTTACCATACTGAAACAATCAGCTATTGGGATGTATAAATTAATGGGGGTAAGTACAGACAAAAAAAATAATAATGAGCGTTCGATCAATATACCATGGAGTGACCAAGAGAATACCCTGGTTACCTTCTTATCCGAATTGGTCTTTATCTGTGAATCAGAAGGATTAGCCTTTCATAAAATTGAATTCTCAATCAGTGACAATAACCTAAAAGTCGACCTCCAGGGTTCACCAATCATATCGATGGAGAAAGAAATCAAAGCTGTCACATATCACAATTTAAAAATTGAGACAAGTCAGGATGGACTTAACGCCCATATCGTTTTTGACGTGTGATCACTCTTTTCGATTTATACCTGCGATTTTTTCTTGATGTTTTTTGGGTTGGTTCAAAAGCAGAGGTATTGATATGGTATCGATAAAAGATTTAATAAGAATAAACGAATATGAATGGGAAATTCCAAAATCATTCCGACACGATATGAGAGTACCGGTTCGGATCTTTGCCACGCGCAGATTATTAGATAGCGTAATGGAAGATAACTCTTTAGAACAAGCTGTCAATGCTTCAACCTTACCAGGTTTGGTCGGACGAGTCCTCGTAATGCCCGATATGCATCAAGGATATGGTTTTCCGATTGGGGGAGTAGCTGCCACAACTTATCCCGATGGTGTGATTTCTCCAGGTGGGATTGGTTATGATATCAATTGTGGAGTGAGACTATTATCCTCTCATATTGCCTTTGATGAAGTCCAACCAAATCTCGACGATTTAGTAAACGCATTAAACCATTATTGTCCAAGTGGAGTAGGAAAGAAGGGACAAATCCATTTAAGCGAAAGGGAAATCAACCAAGTATGTACGGATGGCTCAGGATGGGCATTGAAAGCTGGATATGCAACCGAAGCTGATATCCGCCGCACTGAAGAGGGAGGAAAATTGGAAGGGGCAGATCCAAGTAAAGTCAGCCCACGCGCTAAAGAACGCGGAAGACCCCAAATCGGGACGTTAGGCGCAGGGAATCACTTTATAGAAGTGGATGTGATCGAAAAAATATTTGATCCAAAAGCAGCACAAATCATGGGGTTGCAGGAAGGAAATCTAGCAGTTCAAATTCATTGCGGTTCACGTGGTTTTGGTCACCAAATCTGTACAGATTATGTCCGAGAGTTCCAATCAGCAATCAAACGATATAATATCCAACTTCCAGATCGGGAATTAGTTTGCGCTCCCCTCAATTCAAAAGAAGGGCAGGATTACCTTGCAGCTATGCGATGTGCTGCGAACTATGCTTTCGCCAATCGCCAAATCCTCGCTCATCTAGCACGACAAGCATTCGAAAGTGTATTTGCAGGGAAATTAACCGATTGGTATCTCTACCAAGTCTATGATATCGCCCACAATATGGGTAAGATAGAAAAGCATCTTATTGATGGAAATGAAGTAAAGGTTTGCGTTCATCGAAAAGGAGCAACGCGTGCCTTTGGTCCTAACTCACCGGATTTACCAGATGAATATAAAAAGATTGGACAACCAGTCCTAGTTCCTGGGAGCATGGGGACTGCTTCTTGGGTGCTTGTTGGAACTGAGAGCAGCATGGAACGTTCTTTTGGATCTAGTTGTCATGGCGCAGGGCGAGTGATGAGTCGAAAGAAAGCCAAGAAATCTATCCGAGGAACAACACTGAGAGAAGAATTAGAAAAACAGGGCATCCACATTAGAGCGGGATCGATGGCAGGATTAGCTGAAGAGGCGCCCTCGGCTTACAAAGATGTCGATGAGGTTGTTAATATCGTCGCTGGAGCAGGTATCGCTAAAAAAGTCGCTCGTCTGCTCCCGGTGGCAGTCGTTAAAGGATAGTTTTTAATGCGTTAGAATTTGCGAAAGGAATAATTTAGTACGGTCTTCACGCGGATTGCTAAATATATTTTCCGGTGTTCCACTTTCGATCACTAAACCATCATCAAAGAAAAACATCCGGTCAGCTACTCCCTTCGCAAACCCCATCTCGTGAGTAACTACCAACATGGTCATACCGCTTTTCGCCAACTCAGTCATCACATCTAGAACCTCTTTGATCATTTCAGGGTCAAGCGCTGAGGTTGGTTCGTCGAACAGCATGATCTTAGGTTGCATAGCGAGAGCTCGTGCGATTGCAACACGTTGTTGCTGACCACCAGAAAGCTGTCCAGGGAATTTATGTGCTTGTTCCGGAATGCCAACTCTTTCCAATAATTGGATGGCGATTTCCTCTGCTTTCTCCTTGGACCATTTACGCACCTGAATCGGCGCCAAAGAAATATTCTGAAGTACTGTCATATGTGGAAATAGGTTAAACTGTTGGAAAACCATCCCTGTTTCCATTCGTATCTGTTCAATATCCTTCATTGAATTAGTTAATTCAATGCCATCTACAATAATGGAACCTTTCTGATGTTCTTCTAATCTGTTTATTGTACGTATGAATGTCGACTTACCAGAACCTGAAGGCCCAAAAATTACGACGACCTCACCCTTATTAACGTTTAAATTAATGCCCCGTAATGCATGAAAATGACCAAACCATTTATGCACATCTTTACAAACAATAATGGGTTCTTCAATGCTATCTGACATTCTATGCTCCTAAAATCACTTTAGTATTATCTTATAGAATAAAATTTTACCTCAATACTTTATTGATTCATCCTGAATTTCATTTCTAAATCAATAGAGCTATTCACATACTAATGGCGCAATCATAAATATGACTAATAAATTCTATCACTATTATTTGATCTAAATCGAAATTTCACCTTTGTTTGCGTTTGTTAGTTGAAAAAGATCATCAGGCGCTAAACTAATATTTAAGCCTCTCTGTCCACCAGAGATGAATATCCTATCATAATCCCAAGCAGAAATGTCAATCACAACTTGAAACCCTTTATTGATCAATGCTAATGGAGATATCCCTCCAACCTGCAGACCTGTCAGTTCTTCGGCTTCGCGTTGAGATGCAGATCTAAGCTTTTTCTCACCGAGGATCTTGGCAAGCGCTTTCAGGTCAACTTGAAGATCTCCAGGCACAACCGATAGGATCGGTTTTCCACTTCCGTATCTCATGATAACAATTGTCTTAAAGACTTGAGATTCTGGGACATTTAAGATTCCCGCAACCTCGATTGCACTAAATTTTTCTGCAGCAAATTCATAAGTAGAATAGATGATCTTTTTTTGATCAAGGTATCGTGTAATATTGTTTGGCTTCATTGAAATACTACTTTCTGGTTCTGATGGGAAGACATATGGTGAAAATCGCACCACCTTCGGGTACATTACTAGCGTATATCTTGCCTCCATGCGCTTCAGTTAATTGTCGCGTTATCGCCAACCCCAAACCAGTTCCTCCACGTAAACGACTACGAGAACGATCTGCTCGATAAAAACGCTTGAATATATTTGGAAGATCTTTCTCAGAGATGCCTGAACCACTATCTTGGACGTCAATTCTAAGAGATTGATTGAACTCTGAAATTCTGACTATAATCTTTCCGTGATCAGGTGTATATTGAAGAGCATTGGATAATAAATTGTGTAGAATTTGTTCAATCCTATATGGATCAGCCATAATGTTTGGGTATGAATTTCTTGCACCATCAAGCATAAATTCCATCTGAATATCTTTCCTGGCAGCTTGAGGGCGGAAATTTTCCACAATTCTTTCAAAGATCTGGATGATATTGATCTTAGAAAATTCTAATTGTAGTTTTCCCGAATCCGCTAGAGCCAGTGTGTGCAGATCATTGACCAGGCGGGTTAAAAGAAGATTCTGCTCTACGATCGGAGATAGGTTTTCAATAGTAAAAGGATAAACGCCATCCTGTATAGCTTCCAAATTCGCTCGTTGAATAGCTAAAGGTGTACGCAACTCATGTGCAATATCAGCGGTCATTGCTCGCCTTCTCTCTTCGGATTGTTCCAAAGAATCTGCCATTTGATTGAATGTGTTTCCAAGCAAAGCCAACTCATCATTGCCTTTCACCTTCACTCTCCTCGAAAGCTCTCCATTTCCCAAACTTTGAGCGGCAAGTGTCAATTCTCTCACTGGACGGAGTAATCGAAATGCTAGAAAAAAAGCTAGTAATAAAGATAAAACACCCGCGATAAGTCCAGCAATCAATGCGGCTCGATTCAAACGATTCACAAGAAACACTTCATCGGCAATGGTGAATTCCATTACTCCTTCCTGGAGAAAGTAACCCACTACTTCTCCATCGACTTCCAGTGGAAGGGCAGCCTCCATTTCGATATTTGATAATTTTTCACCAATTTCAAATCTTTCAGTATCAGCAACCAACAGCCCTGAAGGTTCAGCCAAGCGAATTCGTGTCTCTAATCCAGCAGCTAAATTCAATCCATTCCCTGCATTCCCACCTCTGCCCTGTCCAAGTCCTTTTCCATGAGAACTTAAGACCGTTTCAACACCATCCCAATTCTCATTCGTTCGATAATAATCCTCTAATTGGTTGACTATTCCACCTTGAGAAGACATTCCACCTTTGAACACAAATGAACGCACTTCATTCACCGCTCCTTGACGTGCCAAGAGAACAACACTGAGAACCGCCACAAAAGCGACAATAGCGAAAGAAAGAATTAACCGTAAACGCACACAATCACCTCTTTACCTATGACTATTCACTACGCGAGAAGCGATAACCCACCCCAAAAACCGTCTCGATATATTGTGGAGATCTTGGAACATGTTCAAGCTTTGAACGCAGGTTTTTTATATGCGCATCAACCGTACGCTCATAACCTTCAAAAGCAACTCCTTGACTAGCTTCCAAAAGTTGTAGGCGGGAGAATGCACGACCAGGTTGCTCAATCAATTTCACAAGAAGATTGAATTCGGTTGGGGTTAAATTGATCTCCTCACCGGCTCTCTTCACCACATGCCCATCTAAATCTATTTCAATATCAGCTACTCGCAGAATTTGGCTACTCGTTTTTTGTGGATCATTTCTACGTAACAACGCACGTACACGAGCCACTAATATACGTGGCGAAAAGGGCTTGGTTATATAATCATCTGCGCCGAGTTCCAAACCGATTAATTGATCTGTCTCTTCAACCCGTGCAGTCATCATAATGATAGGAGCATCTGATTTTTTTCGA
>Ga0172370_10003235_pt1 | contig 22773 bp, 21 predicted proteins | sample LakKiv5m_FD_114538 | JGI IMG/M metagenome (GOLD analysis project Ga0172370, IMG submission 114538) | Freshwater microbial communities from Kabuno Bay, South-Kivu, Congo - kab_022012_11.5m | ecosystem: Environmental > Aquatic > Freshwater > Lake | place: Democratic Republic of the Congo...
GCCTCAAGACGAATACCGCTCCCGTAACGGGGCGAGTGCCACTCGCCCCGTAAGAGAGCCGGGTGCGGCATTTCGCCTCAAGACGAATACCGCTCCCGTAACGGGGCGAGTGCCACTCGCCCCTACGAAAAGCCGTATTTGAATAGTATTGTGCGAGAGCCCCGCCCGAACATAGGCAAGCTTGCCTAATCTCGAGCGGGGCTCTCGCACCCTTCCAGACTGCGAGTCTGAGTTCCACCGTCTGCCTGGGTGCGAACTCAGACCAACCCGGCGGCCACCGCCACCTGCGGCGGGGTGAAGATGCGGGCGGCCAGCTCGCGGTCGATCAGGAACAGGCCGTTGCCTTCGCCGCCGATCAGCTTCAACTGGCGCACCACGGCGTCGGCGTTCGCTTCCTCTTCGACCTGCTCGTTGACGAACCAGTCGAGGAAAGTCACGGTGGCGTGGTCCTTTTCTTTCAATGCCAGGTCCACCAGGCTGTTGATGCGCGACGTTATTTTCGTCTCATGCTCATAGGCATCGGAGAACGGCTTCGCCGGATTCGGCCATGCAATGGGCGGGCCGTCGATCGCCTGCAATTTGGCCTGCCCGCCGCGCGTATTTACGTAGGTGTAGAAGAGCATCGCGTGGATCAGCTCTTCCCGCGCCTGCACCTGCATCCAGTGCGCGAAACCGGGCAGGTTGAGCGACTGGTAATACGACGACATCGACAGGTAGAGATACGACGAGTATAACTCGGCGTTGATCTGGTCGTTGATCGCCGCCTGCATCTTCTCGCTGATCATCAGAGCGCTCCTTTCCACAAGCCGTGCAGGTTGCAATGCTCGCGGGCACTGACCTGTGCGGCGGTGACGGTGAATTCCGCCACCGGGGCATCGCCGGGCTGCAGATACTTGCGGTAAACCTGACCGTCCGCCAGCAGCTCGATCCACTCGATGTAATGCTTTTCTTCCATCGGATGGGCAACGCTGCCCACGCTCACTTTATAACCGGCGGCCGTCTTCTCGATCACCGGCACGTGCTTCTCACGAGAAGCGTCGACGGTATTCTCCTGCAGCAGTTCCATCGGCTCGCCGCAGCAAACCAACTCGCCGCCGCCAGCGCGGAGAATTTCCACCATATTGCCGCATTCCCGGCAAACGTAGATCTGATCGATTGCGATTAGACTTGTGACCATGTTTAGACTCCTTTTGACGATAAGACGCGCAGGCGGGACCCCGATAGATCAGGGCAGGTTGCCTGCACTCCGGCATCACCAGTTTTCACCCAGCACTTCGAAATACGCCTGCGGGTGGTTGCACGCTGCACAGACCTTGGGCGCGTCGGTGCCTTCGTACAGGTAACCGCAGTTCCGGCAACGCCAGACGGTGGGCTGATCTTTTTTGAAGACGCTACCGTTCGCGATATTCGCCGCCAGCTCCCGGTAGCGCTTCTCATGCTGTTTCTCCGCGACGGCGATGGCTTTGAAGGCGGCGGCGACGGCGGTGAAACCTTCCTCGCTCGCGACCTTGGCGAAGTCGGGATACACGGTGCCCCACTCATGCAGCTCGCCGTTAGCGGCGGCCAGCAGATTATCCTGCGTGCTGCCGATCACCCCGGCGGGGAAGGACGCGGTGATTTCCACCTCGCCGCCCTCCAGGAACTTGAAGAACTTCTTGGCGTGTTCCTTCTCCTGGTTCGCCGTCTCCTCAAAAGCATCGGCGATCTGCATGTACCCCTCCTCGCGCGCTTTGCTCGCGAAGAAGGTATAGCGGTTGCGCGCCTGCGACTCGCCGGCGAACGCCATGAGGATCAGCTTCTCGGTCTGCGTTCCGCGCAGGGATTTGGATGAGACAGTCATATTGACCTCCTGAAAGTTGGATGAGTGAACGGTACGGCAATCTTGTCACTTTAACAACCGCTGCCACTATCACGATGTGCTACATTAGAATGATTTTAATATAGCGGGTGATGCCCGTCAAGCCCTTGTCTGCTATGGAGTGCCCGTGGCGGTATGCGCGGAAACGAGAATTTGTAGGAAAAATCGTACATTCGTGAGTTCGCAGGTTGTTCGGAAATATAAAGCCTCGATTCGTAGGGCTTGTACGCGCCGTTCAGCGCGCGCCTGATTCGGCATCTGACTTGCCATTTTCTTTCAATGCCAATCGCCACTGGTCGCCGGCATCACTGGTGGCCCGCTCCACCGGCGCTCCGAGGTGGCAAGTATCGTTGAACAGCAGCAGCGACCAGCGGTCGCCGGTTACTCTAACGATGGAGAGCGAGCAGTTGTCCAGCCGCAGGCGCCGGAAGAGGGCTTCGTCACCGCCGAGGGCGTAGACCAGCAGCGCCCGCAATGATCCGCCGTGCCCGACGATGCACAGTTCGCCGTCCGGATATTGCCCGAGCACCTCGTTGGTAAAATCCGTCACCCGCGCCAGCACCTGCTGCAGTGTTTCACCGCCGGGCGGGCGGGTGCGCAGCGAGTCGGCGCGCCAGGCGGCGATCACATCCGGCCAACGCTCGCTGACCTCCGCGACGGACAGCCCCTCCCACTCGCCAAAAAAGGCTTCGCGCAGGCGTGGGTCCGGGATGACGGGCAAACGATGCGGCGCGGCAATACTGGCCGCGGTTTCCGCGGCGCGCGCCAGATCGCTGGTGAAAATGGCGTCGAAGTGCCGGCCGGCCAGTGCTTCTGCCGTGCTGCGGGCCTGCGCGCGGCCTGTCTCGCTTAACTGCGTGTCCTGCTGCCCCTGAAAGCGTCCGCCGGCATTCCAGGCGGTCTCGCCGTGGCGTACTAAATACAGAATGGTCATAACAGCTGTATTATCCGGAATCGGCGCCGCCCGGTCAAATACCGGCGCCCCCTCCAAGCGAAGGGGGCGCCGGTATTTGCTGGATATTCCGCGAGATTAGAGGGTGCCGCCTGCCCGCACCGGCTGGTTGAACCTGATATTGAATTTATCGCCGCCGGCCGTCCAGTTTGTGCTGCGGAAGAGAATATAGTTGATTCCCTTCGGCAACAGTTTGGTCACCTTATTGGTCGCCATCTCGGCGGTCAGGTCTCCCGCAAGTGGATCACGATGGATCTCCTGCCCATTCAGCCAGACAATGCCAACATCGTCCATCAAGAAACTTATCTCGGTATTGCGGGTTTCATCCGAGTAAATAAAGACCATCGCGTAAGTGGTACGCTTGGATAACCAGACGCCATAATTACCGGGCAGCTCCGACTTCACGCATACTTGGGGGGTGCCGGAGGTGGGGGTCCAGGTGCCGGTCTCGCCGAATTGCCAGGTCTTCAGCAGTTTTCCTCCTCCGGTATCGGTGGGGTGCAGCTTGATCTCTTCGCTGCGCGGTGCGACATCACCGGGGAAGGGGATATCGTCCGCCGACAGCTTCGCGAGTTCGTCTTCGCCGACGTAATCCTGCGTGAGCAGATCACCCGGCGTTGTGATGGCCAGCGTCTCGTCCGTCGAGCCATACGGGCCGCAGATGATGAACTCCTTGGCGATCGGGGTATTGGCGGGATAGTCTTTGAAGCTGTCCGGCGAGACGGCCACTTCCGTCGTGCCGGCCATGATGATCGGGTTCAACGGGAAGCGCCCGGCGGCAAAGCGCCCGAGAATAGGCTTCGAGTATTTAGCATGGCCGTCGCAATAGCTGTAGATCGCGAAGCCGTTGTGCCGCGTATGGTCGGCGCTGATGGTGGAGCTGTTGAGCGAATCGCAGGTCAACACCGTGTCCTGCGGGCGCTGGATCGTATCCTGGCGCAGATTGTGCAGGTACGCGTTCATGCCGATGCCTGAGATCTTCAGGTCCTCATCGACTTCCGGGCACTTGAGTAACTTGGTCCCGCCGGGAATATCGATTTCGCCCTGCCATTCCCGGCCGGGGAAGATATCGTGATCATGCGCGTACATGATAATCGCTGTGGCAAGTTGCTTCTGATTGCTCAGGCACTGGGTCATGCGCCCTTTTTTCTGTGCCGAAGAAATAATCGGGAACAGGATTGCTGCCAGAATAGCCATGATTGCAACGACGACCATCAATTCGATCAGTGTGAATCCTGCCCTGGGCCGAGAGGAGTGACACATAGCTCTACCTCCGTTTGAACAGTTGTAATCTTAGATATTACACCACACTTTGACGCTGAGATGGTTTGTGCCCGGTCAGGAGAGATGCCATACCGAGCGTATGCAAGTGCTGTCCAGCAAAGCACTGATGTAATATTTAGTTAGAGTGAATCCTCGGAAAAAAGTTTCACCCGGTGATTCATAGCTAATTGTATCACAAAAATAGCAATTGGTGCCCTGGGCGCGTCAACAGTGCTGCAGAAAGATAAACCGGTCGTTACTGCCACACGAGGAAGCACCGGTTGACGGAAATTGCGGCGCCGCATACAATTTGATGTTCGTCAGCCCGGGTGGCGGAATGGCAGACGCAGCGGACTTAAAGTTAACGCATTTAACTTTAACCATCCGCCGGTAGAAAAACTGCCGTTTTGAGGCTAGCTACTCGCTCGTGGTGGCCAATTTCCCACGGCTCAAATCCTGCAATCCGCTGCGTATACATACGTGTCCTTCTCATGTCGTGCACAGTCATCTCGTTTGAAGGAGGCAACTGTGACCGACTTACTCTCTACCCTGGTGGCGACCCAGCAGGCCGATACGGCCGCGCCGCGCGCCCGCCATACCCTCCCGCTCCGCGTGCTGGTCGAGTGGTTCTACGACGACTGCCACGCGCGCAACTTGTCCCCCAAAACGCTCAGCTTCTATCAACAGAAACTGGTGTGGCTCGTCGCGGCTGCCGGAGACCGGCGGCCCGCCGACTTGACCACCGACCACCTGAAACTCATCTTGCTGACCTTCCTTCGTATTACTTACGGAATCCTGAGGCGCGAACTTGCCAGTAATACGACGAACTTGCCAGTACTACGGACGGTGGCAACGCCGGTCGGTCGCCTCGCTCAGCAGGAGATGGGGCTGGCGACGGCGAACGAGGTAGGAAACAGGAGGTAACCCGTATGGCTAACGATGCTCCACTCCAATATCTCGCCAATGAAAATATGTCAACGCGCTGTCCCGTCTGCGGACAGGTCATGGTTGCCGTTCCAGAAGTTGGCATCGCCATGGACAGGAACCAAAGAGTCTATTTCATCGCAAGGTGTAGTTATTTCGACTGTCATGCACCATTTTTTGCCATCTTTGACCCACATGCATACTCCGCACGGATTGTCGGGACATACCCCTATCCAAATGTCCAGGCGGAACAGTTCGACGACGCCATCCCAGAGGAACTGCGCGCTGATTTTGCCGAAGCCCACCGCTGCCAATATGCCTACGCCCATAAAAGCACGGTCACGATGTGCCGACGGGTGATAGAGAAGACGGCTATCCTCAACCTGGACGAGGTGGACCGCGTCAACCCGCCGAATCACCGTTATCCCGGCCAGACGAAAAAGCTGCACGAATTGATCGATACCATGTTTGCGAAGGGATTGCTCATCAGCGCGCTACGGGATATGGCGCACGAGATCCGATTCTTCGGCAACTACGGCGCTCATGCTCAGGATGACGGACTGGACGAAGTGACGGCCGATGAAGTAGACGACATGATGCAGCTGACTGAACAGATACTCCATGCGTTGTACGTCGCGCCGAGCGTGCACGCTCAGGCACGGGCAAAGCGCTTGGCAAAAGCGGCAGAATGAATCTGGGCGTCGGGTATCTACTCGGGTATTGCATCGAGACACCGTAAACGTGAGGAACATGTATGCCAACAACACGCGCAACTGCCACGGCATCGACCAAGCCGAAACCCTTCGTCTTCGTGCTGATGCCGTTCAAGCCGGAGTTCAATGACATTTACGAGCTCGGGATCAAGGCCGCGTGCAAGGCTGCGGGCGCCTACTGCGAGCGTGTGGATGAGCAGCTGTATCAAGGCAGCATGCTGGAGCGCATTTATAACCAGATCGCGAAGGCTGACGTGCTAGTCGCGGACACCACCGGCAAAAATCCGAACGTCTACTATGAGGTCGGGTATGCCCATGCCCTGGGGAAGCACGTGATGCTGATGACGCAGGACGCCAATGACATCCCGTTCGACCTGCAACACCACCGCCATATCGTCTACGGCGGGAAAATCACGGACCTGAAGAAGGCGTTGACACGGGACTTGAAGTGGGCGCTGTCCAACCCGGGACCCGCCCCCTTGCAGTATACCGATCCATTGGAATACTATACCGCCGGGGAGTTACTCACTACGGAAACGCGACAGGTGCACCTGACGCTTTCCGGAGCAACGCGTCATTATGAATTTAGCATCAACATTCACAACGCCTCTGACTCCGTCGTCAAAGAACAGCGTGAGTTCGCCCTGATCTTTTCGAACTTCTATATATTCATGGTCAAAAGTACATCGCCGATTGCGCTTCCGAATAACAAGTCGATGCTCATGCAGCACTGCGAATTAGATTTGCTCCCTGACGGGTGGGAGACGGTCACCTTCTCACTCGCCGATTCATCCGATTTTATGCATCTCCATGTGTTGACTCCGATGAGGATAACGGTGAAAATCAAGACGCCGTACGGTGCCCAGCAGTATCACGTGAACCTGGTGACCAGGACAGGAAGAGTACCGCAGGAGACACAAGCGGCCGTCACGTCTGCTATCCTAGCCACACAGCCAAAGGATTCAGACTCGGCCTGAACGCCGTGCTGACCGTGCCGACTTCACACTCCGCTGCGGGTGTGGTATCATGGACGACACGTGAACAACACGTGAATCCGCTGCGGGTAGACCCCAACCGACGGGGTGCGGCGGTCGGATTTGAGGCTAAAACTCAGCCCGGGTGGCGGAATGGCAGACGCAGCGGACTTAAAATCCGCCGGTAGAAATACCGTGCGAGTTCGACTCTCGCCCCGGGCACCAGCTTCTATGGAGGCGTGGCGGGTTGAACGACAGGATGAGCACCACACTCATCAGTCGTCCAACCCGCCACGCCTTTGTTGCGCAACCTTCTCTACCGGTCGCGATCCCAATGGTGGAAGTGACGCGGCGCGAACGGATAGGTCGGCGTCGGAATATAGGCCAGACCGCTGGTTTCGTAATCCGGGTAAGTCGGTCTGTTCGACAGGTGGATGCGCGTGTAGGGAACCCAGACGCGCTCACCGTTGCGTAATCGAATCCTGATCATGGGCTGCGGCGAGAGTGGCCGCGCGATGATCGGCGGCAGCACCACCGGCGCCGGCACCCGGTATGGCGTCGCGTAGAGCGGATAGCCGTCCGGCCCGTAATACGAATCGTCCCAGGCCTGATCGTCGTAGCCGTACCCATCGTCATAACCGTAACCGTCGTCGCCCGCATAGCCTCCGTCGTCATACCCCTGATCGTCGCTCGGCTGAGTGACGGCCGGCTCATGCCCGCGCGCGTTATAATGCAGCGTAAAATCCGCCATCGCCGGTTCGCCCACCAGCAACAGGGCGGCGCCGATCAGAATCAACAGGCGGTAAACCATGATGTCCCTCCTCGCACTCAAGGCTGCCCCCCATCTGTCGTCATGATACATACCGCAGACAATAGAGATGGGGGATCACGCTCCGGCTTCATGCCGGAAAACCCCGCGATACTTGTACCAGCAGGAGGTGAAATGTATCCGCCGTGTGTGTCTCGCGGAACAACAGCGCGGTGGCGCGTGGGGATTTATGGACAGCATATGTTACGAAGACGGTGCGTAAAATCAATCTGCTTTTTTGCGGCCTTCACACTAAAGAACCCCACGGATGAGGCAGAACGCGGCACTCGTCGTCCAGGGGCAGTCGTTGGAAAGATCGAGCGCCGCATGTTCGGCGGTGGCCGCGTCACGGCAGATGCCGAACACCGCGGAGCCGCTGCCGCAGAGCAGCACGCCCAGCGCGCCTAATTGCAGCATGCGCTCCCGGATGTGGTAGAGCTCGGGCAGTTGCACCAGCGCCGGGCCTTCCAGATCGTTGGCCAGCGCGTCGGCCACGCCGGCAGCGTTGCCTTTTTCCAGCGCGCGCATCATCGCTAACGTTTCCGGCAGCGGGTGCGGAGAACGGGGTGGGGCATACGGGCGCGCGCGCAGCTCGGTATACATCTTCGCGGTGGAGAGCCCCGCAGCCGGCTTCGCCAGCACCAGGTGGCACGGCGTGTTATGCGGCAGCGGCTGCACATCCTCGCCGCGCCCGTGCACGATGGCGCAGGGGGTATACAGGAAAAAGGGCACGTCGGAGCCCAGCGCCGCTGCCATCGGCGCCAGCTCATCCAGCGGCTTGCGGATCTCCCACAGCTCGTTCAGCGCCAGCAGTGCCGCCGCGGCGTCGCTGCTGCCGCCGCCCAACCCGGCCTGCGCGGGGATGTGCTTCTCCAGGTGGATGCGCGCCCCGCGCGGGATGGCGTTATACGGCTGCAGCATGTGGGCGGCGCGGACGACCAGGTTCTCCTCATTCTCCAATGTTGGATCTGAGCAGGTGAAGGTCAGCCCATCCGCACTGTCCAGCGTCAGCACGTCGGCGAGGGTGAGCATCTGAAAAATGGATTCCAGCTCATGGAACCCGTCCGCCCGCTTCCCCAGCACGCGCAGAGTCAAATTGATTTTTGCCGGCGCCCGTACTTGCATACCCATAGCCTAGCGGACGGCGGGCGATCTGGCAAGGTGAAAGCTCGACAATCCGAGGAACCGCAGATTACGCAGATGACATTTTATAAAATCATTCAATGATAACGCCAGGTACGGTGGTCGAGTAGGCACGTGAGCCTCGCGCATCTTTCCATAACTCCCGCGCCGTATCGAGACCACCGCGTTGACAGGCAAGGTTTACATAAACAGTTACTATCTTCGCGGTGGTCTCGATACGGCGCGGGAGTTGTGGAAAGATGCAATACGGCTTCCTTGCCTACTCGACCACCGGTCTGGAAGCGGTCAATATCAGTCTCTGAAGTCATGAATATTATCTGTCATTTGCATTGAGGGTTATGTGGTAAATCTGTTAGACTGACCGCATGATAAAAAAGGATCCACGCTTGCTGGCCGTGAGAGTGCTGGTAAAGGTTGAAGAAGGTGCGTCGGCGAGTGCGGCGCTGGATGAGGCGTTTTCCGGGGCGGAGCTGGACGCGCGGGACCGCGGGTTCGCCACCGAGCTGGTGGACGGCACATTGCGCTGGCAGGGACGGCTGGATTATCGGCTCGGGCAGGTGTCGGACAAGCCGATGAGTAAGCTGGATGCGCCGGTGCGCGCGGTGCTGCGCATGGGCGCCTACCAATTAACGCAGCTGCGCGTGCCTCCCCACGCCGCGGTGGACAGCTCGGTGAAGCTCGCCCGCCGGCTGGCGCACGAAGGGGCGGCGAAATTCGTCAATGCCGTGCTGCGCCGGCTGGACCGCGAGAAGGAGACGCTGCCTTTCCCGGACCAGGCGGAAAACCTGGTCGAATATCTCGCCGTCGTCTATTCACACCCGGTGTGGCTGGTGCAGCGTTGGCTGGAGCGGTACGGGCTGGAGGAGACGGAGGCGCTGCTGAAGATCGACAACACCCCGCCGCCGGTGACCGTGCGCGTGAACCGCCGCTGGATGACGCGCGAAGGGCTGCAGACTATGCTGCAGATGCACGAGATCGAGACGGAGCCCACGCCCATCTCGCAATGGGGCCTGATCCTGCCGAACCGCGGCAACCCGCGCGAGATGGACGAGTATCGCGAAGGCGTCTTCAGCGTGCAGGGCGAAGGCTCGATGCTGATGGTGGAGCTGCTGCGCCCGGGCCGCAACCGGAACGGCTGGGATCTGTGCGCCGGGGTGGGGGGGAAGACCACGCACCTGGCGGAGTGGGTGGACGATTCCGGTACGCTGCTGGCCACCGACACCTCGGCCGACCGGCTGAAGGTACTGGCGGCGGAGATGTCCCGCCTCGACCTGCACACCATCAGCATCTTTCACAGCGACGCCCGCGCCTATCCCATCGAGGCGGAATCGCTGGATTACGCGCTGCTGGACGCGCCGTGCTCCGGCACCGGCAGCCTGCGCCGCCAGGCGGACGCGCGCTGGAACAAATCGCCGGAGCAACTGCCCGACCTGATCGTGCTGCAGCGCGAATTGCTGGAAACCGCCGCCCGCGCGCTAAAGCCCGGCGGCATCCTGCTCTACTGCACCTGCTCACTGGAGCCGGAGGAAAACGAGGAGGTGGTGGGCGCCTTCCTCGCCGACCACCCGGACTGGATGGTGGAGCCGGCCGGTGAGAAGCTGCAGAACCTTCCCGATGACGCCCGTGAACCAGCCGGCTACGTCCGCCTGCTGCCGCAACGCCACGGAACCGACGGGTTCTTCGCGGCGCGGTTGGTGAAACAGGTGGCTGGCGGCGAGTCCGATGTAATAGTGCCAAATCCGGTGGTCGAGTAGGCAAGGAGCGCCCCTTTCGCATCTTTCCATTATGCCCGCGCCGTATCGAGACCACCACGTTGAAAGGTAAATCCTGCGGGAACGGCTCTATCGAAGAGGTGGTCTCGATACGGCGCGGGAGCGGTGGAAAGATTCGAAAAGGTTTACTTGCCTACTCGACCACCGTGCCGGGCGATTCTCTCGCGATCTGATACCCATGGCAACAACCACACAAGACAACTGCCGATTATGCTATACTGAGTCACCATCCCATGGAGGTGAGGCGATGCCGAATTTCGGTTCTCTATTGAAAATGATGCAATACGCGCCAATGGTCTTTGAGTTCTTCAAGGCCATCATGCCCTCCGCTGCCACACCGGAACCACGCCATGACGACGAAGCCCTGCAGGAGCTGGCGCATTTTCAGCGTAACGTCGAGAGCCGCTTCGCCGACATGGAAGAGGAGATCACCCGCCTGCGCGTCCGCGTTCGCGAGGCCGAGTCGCTGGCAATGTCGTTGCAGCTCTGGCTGTGGATCGGCCTGGCCTCGACCTTCATCCTGGCGATCCTCGCGCTCATTTTCTCGGTTGTCTATAAGTAACCATCGTTTCCGGTAGCAATCCGGTTATTTCCTTACCTCTCGCCTGTGCCATGATATTGGGTATAATGAGAACATGAATTTGTTCGATAACGAACCGCAGGCTGCCGTGATTCCCCCAAATGCCCCGCTGGCGGCGCGCATGCGTCCGCGGACATTGGAAGAATTCGTCGGGCAGGAGGAGATTCTCGGCCTGGGCAAGCCGTTGCGCCGCGCCATCGAGGCGGACGAGCTGAATTCGGCCATCCTCTGGGGACCGCCGGGCAGCGGCAAAACCACGCTGGCCCACCTCATTGCCAACCACACGCAGGCACATTTCGTGCCGTTCAGCGCGGTCACCTCCGGCGTACCGGAATTGCGCAAGGTGATCGCCGAAGCCCGCGAGCGCCGCAAGCTCTACACCCAGCGCACCATCCTCTTCGTCGACGAGATCCACCGCTTCAACAAGGCGCAGCAGGATGCCTTCCTGCCGGTGGTGGAGGACGGCACCATCATCCTGGTCGGCGCCACCACGGAAAACCCGTATTTCGAGATCAACGCCCCGCTCATCTCTCGCTCGCGGCTGGTCGTGTTGAAGCCGCTGACGCCCGACCAGCTCGAGGTGATTCTCGGTCACGCGCTGGCGGATGTCGAGCGCGGGGTGGGGCACTTCGCGCTGACGCTGGACCCGGCGGCGCAGGCGCACATCATCCAGTTCAGCGACGGCGACGCGCGCATGGCGCTGAACGCGCTGGAGGAGGCGGCGAAGATTGCCGGCAAGGGCGGCGTCATCACGCTGGAGATCGTCGAGCAGGCCTTCCAGCAGCGCGCGCTGCGCTACGACAAGGACGGCGACCAGCATTACGACATCATCTCCGCCTTCATCAAGTCGATGCGCGGCAGCGATCCGGACGCCGCGCTCTACTGGATGGCGCGCATGATCGAAGCGGGCGAGGACCCGCGCTTCATCGCCCGCCGCGTGGTGGTGCACGCCTCGGAGGACGTGGGCAACGCCGACCCGCTGGCGCTGCTGGTCGCCACCGCCGCCGCGCAGGCGGTGGAGTTCGTCGGCTTCCCCGAAGCGCGCATCAACCTGGCGCAGGCCGTCACCTACATCGCCTGCGCGCCGAAAAGCAATTCAGTGGTCACCAGCATCGACCGCGCGCAGGAGGACGTGCGCAAAGGCAAGCTCGCCCCCGTGCCCAAGCACCTGCGCGACAACAGCTACCGTGGCGCGAAACAACTGGGCCACGGCGAAGGCTACCAGTATCCGCACGGCTTCCCCGGCCACCACGTGCAGCAGGAATACCTGCCCGACGGCACAAAAAGCCGGCCCTACTACGAGCCCTCCGACCAGGGCTATGAGAAGAAGATTCGCGAGCGGATGAAATACTGGGGGCATATCACGCAAGATAACGGAGATGAAACAAACGAGGAATAAGGTTCCGTAGATTCAGTCGTGTTTCGTATTATGGCCAGGATAGTTCTCAGCGTTGTGGACCGCGTGCCCGCTCACGGCGCTGCTGCGAACTACCCTGGCCTTTTGTTAACTCACCTGCATTTGAACCGCACCACAATATCATGTGTGAATTGTGGCAGCGCGAAGGAAACCTGTCCGCCGGAGATGGACAGCGCCGGGGAGCTCATACCGGTAGCCGGGGAGTAGCAGGAGACCTGGTAGGTTCCCTCCGGCAGCTCCAGCGCAAGGCGGCCGTCGATCGGGTCGCCGCAGCCGGGGTCGGTCACTTCGCGGGTATCGGCGAGGTAGATGCAGTAATCCTCTCCCGGCACCGCCAGGATGCTTTCCAGCGTGTGTTCCGGTTGCTCGGTCAACAGGCCTTGCAGCGGGCGGGCACGCACTAGGTCGACCGTGTGGACGAACTCCGACAGGTGCTTCATCCAGGAGCGGATGCCGGCCTGCGACTCCGGCGTGCCGGCTTCCTGGCCGCAGATGACGGAGAAGTCGATGTAATCGTAATGGCAGCCGCACATCAGCGTGGTCCACGAGCGCTTGCGGTGCACGGTCCAGCCGCCGGGCTCGCGGTACTGGCTGGCGGCGTTGTCCTCATCGTAGTTCAGCGGCTTCGGCTCGTGATAGGTGGCCAGGCAGTAATCACGCACCGCCCGCAGCTTCAGCTCCTTCGTCATGAACTGCCCCATGTCGTAGCTTTTACCGGCAAACGTGGTGTTGGGCAGCGGGTGCATGTTCACGATGTCGATGGGGAAGTCGCGGAAGGAGCGGGTGGACGTCTGCTCCCACGGTGCCCAGGTGAAGGCTTCCTGGCCGGCGATGAGGTGCTGCTTCGGCAGGCCGGCCTCCGTCCCGCGGATGGCGGTGGCGATGCCTCGCTGCCAGTCGTCCACCTCGTCCGGGGTGGGGAAGTCGGGACTGCCGGGGTGGGCGCCGCCGGGCTCGTTGCAGATCTCGTAGAAGATATTGTCGTAACGGTTGGTCTCCTCCACGATCTTGCGCGCGTGGGCGAGCTGGCGCTCGAACAGCGCCGGATGCCGCCGCGACATATACTCCGGCGCGGGGATGCGCGGAAGGCCGTTGATGTTGTTGTCCGCATGCAGCGGATTCAGCGCCCAGATATTTTCCTCATAACTGTTGCTCAGCAAGGTGACTTCCACAATGATGCCGTAGTCCTGCGCCAGCGAGAGGAAGCGGTGCAGCCGCTCGAAGAACTCGGGATTCCACTGGTCCAGGTCGTATTTCGGCTGGCCGTCCAGCGCGGTGCCGCCGCCGCTGCGCTGGAAGGGCGCGAGGTAATCCGGCGATTCCGGCTTGCAGGGGGAATACGGGTTGATCGGCGACTGCAGCTCGCGGAAGAGCACAAAGAGGCGGGTCAGCGTGATCCGCTTCTCCGCCGCGTCCGCCAGGTAACGGACGAAGTCGAAGCGCCGGTTGAGCACCGAGCCGTAATGCTCGGTGGCGGTGACCAGCATCAGCGGCTGGCCCTGGTAGTCGAAGATTTTCGGGTTGTCAGGGTGGATGCGGATCGGAGCCATCTTTTTTCCCTTTCGTTGCGTCCTTTGCGAGAAACTAAGAATTTCACGCAAAGGACGCAAAGGACGCAAAGGATATTACTCGCCGGGCAGGATCAACGCGGCGCAGTCGGGGCCGAGCTTCAGCGTGATGGTGCCTTTGCCGGCTTCCACATCACCGTGGCTGGCCTTGGCGGTGTCGCCGTGCACAATGAGCTTCGACGGCTTGTTCGTCCACGGCACGGTGGCCTGCTGGGCGATACCGAAGGGGTTGATCATGGCGATGCCGTTTTCGTATTCGCGGTAAAGGACTGCGCCCCAGGAGCCGGGCTTGTCGGTCAGCGGCGCGCCAAGGCGGATGTCGCGCAGCCAGGCGTTGAGGTTCACATCGCTGGTGGTGCACGCCAGGGCATCCCACAGCTTGGCCGCGCAGAAGGCGAACAGCGCGTGCTTGCGGCGGGCGGGGTCGTGGGCGGAGAAGTCGCTCAGGCAGTTCATGCGCACATCATCGGCGAACTGCTCCTGCCAGACCAGCACATTCAGCCAGTCGAACGGCGTATGATCCGAGTAGTCCAGGTGCGTCGGCGCCGGGAAGTTGTAGTCCAGGTAGGTCGCGTAGATGAACATCTCGTTCATCATCGAGTCACAGTGCCCATAGAAGATGGGCGGTGCGCCACTGCCGTCGCCGCAGTTGAGCATGATGCGGTTCTCGGGGTTATAGCTCTGCACCAGATCGCGGATTTCCTGAATGAGCATGGCGGTGGAGTAGGTCTGCTCTTCATCGGAGACGGGCACTTCCATGCGGTATTTGCGCGCGGCTTTCGGATAACAGAAGCCCATGTGCCCCTCGGCGCGAGCGTTGGGGTCGCCGGCGTGGATATGCTCGTGCACCCCGAACTGCGGGCCGAAGCACTTGCGGGCGGGGGCGGCGTTGTCGAGGAAGAGGCCGTCGCAGCCACACGCCATCAGCTGCTCCACCCGTTTCAGGTAGAGGTCGCGCGCCTTGCGGGTGTTGGTGCAGATCTCGTAGATCCACTTGCCGTCATGTCGGCGGTAGTTCTCCTGCAACTGCGGCCGGCCGATCTGGTCGATGATCACCGCGTCCGGCGTCTCGCCCGCCGCCCAGCCGGCGTTGTCATCGTCGATGTACTGGTAGCAGAGCGTCAGGTACGGCATGCACTTGATGCCGCGGCGATGCAGTTCGTCCGTCCATTCCTTCGTTGGCGGGGTGTGCGTCAGGATGTCATAACCGCGCCAGGCGGGGGTGTCGAACTCCGCCGCGTCTTTCGGCACGCCCATGCCGATGTGCTCGGCGGTGATGAGGAAATTCTCATGTGCTCTTCTGGCCATCGAGGTGCTCCTTCCAAAAAATAACATCAAAAAGATAGGTAGGATATTTCGCCGCCCGAAACGGGTTGCGCCGGGCAGGCGAAATACCAGGCTACGGGTTTTCGGCTCGGAAAGCATGTTGTCATCATGCGAACATGTTCCTTTTCTCTCAATACGGATCAGCGCCGGCATTGCCGGTGATCGGGTCGCCGGCGACAACGTCGCGGACGAGTTGGGTCAGCGCCGCGACCAGCAGGTTGCGGCGCTGATGGGCGCCAAGTAGGCCGGTGTTGCGCGGGTTTTTCTCCGGTTCGATCATTGGTGCGCTGTGCAGGATACCGAATACCGGGACAGGCAGTTCACCTTCCGGCAGCTCGCTCATGTCGGCCAGGTCGGGACGGAAGCCGACCAGCATCGCCGTTTCGTTGTCCAGGTTGGCATGGCCGCCGATGCCGAGGTTTTCGGGGAGCGGCAGGTATTGCACCTGCACGTAGCAGACGCGGCACTCCGGGCTGTTGTGGGTCCTCGCGAATTCATCGAGGGACTTTGCCTGCCCCTGGCCGCCGTGGTTGTTGATGATGAAGACGTAGCGGAAGCCGTTCTTCCGCACCATGTCGAAGCGATTGGCCACCGCCTTGATCATCTCGTCCATTTCGCAGTATTCCGAGGCCAGCGGCAGGCCGGGGAAGGAGAGGCCGAAAACGTCCCCCTCCTCCGGCAGGCCCCAGCGCGCCTTCTGCTCCGGCGTGCGCCAGGCATCCATGCCAAAGGACATGGCGGGGAAATACAGCCCGTCCACGCGCTCGGCGACCAGCCGGGACATCTCCTCGGCGATGATGGCGTCGGTGCCCACCGGCAGATGGTAGGAGTGCCACTCGAACGCCGGCGAGACGGGAATGAAGATAATGCCGGTGCGGTCGCGGGCTGCCAGGATTTCGCGCGGGCGCATTTCAGTGATGGGTTTCAGCATAAAGACTCCTGGGATCGCAGGCGTCCCGCGCCTGCCTTATAAGAGCCGGAAGATGTGAATCAATCCGGTGCTGGTGTCGCCGATGAACAGCCGGTCGCCATCAACTGCCAGACGGCCGGGACGGAGCCATTGGGAGCCGTCGGCGCCCCGATCGAGGCAGGCCAACGGCGTGCCGTCCAGCGAGAACTTCCAGACACAGCGGTGTTGGGGATCGGCCACGAAGACGGCATCGCCGGCAACGGCCACATCAGTGGGGTAGCGGAGCTGGCCCCAGCCGTTGCCCCGGTGGCCCCAACATGAGCATAATTGGCCCGCCGGCGAGAAGCATTGCACGCGGTGGTTGCCGCTGTCGGCGACCCAGAGGTTGCCGTGTTCATCCGTGCATAATCCGGCGGGAGTGATGACCTGGCCGGGAGCGGAGCCTTCGCTCGCAACCGTCTGCAGCAGGCGGCCGTCGGCGGTGAAACGGCGGAGACGGCTGACGTGCTCGGTGCGGGCGCCGACGGGGCCGGCGTAGCCGGAGTCGGCGACATAGACCGTGCCGTCCGGGGCGGCGGCCAGCGCGCGGATGTGCAGGAACTGGTCATCCGCCGTACCCTGGCCCCCCCAGGCACAGCGGGGCGCGCCGTCCGGGGTGAAGACCTGCACGCGGTAGTTCTCCGCGTCCGCTACGAAGAGCGTGCCGTCGGACGCTACCGCACAGCCTTGCGGGACGAAGAGATGCCCCAGCGGCGCCTGGCGCGCGCGGGCAATGTTGAACTCCTCGGTCCACGGTTCAGCCGGAGCGGGGTGAATGTCACACGGCCACTCGACGGGTTCGCCGATTTTCTTCGTTACCTCGCCATGCTCAAGCACGTTGATGACGCCGCTGGGCACGAAGAGCTTGCCAGCGTGCACTGCCAATCCTCCCATCATCCGATAATCGGTTGGCAGCAGCGTTTCCGGTTGCGGCGGCAGGTAGGGTGGGGCGGCAATGTCAATCTCCGCCTGCGGGCCGATGCGGCCGGCTGTGTTGCGGCTGCGGATGCAGAGCGCGTTGCGGGAGGGGGTCAATTCCCAGCGGAATTGGCCGAAGGCGCGGTGGCCTTCCGTCCGTTCAGCGGGCAGGGCTTGCCACTCGCCGCCGTTCACCTGTATCTCGAAGGTGGCGAAATGCGGCGTGAAGGACTCGAAGCGAAGGTCGAGCACGTTGCCATCAAGCGACGCCAGCGCCAGCTCCGCGATCACCACCTCGTTGAGCGGCCAATAATAATCGTCGGGATTGCTGACCTGCCGGCATTCCCCGTTGCCGTGGGTCAGCTCGAATTGCTGCAGGTGATACCCCGGCGCCGGCTCATTCTTCTCGCTCCAGATGAACCACTGCCCTTGCTGGCCATCCCATTCCGGCGGGCCGCCGTCAATAATGCGCTGATAGTTCGCAAGGTAGCCGATGCAGTTGCCGAAGAGATCACCTAATTTGGTGTCGAAATCCATGCCGGCCGCCCACGTACCCTGTGACGGGAAGATTTCACTCATCTTCCCGCTGCGCCAGGCCTGCTGCACCTCGCGGGCGCTTTGCGGCAGGTATTCGCGCACCGGCCCCATGCCCGGGGCCAGCATGTCGGGGCGGAAATAAACCAGGTCGAAGTCGCTGTCCGCCACGATCCACTTCCGGTGCTCGTTCGACCAGCACTCGGAGGAGGAGTGGTTGTGCCAGTGATGCTCGCCGACGTGCATGTACCGGCAGGGGATGCCCACCGACCACAGCGCCTGCAGCAGCACGTGGGTGAAATACACGCAGAAGTTGCCGCGCAGGCCGCTGCGCACATCTTCCAACACCTCCAGCGCGTTGACATGCTGCATGGGCTGGTGGAAAGAGTGATCCCACGTTTCTTTGACGTGCTGCATCACCCGGCGGATGAGGTCGAACTCGCCGGTGGCCTGGGCCGCGATCTCGTCCAGACCTTCCTGCTCGCGCAGCAGGCGGAGGGCGGGCAGGTCGGGGTCGAGATAGTCGAACGGCAACGCGCTGCGCATGGGGCGGCCGTTGACGAGGCGGGTGATATGGTAGGTTGGCGTTGTGGTTTGCGGCATGTGTAACCTTCTTTGGAGCACGGATTGGCAGTCCGTGCTCCAGTCGACAACACGCGCGGACTCAGAGGTCCGCGCTCCCATTATTTCACCTTCAGCTCCCACAGATAGCCGGCGCGGTCGGGGTTGTCGGTCTCGGCGGCGTAGATGGTCAGGTCGGGCGTCATGGCGACGTCGTGGACGATGAAGCAGCTCTTCTGCAACTCCTGATCATACATTTTGCCGAGGTTCTCGAAGGTGCCCGCCTTGCGGTCGTACCGGAAGAAGATGGTGGTATCGTAGGACGCGCCGGCGCCGCCGTAGAGCATGCCGTCCGGGCCTTCCGCCAGGTAGGCCAGGCGGCAGGAGGTGTGCGGCTTGCCCAGATATTCCACTTCCCCGGTCTTCGGGTGCAGACGGTGCAGCGCGCCGTCGGTGGCGCCGATGTAGATGCTGCCGTCGCCCAGGTTGATCATGCCGTCGGTGCCCGCCCAGGACTTCGCCTGGCCCCACATGTGCATGTTGGGCACGCCGTAATTCAGCCAGGTAAAGCCTTCGTCCGGGTGATACTTGAACAGCTTGTTCTCTTCATACTGGCCCCACAGATAGCCGTCGTCGTCCACCGCCGGGATATGCGGGCCGCCGCCGATGTAGTCGAAGTCGTAGGCGGTGTCGGTGAGGATGTCGTAGCGGAAGAACTTCGGCACCGGGTAGGTGAAGCCGTAGAGGATTTTGCGCTTGCGGTCCATGGTGATGGTCTGGATGTAATCGAGCTTCACCGGCCGGGACAGGACGTCATACTTTGCCGTCTTCGGATCATAACGGAAGATCTTTCCGCCGCCGGCTTTCAGCCGATCCTGCACCGGGTGCAGGCCGGCGGTGGCGCCGTAGTAGACGCCTTCGTCATATTCCAGCGAGCGATGGATCTTGATATCATACTCGTCGGCGATTTGCCGGAAACCGAGGCTTTTGAACTCCTTCGTCTGCGGGTTGAAGGTGTAGAAGATGTCGCCGTCGGCGGAGGTCAACCCGCAGTAAAGCAGGCCGTCGTCCGCGTTGTAGCGCAGCGTGGTGAACGAGATGCCGTATTTGAGGCTGGGATCAGCCCCGATCTCGGCCATGGTGAAATCTTTGAGGGGATATGCCTTCACTTCGAACGCCATGTCAGATACCTCGCAATCGTTGACCCGGCCGGGATGATGCCGGTCTATTAGCGCAATACCATGCGTGTTGCGCGTTTCCTGCTGAGATTTCGGAAGGATAACGGTAATTCAAGCAAGCGATAGAAAATGTTTCATACCATTGGCCGTCGATAGTCATTAAATGCGCAGCGCTATGCTATAATAGGCGCCAAGGATCATATCCCCTGGAGGCAATCCCTTTCCCATCCCTGCGTCGGAGTTCTGCTATGCTGACCACTGAGAATATGCATTTTTATCGCTTCCCCGATATCTGCACGCACCGGCCCTTCGCATTCGATGTCGACGAGGACGGCGTACTGTGGGAGGGGGCGCCCGATGGATTCTTCCGGCTGGATACCCGCACCGGCGAGCATCAGAAGTTCACCCCGCCGGAGCTGGCGGATTATGCCGCGAACGATGCCTTCGTCTTCCACGGGAAGATTTACCTGCTGGCGTTTCAGCGCGGGTGCTTCTGCTACGATCCGAAAACAGGCGCCTTCGAGAAGGTACTGCTGCCGGGCACCGAGCCGAATCTCTGGTACGGGCTGCAGGCGGCGGGCAAATTGTTCATGTTCGACCGCAGTAAGGACGGCGGCGTGCTCATCCTCGACGCGCCGAGGGCGCCGGTGCGCAAGGTTACGAACCCGTTCGGCCATTTTGAGCTGGCGGCCGGCACATTGCTCTCCAACAACCGGGTGGCGATTGCGAAGCCAGACTACCAGGGGTTCGTTTATTTCGACCCGGAGCGGGAAACCTTTCTGGAACGCCTGGACGTACCGGTCGAGGGGGATGATCGGATCCTGTATACCTCGGACGGGCTGAATGCGCATTTGAAGCCGTATCGTTTTGCGGACGAGACCTGGCTGGATCCGATCCCGACGCCGGATCACGGAAAAATTTATGGATTTATCGGCGGGAATTTCCGGTACGGGTCGCGAATATATTATTGCCTGAGCACCTATCGCTTCCGTTCGCAGCTCGATCCCGAGACCGGTGAGCTCATTTTGCCGGAGGGGTGGGACATCGGGGTGGACGGTCGGCGGCCGAACCGCTTCCTGGATCGCTTCCTGGTTTTCGACACGGTCACGCAGGAATTCGATTACCTGACCGCGCCGAAGCAGGCGGACGGTACCCCGCTGCTCTGTTACTCGCTGGTGCAGGGGGATCGGGTATATATGACCGGCTACGTGATTCCGCACGGGCCGGACGGCGGGCCGTCCGATCAACCGGGCGATTGGGCCGTGTGGCAGAATTTTCCAATAGCCGGATTGTCATAGCGGCGCGATGCCGTAACCGAACATTCACGGCATGAGACCAGACATCTTGTCCGGTGTTGCGTGCAGCGTACCTTCCCCGGCGGGAATATAGAAGACGGGTTTAGATGGTTATGTCAAAACGCGGGTTAGATATCGAAGCCGATTTGCAGTTGTCCCGCTTCACGACGTTCCAGGTCGGCGGTCCGGCGCGGCATTACGTGCGCGCCACCACGCGGCAGACGGTCATCGACAGCGTCGACTGGGCGAACGAACACGATTTACCGTTGCTGGTGATCGGCGGCGGCAGCAACCTGCTGGTGGCGGACCACGGTTTTCCCGGGCTGGTGCTGCATATCGACATGCAGGGCACCGAGCAGGACACGGACCACAGCGCCGTGCTGCTGACGGCGGCGGCGGGGGAGAACTGGCACGAGCTGGTGACCCGCATCGTCGCGCAAGATCTGGCGGGGGTGGAATGCCTGATCGGCATCCCCGGCCAGGTGGGCGCGACCCCCATCCAGAACGTGGGCGCTTACGGGCAGGAGATCAAGGACACGCTGTACCGCGTGGAGGCGCTCGATCTGCAAACCGGCCGGGTGTGCAGCTTTACCAATGCGGAGTGCAACTTCAGCTACCGGAAGAGCCGCTTCAAAGGGGAGGACCAGGGCCGCTACATTATCCTCAGTGTCACCCTGCGGCTGATCCCCGGCGGCGAGCCGAAGCTGTTCCACGATGAACTGGAGCGGCACCTGAAGGCACGGGAATTCGATCCCCCGAAGGTTGCTGATGTCTGTGCGACGGTGCTCGACCTGCGGAAGCGCAAGTCGATGATCCTGCACGAAGAGGACCCCAACACCCGCAGCGTCGGGTCATTTTTCGTGAACCCCATTCTCGACAAGGAGCCGTTCGCACTGCTGCTGGAGGCCATCAAACCTTATATGGCCGAGGGCGAGCGCATCCCGAACTACCCCACGCTGGACGGGAAGATCAAGGTCTCCGCCGCGTGGCTGATCGAGCATGCCGGCTACGCGCGCGGCTACGTGCACGGCAACGTCGGCCTGTCCACCCGGCACGCGCTGGCGCTGATCAACCGCGGCGGGGCGACCGCGCACGATGTCATCTCCTTCGCCCGCGAAATCCGCAACCGCGTGCGCGAGCGCTTCGACATCACGCTGGTGCCGGAACCCACGCTGGTCGGGTTGTCGCTGGACGAGGATGCTGTTTGAAACCGCAGATTTCGCAGATTTACGTGATTTATCAACTCATTCGATCAGTCTGCTGATGGAAAGATAAGCTTTCCTCGCGGTGGTTTCGATACGGCGCGAGAGCTGTGAGAAATTGCGTAAGGCTCACTTGCCTACTCAACCACCGGACAAACTTTCCCTGTAGTTGTTGTACAATGATGCGGGGAGGCACGGGTATGGCGAGCGAATTGTGTCCACATTGCCGGCAGCTGCGGAACCTGCGGGCGACGATTTCCACCCGCAACGAGATCAGCGCTGACGGGAAGAAGCGGAAGATCACCACCACCAGCTACCACTGTGAAGTCTGTTTCCGCTTTGTGCGCAGTGAAGAGCAGTCGGACGCATAACAGTTTGCTGTTGGTGAATTTGCCGGCGATGTATGCGGTGGGGATGGAACGATCTTTTTCGCGCAGGGACTGTTCCCCCTCGTGATTCAGGCTTTCCTGATACACGAGGGGGGACAGTCCCGTGGTTTTATTCCCGAGCGCGAAGTTTGGTTAACAGGCTTTGGTTCTGCGGGCTCGGGACAGTCCCTGAGTTATTTCTTCGCGTCCTTTTCCACCACTTCCTTGGGCAGCAGCAGCTCTTTGCCGTTGCGGGCCAGGAAGGGCGGGATGGTCATGAGCTGGCGGACGCCGTTGTTGCCTTCGAACTTCCACAGCTTGCCGTCCTGGCCGGCGGGGACGGGGACGGCAAACCAGCCGTCGCCGGGCATGGCGCCGAAGTCGAAGACCACGTTGCCGTCGCCGTCCTTCAGCGCGCCGGAGACACGCGGCGCCCAGTTGGCGATGCGCGCGGCCCAGCCGCCCACCAC